>Ga0209378_1000442_pt1 | contig 30844 bp, 30 predicted proteins | sample GraSoiAngelo_156_FD_186170 | JGI IMG/M metagenome (GOLD analysis project Ga0209378, IMG submission 186170) | Grasslands soil microbial communities from the Angelo Coastal Reserve, California, USA - 14_1009_13_40cm (SPAdes) (version 2) | ecosystem: Environmental > Terrestrial > Soil > Grasslands ...
TTTCGAGGTCGCGCTTGGTAACCCGACCCCCCGGCCCCGTCCCGGTTACCAGCTTTAGGTCGACCCCAGCCTCTTTCGCGATCCGTCTCGCCAGCGGGGAGGCCTTCACTCGGGTAGCGTCGGCCGGCGTCGCGACGGAGGGTACCGCTCCCCGCTCCCCGCTCCCGTCCCCGGGGGCCGGTCCCCGCTGCCCGCTCACCGCGCCAGGCGGTGCTGCAGGTCGGGGCGCCGCGGCTGGGGCAGCGCCGACCGTCTCCCCCGGCGCCGCGATGACCGCCACCACGTTGCCGACCGGGATTGTCTGTCCCTCGGTGGCACTCACCTGGCGCAGCACGCCGTCCGCCCGCGCGACCAGGTCCATGACGGCCTTGTCGGTCTCGACCTCGGCCAGGGTGTCGCCGGTCTTCACGGCGTCGCCCTCCCGTTTGTGCCATTTCACCACGCGTCCCTCCTCCATCGTCGGGGAGAGCGCTTCCATGTAGACGTTGGTGGCCACGGGGAAGGGGGGAGGTCAGTCGAGGTAGAGCACGCGACGCGCGGCGGCCACCACGCGCTCGGCGCTCGGCTTGGCCAGACGCTCGAGCTGCTTGTTGTACGGCATCGGGACGTCCGCCTGTGTCACCCGCAGTACCGGCGCGTCGAGCTGGTCGAAGGCGTCCCGCTGGATCACGTCGACGACCTGCGCCCCGATGCCACCGTGCGGCCACCCTTCCTCCACCACGACCGCGCGGTTGGTACGCGCCACCGAGTCCAGGATGGCCGCCTCGTCGAGCGGGCGCAGCGAGCGCAGGTCGAGCACCTCGGCCGACACCCCCTCGTGCTCCGCAAGCTGCTCGGCGGCCTTGAGCGCGAGGTTCACGGTCTTCGAGTGACACACGATGGTGACGTCACGGCCCGCACGCTTCACGTCGGCCCGACCGATGGGGACGACGTGCTCGCCGTCCGGGACGTCTCCCTTCACGTTGTAGAGCATCTCTCCTTCGAGCACGATGACGGGGTTGTTATCCCGGATCGCCGATTTGAGCAGACCCTTGGCATCCGCCGGCGTCGCGGGTGCCACCACTTTCAGACCCGGTATGTGAGCCAGCCACGATTCCCAGGCCTGGGAGTGTTGCGCCGCGAGCTGGAGCGCGGCGCCGTTCGGCCCCCGGAACACGATCGGGACGGGAATCTGGCCGCCCGACTCGTACAGGATCTTTGCGGCCGAGTTGACGATCTGATCGAGCGCGAGGACGGCAAAGTTCCAGGTCATGAACTCGACCACCGGGCGCAGGCCCGCCATGGCGGCCCCCACGCCAAGGCCCGCGAAGCCCAGCTCCGCGATGGGCGTGTCCACCACCCGCGTCGGCCCGAACTCCTCGAGCAGACCGCGGCTGACCTTGTAGGCGCCCTGATAGACGCCGACTTCCTCGCCGATGAGGAACACGTCCGGGTCCCGCTGCATCTCTTCGCGCAGCGCCTGATTGAGCGCGTCGCGGTAGGTGAGCGTGGCCATCAGTCGACGAGCACGTGGGTCGTGAGCTCGGCCGGATCGGGGTCCGGGCTTTCGTCCGCGAAGCGGACCGCTTCGTCCACTTCCGCCCGGATTTCGGCGTCCATCGCATCGAGGCCGGCCTGATCGAGCACGCCCTCGTCCTTGAGCTTCATGGCGAGCTGGCTGATCGGGTCGCGCTTGCGTTGCTCCTCGACCTCTTCTTTCGTGCGATACACCCCGTGCAGCGGGTCGGACATCGAGTGACCCATGTAGCGATACGTCCGGACCTCGAGCAGGGTCGGGTGCCCGCGCTTGCGAGCCCGTTCCACCGCCCGGCGCGTCGCGTCGTTCACCGCCACTGCATCCATGCCGTCCACCAGCTCGGCGGCCATGTCGTAGCTGCACGCGTGCTCCACCACGTCCGTGACGGCCGCGACCCGCTCGAAGGCCGTCCCCATCCCGTAGCGGTTGTTCTCGCAGCAGAAGATGACCGGGAGCTTGTAGACCGAGGCCATGTTGAGCGTCTCGTGGAAGGCACCGATATTGACTGCCGCCTCCCCGAAAAAGCAGATGCAAACCTGATCACCACCTCGATAGCGGATCGCGAACCCCAGGCCCGCGGCGAGGGGTAAGTGGCCACCGACGATGCCGTGGCCCCCCATGAACCGCTTGTCCGCGTTGAACAGGTGCATCGATCCGCCCTTGCCCTTCGAGCACCCGGTCGCCTTGCCGAACAGCTCGGCCATTACGGCGTTCGCCGGAACACCTCGCACGAGCGCCTGGCCGTGCTCTCGATATGAGGAAATCACGTAATCGTCGTCACGCAACGCAGCGAGCGAGCCGACTGCGACGGCTTCCTGGCCGATGTAGAGATGACAGAACCCCCCGATCTTACCCAACGCATACGCTTCGGCGGCCTTCTCCTCGAACCGGCGAATGAGGAGCATCTGGCGCAGCATCCGTCGCTCCACGTCCGAAGAAGCGCTTCGATTGGCGGGTTGAGCGGTCGCGGTGGCCATGGCGGTCGGCTGGGGGGCGAGGGGAAGGGGCGGGGGCAAGCTAGCGGGACGCGGTCGCGCGCTCGACCTGCTCCCACGCGTGATAGCTCGACCGTACGAGCGGGCCCGCCTCCACGTGGCGATAACCCATCGCCATGCCGAGGCGTCGCAGCTCGGCGAACTCGTCGGGCCGGTAGTAGCGCGCGATGGGGAGGTGTTGACTCGAGGGTCGGAGATACTGGCCGAGGGTCAGGATATCCACGCCCTGACTCCGGAGATCGCGCATGGCCAGCAGCAGCTCATCCCACTCCTCGCCGAGGCCGCAAATGAGTCCCGACTTGGTGAGCAGGCTCCCATCGAGCTCCTTGGCCTTGCGTAACAGCTCCAGGGCGCGCGGATACCGCCCGCCGGGCCGGGCCAGCCGGTACAGACGCTCGACCGTTTCGAGATTGTGGTTCAGGATATCAGGTTTGGCGTCGACTACGATCGCGAGTGCTTGCTCGCTGCCCTTGAAGTCGGGGATGAGCACCTCCACCGACGTGCCGGGCGTACGGCGTCGGATCTCGGCGATCGCCACCGCGAACATCTCGGCGCCACCGTTCGGCAGATCGTCGCGGTCCACGCTGGTGATCACCACGTGCCGCAACCCCATGCGCTCCACGGCTGTCGCGAGGCGCACCGGCTCACCGCGGTCGAGGGCGGCCGGGGTCCCGTGGGCGACCGCGCAATACGTACAGTTCCGGGTGCAGACGTCGCCCAGGATCATGAAGGTGGCGGCGCGGTGCTCCCAGCACTCGCCGATGTTGGGGCAATGCGCCTCCTCGCACACCGTGTGGAGCTCGAGATCCCGCATCAGGTGCTTGAGCTCTGCGTAGTTCGGTCCCCCGGGAGCCGGCACCTTGAGCCATGGGGGTTTACGCGTCGCGAGCTGGGTGAGCGTTGTAGCCATGAGGATTCGGAAGATAGCGGAGCCCGAGGGGCGGCAAAAGACCAAATTTCAACTGGACGGTTGATCGCCTTCCGGGCGCTTTTTCAGGCGCCGCAGCTCCTCTTCCAGTTCCGTCGTCGTGGATAGCTGCCCGTCCGCGATATCCGCGAGCTCCTCTGCGTCCCGCCATTGGCGTTCCAGCTCCGTGACTTCCGCGCGCTCGTCCACGGCCATCTCGAGCGCCAGGCGCCGTTCGGGCGCCAGGCTGCGTAGGGTAAGCTCGCGGCGCGCGACGTCTCGGATCAACTGGTCTGGTCCGCCTGCTCCCTCGACCAGGCGGGCCGCGTCCTCCACGCGTTGGCGGCCGGCGCGCGCGAGTGCCAGGTACGTCAGCCCCTGGCGCAACGCGTTATGCGCATCGCGTCCGACCAGCATCGCCCCTTCGGCGTGGCAGTTCGGGCAGCTCAAGATCAGCGCGACGTCCCCTTGGGCCTGCCCGACGACGCGCGCGTAGGCGACGTGGCGGGCGCGGAGCTGGAGCACGGTGCCGCAGCGCTCGCAGATCGGTGGCTCCGCGACGCCGACCGAGCGTCGACCCACGATTCTCGTATAGAGCCACTGCGCCCCGCGCGGGATGTTCCAGACGAAGACGCCGAACGAGCCGCCGGCGGTCACGTTCACAGCCACCGCGAGGCCGACGGCGGCCACGGTGACCGGCAACACGAACTTGAGCTGTTCCCGACGGCGCGCTTTGAGTCGCTCGCCGTACCGCCACGTGGCGAACTCCAACCGCCGCGGCTTCTCGACTCGCACGAAGTCGTAGTGCTGCCAGCGGATCAGCGCGACCTGCTCAGTGGCGGCGGCCACTCGGCCTCGAGCGGCGGCGCGGGCGAGCGCCTCGATTTTTTCGAGGCGATCATCGAGCGGCGCGAGGTTCCAGCGAGAGCACTTCGGGCAGACCACCCACAAGCGCGCCTTCCACTCGTCGAAGGCGAGCCGCTGGCCAACACCGAGGCCAGAGGGTCCGCCGTCGCCGGGAAGCTTTCCGTTACAGAACGCGCAGGTGCGGTACATGAACATCCTGGGAGCAGGGAGCGGCTCCCCGCTCCCGCTCGCTAGTGGAATCTATTCACGCTCAGCGATGTGATGTCGATATCCGGCGCGCCACCGGCGAGCAGTTCGGCAATGATATCGCCGGTCAGTGCGGCCAGGAGGATGCCGTTCCGTCCGTGCCCCGTCGCGTACCAGAGTCGCTCCACCTCCGGGTCGCGCCCCAAGATCGGGCGGCCGTCGGGAGTAGCAGGACGGAGTCCCGCCCACATGCGCTGTACGGGCTGAGTGATCAGTGCCGGGAGCAATCGAACGGCCCCGCGGAAAATCTGGGCAAGGCCTTCGTTGGTGACGCGCGAGTCGTAGCCGGCACGCTCCATCGTGCTGCCGAGCACCGCCTCGCCACCGCGCGCGAGCACGTAGCCGCGGTCCTGGTACAGGATCGTGGGTGGGGTGCCGTCAGGCCACGCCGTCGCGGCCATCTGGCCGCGGACTGGCTCGATGGGGAGCGGGCGCGGCAGGCCGCGGATCTGCGGGGACCACGCTCCCGCGGCGACCACGACGTGCTCCACCGGCGTGGTGCCGCGCGCCGTCAGGATTCCGGCGAGGCGCCCCTGGCTCATCGCGAGGCCGTCGACCTTCTCGCCGTGCAGCGTCGCACCGAGCCGGCGGGCGTCGGCGAGGCAGGCGCGGGTGAGCGCCTCCGGATCCAGGGCTCCGTCCTCGGGCGCGTACAGGGCGCCAAGGCCGTCGGGCGCTGCTCCGGGCCAGCGCTCACCGATCTCCGCGGCGTCGAGCCAGTCGCAACGGAGGCCGGCCTGCCGCTGGCGGGCCACGTCTTCCTTCAGCCGGTCGGCCGCCGGCTCGTCGAACGCCAGGGAGGCGATCCCGGGCCGCCAGAAGCCTATGTCGATGCCGGTGGTTTCCCGGAGCGCCGGCCCGAGCGGCTCGTACAGGTCGCGGGCGCGCACGAACAAGGAAACCAGCCCGTCGTCGCCCGGCTCGATTTGCGCCGCCAGCAGTCCGGCGGAGGCGGGAGAGGCGGCGGCGGGAACGGGACCGGGCTCGAAGATGGCGACTTTCAAGCCGCGGAGCGCCGCTGCCCGGGCGCATGCCGCGCCGACCGCACCCCCGCCCACGATTGCGACTTCAACGGCCCTCACCCGCTGGCGCCCTCCTGAAACCCGCTGCTACATTCCGTCGTACGGGCCCATCGTCGGAGCTCCACGGAGGAATCTCTCATGCTTCGCAGCATCCTCGGTTTCGCGCTGTTCGCCGTGCTCGCCTGGCTCGGCCTCAAGCTGGTGTTCAGCGTGCTCGGCGGTCTGATCGCCGTCGCCATGACCGTTCTCTGGTTGGCCGCCCTCGGCTTCATCTTCTACCTGGTGCTCCGGGTGCTCAGTCCGAGCACTGCGGACAAGATCCGCGAGATGATCAAGGGCCGTCCGGCGGACGCCTAGCAGTCCCACGGCGGTATCTGCACCAGCTCGGGCGTTCCGACCGAACGGACGCCCGTCAGCGGGCGTCGAGCTCGTGGAGCACCGCCCAGGTCAAGAGCGGAATCATGATCTCGTGATGCCCCGTCAACTGTACCCCCCAGCCGCCGCCAAGCGTTGGACGCTCCACGACGTTCACCCGAGGTCGATAGTGGCGTTGCATGTCGCAGTCGCACGCCGTGAAGCCGGTAGGTTTTCCGGCGTTCAGGTTGCGCGCCACCGTGAGCGCTTTCAGAAAGACTTCGGGCATGACGACCGCGCTCCCGAGGTTCAATACGACGCCGCCCTCGTGAAGCGCGGGGAGTGACGCCGCCAGCCGCTTGAAGTCCCGGTAGCTCGTGGCGCCGAGGGCGGCGCCGTCCGCGGTGGGGTGCTGGTGGATGATATCGGCGCCGACCGTGGCGTGCACCGTCACGGGGACGCCCTGCTCGGAGGCGCCGATCAGCACCGAAACATCGGGCGCGGCGAGCAGCGGCCGGTCTCGGAGGTAATCGGTGAACGCCTGGCCCAATCCTGTGCCGCTCCGCGCCCCGTCGGCGATCGCCGCGTTCATCTCGCGACCGGTCTCCTCCGCCATGCCGAAGGTGCCGTCCGCGAGCCCGGCCGCGACATCCTCGCTCGTTCCGCCGTAAGCGGCCAGCTCGAAGTCATGGATGGCGGCGCTGCCGTTCAGGGCCAGGTGGGTGATCACGCCGCGTCGCATGAGCTGACGGAGCAGGGGTCCGACGCCGACCTTGATGACGTGCCCTCCGAGCATGACGACGACTCCGTGGCGCCCCGCGGCGCGGGCGACGCGCCGGGCCACGTCCCGAATGTCTTTCGCCGCCAGGAGGTCGGGGAGCGCGTGCCAGAACGCCGCGAAACTCCGGTCGGCGCCCGGCGGGTGTGCGAGGAGGGAAGGATCGACCCTGTTGGGGCGCTGCGCGATGGGGACCGTCTTGAGCCGGGACAGGTCCGCCTCGCGATAGTCGGTCATGGGTGCTCCGGACGAAGGTCGGAGTACTCCTTGAGCTTGAGCGTCACCTGGCCGAACGAGAAGTTGGACTGCAGCGCGATCATGACGCGCACACTATCATCCGAGAGCCACATCCGGGCATCGGCCTTCTCGGCGAAAATGCCGCCGCCATTGGGAATGCGCGGCCGCACGACGATCGTATTCCACTTTCGCCCGGCGGCCCCCACCTTCTCTCGCTTGAGCACCTCGACGATCACCGGATTGCGCTCGGGACGGAAGTAGCGGTTGAACTCGTAGCGCTTGCCGACCTCGAGCGGAACCGTGCGAATCCAGTACAGGAAGGCCGCGTCGTCGAGCGGATCGGCGACCGTCGGCATCGTGGTATCGCGCCCGGCCTCGCGGTAGAACCCCGAATCCGGGTAGATGTCGAACTTGCGCTCCCACGATTTGCCCTTTTCCTCCGTCTGATTGAGAAACCGGCGGGAGTGGAAGTCGTGACGCCCCACCCAGGATTCGAGATTCTGGTGGATGTGGTACCAGAGCGCGCCTCCGTCGATCAGGAACACGAAGTGAACCGTCTCGACGCCGCGCACGGTATCGACGCCCGCGACCTGCATGGTCGCGGTGCCCACGCTGAAGGGTCCGTAGCGAGCGCCGTAGACCAGGCGTTCGCCGACAGTGAACGGAACCGCCAAAGGCGGGGCGGGTGCCACCGTGCCGCTGGCGGTCACCGCCGCTTGCGGCGAAGGGAGGGCCGTCGAATCGCGCCGCGTCGAATCGCCGCGCGCGCTGTCCGCCTGCGCCCGCAGCGTCATGGCGACGAGGAGGAGCGCCGTCGCCGCACGGGCGGCGCGGATCACCGAGCGGGCCCGCCATGCGCTCAAGAGTTGCCGCCACGGCTGCACCCGGGAGGGTCGCTGCACCAGATCGTAGCGCGCCGTGGCCGGGACGGTATCGAGCCGCCGGGCAAACGGCGCGAGCCGCGCGACCAATTCGGCGCTCGCGCACCACCCGTCCGTCTGGAGGAACGGCGCCGCGTCGCCGCGCAGCGCCTGCCGCAGAACGATGAGCCGCAACGCGAGGTATCCCGACACGCTGTCCCGCACGCCGGCAACGCGCAGCAGCCGCGGGGCCCAGCGGCGCGCCACCCGGAGTGCCCGTGACACCCGGCCTCCCCCGCGCTCCTCGAGGAGCTCGGCGACCACGAGATCCGCGCCCGATTCGAGGCGCTTGACCAGGTCTTCCATGGCCTCCGGCGAGTGCGCGAAATCCGCGTGCAACGTGATGGCGCAGTCCCGCTTCGGGCGGTCGGTTCGCTGCAGGGCCAGGCGGAGAAGCGCCTCGAGACTCCGGGCGTAGCCGCGGCGCTCGCGGTGCGTGACGATGGTCATCGGCAGCACCTTGGCGTACGAGGCGAGTACTTCGGCCGTGTCGTCGGTCGAGGCATCGTCGAGCACCAGGAGCTGATACTCACGCGGGAAGGCCGCAAAGACCTGCCGCACTTTCCAGAGCACCAACCCGGCTGTGCGGGCTTCGTTATGCACCGGGACGCAGACGTAGATCATGGCCCTGCAATCTAGACGAGCGACCGATACACAGCCAAGACACCGGCAGCCATCGTGGACGCGGTGAACTGCCGGGGAAGGGGGATAGGCGAAGGGTGTTCGAGCGCGTCGATCACCTTCTGCGCGAGTGCCGCGGCGTCGCCGACCGGAACGATCCGATCGGGCGGGAGGATTTCGGGCAGCCCCCCGGCGTCGGTGGCGACCACCGGCTTGCCCAGCGCCAGGGCGTGGAGCACGACGCTGCCCAGCCCTTCGGCTCGCGAGGACATCACGACCACGTCACTCTCATGCATCAGGGCGTCCGCCCGAACGACGTGTCCAATCAGGTGAACACGATCGACCAGGTCGAGCCGCCCGACCTCGGCCGCCAGCGCGCGCCGCTCGGGGCCCGCGCCCGCAATCAGCCAGTGCAGCTCGGGGCGGGACGTCCGCGCCGCGTGGGCCGCGCGAATGAGGGTCGCTTGGTCTTTCGACTGCTCCAGCGCGGCGACGTTGGCGACGAGCGGCGTCCCGGGCGGGAGGCCCAGGGTGGCGCGGACGTTGAGCGCCGGGGTGGCGGCGCTCCGAATCTCGTCCGGATCGATCCCGTCGTGGACAATCGCGATCTCGCCGGGCGGGACTCCGGCGGCGACGAGTGCCTCATTCACCGCCCGGGAGACGGCGATGACCGCGTCCGCGCGACGCAGCGCGCTACCAGTCCGTAACGGAAACACCACACGGCGCGTGGCTACGAAGCGAGGCGCGGCACCCGGGCCTGCCCAATTGTGGAAACGCCGCGCCCACAGCGCCATCGTCGCCGCGTGGTTGTTGTGCGCATGAATGATGTGCGGTCGCCAAGCGAGGGATTCGACGACCACCCGCCACCACGAGCGGGGGTCGAGGCCGAGCCCCCACGGGATCTCCCGCACGGCGACCCGGCGGCCGGCAGCACGTTTGGCCAGCTCGCTGCCGCGCTTGGTGAGCAGGCATTGCTCGACATCCGACGTCGCCGCCAGTTCGCGAACCAACAACCGCACCTGGTCCTGACCGCCCCGGAACTCGCGGCCCGAGTCGACGTGCAGGATGCGCACGCCTCCGCCTCAGGCCGGCTGCTTGCGGGCGTGGCCGAGCGCGGCGCGCAGCTCGGCCAGCGTGAACGGCTTGCGCAGGTACGGGCGGCCGAGCCGCTCGAGAAACTGAAGCGTGTCACCGCGTACGGTGTCGCCGGTGGCGAAGATGATGCGCTCGGCGACGCGCGGGTCCTGGCGGGCGAGTTTCGTGTACATCTCGCGTCCCGACAGGTGAGGCATGCGCAGGTCGCAGATGATCACGTCGAACGTGCCCGCCAAAGCGCGCTCGAGGGCGTACGTGCCGTCGCTCGCCACCTCGACAGTGTGGCCCCAGCTTTCGAGGGTGGCGCGCATGTAGTGCAGGATGTGCGGCTCATCATCGACGACCAGGATGCTGAGCATCGGCGCATCGGTCGCCGGCAGCGGCGGCGCCTCGGCGCGCGCGGCCTCCGGGCGCAGCGGCAGCTCCACGGTGAAGGTCGCCCCGCCGCCGGGAGGGGTCTCGAGGGTAATCCGCCCGCCGTGTTCCTTCACGATCCCCTGGGAGATCGACAGCCCGAGACCGGTGCCCGCGCCCTCCGGCTTGGTGGTGAAGAACGGCTCGAACACACGGGACGCGATCTCCTCCGGCATGCCCGGTCCGGAGTCCGTGACGCTGACCGCGACGCTTTCGTGCAGCCGCTTGGCGGTGATCCAGATCCGGCCCGACGGCGCGTCGCTCGCGATGGCCTGGCAGGCGTTGTTGATGATGTTGACGAACACCTGCTTGATCTGGTTGGGGCTCACCTCGAGGTCGGGAAGACCCGGCTCCACCTCGAGTGTGGCCTCGACCTTGTGCGCCATCAGCTGGTTCCGGAGCAGCGCGAGCGTCGAGTCGAGCAGCGCCCGGACCGACAGGGGCGTGCGCTCTCCCTCCTGGCGGCGCGCGAAGGAGAGGAGATTCTTGACGATCGTCGCCGCCCGCTCCGCCTCCTCTCGGATCACCTGTAACGGCTCTGCGAGCGACGGTGGAATCTCTCCCGCCTCGGCCAGGAAGTCGCTGAATCCCACGACCGAGGCGAGCGGGTTGTTCAGGTCGTGCGCCACCCCGGCGATGAGTTGACCGATCGCCGACATTTTCTCAGACTGTATGAGTTGATCCTGGAGACGCCGCCGGTCCGTCTGATCCTCGAACACGAGGACCGCCGCGCCGGGCTCGGCCATCGGGATGACGGTGAGCCAGAGGGTCCGATCCCCCGCGCGGAGTTCGAGCGGGCTGGCGGCCGGATCGGCGATCGCGCGCGCGACGGGATCCGACCACGGAGGAGGCAGCAAGCCGATCCACGGGCGACCAGGGATGGCCGTGACCGCCGTTTGAATCAGCTCGGCGAACACGCGATTCGCCCGCCGCACCGTGCCGTGGGCATCGACGATGCAGATCGCCTGGGAGATAGCGTCCACGGTTTTCTCCCATTCGCGTTTGGCGGACGACAACAGCTCCACGAGCCGCGCGTTCTCGAGCGCGATCGCGGCCTGCGCCAGTACGGCGGACACGAGCGTCAGCTCGGCCTTGCCGAACGTTCCCGAGCGCTCGCTCGACAGGGACACCGCGCCCATGGTCCGGCCGGCGGCCACCAGCGGCGCCCCGAGCCAGGACGCCGGGGATTCTGACAGCTCCGCACCGCGCCGGCGTGCCTCCTCGCGGACATCCTTCGGGAACGCGAGCGGCCCGCGCCGCAACGCGAGTTGCAGCAGGGGGTCGTCGGTGTGGGCGGGGACCGGATGCGTGTCGTAGGTCACCGCGAGCCGGTTCGTCTCGGCGTCAAGTAGGATGACGGAAAGCCGGTCGGGCTTGAGGAGTTCGTCGAGGGCGCGCGCCACCAGCTCGATCACGGTCGCCGGCCGGAACGCACCGGCGAGCTCTTGGGCGAGCGTGGTCAGGCGCGCCAGCAACTCGGCGCCGCCGCGAGGGGTAGCAGGGCTAGAGGGAGGGGGCTTGGGCATGATCCTGGCCAACGTCCGAGGTCGCTTGCGAGGGCCGGACCTTCGGCTCGTCGCGCTCGCGCTGGCGCGCGGCGATGCCGTCCGCCGCGCGCGGTACGAGCGACTGATGCTCGAACAGGGACCCGATACGCTGCTCGACGAGCCCGGCCTGCTCGAGGCCCTGCTCGCGGTCCGCACGCTCGCGGTGCCGTCTCCCGCGCTGTTCGCCTACGTCGCGGTCCGGCACACGCTCCGCGCCGCCGGTGTGGACGATCGTGCGCTCGCCGACTACCTGGCCGCGCTCCTGCTCGAATTCGGCGACCATGACCGGCGATCCCGGGTGCGCCGGGCCGACGACGAGACCTATCATTATCTGGTCGACATGGTGGAGGACCTCGCAGGGCTGGACGACGCCGGAGAACGGGGCTTCCTGCTGCGCGTGCATCTCGGCAATTACAGCCTCTGGCTCGCCGGTCTGTTTCCCGACTACATCGCCGCCCGGCGCTCCCGGAAGGGGGGGCCCGATCTACCGTATTACGACGAGCTGGGCCGGCAGGGCTACCGACTCGCCGCGGAACACCGCCTCGCGGAGCATTTCGGCGTCGCCCCGATCTACCGCACCGCCGCCGACCGGTTCCCGACGCTGCGGGTGGCCTTCAACCGCCTGAGCGACCGGGTGTTCTTCCCGAACGTGTCCACTCCGGAAAAGATACTTCGCAATCTGTAAAGGGAGCGGGGAGCAGGGAGCGGTACCTTCCGATGCTCACCGACCATACGGTTCTCAGCGAAGGGAACCGCTCCCCGCTCCCCGCTCCCATTCATTCGTCCAGAAACCGCGTCGGCACCTTGGTCGCCGCTTCGACCAGCTGCTCCGCCGACTTCACGAAACGGACCACGATCGGCAGCGAGCCTTTGAGCGACAGCTTGCGCTGCATAATTCCCGCGATCGGTCCGAGCTCCTTGCGTAGTACCCGCTTCCAGTGCGCGTAATCCCCCGAGATCACGAAGGGCGCCTGGTCGGCCTCGCCCGGCGACACCACCTTCGCGGCGCGGCAGGACCCGCGATCGAGGTCGAGCCAGATGCCGACTGGATCGGTGATACCGATCTCGGGCTGGCGATTCACCACGAGCGCCACCGGCCCGTGTGTCCACTCGAGCGACGCCGCACGGTAGGCGTCACTCGCATTGATGGCCACCCCGTACGCCTGGACCCACTCGGGCGAGGGAAACGCCAGGCTCATGGAATCGCCTCCGCGAAGCTCGCGAATATCGCCGCATCCGGGTCGTCCTCTGGATGCCACTGAACCGCGAGCGTCCACGGCGCACTCGCGTCGCGCCGCTCGACTCCCTCGATCACCCCGTCCGGGGCCCAGGCGGTGGCCCGTAACGCCGGCGCCACGTCGCGGATCGCCTGATGATGTCGCGTATTCACCGTCGCCGTCCCCCCCGTCCCCCCCGTCCCCCCCGCCGCCCCGGCTACGACGCGGTGCACCCGCGTATGCGGCTCGATCCGCAGGGCGTGGCGCACGCTTCGATCGGCGTGGTCGATCGGCCCGGGACGCTCGCTCGCGAGATCCTGATACAGGGTGCCGCCGAGCGCGACGTTCAGGATCTGGAGGCCACGACAAATGGCGAGCAGCGGGAGGCCGCGGCGCTCGGCACCTGCGATGAGCGCGAGCTCGACTGCGTCGCGCCCCGCGTCCGTTTCCCCGAGCTTGGAGTGCGGCTCGGCCCCGTAGCGGGCGGGCTCGACATCTTCGCCGCCGCTGAGCACGAGGCCTTGCACCCGGTCGAGCACGGCGCATGCGGCGTCGGGATCGAGCAGCGGCGGCACCACAACGGGGACCAGGCCCGCGCGACTGAGCGCCTGCACGTAGGCGGTGTTCAACGCGACCCGCTCCCGCCCCTCGTCGGTGCGGCGCGTCGCGCTCACCGCGACGATCTTGGTCACCCTCGCGAGGCGGATGATCCGGGCGCCGCGGCCGGTGGCGGGGCTCCGAAGAGCGGGCAACGCGGGTTGCTCACGCTCGTCCAGTCCACGCGCACCCCGTACAGCGGGACCGCGCGGTCCCCGGCGGTCAGCTGGCCGATGCTCGGGTACCCGGTGGGCGGTCGCTGCGACTCGTAGATGAGCACGCCCTGCGCCCGCTGCGTGGAATCGTCCACGACAAGCAGTGCGTAGACGCTCGAGTCGTTCACCGAAGCCGCTGGGAATCCGGGGCCCTGGTAGTCCATCGTCAACGCGCCCCTGGCGTACGTCACCTGCACGGTGCTTTGCTGCGCCGTGCCCGCCACGCGAACCGGGAGCGAGCCCGGAAGCCCGCGCGGTGTCTCGGTGAGCACGAACGGTAGGCGCTTGAGCTGCTCTTGGATGAGTGACGGTGCGATGAGCAGCGCCATGCCGCAGGTGGGGGTGCGCGTCCGGTCGCCACCGCACGCCATCGCAACCAGCAGCGTCGCGAAGAGCGACGTCCAGCCGGAAGGCGCCGCGCGGCGAGCGATCATTGGACGGTCACCACTTCAGTGACCGTGGCCGGGTACGGGGCATCGGCGCCGATCCGTCGGAACTCGAGGCTGTCGGCGTCGGGCACGAGGGACGTGCCGAACCGCAGGGTGTCCCCGACCAGCCATGCGGCTGTGCGGGCCTTAGCCGACGCGGGCTTGTCGAGCTCGACACCGATGATGTAGCGCCCGGTGCGGCCCAGGGGGCCGCCCTCGACCTTGCTGCGCTCGGGCTCGCCGTGATAACGGCGATACAGCCGGCCGGAGATCCAGTCGCCGGGGTGCGTCTCGAGGGTGATCCGGAGATAGACGGTCGAGTCGATCGGCACGGCACGCGTCACTGGTGCCGGGCCTGATCGGAAGATGCGCGTCAGCTCCCACGTGCCCTCGAGCAGCCCGGTTTGCCGCGCGGGTGCCGAGAGCAATAGGGCGAGCAAGACGAACGGGAGACGGAGCATCGCACCAATCTAATATGTCCAGGTCGCCACGACCGAGATCGTGCGCACGGGCTCGAGCGTGCGGGGCACGAAGTTATAGATGTAGTTCAAGGCATTGGTCACAAGGATCCGCGCGGAGAGGGGGCCCTGCTGCCACCCGGCTCGCAGGTCGAGCACCCGCGCGGCGACGCGCGGGTCCTGGCCGAAGATTTCCTCGAGCTCGATGCGCTCGATGCGGCTCGTATACCGGAAATCGGCGCCCACCGACAACGAACGCCACCGATAATCCGAGCTCAGCGTGAGGACATGCCTCGGACGAAACGACAGGACCGTGTCGCGCGTCAGATCCCGGGTGTCGAGGTACACGTACGCGATCGTGGCGCTCAGCGCGGGAACGGGCGTGACCACGATCGACGCATCGAGCCCGCGCAGCCTGGCGCGGGAGACGTTCCTGATCTGGATCTCGGGCGTGGTGTCCACCACGATGAACGTCGGCTCCATCAGCTCACGGGCCTCGGTCCAGAAGAGGGCTGCGTCGACGCGCCCCCAGGACGCGAACGCACCGGAATTACCGATCTCGAACGACCACGCGGTCTCCGGACGGAGACCGGGGTTCGGGACGACCTGAAAGCCGAAGGCACGCGTCGTGACAAATCGCTCCGCGAGCGTCGGTGCCCGGAAACCCCGTCCCGCGGAGGCGCGCCAGGTGCCGAACGCACTGGGAAGCACGGCGCCGATCCGCGGACTCGGCACGGTGGCGCGCCCGGAGCCGTCGACGCTGACGTGATCGAGCCGTGCCCCCGCGGTCACGCGGAGACGGCCGAGGCGCTGTTCTGCCTCCAAGAACGGCGCGATCTCGATCTCCGTGTGGTCGCCGACGTGCCCGGAGTCGCCGAAGATGTCGCTGGTGACGCCGGTGTGCCCTGCTTCCACCCCCACCGTGAACACCCGGTCGTCGCCACCTCCCGCATGGAGCACGCCCCGCAGCTCGGCACCGAGCCGGTTTGCCACCGACCAGTCGTCGGGGTTCGCATCGGTGAAGTGGGTGCGCAGCCACGAGCCCCGTACCTGCCAGGCGAAGGACGGAGAGGACGTCCGGTCGAGTGTGGCGGCGACGTATCCCTTGTTGGAGCGGGTGTAGCTGCCACGGCCAGAGTTGTCGATCATGAACGGCTGGAATGCCTGCCCTCGTGTGTCACAGGCGCCCGGGACGCACCACGTCGGGAAGTTTTGGTACTGATGACTGGTCCACGCGCCCGACGCGGTGACGCGTGTGCCGGGCGCCGGCAGCCACTGGGCCCGACCGGCCGTCTCCCACTGATTGCTCCGGTCCTGCTCCCGGTAGCCGTCGGAATGCCGACCCCCGAGGGTCAGGCTGCCGCGCAGCGTCTCGGTGCCGTAGGATCCGGTCGCGTCCACGCCGCCCAGGCCGCCCGTGTAGTCCCGGAACTGCCACGCGTCGTAGGGCGGGTTGGCATACGCACCGCCCGTGGCGCGGAGCCGCCCGTGGAAGCCCACGGGGATGTCGTGCGTGATCAGATTCACGACGCCACCCAACGCGGCCGATCCGTACAGCGCCGAGCCGGCGCCCTTCACCACCTCGGCGTGATCTACGTCGGCGACCGGGACCATGTCCCAATCGATGCCACCGCGGTCGCCCTGGTTCGCCGGCACCCCGTCCACGAGCAGCAATACGCGCGACCCCAGGCCTTCGACGAACCCGCTCGAGCCCCGAATGTTGACCTGACCGCTGAGGAACAGCACGCCCGGGGCCTTGTTCACGGCCTCGTCGACGGTGCTCACCGCCCGCCGGGCGAGATCGGTGTCGCTCACGAGCGCCACGCTCGTCACGGACTGGTCGAGGAGCTGCGAGTGTTTCGCGGCGGTGACGATCGTGGGCTGGAGCTCGACGACAGCCGCTTGAAGGTGGTAATCACGCTCGAGCGAGTCTCCCGCGACCACGACCACCGTGTCCACCAGGGCGGCGAATCCGAGGTGATTCACGCGCACGGCCACCCGGCCCGGCGCCAGGTGGAGGCGGTATCGTCCCTGGGCGTCCGCGGCGGTTTCCCCGTCGCCCGCGCGAACCGTCGCCCGGAGCGGCGCACCCAACGTGTCCGTCACCACCCCGTAGAGCACCGCCGTGCCCTGCGCGCCGGCGGTGTCGACGAGCGTTCCCGCAAGACCGAGGAAGATCAAGAGCCGCATCACGGGCATGGCGGGTTGTAGTAGTGGCAGGGGGGGTGCATGTGAGCGAAATCGACGATGAAGTTGATCGTGTCCGCGGGGCCACCGGCCACCGTCACCGCGCCCGGCTGGCTCGTGTCGGCCGGATCACGGTAATACCCGGTCTCGCGTAGCGTGGAATCGGCGTTGGTCAGGTTGAATCCCTGCTTCACCCACACGGCCAGCACCCACTCGTAGCGTCCTGGCTCCACGGGGATGTTGTAGAGGGTCGGGACGCCGCCGAGCGGCAGCGCGTGCAGCGACGGCAGGGGGGGCTGAAAATTGAACAAGCTGTCCCGCGAGTGCGGAAAGGTATGGTAGGCGACGATGTAGACGGCCTGGGTGCTTTCGGGGACGGCACCGGCGAACGTCACGGTGCCGCAGATTCCCGAGCACGTGATCGGGTGCAGTCCCTCGTCACAGGCCAGCAGGGCGGCGGCCGCGGCAACGAGCGCGGCCCGAGCAACGCGACTCGGCATGCCCGCAATCATTGGCGGGCGATGCCGGAGCGTCAACTTGACAGCCTGTTTCACGGCGGAATACGTTCTTTGCGCCATGCCGATTTACGAATACCGCTGCACGAAGTGTCGCGCGCGCTTCAGCCAGCAACAGGCGATCGAGGAGCACGCCCGCAAGCGGCCGGCCTGCCCGAAGTGCAAGTCGCACGCGGTGGAGCAGGTTCTGTCGCCGTTCTTCGCGAAGACGGTCCGGAAAAGCTAGCGCGCCGTGTTCGAGCGCCTGCGGCACGCCCTGGGCGCCGCCCTCGATGCGGCGACGCCGCCGGGAGACCTGCGCGACCTGACCCGTCAGATGCGCGAGGCGGTGGTGGAGGCGAAGGTGGCGGTGCAGGAGACCCGCCAGGCGGTGGCGCGCACGGAGGGCGAGCTCACGCACGAGCGACAGCGCCTCGCCGACGCCGAACGCCGCGGGCGGCTGGCGGCGGAGATCCAGGATCGGGAGACCGCCGAGATCGCGCAGCGGTTCGCCGCCAGGCACCGCGAGCGCGTGGGCGTGCTCGAGAAGAAGCTCGCGGCGCTCCGGGACGAGCTGGGCCTGTACGAGCGCGAGCTGAGCGATATGCAGGCGCAGCTCGCGCGCGCCGAGCGGGATCGACCCCAGACCGAGGCGGAGCGGTCCGCCGAGCGGGCGTGGCGCGACCTGCAGGCGGGTGGTGGTACGCGCCCGGGAGTCGACCCGCAAGAGGAGCTGCTCAAGTCGCAGCTGGACCGCGCCGCGCGCGAGGCGGCGGCCGACCGCCAGCTCGAGGAGCTCAAGAAGAAGATGAAGAAAGACTGACGCGTGCTCCCCCGTCGCCTACGACTACGGTGGTGGTGAACGACATTTTCGAGCGGCGCAAGCCATGAGCTGGATCCGTGGTGTGCTGTCGTGGTTCCGTGATGCCTTCGGGCCCGGACCGCGCAGCGCGGACGGGCGGCGCTCCGGAGGCAGCATGGATATCAAACGCGACCGCATGGTGTTCCTGGGATACGGCAAATACTGGCGCTCGGACGGTATCGTCGGACTCATGCCGATCGAGGAGGACCGCGGTCCCAAGCGGCGCACGAACGTGTTCGTGCAGGGCCGCGGGGAGCCGATCGTGGCGTCGCGCACCGAGCAGAGCATCCTCGAGGACATGGGCGCGACGGAGAGCGGCTTCCAGACGCAGGCGCTGCGCGAAGCGGTCACGGAGCTGCTCGCGGCGTTTCACGAGTTCTCGCCGGTGTTGCGGCGCGCACTGTTGAGCGAGCACCATTTCGATGTGGAGCAGTGGGAGCAGCGCGTGGGTGATCTGTTGCGGACGCAAGCCCCGAAGGAGTCGGACGACCAGAACGAGCTGTTCGAGTGACCGCTTCCCCCCCCGTTTCCCCGACCCGGGACGCCAGCTGGGCCGGGCATCCCCGCGGCCTCTCCACGCTCTTCTTCACCGAGATGTGGGAGCGGTTCAGCTATTACGGAATGCGCGGGTTCCTGATCCTGTACATGGTCAAGGCGCTCGGGTTCAATGACCAGCACGCGGGCGCCGTGTATGGGAACTACGTCGGGAGTGTCTGGCTCGCGGCGATCTTCGGCGGGATCATCGCCGACCGCTGGCTCGGGCACTATCGCAGCGTCCTCATTGGGGGAATCGTCATCGCCCTGGGGCACTTCACGCTCGCGCTGCACGCGCTGCCGTTCTTCTATACGGGGCTCACGCTGATTGTACTGGGCACCGGCCTGCTCAAGCCCAACGTGAGCACGCTGGTGGGTGCCCTGTACGAGCAGGGCGATGAGCGACGCGACGCCGGCTTCTCGATCTTCTATATGGGGATCAATCTCGGGGCGTTCATCGGCCCGATCATCGCCGGGAAGCTCGCGGAGGGTGTGGACTGGCACATCGGTTTCGCCTGCGCAGGGGTCGGCATGACCCTCGGACTGGTGCAGTATGTGGTCGGCCGGAGGCGGCTCCAGCCGGCGATGGAGCGCCTCGCCGCCCGACCCAAGCCCGCCGCGGCCGCCACTGGGGCCTCCCCGGGCGGCTTCACGGCCGAAGACTGGAGGCGCATGGCGGCCGTGGTCGTGTTCTTCGCGTTCGCCTCTCTCTTTTGGGGAGCGTACGAGCAAGCCGGATCCACGCTCAACTTGTTCGCCGACCGCTATGTCCACCTCGAGCTGCTCGGAATAGGGCTCTACGCGTCGTGGTTCGTGTCGATTCAGGCCGCCTTCGTCATTCTGTTGTCGCCGGCCTTCGCGTGGCTGTGGGTCAAGCTCGGGCCGCGGCAGCCCTCGTCCCCGGCGAAGTTCGCCCTGGCGCTGTTGTTCGTGGGATTGGCGTTCGTCCTCCTCATCCCCGCAGGATCGATCGCGCAGGGAGGGGTGAAGATCAGCCCGCTATGGCTGGTCGGGTGTTATTTCATCGAAGAGCTCGGCGAGCTGTGCCTCAGTCCCGTCGGGCTTTCCGTCGTCACGAAGCTGGCGCCGACGCGCGTGGTCGGTCTCCTCATGGGCGTGTTCTTCCTCTCCAATGCGCTGGGCAACAAGCTGGCCGGCTGGTCGGCGGGATTCATCAGCACCACGCCGTTGCCGACCTTGTTCGGCGCAACGGCCGCGGTCACGCTGGGTGCCGCGGCCGTCATGTTTGTCCTCATCCGGCCGGTGCGAAACCTCATGGGCGGCGTCCAATGAGCGCCAGGCGCGCGCTCCTCACCGTGCTTGTGTTGACCGCTGCGGGCAGCTCCGTGTCGATCGCGCAGGCGCTCGCCCCGCACGAGAGCACGGTCGTTGTGCTACTGGGCACGGGCATGCCGCGACCCGATCCGGAGGCGTCAGGGCCGGCGACGGCGGTGGTGGTCGGCGGGCGCGTGTTCCTCGTGGACGCGGGGCCGGGCGTGGAGCGCCGTCTCGCCGCGGCGCATCTGCCGATCGATGGCGTCACCGCGCTATTCGTCACCCACCTCCACAGCGATCACACGCTAGGGCTTCCCGACCTGATCTTCACGTCGTGGGTGATGGGTCGGAAAACCCGCTCGCGGCGTACGGCCCGCACGGGCTGCACGCGATGACCGAGCACATCATCGCGGCCTGGGCGGAAGACATCGCCGTGCGCACCAACGGCCTCGAGAAGCGCACGCCCCGGGGCTACCGCGTGGACGTGCACGCGGTCGGGCCGGGCGTCGTCTACGACTCGGCCGGGGTGCGCGTCACGGCGTTCGCCGTCGAGCACGGGACGTGGCGGGAAGCATACGGCTACCGGTTTGATACGCCCGACCGCAGCGTCGTGATCTCGGGTGACACGAAGCCGAGCGAAAATCTCGTGCGAGCCGCGACGGGAGCGGACGTGCTGGTCCACGAGGTGAATCCCGCCGCGCGCATGGCGGCCAACGCTACCGAGAGCACCCCGTGGCCGACGTACATGCGCGAGTTTCACACGTCGGATGTCGAGCTGGGGCGGCTCGCCGCGCGTATCCGGCCCAAACTCCTGATCCTGTCCCACATCATCCGCCGGGGCGCGACCGACGAGGAGATGCTAGCGGCGGTGCGGCAGTCGTTCGACGGCCGCGTCGTGGTCGGGCACGACCTCGAGCGCTTCTAAGGGTCGCTCTCGCGTCGCTCGGCTCCGAGGGTGAGCGCGAAGAAGTCGACGGCCGCCTGGTACGCCGCGGCCCAATGGGCATGCGTCAGGAAGTCGTGGATCTCGTCCGGGAAGATGAGCTCCTCCACGTGCACACCTCGCGTCCGCAACGCCGCCGCCAGTTGGACCGTCTGGCTGAACTGGACGTTGCGGTCGTCGTCGCCATGAATCAGCAGCACCGGTGACCGCCAATCCTTCACGTAGGCGATCGGCGACGACTCGTATGCGAGCTTCGCGGCGTCGGCCTGCTTCGCGGGATCGTAGCTCGGCACCCAGTTCTGGATCTCGATGTTCCAGTCGTGCACGCCATGAAGGTCGACGCCCGCCGCGAACAGGTCGGACGCCCGAGCCAGACCCATTGCCGTGAGGAAGCCACCATATGACCCGCCCCATAACCCGATCCGCCTGGGATCCACGTCGGGGCGGGTTCGCAAGTACCGCCCCGCGCCGAGCACGTCGTTGAACTCGCTCGCGCCCTGGGCGCCGTAGTGCAGCGCTTCGCGGAACTCCATTCCGTAGGCGATCCCGCTCCGGTAGTTCACCGACAGCACGACGTACCCCCGGCTCGCGAGGTACTGATTCAGCGCGTACGCGTTGCGGTAGTAATAGAAGTAGTGCCAGCCGAGCAGCATCTGCCGGCGGGAGCCGCCATGGAAGAACACCACGGCGGGCCGCCGCTCGCCCCCTTTCACACCTCGCGGCAGAAAGAGCTGCGCGTGGATGGTCGTCCCGTCCGCCGCCGGGAAGAGCACCGGCTGGGGGTCGACGAGCGCGCCCTCGGGGAACTCGGCCGGGATGGCGCCTGGGGCGAGGTCGCGTGGACTGGCGCTACCGACCTGCAGCACCGGGTGCGGCGGCGTGCGCGTGCCGGCCTGAATGAACGCGACCCCGCGCCCGTCTCCGGTCACCACGGGCGTCCACTCGAGACCCGTCCCCTTAGTCACCGCGGTGGGCGGGCCGCCGCTCACGGCCACTTTCCAGATGTGGCGCCGCTCGATGTCGTCCTGGTTCGAGCTGAACACCACCGTGGCCCGGTCCGGGCTCAAGGTCACGTGCTCCACTTCGAACCCACCCGGCGTCAGAAGGGTCGCCCGGCCGCCCGCCGCGGGGACTGTGTAGAGGTGTGTCCAGCCGTCTTTCTCCCAGGGGAACACGATCCGGTCGCCCGCGCCCCAGAGGAGCTGATTGGCGGCGACCACTTCCCGGAACACGCTCCCTGCGCCCGAGTCGGCGACCCAGACGCCTCGCCCCACGCCCGTCGCCACGTCCGCGACGCGAATGGACCACGGTTGCCCGCTCCGCTGCGGCGTGAAGGGCAGGCCCTCCGCCCCCGCCGGGATGCGGAGAAACGCGATGCGCCGGCCGTCGGGCGACCATACCGGCTCCCCATCGGAGTCGACGCTCGGGTCGAGAAAGCGCAGTGCCTTGGTCGCGACGTCGTAGACGGCGATAAACGCATGGTCACCGCGATCGCTCACGAACGCCAGCTTCGAGCCGTCGGGGGACCAGCGGAGCGAGCGCGCCGTGCCGCGCGCCCGAATCAGCTGCTCGGCCGCCGTCGAGTCGGCGATCGAGCCCCACCACACCTGGCGATGGCTGACGAATGCCACCCGGTCGCCCTTGGGCGAGACCTCCGGCCCATGGCCTTCGCCGATGCGCCGCGGCGCGCCGCCCGTTGCCGACACGACCCAGACCGCCTGCTCTACTCCGCCGACGAGACTGTGGGGATTCGGATACTCGCCCTTGTCGTTCAGTTCGCCGCCGCGCACGAACACGATGGACCGGGCGTCGGGCGTCCAGTGCAGCTCGCCCATCTCCTGTCCGTCGTCCCCCGCGTACGCCGTCACGACCCGCCCGGCGTAGTCGGGTGACGCCGCGACCCAGATGTTGCGCACCCCGCGGGCGTTTGAGACCCACGCCACCGCGCCGCCGGCCGGCGCGGCGGTGAGCTCATCCGGGAACGGCGCGCTCATCACCTGCTCGATGGTGAAAGGCTGCTGCGCGGGGAGTGCGACGGGAAGCAGCAAGCCAAGCGTGCTCACCGCGAGACGACGAATGGGTGTGGTCATTGGCACAAAGTACCCCGGGCTTGTGCCCGGGGTTAGTAGAGATTCGCCCTCTCGATAACCCCGGGCTTGCGCCCGGGGTCAGTGATGCTTCTTCCAACTCGGGGTATGCGATCAGGGTGATGGTCGAATTGGCGAGCGACATAAGCGATCACTCGCGTGAGATCGCGCTTGTGCGGCGTCGCCGCGTAGAAGCCCCTCGCCCAATGCGTCGACCGATGTCTCCACTAAGCCCGGGCGCAAGCCCGGGGATCACTGAACCGAGATCATCGGGGTCGCTCTGACTGACCCCGGGCGCAAGCCCGGGGACAACGGACCTAAACATGCTTGGCTCTTCGGGGAGCGGCATCGAAAGAACGCGTTGGAGAGCAGGATATTGCGGACGGCCAGTCAGCTGAACCGCGTGGTGCGCCAGAGGAACAGCCCCGTGCCAACGAGCAGCGTGAGCAAGACGACCACAAGACCGCCCACCCATCCCCAGCTCACCGCCAGCTCGGGCACGCGGGCGATCGAGCCGAAGGCGACGAACACGGCCGTCGCGCCGACCACCAATGTCCAGTCGAGCCACGTGCGTCGGCGAGCCGGCATGCCCGTGGCTTCGCCACCGAGACCGGCCCGGACGTACGCAGGGTCCACCGCGTAGCGCGCGCCCTCACGCTCCGCCGCCTCCTGCCAGTGGCGGTGCTCCGTGCCGGTGGCGGAGGCGAGGGCGATCGCCGCGGCGCCGAGCGCCATCAGGAGCGAGCCGCCGATCACCTGTCCGTGTGTCGTCCCGGAGCGACCGTGCAGCTCACCGAACACGAGCAGTCCCCACGCGAGCCCCCAGAGCTGGTTCGTGTTCGACAAGGGAATGCCGCGGCTGATGCCGATGTACTTGGCGGCGTACTGCTGGAACAGATCCCCGACCACCCACACGAACCCGCCGAGCAGCAGCCAGAACAGCACGTCGCGCGCGCCGGCGAGCTCGGCGGTGAGCGGGCCCAGGCCGCCGCGGTCGGCGAGCGCGAGCGCGGTCATCATCCCGACTTCCCCCACCGTGAAAAATGTGACGAAGGCGAGCGGGTTCATGCCGGTGAGGTAGGCCTTGCGATACGGGATGTACATCGTGCCCCACAGGGCTCCCGCCGCGAGGGCGGCAGCGACGCCACGGGCGGCGTGACCGCCGGCCGCGCCGGCCGAAGAGACGATCGCAAGCAGGGTGGCGCCGGCGCACATGAGAACGGCGCCGCCCAGCACGCCCAGCCGGCGCCCCCACCCGGCCCCACGGAGCTCGTTGAAGAACACCGCACCCCACAGGATGCCGAGCAGGCTGTTCGCGTTCCACAAGGGGAAGGCGATGCTGAGCCCGATGTCGCGGATCGCAAACACGGTGAGGGTGTTGGCGACGGCCCACAGACAGCCGGCGAGGACCGCCCAGACGACGAGATGCGGGGCTTGCCGAACGTCCGCGCCGATCGCCGCGGTGCCGCGGAGCAACGCCGGCAGGCTCCAGCGTGCGAGGAACACGCCCAGCACCATCGTCAACGAGATCACGACCGGGGAGAGGCCGAGGGTGACCATCTTGGTCGGGGCCTCGGCGGCGCCAAGCCACGCGCCGGCGGCGAAGCCGCTGGCCACGCCCGCGAGCTGCAGGCGCCGCAGCCGTCCCGCGTCTACGCCGGCGGCCGAGCCTACCGGATCCACCAGAGGATCACCAGGCCGCCCAGGAGCACGGCCACCGGAACCCAGAACTGGGCGTCGGAGAGCATGGCGCCGAGGCGACCGCCTCCGCCCGGCGTCAGAGCGGCTCCTCGGCGAAGTGGCAGGCGGCGAGCTGGCCCGGCGCCACCGCGCGCAGCGCGGGCGGCTCCGTGCGACAGCGATCGTTCTTCTTAGGATGCGGACAGCGTGGGTGAAACGGGCAGCCCGGCGGCGGGTGCATCGGCGATGGAACGTCGCCCGAGAGCACGATCCGATTACGTTGCGCCGTCGGATCGGGCACCGGGACGGCCGAGAGCAGCGAGGTGGTGTACGGGTGCCGGGGCGCGGCATACAATGCTAGAGCCGGCGCGCGCTCCACGATTTTTCCGAGGTACATCACCGCGACCTCGTCGGCGATGTGCTTCACGACCGCGAGGTCGTGGGCGATGAACAGGTACGTGAGCCGGCGTCGCTGCTGCAGCTCCGCGAGCAGGTTCAGCACCTGCGCCTGCACCGAGACATCGAGCGCGCTCACCGGCTCGTCCAGCACGAGAAACTGCGGCTCGACCGAGAGCGCGCGCGCGATGCCCACGCGCTGCCGCTGCCCGCCCGACAGCTCGTGCGGGTAACTCCGGCCGAAGCCGGGGTCGAGCCCCACCTCCTCGAGCAGGGCCGCGATGCGCCGCTCGGCGTCCGGCCCGGTCGCGATGCGGTGGATCGCGAGCGGCTCGGCCAGCATCTGGCGGACCGTCATGCGCGGGTTGAGGGAGCCGTACGGATCTTGGAACACGATCTGCATACGGCGCCGCAACGCCCGCAGCTCCCGCGGGCCGAGGGTGAGAACGTCGAGTCCGTCGACGGTGACGCGGCCGCGGTCGGGCTCCACGAGCCGGAGGATCGCACGGCCGGTAGTGGTCTTGCCGCTCCCCGACTCACCGACGAGGCCGAGCGTCTGGGCCGGCGGGATCTCGAACGACACGCCGTCCACCGCGCGCACGACCGCGCGCGGCTGCCCCAGACCGAACCAGCCCCGCTCGCCGGCGAAGTGCTTGACCAGATCCTGCACGGCCACGAGAGGAGGAGGGGCGATCACGGTCTGCGCGTACGGCGCTGCGGCTCGGTGACGAGCCAGCAGCGTGCCGTGTGCGTACCCGCGTCGCCTTGGCTCGCGTCCAAGAGCGGCGGCTCCTCGGCGCGGCAACGGTCCCAGGCATATGGGCAGCGCGGGTGGAACCGGCAGCCGTCGGGCCAGGCGGTGGCCGCGGGCACCTGGCCCGGGATGCTGTGCAGGCGGTCGCGACCCCCAGTCCTAAGGCTCAGGGAGGGGGCATCCAGGCGCGGCACCGCGGCCAGTAGTCCTTCGGTGTACGGATGCACGGGGTGGGCGAACAGCTCGACCGTCGGCGCCTGCTCCACGACCTGGCCCGCGTACATCACCACGACCCGATCGGCCGTGCCGGCCACGACGCCGAGATCGTGGGTGATGAGCATGACGGCCATGCCGAGCTCCGCCTGCAGGCGCTCGAGCAGCTCGAGGATCTGGGCCTGAATCGTGACGTCGAGGGCGGTGGTGGGCTCGTCGGCGATGAGCAGCTTGGGGTGACACACGAGGGCCATCGCGATCATGACCCGCTGGCGCATGCCGCCGCTCATCTGATGCGGGTAATGATCGACACGCTCCTCGGGGTCGGGGATGCCGACGAGCTGAAGCATCTCGATGGCGCGGCGCCGCGCCGCCGCGCGCGACAAGTGCTGATGCACGATCGCCGCTTCGGCGATCTGATCGCCGACGGTGAACACCGGATTGAGCGACGTCATCGGCTCCTGGAAGATCATCGCGATCTGGTTGCCCCGCACGGCGCGGAGCTCCTTGGGCTCGAGCGTGAGGATGTTGCGTCCCTCGAACTCGATGAAGCTGCCGGGACGGATGTGCCCGGGTGGCTCGGGAATGAGGCGGAGGATGGAGAGCGAGGTGACCGTCTTGCCGCACCCCGACTCCCCCACGATGCCGAGGGTCTCACCGGGCCTGACATCGAAGGAGACGCCGTCGACGGCCCGCGCCGTGCCGCTGCCCTGCTCGGTCACGAAATAGGTCTTCAAGTCCCGCACGCGCAGCAACGGCTCGGTCACACCGCCTCCTTGCGGGGGTCGAGCGCGTCGCGCAACGCGTCGCCCACGGCGTTCAGCGCCATCACGACCAGGGAGATGGCCAGACCGGGGAACGTGGCAGACCATGGAGCGACGGCCATCTTGGGCCAGCCGTCGGCGATCATGTTTCCCCAGCTGGGCGCGGGGGAGGGCACCCCCATGCCCAGGAACGACAGTCCGGCTTCGAGCAGCATCACGTTGCCGATACCGAGCGCGGCCGACACGATGATCGGCGCCGCGGCGTTGGGCAACACGTGACGGCCGATGACGCGGCCCGGTCCTGCGCCGAGCGCCCGCGCGGCCGCCACAAAATCGCGCTCCCGGAGGCTCAGCACCTCCGCCCGCACCAACCGGCTCGTGGCGAACCATCCCGTGAGCCCGATCAACAGCACCAGCACGGGGACCGCGATGTGGTCCCACAAGGCCACGACCACGAGCATCGCAAAGATGCGCGGCATGGCGAGGCCCACGTCGACGAGCCGCATCAGGGCCGCGTCCATCCAGCCACGAAAGTAGCCTGCTGTGGCGCCCACGGCCCCGCCGATGGTCACGGCGACGAGCATCGCCAGCGCCCCGATGCCCAGCGAGATGCGGGCGCCGTACGCGAGCCGGCTCCAGACGTCACGGCTGAATGGGTCGGTGCCGAGGACGTTGCGCGTCGACGGCGAGCGATTCTGCAGGTGGTCGATATCGATCTGCTGATAGGGCTTGTACGGGGCGACGAGCGGCGCGGCGACGGCCACGGTGACGAAGAAGGCCAGCACGAACAGCCCGGGCGCGGCCGTGGGGTGCCGGAAGAACCGCCGGCCCGACGCACTCGCGCTGGCGCGCCGCCGGACGACGGCGACGACGAGCAGCGCGGCCACGGCGGCGCCGCCGAGCGCGACCCAGTTCCAGATGTTCACGCGCCGCGCACGCGGATCCGTGGGTCGGCGACGGCATACAGCAGATCGGCCATCAGACTCCCCAGGACCACCATGGCGCTCGTCACCAGCGCGGCGCCCGTCACCACGTAATAATCGCGCTGCAGGATGGCGCGCACGGCCAGAAGCCCCATCCCGGGCCAGGAGTAGACCGTCTCAACCAGGACGGCGCCCGTGAGCAGGAAGGGGAACGCCAACCCGACGAGCGTGATGAACGGCAGCAGTGCGTTCCGCAGGGCGTGCACCAACAGCACGCGTCCCTCGCGCAGGCCCTTGGCCCGGGCGGTGCGTACGTATTCCTGGCGGATGACCTCGAGCATGGCCGCCCGTTGGAAGCGCGCCGTCCCGGCCGCGCCGACGAGCCCGAGGGTCAGGGCGGGGAGCGTGAGATGCCAGAAGAAGTCGAGCAGGCAGGGAAGCGAGTCGACTCGGGGACAGAGGACCGGATCGCTCGGTCCACCGGTCGGAAACCAATGCAGCCACTGCGCGAACCCGAGGAGCAGCACGAGCCCGAGCCAGAACGTGGGCATCGAATTCACGAACAGGGCGACGTTCCCGAGCACGACATCGCCGACGCTCCGCTCCCGGACCGCCTGGTAGATCCCCAGCGCGAGGCCGGCCGTGAAGTCGATGAGCAACGCGGCGAGCGCGAGGAAGAAGGTGTGCGGCATGGCGTCCGCGAGCGCGTCGGCCACGGGGCGGCGCAGCACAAAGGACTCGCCGAGTTCACCGCGTGCCAGGTTCCGGAGGTACAGCACGTACTGCTCGGGGAGTGACCGATCGAGTCCGAACTGGCGCCGCAGACGGTCGAGGGTCTCGGGCGACACGCTCTGGCTCTGCTCAGGCAGGAACGGCGACCCCCGTGCGGCGTGAATGACGAAGAACGTGAGGGTGACGACTGCCCAGATGATCGCGACCGACGCGGCGACCCGCCGCACCACCCACGCGATCACCTAGCGCTCCACGCGGTCTCGATCCGTCAGGCGGTCAGGGGGAACGCGCCACGTGCGCACGAGCGCCATCCAGGAATCCGGCCGAATCGTCACGTCCGTAAACCGCTTGTTGACGGCGGCGACGTTCTCCGTAGCGAAGAGGAAAATGCCTGGCGCGTCCTGGTTCAGTATCTCGAACGCGGACCGCCACGCCCGGCGGGCCTGGTCTCGGTTCATCGCCGACGTGACCGCACGGTCCACCAGCTGGTCCACCTGCGGATTGAAATACCGCCCGTAGTTCGAGCGTCCGAATCCCGCCTTGGTCCAGATCTGCGGGAAGCCGGAGGACGGGGTCGGATCCGTGTTCCAAGTGGTCAGCAGCGCGTCGAATCTGCCGGCGCGGGCGCGCTCGTTGAAGAGCGTAAAATCGACTTCGTCGAGTTGGACGTCGACGCCAGCGGTGCGGAACTCCTCCTGCAGCAGTCGCGCGTACTGACGGCGGATGGCGCTCGTGGTCGGCACGAGCAGCCGGAACGACAGCTCGCGGCCGTCCTTGTCGCGAATGCCGTCGCCGTCCGAATCGATCCACCCGAGGCGGGTGAGCAGCCGCGCGGCCTGCGCGCTGTCGTAGGGCAGCTCCCGGATTTCGGGGTCCCACACCCACCAGAGCTGGGACATGGGGCCGGGCGGCACCCGCGCGAGGTCGCCGAAGACGTTGTGCAGCGGCCGTTCGCGGTCCGTCGCGAGCACCAGCGCGCGCCGCAGGTCGCGGTCTCCGAACAGCGGGTGCGGCTTGGTCGAGTCGCCGGGGGCGGCGAGGTTGAAGCCGACGTAGCCGTACGCCGACCCCTTGTAGGGGTAGCAAGCGAGCTTCGCGTCCGCGCAGGCGCGCTCGACGTTATCGGGTGTGATCAGCACCTCGATGACGTCCGCATCGCCCGCGAGCAGCTGGATCACAGCGACCTGCTGGTCGGGCGTGAAGCGAAAGATCAGTCGCCGGATGTGCGGACGGCCGAGGAAGAAGGTCGAATCCGCGGCGAGCTCGATGGATTGCCCGGCTTTCCAGGCGACGAACCGATAGGGCCCGTCGCCCACGGGCGCCCGCCCAAACGGTGTGCTGCGCCATTGGTCGCGGGGTAGCTCGCGCAACAGATGCGCGGGCATGATGCGCATGTGATAGACCGCGTCGTAGAACATCTCCGGATAGCGCTGCCGAAACCGGAAGACCACCGTCAGCGAGTCGCGCGTGGTGACGGCCGCGATGTGACGGAGCGACGAGCGGAACGGCGAGTTCACCACCGTGTCCGTGTACACGTCGTAGGTGAACGCGACGTCGGCGGCAGTAACCGCCTGGCCGTCCTGCCAGTGCGCCCGCGGATCCAGGTGGAACACGAGAGTAGTGGGGGCGTCCCACTCCCACCGCTGGGCGAGCTGCGGCTGGAAGTCCTCGTCGCCAACGGTGTTCCCGGACAGACCCAGGTCCGCGAGCTTGAGAAAGATCGGCTCTGTCACGTCCCGGGTCGTGGCGAACTCACTCACCGGCGGGAGCAGAATATCCGGCTCGCCCGTGGCGGCGATGACCATGGTCCCGCAATACTCGCCGGTGCAGCCTCCTCGGCGCTCACAGCCCCCGAGCAAGGCAAGGCCTGCGAGCGCGGCCAGCGTGGTCGGTCGAAGGGTTGGCATGGCGCCTAAGATTTCACCGCCGCGGCTAACGGCGCCAGGTCCACGCGGGAGCCGAAAAGCAGGTGGTGGAGGTCGAGGGAGGTTGGGGGAGGTTGGTGGAGGTCACCGCGTCGCCCCACGCGGCGATGATCGCATCCGCGACTTCATGAAACGTCACCCGTCGGCCGAGCACCGCGGCGAGCGTCGTCGCGTTACTGGCGGCGTGCGGCTTTCGGCTTACGGCCGTGATCATATCCTGCGTCCCATCGAGCAAGATCGAGCCATGTTGCAGGAACGCACGCCCTTCTCGCACTTGCGCCGAGCCGATCACCTTCCGGCCGGCGACGAGCACTTCCCCCGCGGCGGGAATCGCGAAACAAGAAGCCGGATGGTGGAGGAGGGTGGAGGATGGTGGAGGTTGGTGGAGGCCCAACGTGGCATGGGCCCCAAGCGACCGGATCGCGGCGGCGAGTCGCTCGTGGATCGCGTGGTACGCGTTCCGCAACCCGCCGAAGACGGCGATCGGGGCGGCGACGGCGTAGGTGACCTCATCCTGGTGCCACACGGCTCGCCCGCCCGTTGGCCGCCGGACGACATCGAGGCCGAGGCGGGCGATCGCGGCCTGATCGTATTGGTCCGCGGGCTCGTTTCGTCCCACTGAGAGGCAGGGAGGGTCGAAG
>Ga0209378_1000443_pt1 | contig 30831 bp, 29 predicted proteins | sample GraSoiAngelo_156_FD_186170 | JGI IMG/M metagenome (GOLD analysis project Ga0209378, IMG submission 186170) | Grasslands soil microbial communities from the Angelo Coastal Reserve, California, USA - 14_1009_13_40cm (SPAdes) (version 2) | ecosystem: Environmental > Terrestrial > Soil > Grasslands ...
TTACTTCAGGATCTTGGTGACGACGCCGGCGCCCACCGTGCGGCCGCCCTCGCGGATCGCGAAGCGCAGCTGCTCCTCCATCGCGATCGGCGTGATCAGCTCGATCGTCATCTTCGTGTTGTCCCCCGGCATCACCATCTCCACCCCCCCCGGCAGCTCCACCGCCCCCGTCACGTCCGTCGTCCGCAGGTAGAACTGCGGCCGGTACCCCTTGAAAAACGGCGTGTGCCGCCCCCCCTCCTCCTTCGTCAGCACGTACACCTCGCTCTCGAACTGCGTGTGCGGCGTGATCGATTTCGCCTTCGCCAACACCATCCCCCGCTCCACTTCGTGCTTCTCCACGCCACGCAGCAACAACCCCACGTTGTCCCCCGCCTGCCCCTCGTCCAGGAGCTTGCGGAACATCTCCACCCCCGTCACCACCGTCTTCTTGTCGGTCCCAAACCCCACCATCTCCACTTCCTCCCCCACCTTCACCTTCCCCCGCTCGATCCGGCCCGTCGCCACCGTCCCCCGGCCCGTGATCGAGAACACGTCCTCCACCGGCATCAGGAACGGCTTGTCCACCTCCCGCTTCGGCACCGGAATGCTCTTGTCCAGGGCCGTCAGCAGCTCCTCCACCTTCGCTACCCACGGCTTCTCCCCCGCGATCGCCTTCAGGGCCGAGCCCCGGATCACCGGAATGTCGTCCCCCGGATACTCGTACTTCGACAACAGCTCCCGCACCTCCAGCTCCACCAGGTCCAGGAGCTCCGCATCGTCCACCAGATCGCACTTATTGAGAAACACGACGATCGCCGGCACGTTCACCTGCCGCGCCAACAGGATGTGCTCCCGCGTCTGCGGCATCGGCCCGTCCACCGCCGACACCACGAGGATCGCCCCGTCCATCTGGGCCGCCCCCGTGATCATGTTCTTCACGTAGTCCGCGTGTCCGGGGCAGTCCACGTGCGCGTAGTGGCGCGCCGCCGTGGCGTACTCCACGTGGCTCGTGGCGATCGTCAGGATCTTCGTCGCGTCGCGCCGGCCTTGCGACTCCGACGCCTTCGCCACCTGATCGTAGGTCACGTAGGTCGCGAGCCCCTTCTCCGCCGCCACCTTCGTCAACGCCGCCGTCAACGTCGTCTTGCCGTGGTCCACGTGCCCGATCGTCCCCACGTTCACGTGCGGCTTGGTGCGCTCAAATTTCGCTTTGGCCATGGAATCCCCTAAAAACGTTTCAGAACATCGTCACGGAAACGTCGTCCCGAAGCACCGTTACAGAGAACCGTGATACGTTCCCGCGTGACGCCTTCCCGTCACGTTCCTTCGTGACGTTCCCTTGTGACGGCCTTCCGGTTTCGAAAGCTCGCGACCGGGATTGAACCGGTGACCTCGTCCTTACCAAGGACGCGCTCTACCGACTGAGCTACGCGAGCGACAGAGCGGGCGACGGGGCTCGAACCCGCGACCCTCAGCTTGGAAGGCTGATGCTCTACCAACTGAGCTACGCCCGCGTGCCGAGTGGTGGGGGAAGGATTCGAACCTTCGTAGCGCGTAAGCGCGGCAGATTTACAGTCTGCTCCCTTTGGCCACTCGGGCACCCCACCACGAAGCGCCTCGGTTCCGTTCCCCCCAAACGACTTTCCCAGTCGCACCCGTCTCGTCGCCCCTACTGACAACGCACCCCGCGTTTTCTCGGAGCGCGGGGTGTGTTGATCCTCCAGTCACGGTCGGGGCGCACGACATCTCTTCGGCAACGTGAGCTGACGAAGGGACTCGAACCCTTAACCTGCGGTTTACAAAACCGCTGCTCTACCAGTTGAGCTACGTCAGCTGGTCGACGCTGAATTTCCCAGACTGGTAGCTTAAACGGGCGCGGCGACTCACGCAAGGGACGTGCCGCGAAGAACTTAGACGACCCGCCACTTGGTCCCGGTGGGAGTGTCTTCGAGCTCCACCCCGCGAGCGAGGAGGGCCCCGCGAATCCGGTCCGCCTCCTTGAAATCCTTGGACTTACGGGCTCGCTCCCGGGCCGCGACCTGGGCCTCGATCCACCGCGCCAGGTCGGGGTCGGCGGTCCGCGGCGTGGGCAGTACGTCGAGCACCGCCATCGCCCGGTCGAGCGCCGCGACCGCCGCCGCGGCTCCGCCCGCTCCGGCATCGAGCGCCCGGTTGCCCGCATGCGCCAGCTGGAACAGCGCCGCGCAGGCTTGGGGGGCGTTGAGATCGTCGTCCAGCGCCGCCCGGAACGCGGCCTCGAACTCGGCGGCCAGCTCGGCGAGCCGCCCTTCCCCGCGACTCCCTTTCCCGGCCGCTCCCGCCAGCCGCGCGTGGAACTCCCCCAACCGCCTCACGCCCTCACCCGCCGCGGCGAGCGCCTCGTCGGTGAAGTCGAGCGGCTTGCGGTAGTGCGTCTGCCAGAAGAGGAGCCGCACGGCCGCTGCATCCACGCCCTGCTCCCGCAGGTCCCGCGCGGCGAGGAAGTTGCCGAACCGCTTCGACATCTTGGTGCCGCGCACGTTGAGGAACTCCCCATGCAGCCACCAGCGCGCGAAGGGCCGCCCCGTCGCCGCCTCCGACTGGGCGATCTCGTCCTCGTGGTGCGGGAAGATCAGGTCCACGCCGCCCGCGTGGATGTCGAGCGTCTCCACGCCGAACCGCGTCCCGATCTCGTACAGCGACATGGCGGAGCACTCGAGGTGCCACCCGGGGCGGCCCCGGCCGAACGGCGCGTCCCATGCCGCGCCCACGGCGTCGTCGTCGGGGCCCGCCTTCTTCCAGAGCGCGAAGTCGCGCGGGTCCTCCTTGGCGTACTCGTCGCTCGCCACGCGCGCGCCCACCTTGATCTCGCGCCGGTCGAGGCGGGAAAGCCGGCCGTAGCCCGGGAACCGGTCGATCGCGAAGTACACCGACCCGTCGTCCCCCTGGTAGGCGACCCCTCTGTCGAGCAGGCGGCGCACGAGGACGATCATCGCCGGCACCGACTCCGTGGCGCGCGGATGGACGTGCGCCGGCCGGAGGCGCAGGTAGTCGCGGTCCTCGAAGAACGCGCGCACGAACGGCTCCGTGTGCCGGCGCAGCGTGGTGCCGGCGGCCCGCGCCGCCTTGATCGTGCGGTCGTCCACGTCCGTCAGGTTCATGATGTGGAACACGTCGTAGCCCGACGCTTCGAGATAGCGGCGCAGCAGGTCCTCGAACAGGAACGTGCGGAAGTTGCCGAGGTGCGCGTAGTTCCAGACGGTGGGCCCGCAGGTATACAGCGTGACCCGGGGGGGCGCGAGCGGCTGGAACGGCTCGACGCGGCGGGTCAGCGTGTTGTAGAGCGCGAGCGTCATGCGCGGCGCAGACCGGCGAGCTCCGGGATGACAGACAGGGTGCGCCCTCGCGGGCTGTGAGTCGCGGGGAAGGTAGGGAGCGCGAGAAGGAGCGTCAACGCGCGCCGCCGGCAGCTCGCACACCACCGGGCCGCGGCGGAACACCGCCACGCGCGCGCCGTGCCAGCGCGCCGCGTCGCCCGGCGCCACGAGCCCGCGGCGCACCAGCCGCGCCCCCGCGTCCGCCACGACCAGGAGGGGGAGGGGGCGGTCCGCCGCGCACATCCCGCGAGACTACGGCGCGGCGCTCTTCGACCGGCATCAGATCACCGCCGCGCGCATCGAAGCGTCGCGGGACCCGCATCACGCCCGCGTCCCGACCGACCCCCGTTTGCCGGCGCTCGTCCGCCGCACGATGGCCTCGACGAGCGGCGCGGCCCCGAAGCGCACGGGATCGGTGGCGGGGAGCGCGGTGTCGCGCGCGGCGCGCTCTACCGCGGCCCGCGCCGCCGCTTCGCTCAGGTCGAACGTATTGAGGCAGATCCCGATCACCTTCGTCGGGCGCACCGGGGCGGCCGCGCGCTCGTACAGCTCGACCAGCTCGGGCAGCGGGGGGATCTTCACCCAGGGCTCGCGGCCGTGATAGTCGCCGATCCACTCCCGCGTCGCCTGGTGGCAGAGGATCAGCGCGTCCGGGCAGCAGCCGTGCAGCAGGCCGAGCGTGACGCCCGAGTAGCCGGGGTGCACGAGGCTGCCCTGTCCCTCGACCAGCACGATGTCCGCGTCCGCCGCGGCCCGGAGCACGAGCGCTTCGGCCGCGCCCGCGACGAAGTCGGCGACGACCGCATCCACCGCGATGCCCCAGCCCTCGATGAAGATGCCCGTCTGCCCCGTGGCGACGAAGCGCGCGCGGTGGCCGCGCCGCAGCAACTCGTCGCGCAGCTCCAGCTGGGCCGTCATCTTGCCGACATTGCAGTCGGAGCCGACGGTGAGAATCACGGCGGCGTCCACTTCCGCCGCGCGGCCGTCGGCGATGGGCAGGTCGGCGGGCGGCTTGCGCACGTCGAGGATGCGGACGCCGCGCGCGCGCGCCAGGGCGCCGAGCTCCGCATCGTCGCCGATGAACGTGTGCAGGCCGCTCCACAGCTCAAGGCCGCGCTCGATCGCCGCCCGCAGCCAGCCGCGCCACTCCGGCGGCAGCTGACCGCCCGCGGGCGCGATGCCCACGAGCACCGCCGTCGCACCCAGGGCGAGGCCCTGCGCGAAATCTCCCACCACCGGGATGCGGCCGCCGAAGCCGAGCACGTCCTCGACGGTCTTGCCGCCCTGCGCGCGATCGAACACCGCCACGATCCGCTCGGGGAAGTAGCGGATGCAGGAGTTCGCGGTCTTCGATGTGAGCGGGCCGAACTGCCCGTCCGCGATGATCAGGAAGCGGTGGCGCTCGGGCGTGAGCATCACGCGGAGGTTTGGGTCTTCGCGAGCGTGCCTGAGCCCCGGAACTCGCCGCTCGCGCGCAGCACGGCCGGCTCGAGGTGGGTCGCGTCGCCGTACAGCTCGCCCTGCACGATGTGCCGTACCAACACGATCGACACGGCGAGCACGGGGACCGCCACGACGAGCCCGATGGCGCCGAGCAGCGTGCCCATCACGAGCACGCTGGCGATCGTGAGCACGGGCGGCAGCGCGACCTTCTTCTCCATGATGAGCGGGGCGATGAGGTTCGCCTCGAAGAAGTGCACCGCCACGCCCCAGGCCGCGACCGCCAGCGCCTGCAGCCAATTGCCGGTCCCGAGGACGAACAGGGCGGGCAGCAGGGTGGATACGAGGGTCCCGAAGAACGGCACGATCGCGACGAGTCCGGTGAAGATGCCGAACGCGAGCCAGTACGGCACGCGCAGCACCCACAGCCCCAGCGCGGTGAACACCGCGAGCACGACCATCGCGAGCAGCTGGCCGACGACCCAGGCCCGGAGGGTCGCGCCGGCGTCGTCGAGCACGCGCGCGCCCACGTGGCGATGCTTGGGGGCGACGAGCGACAGGATGCCGTCGCGGTAGAGCCGCGGCTGGCGCGCGAGGTACAGCGCCATCACCACGACGCTCGCCGCTTCGATGAAGAGCTTGCCGCCCGCCCGCACGTAGGGCAGCAGCGAGCCGCGCAGGAAGTCCGCCGCGTCGTTGACGACCCGGGCGATGATGCCCGACTGGGGGTCCGCGAGCTCCGTGCGCCGCAACACCGGATAGTCGCTCGCCCAGCGGGCGATCACGTTCTGGATGTCGGTCAGCGTCTGGGGCAGCCCCGAGAGCAGCGCCTGCGTCTGATCGATGACGGGCGGTACGATCAACACGCCCGCCCCGGCGATCACCGCCACCGTGCCGACCACCGCGCACAAGAGGCCTACCCATCGGGGCATCAGGAAGCGGCGCTCGAGCTGGTCGGTGATCGCGGAGAAGTACACGGCGGCGAGGACGGCGAGGAAGACGAGGATGAGGACTTCCGCGACCCGGAGGACGAACCAGATGACCAGGGCGGCAATGAAGAGCGCCACGAACGTGGCGCCCGGGGACCGCGCGGGAGACGTCTCGGTGCTCAGCGGGACGGCTCGGCGTCGTCGTCCTGGACGAGCTCGGCTTCCTTCGCGCCCTTCCCGAGCTGCTTGGCTGCGGCGGGCGAGCCCGCGGGGAGCAGTCCCAGCTTCTGTTTCAGCGCGAGCAGCTGCTGGTCCGTGTCGGCGCGGCCCTCCAGCGCCTGGAACTGCTTCACGAGCGAGTCGCCGGAGAGGTCCTCGTGCACCTCGGCCGCGGCGATGAGCTTGCGCTCCTCGTGCTCGATCTGCTCGGCCATCCGCTCGAACGTCTCGAACACCCCCTGGTCGCCGATCGAGGACATCGTCTCCTGGATCCGTTTGTGCGCTTCGGCGCGCTTGGCGCGCGCGATCAGGATGTTCTTCTTGCGCTTCGCGTCCTCGATCCGATCGTTGAGCTGGCGCAGCGACAGCTTCAGCTTCTCCGTCTCTTCCCGGTGCTTGACCCACGTCTCGTGCAGCTGCACGGCCGCCTGCGCGTGCTCGTTGTGCCGCAGCAGCGCCTGCTTCGCCAGGTCGTCGCGCCCCTCCTGCACCGCCAGCACCGCGCGCTTCTCCCAGTCCTCGGCGCTCTTCTTCTCCTGCTCGACCTGGGCCGCGAGCCGCTTCTCGTCCGCGATGGCGCCCGCCACCTGCTGCTTGGCCTTCGCCAGCTGACTCCGCATGTCCACGATCAGCTGGTTCAGCATCTTCTCCGGGTTCTCCGCGCGCGCGATCAGGTCGCTGATGTTCGACCGGATCAGCGTGGAGAGACGGTCAAAGATCCCCATGGTGCTCCTCGACGTGCTGGCGGATCCTCATTGACCCGCGCCCAACTTGCGCTCGCGCCGCTCGGCGAGCAGCCGCTCGGCGAAATCTAACCGCTCCGCCATCTCCGCGACCTGGCCGTCGAGCGCCGACACCCGCTCCTCGAGCGCGGCCACGCGGCGCTCGGCCTCGGCTCCTTCGGCCGGCGCGTCCATCCACTCCCCGCCCAGCCCCTTCCAGTGCCGCCGCCGGCGGCTCCCCTCGCGAATCCGCTCCGCCAGCGCCTCGCCCACCGGTGAGCGGAACAGCCACCGCAAGGCCATGGCACCGACCACGACCACCACCACGAAGCCAATCAACGGCGCCACCTGGTTGATCAGGAAGTTCGGGTCCAGGCCCGGCGGCGCCGGGAATGGCGGGAACGCCGGCGGCGTTTGCATCATGCGGACGCTGTACGCCTTTCCCACACCGGGGGTTTCCGCCCGCTCACGCGGGCGGCGCGAGCCGCTCGCCGTCGCGCTGTTTCGCGAGCAAGCGCTCCGTAAAATCTACCCGCTCCGCCAGTTCCGCCACCTCGTGACGCAGCTGCTCCAGCTCCTGGAGCACCGCGTCCGTTGCCGCCGCGCCGCCCGACGGCCCGGTGCCGCCCCGCAGCCGCTCGGCGAACGCCTTGCCCACCGGGGAGAGGGCAATCATCCAGGCAAAGAAGCCGCTGACGGCGACGATGGGAATCAGCAGCGCGACGACGCCTTCCATGACTCCCTCCCGCTCAGTGCGGCGGCGCGAGCCGCTCAGCCTCACGTTGCTTGGCGAGCAGGCGCTCCGTGAAGTCCATGCGCTCGGACAGCTCCGACAGCTCGCGGCGCACCTCCTGCAAGTCGGCCACGACCTCGTCCAGCTGGGCCGCGTCGGCGCGGTCCCGCGGCGGGCCGCCGCGGATGCGCTCGCTCACCGCCCGGCCGATGGGTGAGAACGCGAGGGCGATGGTGATCCCGCCGCCGAAGACGAGCACCATCAGAAGGATGTCTTCCATTCCCGGTTCAACTTATGCGACTAGTCCGCCACCGCCAGCACCTTGCGCAGGAACTGCCCCGTGTAGGACGCCTTCACCCGCGTCACCTGCTCGGGGCTGCCCGCCGCCACGACCGTGCCACCGGCATCCCCGCCGTCGGGACCCAGGTCGATCACCCAGTCGGCGGTCTTCACGACGTCCAAGTTGTGTTCGATCACGACGACGGTGTTCCCCTTGTCCACCAGGCGATGCAGCACCTCGAGGAGCAGGCGCACGTCCTCGAAGTGGAGGCCCGTCGTCGGCTCGTCGAGGATGTAGAGGGTGCGGCCGGTGTCGCGTTTGGCCAGCTCGGTGGCCAGTTTGACGCGCTGCGCCTCGCCCCCCGAGAGCGTCGTGGCGGACTGGCCCAAGTGGATGTATCCCAGTCCTACGTCGTTGAGCAGCTCGAGTTTCGCGCGGATGCGCGGCTGGTTCTCGAAGAATTCGAGGGCGTCGGCCACCGTCATGTCCAGCACGTCCGCGATGGACTTTCCCTTGTAGCGCACTTCCAGCGTCTCACGGTTGTAGCGCCGCCCCTTGCAGACCTCGCACGGCACGTAGACGTCCGGGAGGAAGTGCATCTCGACCTTCACGAGGCCGTCGCCCTGGCACGCCTCGCAGCGTCCTCCCTTGACGTTGAAGGAGAAGCGACCCGGGCCGTAGCCGCGGATCTTCGACTCGGGGAGGTAGGTGTACAGCTCGCGGATCGGCGTGAACAGGCCCGTGTAGGTCGCGGGGTTGGAGCGCGGCGTCCGGCCGATCGGGCTCTGATCGATGTCGATCACCTTGTCGACGTGGGCGAGCCCCTCGATGCGGTCGTGCGCGCCCGGGACCACCCGGGCGCGGTAGAACTGGCGCGCCAGCGCGCGGTACAGGATGTCGCTGACGAGGGTCGACTTCCCGGACCCCGACACGCCCGTCACCGCGACGAACAGCCCGAGCGGAAACTCGACCGTCAGGTCCTTCAGGTTGTGCTGCCGCGCGCCGACGACACGCAGCGCCCGCTCGCCGTCGGGGAGGCGGCGGCGCGGAGGCACGGGGATCCGGAGCTCGCCGCGCAGGTAGCGCGCCGTGAGGGAGTCGGCGTGCTGCAGCACCTCGCGCAGCCGGCCCGCGACGACCACCTCGCCTCCGTGGCGCCCGGCGCGCGGCCCCAAATCCACGACGTGGTCCGCCGTGCGGATCGTCTCCTCGTCGTGCTCCACGACGAGCACGCTGTTGCCGAGGTCGCGCAGCTCCTTGAGGGTGTCGAGCAGCCGCGCGTTGTCGCGCTGGTGGAGACCGATGGACGGCTCGTCCAGGATGTAGAGCACGCCGACGAGACGGCTGCCGATCTGCGTGGCGAGGCGGATGCGCTGCGCCTCCCCACCCGACAGCGAGGCCGCCGAGCGGCCGAGGGTGAGATAGTCGAGGCCCACGTTCTTCAAGAAGCGCAGCCGGTCCTTCACCTCCTTGAGGATCGGCCCCGCGATGTCGGGGTCGAGTCCGGGGCGGCCGTTGCGCCGCAGCGGGACGCCCTCGAAGAACGCCAGCGCGTCGGCGACCGACAGCTCCACGACGTCTCCGATGCTGCGGCCGTGGACCAGGACGGAGAGGCTTTCGGGGCGCAGCCGCTTGCCGCCGCAGGCGGGGCACGGCTGCTCCACCATGTACTCCTCGAGCTGCTCGCGCACGCTGTCGGACGCCGTCTCGCGGTAGCGCCGCTCCACGTGCTTGAGCACGCCTTCCCAGCTCGACTGGTACGAGCCCTGAAACCGCTCGCTCGCGTACTGGTAGGTGAGCGTCCTGCCGGGCGCGCCGTACAAGAGCGCCTTGCGCGCGGCCGCCGGCAGGTCTTTCCAGGGCGCGTTGAGATCGAACTTGAAGGTGCGGGCGAGCGTCGGCAGAATCACCTTCCGCACGTAGCCGCTCGGCTCACCCCACGGCAGGATCACGCCCTCGAGGATCGACAGGCTCGGGTCGCCGAGGATCAGATCGACGTTCACCTCCCGGCGGGTGCCGAGGCCGGAGCACTCGGGGCACGCGCCGAACGGCGAATTGAACGAGAACTGCCGCGGCTCGAGCTCGGGGAGCGAGAGCCCGCACGTGGGGCAAGCGTAACGCTCCGAGAACAGCGTCGCCTTCGGGCCGCCGGCGCGATGCTGCACGACTTCCACCACGCCGTCGGCCGCGCGCAGCGCGGTCTCGATCGAATCCGCCAGCCGGCCGCGTTCGGCCCGGCGCACCACCAGCCGGTCGACCACGACGGCGACGTCGTGGTTCTGGCGGCGCTGCAGCTTGGGGACGTCCGAGAGGTCGTACGTCTCGCCGTCCACGCGCACCCGCACGAACCCCTGCTTCCGGGCCCCCTCGAACACGTCGCGGAACTCGCCCTTGCGTCCGCGCACGAGCGGAGCGAGCACCTCGATCTTCGTGCCCTCGGGCCACGCGAGCACGAGGTCGGTGATCTGCGACGCGCTCTGCCGCTCGATCGGCGAGCCGTCGCGGGGGCAGTGCGGCGTCCCTGTCCGCGCCCACAGCAGGCGCAGGTAGTCGTACACCTCGGTGATGGTGCCGACCGTGGAGCGCGGGTTCGAGCCCGCCGTCTTCTGCTCGATCGAGATGGCGGGCGAGAGGCCCTCGATCGCGTCGACGTCGGGCTTCTCCATCAGGCCGAGGAACTGGCGCGCGTAGGCGGAGAGGGACTCGACGTAGCGGCGCTGCCCTTCGGCGTAGATGGTGTCGAAGGCGAGCGAGGACTTGCCGGACCCGGAGAGCCCCGTGATCACCGTCAGGGCGTTCCGCGGAATCTCGACGGTGATGTTCTTGAGGTTGTGCTCGCGCGCCCCGCGGACGACGAGCGACTCGCTGGACATAGACTCGTAGCCTAGATAGCGCACGGTGCTCAGGTCAACTCTCCCCAATCTCTTGCTTAACCCCCGCCGGTTTCCTACGTTAGCCCTCCCCCATGGCGCCGGCCGCGCTGGTCGTGCTGACCACCCTCGCCACCGAGGAGGACGCCCGCCGGCTCGTGACGGCGCTGGTGGGCGAGCGGCTGGTGGCGTGCGGCACGCTCGTGACCGGGGCGCGGTCGATCTACCGCTGGGAGGGTGAGCTGAGGGAGGAGAACGAGGTGCTCGTGGTGCTGAAGACCGATGCGTCGCGGTGGGACGCGCTCGCCGCGGCGGTGCGCGAGCGGCACCCCTACGCGGTGCCGGAGCTGCTGGCGCTGCCCATCGAGCGCGGGCTGGACCGCTACCTGGCATGGCTCAGGAACGAGGTGATCGGGTGATCCACAAGCGCGAGCCGCGGTGGCAGTCGGCGGCCGACCGGGCGCGGGTGGCGGCGGAACTGCTCGAGGAGGCCGAGTCGCTCTCCGAGAACAGCACGATTGCGACGCCCGCCGAGGTGGCGCGCGCGAGTCTGCCACCGCCGATCCGCGCCGAGCTGCCGGATCCCGCGCCGCCCGCGCCGGAGGGGGAGGCACCCGCGGGGGCGGCGACCGCGGCGCCCGGCCTCGACGAGCTGGTGGCGCGAGAGCCCGACAACGTGGGGCTGTTGCTGCAGCGGGCCGAAGTGCTGTGTGGGCGCCGGCACTACACCGCCGCGCAGCGCGATCTCGAGCGCGCGCTGCGACTGGAGCCGGGGAACATGGACGCCCTGGCGACGCTTGGCCTGGTCCTGTCCCGCAAGGGCCTGTGGATCGAGGCGGCGGCCCAGTTCAAGAGCGTCGTGGAGCTCGATCCGGGGCGCACCGCGGCGTGGTATTACCTGGGTGAAGCGTTGAACCACGTGGACGACCTGGCCGGGGCCCTCACCGCGTTCGAGCGCGCGGCCGAGCTCGAGCCGGGGAACCCCAAGGCGCTGTACGGCTGCGGCATCGTGCTCGACCGGCTGAACCGCCCGGCCGAGGCGACGCAGATGTACCGGCGCTCGCGGGAGGCCGCGGGCAGGTGATCCGCGTGGTCGTGGACGATCTGGCGTTTCTCGCCTGCGACGCCATCGTCCGCCCCGCCACCACGCGCCTCGACCCGACGACGCCCATGGTGCGCCGCCTGGAGCAGGTGGGCGGGACGGAGTTCGTGGGCCGGCTGCGGGTGCACAAGGATCTCGCGGTTGGTTCGGCGGTCGTCACGGGCGGCGGCGGCGACCTGCCGGCGGAGTTCGTGATCCACGCCGTCATTCGGAGCGACACGGAGCCGGTCTCGGCCACCGGCGTGGCCCGGGCCTGGCTCTCGGCCCTGCACCAGGCGCAGGAGTGGGAGTTCGCCCACCTCACCGTGCCGCCGCTCGGCATCGGGGCCGGCAACCTCTCGATCGAAACCGCCGCCGAGATCATGGTCACCGTCCTCAAGACGCACGCCGAGACCGCCGCCTATCCGTCGAACGTCTCCATCGTCGTGGAGTCGCCCGAGGACCGGGAGGCGTTCGAGGGGGCGCTGCGGCGCGCGGGGTCGGCGGAGTCGTGACCCGCCGGGGCTGGGCGATCGCGATCTTCGCCGCGTGGGGCGCGTCGCTGGGGTGGCTCGTGAAGCGCGAGTTCTTCCGCACCACCGGGGCGCGCCTCGCGGAGGCTGCGCTCTCGGTGCCGCCCGGCGCCGTGTACTACCGCCTCGACCTCGGCGGCCAACAGGTGGGGTTCGCCTCGTCCACCGTCGACACCCTGGCCAACGCGATCCGCGTGCAGGACGTGCTGACGATGGACGTCTCGGCGCTGGGCAGGCTGCACCGCACCACGGCGAAGAGCGACGCCACGCTCTCCCGCGCCTTGCGCCTCGAGTCCGTCACCGCCGAATTCGACGGCGACATCGGTCGCTTCACGGCGCACGGCGACGTGGTGGGCGACAGTGTGCTCGTCATCACGCTCGTGTCCGCCGGGGACACTCAGACGACGCGCGTGCGGCTCACGCGCCCTATCGTGCTGCCGACCGTGTTGCCGTTACGCCTCGCCTTCGGTGCCGAGCTGAAGTCCGGGAGCCGCTACACGATCCGCACGTTCGACCCGCTCTTGCTCGCCGAGCGCGACGTCGCCGTCACGATCGCGGCGGAGTCGACGCTCGTGGTCGCGGACAGCGCGGACTACGATTCCACGGCGATGGCGTGGGTCCCCGTGCGGTTCGACACGGTGCGGGCGTTCCGCATCGATCAGGAGGCGAACGGGGTTGAGACGAGCGCCTGGATCGACGCCCAGGGCCGCGTGGTGCGCGCCGCGAGCCCCGTGGGGTTCACGATGGAGCGGTCGCCGTTCGAGATCGCCTACGAGAACTTCCGCCGCCGCGACACCGCTCGCGTGGCGCGCGCCAGCGCCGAGCCCCGCGCGGGCGACATCGTGGCCACGACGGCGATCGCGGCGCGCATCCGCAGCGCCCCCGCCGACGTGGGGACGCTGCGCGTGCGGCTCTCCGGCGTGTCGCTCGCGGGGCTCGATCTCGCGGGCGGAGCGCAGCGGCTCCGCGGGGACACCCTGGAGGTGCACCGCCAGGAAGTCCCTGCGGCCGCATACCGGCTCCCGGCCGCGGACACGGCGCTCCGGCCCTATCTCCTCCCCGAGCCGCTCATCCAGAGCGGCGACGCCCGCGTCCGCGCCCAGGCGCGCCAGCTCGCGGGGCGGGAGCGCGACCCGGCGCTGGTCGCGGAGCGCCTCACCCACTGGGTGTACGGCCACGTGGAGAAGCGACTCACGGTGAGCGTGCCGAGCGCGGTGCAGGTGCTCGCGGCGCGGCGCGGTGATTGCAACGAGCACACCGTGCTGTACGTGGCGCTGGCGCGGGCGGCGGGACTCCCGGCGCGCGCGGCCGCGGGCCTCGTCCATCTCGACGGCCGCTTCTACTATCACGCCTGGCCCGAAGTGTGGCTCGGCAACTGGGTCGCCGTGGACCCGACGCTCGACCAGTTCCCCGCCGACGCGACGCATCTGCGCTTCGTCGTCGGGGGGCTCGCCCGACAGGTCGAGCTGGTCCGGATGATCGGGAAGCTGAAGCTCGAGGTGCTATGATCCGTCTGGAGAGCCTCACCAAGCTGTACGGCAGCTTCGTAGCGGTGGACGACATCACGCTCCACGTCCCGCGGGGCGTACTGTACGGCTTCCTGGGGCCGAACGGCGCCGGGAAGACGACGACGCTGCGCATGATCGCCGGCATCCTGCGGCCCAGCCAGGGCCGGGTCCTCCTGGGCGGGGACGACGTGCACCAGAGGCCGCTGGCCGCGAAGCTGCGGCTCGGCTTCATCCCGGACCGCCCGTTCGTGTACGACAAGCTCACGGGGGCGGAGTTCCTGCGGTTCGTCGCGGGACTGTACGGCCAGGAAGGCGACGTCGTGGAGCGCCGCATCGCCGAGCTGCTCGAGGTGTTCGAGCTGACGAGCTGGAAGGACGAGCTGGTCGAGGCGTACAGCCACGGCATGCGCCAGAAGCTGATCATCTCGAGCGCCCTGATCCACCGGCCGGAGTGCATCGTCGTGGACGAGCCGATGGTGGGCCTCGACCCCAAGGCCGCCCGCCTGCTCAAGAACATCTTCCGCCAGTTCGTCGGCAAAGGCGGGACCGTGCTGATGAGCACGCACACGCTGGAAGTCGCCGAGGCGATGTGCGATCAGGTCGCCATCATGCAGCACGGCCGCATCGTGGCGAGCGGCACGGTCGCGGATCTGCGGCGGCAACACCAGGCGGGGGACGCGAGCCTGGAAGAGCTGTTCCTCAAGCTCACGGGCGGCGTCGAGGCGCGCGAGCTCGCCGAGGTGCTGGGCCGGTGAAGCAGCCCTCCCTGCGCCACGTGCTCCAGCCGAAGTGGCGCACCGCGCTGCAGCGCGTCCGCGAGGAGCGGGACCGGGGCGGCAGCGGCAAGCTCCTCATCCTCGCCCTCGTCGGGCTCGCTTTCTGGACCGGCGTGTACGGCGTGCTGTACCGCATCCTCAAGTACTTCCGCGGCGTCGAAGACCTCGGGCCGCTGCTCGCCGGCAAGCTCCTCGGCTTGGTGCTGCTCTCCTTCATCTCCATTCTCGTGCTCTCGAACGTCATCACCGCGCTGTCCAGCTTCTTTCTCGCCAAGGACCTGGACCTCCTCGTGTCGGCGCCCGTGGACTGGCTGCGCCTCTATCTCGCGAAGCTGGGCGAGACGCTGCTGCACTCCTCGTGGATGGTGGCGTTGATGGCGGTCCCCATCCTCACGGCGTACGGAGTGATCTACCGCGGTGGCCTGGTCTTCCTGCCGGTCGCCGTGCTCACGCTCGTGCCGATGCTGGCGCTGCCGGCCGTCGCCGGCAGCGCCATCACGCTCGTGCTCGTGAACGTCTTCCCCGCGCGGCGCACGCGCGACCTGCTGTCGATCGTCGCGCTCGGGGCGGCGGCGGGGGTGATCCTCCTGTTCCGGTTGATCCGCCCCGAGCAACTGGCGCGCCCGGAGGGGTTCCGCAACCTGCTGGACTTCATCACGGTGCTGCGCACGCCCACCTCGCCGTTCCTCCCGAGCGAGTGGGCGGCGAAGGCGATCATGGGCTTCCTGCGACACAACTTCGATCCCCTGCCGTTGCTGCTGCTGTGGAGCACGGCCGCGGCGCTGGTGACCCTGGGCGGGCTGCTGCATCGGGAGCTGTTCGCCACCGGGTACACCAAGGCGCAGGAGGGGGCGGAGCGGTTCGTGCGCGGCACGTTCTGGCGCTGGACCGTGGGCACGCTGCTGCTGCCGCTGCCCGTCGCGAAGCGGGAGTTCGTGCTCAAGGACGTGAAGCTGTTTTTCCGCGACACCACGCAGTGGAGCCAGCTGATCCTGCTCGCCGTCCTCGTCGTCGTGTACCTGTTCAACATCAAGGCGCTGCCGCTGCATCGCGGCGAGCCGGTGGGCTTCTTCTACGTGACCCTGGTGTCGTTTCTCAACCTCGGCCTGTCCGGGTTCGTGCTCGCGTCGATCGCGGCCCGCTTCATCTTCCCGGCGGTCTCGCTCGAGGGCCGCCAGATGTGGCTGCTGCGCTCGAGCCCGCTCGATCTGCGGGCGCTCCTCTGGTCCAAGTACTGGGTGGGGACCGTGCCGCTCCTGGTGCTGGCCATGCTCCTCACCGGGCTCACGGACGTGTTGCTCGAGGTCTCCTCCTTCATGATGATCCTGAGCCTCGCGACGATCTTCGCCCTGACCCTCGCGATCGCGGCGATGGCGCTCGGCTTCGGCGCCCTCTATCCCCAGTTCGAGACCGAGAACGCGGCGCAGATCCCCACGTCGTTCGGCGGGTTGGTCTACATGATGGCGACGATCGCACTGCTCGCGGGTGTCATCGTGGCGCTGTGGCAGGCCGTCTACGTGTACGTCCACGCGGTCTACGAGGGGCGACCGGTGGTGGTGGACGCGTGGATGCTGTGCTGGTTCACCGTGGCCGCGGCCCTGTGCGCGGCGGCCACGGTGATTCCTCTGCGGGTGGGGCTGAAGAAGATGGAAAGCTTCGAGTTCTAGAGCGGGAAGCTGAGCCCGCCGAGCACGTTGAAGGACGTGTTGTCCCTGAACACGAGCTTCGCCTCCAGGAACGGCTTGAACGGCATCGCCCGCCGGCCCTCCCACCCCGCGAACGCGTTGGCGCCCGCGTCGCCCCCGCCGCTCGCATGGAAGTACGCGAAGCCGCCGCCGAAGTAGAACAGACCGAACGCCGTCGGCGGGCGGTACCTCAGGTCGGCGTTGAGGCGGTAGGGCGTTCCGGTCACCCCGAAATAGAACTCGGCGGAGGGCACGAGCGTCCAGCGACGCCCGACCGGCAGGTTGAACTGCCCGCCGAAAAAGGTGTGATCCGCGTCGAAGTCATAGCCGATGCGGAAACCCACGGAAGGTCGCGGCGCGCCGATGAGCGCCTGCCCCCGCCGGGCGCGCCGTTGCGCGTCCGCGGTCGACGCCACGGTCGACAGCGCGACGAGCGCCACCAGCACCCGCAACGTGACGGATCTCACACTGCCATCCCTCGGTGGAAAGGTCGGACACTGATAGGAGATACCGGTCGGAAACGCAAGGGTTAGGCGGCGACGCGCGCGCCGCAGGCGTGGCAGTAGCGCGCGTCGTGCTCCAAGGCCGCCCCGCAGCGCGCGCAGTAGCCCGGCGCGGATCCGACACGGCGGCCGCACTCCGAGCAGAACTCCGCATCCCGCTCCTGGCGAGGGCCGTGCTCCGGACAGGCGGGAAACCCGGAAGGACTCCCTGACGGTCGCGGGACGCGAGAAACGGGCGATGGAATGCTCGGAGGCGGCTCCGGCCCCTCGGCCCGCAGCGCCGTCAACGCCTCCGCCGCGTACTTCGCTTTCAGCGCGTCGTAGTCAGCGTCCGACAGCTTCCCAGTGGCCCGGTCGAACTCGATCTCTTTCAGCGCACGCAACGCGACCGCGCGAGGGGAGAGATCATCATCCGGATCTTCCCCCTCGCTACCCCTTCCCCCTTCCCCCCGACCGTGAGGGAGTCCTTCAGGGTTCCCCGGCAGTTCACGGTCAGCGAGGTCCGGCCGGAAGATCGGCCGCAGCACGTAGAAGACCGCCCCGACGGCGAGCAGCACGCCCGCCACGAACTCGAGCATTGCAGGAATCAGCCGGGGAGACTGTCGAGCTCGCGCCGCAGGCGCTCGAGCTCGGCAGCCGTGGCGTCGAGCGCGGCCGGGGCAGCGGGAGCGGCGGGCCTCGCCGCCGCCGCGCGGACCCAGCGGCGCAGCGCCAGCACGAGCACCGCCGCCGCGGCGAGGATCAGGACTGTGGGCAGGAAATAGCCCGCCAGGTTGAACCCGCGCTTGGGAGGCGCCATCAGGATCTGCACGCCGTTCTCGCGCACGAACTGGTCGATGATCTCCTGGGCGTCCTGGCCGCGGTCGGCGAGCTGCAGCACGCGCTGGTGCATGGCGGGACTCGTGGTGCAGCTGAAATCGGTAGTGCGGCAGGTGTAGACGTCCTGATTGCACCCGCACGTGCACTTCAGCTGCTTCTCGATCACCTGGATCGCAGCGTCGTTGTCGCGTGCGGTCACGGGGGGGAGCGGGCGACCGGCGCGCGCCGGGTCAAACAGCCTGCCCGAGGGGCCGGTGCCGGGGAGAGAGTCTTGGGCGGCAGAGGGCGGTAGAGGGCGGTAGAGGGCGGCAGAGGCGAGTCCGCCGAGCAACCCGAAGAATTCGCGGCGTGTACAGTCCAGCATCATTGCTCCCCCACCAAGCGCACCACATACCCCGCTTGCACCCGTTTCACGGCGGGCGACCCGCCGCCCGGCCACATCACCACGAGCCCGCCCACCACCAGGACCACGCCCCCGTACCACACCCACCACACCAGCGGATTGATGGTGAACCGGAACACCGCCTGCTCGGTGCCGTTCACCACGCCGCCCAGCACCACGTACAGGTCCTCGCGCAGGTCGCTCCTGATGCCGACCTCGGTCGAGGGCTGGAACGTGGGCCGGCCCAAGCCGTCCACGTGCTGGCGCTTCTCGGTCGTCAGGACGCCGAGCCGCTTGCCGTCGCGCTCCACCTCGAGCGTTGCCGCCGTGACCTGGCGGTTGAGCGCGTCGTACTGCGAGATGCCCAGGTGGGTGAGGCGGTAGGTCCAGCCGTAGGGGCTCCGGATCGTGGCCCGCTCGCCGGGGCGCAGCGTCACCTGGGTCTCCGTCTTGAACGCCATCCCGGCGAAGGCGATGAAGAGGATGAGGATACCGGTATGCACGATGTAGCCGCCGTAGCGGCGGCGGTTGCGGCCGACGAGCCGCGCCAGCGCGAGTGCGTACGGCTCACCGTACTGGCGATGGCGCGCGTGCGCGCCGCGGGCGAACTCCTGCGCGACCGTGGCCGCGACGAACCCGGCGAGCGCGATCGCCATCAGCGCCCAGCCGTCGCGCATGCCGCCGAGCAGCAAAATCAACCCGACGAAGCCTCCGGTGGTCACCGGCACGGCGAACTGCCGCCTCAGGTTCGGCAGCGACGCCCGGCGCCACGCGATGAGCGGCCCGATCCCCGTGAGGGCGAGCAGCGCGAGGCCGAGCGGGATGTTGACCTGATTGAAGAACGGCGGGCCGACGGTGACCTTCGTCCCCTGCACGAGCTCGGAGAGGATCGGGAAGAGCGTTCCCCACAACACGGAGAACGCGATCCCCACGAACAGCAGATTGTTGAACAGGAAGCTCGCCTCCCGGCTCACCATCGACTCGAGCCGCGCTTCCGCATCGAGCAGCGGGAGCCGCCGCGCGTACAGCGTGAAGCTCGCCGCCGCCGCGACGACGAGGAACACCAGGAAGTAATAGCCGACCGGCGACTGCGTGAAGGAGTGAACGCTCGAGATCACGCCGGAGCGCGTGATGAAGGTCCCCATCACGGAGAGCAGCCACGAGCCGATCACGAGCGCGAGGTTCCACTTCTTCAGCATCCCCCGCTTCTCCTGGATCATCACGGAGTGCAGGAACGCGGTCATCGTGAGCCAGGGAAGCAGCGCCGCGTTTTCCACCGGGTCCCACGCCCAGTAGCCGCCCCAGCCCAACTCCACGTACGCCCACCACATCCCGAGCAGCAGCCCGATCGAGAGGAACAACCACGACACGAGCGTCCACTTGCGGATCGCGACCAGCCAGTCGGTGTCGAGCCGCCGCGACAACAGCGCCGCCATCGCGAACGCATACGGGATCGTGATCGAGATGTAGCCGAGGTAGAGCATGGGCGGATGGAACACCATGCCCGGGTTCTGCAGCTGGGGGTTGAGTCCGTTGCCGTCGAGCGGCGTGAAGGCGAGCCGGGCGAACGGGTTCGCCGCGAACAGCATCACCGTCACGAAGAACGCGGCCACCGCGCACACGACGCCCGCGACGTACGGCAGCAGCGGCGCGTGGCGGCGCGACGTGAACGTCAGAGCGAGCGAGCCGAACAGGGACAGCACGCTGGCCCAGAAGAGCAGGCTCCCCTTCTGGCCCGCGTACAGCGCCGACCAGGTGTAGAAGATCGGCAGATTACGGCTGGTGTAGGCGGCGACGTATTCGACGTTGAAGTCGTGGTGGAACAGCGCCCACTCGAGCGCGAACACCGCCGTCACCAGGGCGGCGCACATCGCGAACACGGCATGGCGCGCGCTCTGCTGGAGGTCCGCGCGGCCGAGCAGCCCGCCCGCGAAGCCCGTCAGCGCCCCCCAGATCCCGACGAGGAAGGCGACCCACAACGCCAGATTGCCGAGGACGGTCATGCCGCCTTGGGGACCGCTTCGTAGCGGGACCCGCATTTCGCGAGCACGTCCGTCGCGTAGATGACCCCGTCCCGCTGGAGGCGGCCTTCCACGACGACCTCCACGCTGTCCGTGAAGGTGTCGGGAGGCAGGCCATGGAACACCACGGGGTAGCGGGCGCTGCCGTCCGTGATCTGGAAGCGGAGCGTCTGCGCCGCGGGGTCGCGCGCCACGGTTCCCGGCACGACCCGCGCCCCGACCTTCATCCCCAGGTTGTAAAAGGAAGGGTCCGCCGCGACGCGCTGCGAGAGCTCGCTCGGCGTGAGGAAGAACTGGCCCGTCTGCTTCACGCCCGAGGCCATGAGATACCCCACCGCCCCGACGACCAGCACGGCCCCAATGGCGAACTTCGCTCCGGCGTTCATGCCCAATTATACCTGTCCTTCGCGCGCCTGCTCCAGCGCCCAGCGGACGGCCTGCTCCGGCGTGGTCACGCGCGGCATGTCCACCACCGACGGGAAGGCGTCGTGCAGGCCGACGATCGGCGTGCCGATCCGCTGCGCCAAGGCGATCTCCGACAGCGTCCCCCACCCGCCCCCGATCGCGATCACCGCCTGCGCCGCCCGCACGATCAAGGCGTTGCGCATCTCCCCCATTCCCGTCGCGAGCGGGACGTCGATGAAGGGATTCGCGTCGGCGCGGTCGTTGCCGGGAAGGATGCCGACGGTGAGCCCGCGCGCCTGTTTCGCGCCCCGCGCGGCCGCCTCCATCACGCCGCCCAAGCCGCCGCACAAGAGCACCGCCTGCCGCTCGGCGAGGAGCCGCCCGACCACGCCCGCCCATTCCGCCTCTTCCGAGGTGCAGGTGCTGCCGCCGATCACGGCGACGAGGGGGTTCACCGGCTGCCCGCCGCCGCCCAATGGAGCGTCGTTGCGACCGCCCGCCGCCACTCGGCTTCCCGCGCCCGTGCCGCCGGCGCCCCGTCGCCCGGGAGAAAGCGTTTGAACTTCCGGCCGGCGAGGAAGTCCTGGAGCGAGCGCCACACGCCCGCGCCCAGCCCCGCGAGGGCGGCGGCGCCGAGCGCGGTGGTCTCGACCACGTCCGGCCGCGCCACGGGCACTCCCAGGAGGTCCGCCTGGAACTGCATCAGCCAGTCGTTCGCGGCCGCGCCGCCGTCGACCTGCAGGGCATGAAGGTGAAGCTTCGCTTCTCCGGTCATCGCCTCGAGCACGTCCTTCGTGCTGAACGCCATCGCCTCGAGCGCCGCCCGGGCGAGGTGAGCCCGGGTGGTGCCGCGGGTCACGCCGACGATCGTGCCGCGCGCGCGCGGCTCCCAATGGGGGGCGCCGAGCCCCACGAAGGCCGGGACGAAGTACACGCCGCCCGTGTCCGGGACGTCGCTCGCCAGGCGCTCGGTCTCGGCGGCGTGGCGGATGATCTGCAGGCCGTCGCGCAGCCATTGGACCGCGGCGCCCGCGATGAACACGCTGCCCTCGAGCGCGTACACCGGCTCGCCGCGCGCGCCGCAGGCGAGCGTCGTCAGCAGCCCGTGCTTCGACATGGGCCGCTCCGTCCCCGTGTTCAAGAGCAGGAACGCCCCGGTGCCGTACGTGTTCTTCGCCTGCCCCGGCTCGACGCAGCCGTGGCCGAAGAGGGCCGCCTGCTGGTCGCCCGCGATGCCGGCGACCGGCAGCTCGGTGCCGAGGTGCTCGGGCTCGCACACGCCGAACGACCCGTTCGAGCTCCGCACCTCCGGGAGGGCCTCGCGGCGCACGCCGAAGAGCCGCAGCAGGTCGTCGTCCCACGACCGCGCCGCGATGTTGTAGAGCATGGTGCGCGACGCGTTGGTGTGGTCCGTGGCGAAGCTCTTGCCGTTGGTCAGCCGGAACAAGAGCCAGGCGTCGATCGTCCCGAACACGGCGTCGCCCGACGCGACGCGTTGCTCCAGGCCGTGCACGTTGGCGAGCAGCCACTCGATCTTCGTCGCGGAGAAGTAGGGATCGATGACGAGCCCGGTGCGCTGCCGCACCAGCGCCGCGCGGCGCTGTTTCACGAGCTGCCGGCAGCGTGCCGCGGTGCGCCGGTCCTGCCACACGATGGCGCGGTGCAGCGGGCGCCCGGTGGCCCGCTCCCACACGCACACGGTCTCGCGCTGGTTGGTGATGCCGAGGGCCGCCGGCACGACCTGCGCCCGCTGCAACGCCTCGCGCGCCGCCGCGAGGGTGACGCGGAAGATCTCCTCGGCGTCGTGCTCCACTTCGCCCGGCGCCGGAAAATGCTGGGTGAACTCGCGGTAGCCCCGTCCCAGCAACCGGCCGTCCTCGGCCACGACGAGCGCGGTGGTGCCGGTCGTTCCCTGATCGAGCCCCAGCACCGCGCTCACGGGTCGGTCCCGAAGGGCGGCTTCACGAGGCCGCGCTCCATGAGGTAGCCCGTCACGTAGCGCGCCGGCGTGACGTCGAACGCCGGGTTCAGCGCGTCCGCCGCGGCGGGCGCGATCGGCCGGCCCGCCAGCGTCTTCACTTCCTCGACCGGGCGCTGCTCGATGGGAATGCCGTCGCCGTCCGCGAGCGTCGCGTCGATGGTGGTCGACGGCGCCGCACAGTAGAACGGCACGCCGTGATGGAGCGCCAGCACGGCGAGCGCGTAGGTGCCGATCTTGTTGGCGAAGTCGCCGTTCGCGGCGATGCGGTCGGCGCCCACGAGCGTCAGGTCGACCTCCGCCTGCCGCATCAGCGCGCCCGCCGCCGCGTCCGCGATCACGGTGCACCGGATGCCGGCGTGCGCGAGCTCCCAGGCCGTGAGCCTCGCTCCCTGCAGCACCGGTCGTGTCTCGTCCACATACACGTGCACCCGCCGCCCCGCCTCGTGGGCGAGGTAGACCGGGGCGAGCGCCGTGCCGATACCGCCGGTCGCGAGCGCCCCGGCGTTGCAATGCGTCAGGACCGCGGCGCCGTCGGGCACGAGCGGGAGACCGGCTTCCCCGATGCTACGGCACATCGCGCGATCCTCCTCCCAGATCGCCGTCGCCTCGCTCTTCAGCCGGTCCCACAGCGCGGCGCCTTCGCCGGGCGCTTGCGCGGCCACGCGGCGCATGCGATCGAGCGCCCACCGCAAGTTGATCGCCGTGGGACGAGCGGCGGCGAGGGGGGCGGCCAGCTCCTCGACCCGCGCCAGGAAGCGCTCGCGCGGAGCGCCACGCTCGTCCCGGAGCCCCGCGACGAGCCCCATGGCCGCCGCGATCCCGATGAGCGGCGCCCCCCGTACCTGCAGCGTCCGGATCGCCTCGGCCATCGCGGCGGCGCTTTCGAGGTCCCGCTCGATGTGGGCTTCGGGGAGCGCCCGCTGGTCCACGATGCGCACGGCCCCGCTCCGGGTCCAGGCGATGGCTTGGACGGGCATGAGCAAGAAGCTAATGCGGAGTGCGGAGTGCGGAGTGCGGAATGCGGAGTGTAATTGGAAGGTCGCACGGGGAAGCGAGGCCCGCATTCACACTCCGCACTCCGCATTCCGCATTCCGCATTCTCGTGGTAGGATTTCCGCATGGAATACCAAACTCTCCTTTTCGAGATCAAAGACGGCATCGCGCTGATCACGATCAACCGTCCCGACAAGCTCAACGCGCTGAACGACCAGGTGATGGCGGAGCTCGCCGACGTGGCGCAGCGCCTCGCGACGGACGACGTCATCCGCGGGGCGATCCTCACCGGAGCCGGCCCCAAGGCCTTCGTTGCCGGGGCCGACATCGGGGATCTCGCCAAGCAGGGCCCGTTCGACGGGAAGGCCCGCGCGCTGCGCGGCCAGGCCGTGCTGCGGCGGCTCGAGACGTGTGGCAAGCCGGTGATCGCGGCGGTGAACGGCTTCGCGCTGGGCGGCGGGTGCGAGCTCGCGATGGCCTGCCACCTGCGCATCGCGAGTGAGAACGCCAAGTTCGGCCAGCCCGAACTGAAGCTCGGCATCGCGCCCGGCTACGGCGGGACACAGCGTCTGCCGCGCCTCGTCGGTAAGGGCGTCGCGTTGCAGCTGATCCTCACAGGCGAGACCATCGACGCCCGGGAAGCCCACCGCATCGGGCTCGTCAACAAGGTGGTTCCGTCCGCCGAGCTCCTCGCCGCAGCGGAGCAGCTGCTGCGCGCCATCCTCGCCATGGGCCCGCTCGCGGTGCGGCTCGCGCTGGAAGCCGTGGACCAGGGGCTCGAGATGTCGCTCGACGAGGGCTTGCTGCTCGAAGCGAACCACTTCGGCCTGCTCGCCGCGACGCGCGACATGAAGGAGGGACTGGGGGCGTTTCTGGAGAAGCGGGCCCCCAAGTTCGAGGGGCGCTGAGGCCCACCAACGACTTAGTAAGTCTTGCGCTGACAACAACTTCTGAGTATTTTGGGGGGGTTGTCTGAGGCTCTCGCGGCCCGGCCGCGGCGCGCCACGGAACGTCCCGTGGCGCTTTTGGTGAGGGGCCCCATGAACGAGCGCAAACAGCGGTTTCCGGTCGCCGTCGCCGAGGCGCTGCGCGGCTATCTGGCGCGGTCGGGCCTGGCCAAGCGACTGGGGCAGGCCCAGGTCATCCCCGAGTGGCCGGATCTCGTCGGACCCCAGATCGCGGCGGTCTCGAGCCCCGAGAGCGTCAGCCCGGACGGCACGCTGTTCGTGCGCGTCGCCACGAGCGCGTGGATGAACGAGCTGCAGCTCATGACCCCGGAGATCATGGCCCGCATCAACGCGGGGCGCGGTCCCGGACGGATCAAGACGATTCGCTGGCTTCTCCAACGTTAGGCGTTATGGCCAAGGCAAAACCGGCGGCACCGAAGGACAAGGCCAACGGCGGCTACCAGGCCGACTCGATCCAGGTCCTCAAGGGTCTGGAGGCGGTGCGGCGCCGCCCGGCGATGTACATCGGCTCGGTGTCGGGCCGGGGGCTGCATCACCTCGTCTACGAGGTCGTGGACAACTCGGTGGACGAGGCGCTCGCGGGATACTGCACCCGCATCGACGTCACGATCCATCCCGACAACGCGATCACCGTCGTCGATAACGGGCGCGGCATCCCCGTCGACCTCCACAAGACCGAGAAGAAGCCGGGCGTCGAAGTGGCGCTTACGATGCTGCACGCCGGCGGCAAGTTCGACAAGACGACCTACAAGGTGTCGGGCGGGCTGCACGGGGTGGGCGTTTCGGTCGTAAACGCGCTCTCCGAGCAGCTCGAGGTGTGGGTGGATCGGGACGGGAAGCGCCACCACATGGCGTTCGAGCGGGGCGACACCAAGAAGCGGCTCGAGATCGTCGGCAAGGCGAAGGGCACGGGGACCACGGTGTGGTTCAAGCCCGACACCGAGATCTTCACGGAGACGCGCTTCGACTACGGCACGATCGCCAACCGGCTGCGGGAGCTGGCCTTCCTGAACAAGGGTCTCACCATCACGCTCAAGGACGAGCGCAAGGGGCAGCAGCGCGAGGAGACCTTCCACTACAAGGGCGGGCTCGCCGAGTTCGTGAAGTGGGTGCTGGGGAACCGCAAGCCGCTGAACGCGAAGCCCATCGTGTTCGAGGCGACGCGGGACGGCACGGAGGTCGAAGGCGCCCTGCAGTACGACGACCAGTACAGCGAGAACACCTTCACCTTCGTCAACAACATCAACACGCACGAGGGCGGCACGCACCTCACCGGCTTCAAGTCGGCGCTCACCCGCACCATCAACGAGTGGGCCAAGAAGGACGGGCTCCTCAAGAAGGAGGACTTCACCCTCAGCGGCGACGACGTGCGCGAGGGCCTGAACTGCGTGCTGCACGTCAAGGTCAAGCAGCCGCAGTTCGAGGGGCAGACGAAGACCAAGCTCGGCAACTCCGAGATCGAGGGCATCGTCAAGAGCGTCGTGAACGACGCGCTGGCGGAGTTCTTCGACAAGAACCCGAGCGTGGCGCGCACCGTCATCGCCAAAGCGCTCAGCGCCGCGCGCGCCCGCGAGGCCGCCCGCAAGGCGCGCGAGCTGGTGCGCAAGCGGAGCGGCCTCGAGGGCGGCCTGCTTCCCGGCAAGCTGGCCGACTGCGCCCTCAGCGACCCGAGGCTGTGCGAGCTGTTCCTCGTCGAGGGCGACTCGGCGGGCGGCTCCGCGAAACAGGGCCGCGACCGAAGCTTCCAGGCGATCCTGCCGCTGCGCGGCAAGATCCTCAACGTCGAGAAGGCCCGGATCGACAAGATCCTCTCCAACGAGGAGATCCGGACCATGATCACGGCGATCGGGACCGGCGTGGGCGAGGACTTCACGCTCGACGAGGCCCGCTATCACAAAGTGATCATCATGACCGACGCTGACGTGGACGGCGCCCACATCCGCACCCTGCTGCTCACGTTCTTCTACCGGCAGATGAAGGAGCTCATCGACGCGGGCTACATCTACATCGCGCAGCCGCCGCTGTACCGCGTGGCCAAGGGCAAAGAGGAGTACTACGCGTACGACCAGAAGGAGCGCGACTCCTACATCAAGCGTCTCTCCAACGGCAGCGAGGGTCGCGGCAACGTCGTGGTGCAGCGCTACAAGGGGCTGGGCGAGATGAACCCCGACCAGCTGCGCGACACGACGATGGACCCCTCCAGACGCACGCTGCTCAAGGTCACGATGGAAGACGCGCTGGAGGCCTCGCAGCTGTTCGAGACGTTGATGGGCGATGAGGTCGAGCCGCGCCGGCGGTTCATCGAGGAGAACGCGAAGTTCGTGCGCAACCTCGACGTGTGACGCGCCGCGCCTGCCCAGAACTTATGTGATGACAATCACTATGGCGTTCCTGCCACACCCCTCCCCCCTTGACTTCCGCAGCCGCCGTTCCAAACGTAGGACTCAGCAGACCGAACTAACTCGCTCTCTGGCGAGGTGTTAGGCCCCGTTGCGCCCGCGATTGGCCATCGGGGCCGTTGTGTCTGCGAGGAGCAGCGGACATGGCCCTGCATTCCCGCATGGACGGTTTGGACGTGGGCGTCGCCGTGATCGCCCCGGATTGGACGATCGCGCAGTGGAGCGCGCCCGCCGCCCACCTCACCGGCATCCCCGCCGACCGGATGGTGGGCCGGAACTTCTGGCTCGCGTTCCCCGCCGCGCCGAGCAGCACCATCGAGCGGCTGCTCCAGGAAGTGCTCCAGGACGGCGTGACGCGCTCGTTCGTCGCTCCGGGACGGAGCGACCTTCAGGGCAGGGTGTTCGAGGCCCAGGTGACGCGGGGGGCGGGGAATCATCTGATCCTGCGCTTCCGCGAAACGCGGGTGCACGCGGAGCAGGACGCCGGCGCCGGACACCTCCTGACTGCGGTCGATACGGAGCGACGGCTCTACAAGCAGTTGTTCACCGCGCTGCCGACGCCGGCGCTGGTGCTCACCGTGGACGGTCAGATTCTCGACGCCAACCCCGAAGCCGCGGCGCTGCTCGGTGTCCCGAATCTCCCCGCCCTCCGCGGGCGCGCGCTCGCGGCTTGGGCGATGTCCGATCAGCGCGCCGCTTTCGCCAAGGCGCTGCGCGACGCGGTGACGCGCCGCCAGGCGTTCCGGCTGAGCCTCGAGTTCGCGGGGGAGCCGGCGCGCGAGGTGGAGGCGGTCATCGACAACCTGGATCCCGAGGACACGGTGGCGAAGCTGCTGTTCTTCGCGACCGACGTATCGCGCGAGGTGCTGCTGCAGCAGAAGCTCCTCAAGGCGGACCGGCTGGCGCAGCTCGGCGCCCTCGTGTCCGGCGTCGCTCACGAGCTGAACAACCCCCTGGCCGCGATCGCGGCCTTCGCGGAGTTGCTCGCCACCGGCGCGGGGGATCCGGATCTCAAGGAGAGCGGCCAGTTGATCCACATGGAGGCCATGCGCGCCGGGCGGGTCGTGCAGACGCTGCTCGACTTCGCGCGCCAGCGGGCGCGCGTGCGCGAGCCCGTGGACCTGCTCGAGGTCGTGGAGCGGGTGCTCGCCCTGCAGCGCAACGCCCTCAAGAAAGCCCGCGTCAAGGTCGAAGTGACCCTGCCGGCCGACCTGCCGGACGTGACGGGCGACGCGCAGGAATTGCAACAGGTCGTACTCAACGCCGTCGTCAACGCGCAGCAGGCGATCGAGCAGACCGGCCGCCCCGGCAAGCTCTCCGTATACGCACGCCGCGTCGACGATCAGGTCGCGCTCGCGTTCGAGGACACGGGGCCGGGAGTGCCGCCCGAGATCCTGGACCGGATCTTCGAGCCGTTCTTCACCACGAAGGGGGAGGCGGGCACCGGCCTGGGGCTCGCGATCAGCCTCGGGATCGTGAAAGCGATGGGCGGGCGGCTGTACATGCACAACCTCGAGGGGGGTGGCGCCCGCTTGAGCGTCGAGCTGCCCACGGTGGCCGCGCCCGCACCGGAGCCCGAGCGGGCGGGGTTCCGCGGCCCGGCGCGGCCGCTCTCGATCCTCGTCGTCGAGGACGAAGGGAGCGTGCGCCGCGGCATGGAGCTGATGGCCGAACGGCTGGGCCACCGGGTCACGAGCGCCGCGGGGTTCGAGGACGCGCTGCGCCATCTCCGCGACCGGACACGCTACGACGCGCTGCTCGTGGACGTGCACCTCGACGAGGCGCACACGGGGTTCGACCTGTTCGAGGCACTGCGACTCGAGGGCCGGGGCCTCGATCAGCACGTCGTGTTCACGACAGGGGACTCGATCTCCCCCAGGACCCGCGACGCCTTGCAGCGCTCCGAGCGCCCGGTGCTCCGCAAGCCGTTCAATCTCGAAGAGCTGAGGGAGATCCTGGATCGGGTCGCCGGCGACTAAAAGGCTCGTAAAGGGCCGGTAAGAGGCCGGGGAAGAGGGAAGGGGTGACCCTTCCCCGGCCTTTTACCGGCCTTTCACCGGCTTGTGACCGGCCGTCAGCTCTTCGACCCCGTCCTTCGTCACCCGATGCGAGACGAGCGGCAGCGGCTTGTCGGCGAGCCGGTCCCCCATTTCGATGGCGCGCTCCAGTCCCTCAAATCCGAGCTTCACTCCCGCCGCGTCTTTCGCGAACACGGAGGCGATGGGCTCGCCGGCGAGCACCTTGTCCCCCGGCTTCACGGTGATGACGAAGCCGACGCTCGGGTCGATGACGTCGTCCACCTGACGCCGCCCCCCGCCCATGGCGACAATGGCCCGGCCGATGGTGCGGGGCTCGACCCGCGTTACCACCCCGGTCTCCCGGGCAGCGAAGATCTCCACTGCCTGGGCCTGCGGCAGCACCGACGGGTCCTCGAGCACCTTGGGGTTGCCGCCCTGCGCCTCGATCATCCGCTCGAACTTCTCGGCGGCAAGACCCGAGCCGAGCACGCTTTGGAGCTTCTTGCGCGCCTGTTTGGTGCTCTTCTCGACGCCGGCGGCGAGGAGCATCTCGACCCCCAGGGCGTAGGTCACCTCCATCAGATCCTCCGGACCCTCGCCGCGCAGCGCGAGGATCGCCTCTTCCGTCTCGAGCGAGTTGCCGCAGGCCCGGCCGAGCGGGCGATCCATCGCGGTGAGCAGCACGACCGTGGGGCAGCCGCGATCCTCGCCCAGCGCGATCATCGTGCGCGCGAGCTCCAGGCCGTCCTTGAGGGCAGGGAGGAAGGCGCCGCCGCCCCGCTTCACGTCGATCACGAGGCCCGTGAGCCCCTCCGCGAGCTTCTTGGACATGATGCTGGCGGCGATGAGGGGAATCGCCTCCACCGTACCAGTGACATCGCGCAGGGCGTAGAGCTTGCCGTCGGCCGGGGCGATCTCCGGGGTCTGGCCGATCATGGCGCAGCACAGCTTCATGACCTGCGCCTTGGTCTCGGCCAGGGACAGGCGGGTGCGGAAGCCGGGGATCGCCTCCAGCTTGTCGAGCGTCCCTCCCGTGTGCCCGAGTCCCCGACCCGACATCATCGGCACCGCGACGCCGCAGGCGGCGACGAGCGGCGCGAGCACGAGCGACACCTTGTCTCCGACGCCGCCCGTGGAGTGCTTGTCGATACGCGGCGTGGCCCACCCGTCGAACGCGAGGCGCTGCCCCGATGCGAGCATCGCGTCCGTGAGGGCCGCGAGCTCCGGCCGCTCGAGCCCGCGGAAATAGACCGCCATGAGCAGCGCCGCCATCTGGTAGTCGGGCACGCGCCCTGCCGTGTAGGCGGCGACGAGGGCGGACCATTCCTCGGGCGTGAGGGCGCCGCCGTCGCGCTTGCGTTCGATCAGCGGCACAACGAACATTAGCGGCCCCCCTCCTCGCGGAGACGTCGATGCGCGTTGGCCCGTGGCTCCTCACCCTGGCGTGCGCCCTGCTCGCGGCGCCCGGACCCTTGGCGGGCCAGGCCCACGAGACCGCGGCGCACCACATCGCGCTCGGGGACACGGCGACCAGGGCGCTCGATCCGCAGACCGCGCTGCGGCACTATCGCGCGGCCCTGGCGCTCGACTCGACGAGCTACGAGGCGCTGTGGAAGGCGTCGCGCTCGCTCGTCGACATCGCGAAGCAGATCGAAAGCGAGGAGGACTCCCTCAAGCAGCGGCGCGACACTCTGTACATGCAGGCGCGCGCGCTCGCCGACGCGGCGGTGCGGGCCAACCCGAACGGCGCGGACGCGCACTTCATGATCGCGAACGCGCTGGGCCGCCTCTCGCTCACGCGGGGCGGTAAAGAGCGCGTCCGCTTCGCCCGCATCATCTACGACGAAGCCATGAAGGCGGTGAAGCTCGACTCGACCCACGACGGCGCCTACCACGTGCTGGGCTCGTGGAACGCGGAGATCAAGCGGTTGTCTGGAATCCAGCGGTTCTTCGCCAAAGCGCTGTTCGGCGCCGGATTCATGGACAAGGCCAACTGGCCCGACGCCCAGCGCTACCTCGAGAAGGCGGTCGCCTGGAAACCGGGCAACATCTTCCATCGGCTCGAGCTGGCGGAGGTGTACATGGACGTGGGCAGGTTCTCCGCCGCCCGGGAGCAGCTGACCGCCATCGCCGGCCTGCCCCTCGCGGACGTACTCGATCACGAGTACAAGGAGGACGCGGTGCTGGATCTCAAGGACATCGCGGGCCGGAAGGACAAGACCTAGCGC
>Ga0209378_1000444_pt1 | contig 30820 bp, 33 predicted proteins | sample GraSoiAngelo_156_FD_186170 | JGI IMG/M metagenome (GOLD analysis project Ga0209378, IMG submission 186170) | Grasslands soil microbial communities from the Angelo Coastal Reserve, California, USA - 14_1009_13_40cm (SPAdes) (version 2) | ecosystem: Environmental > Terrestrial > Soil > Grasslands ...
TCGATCTGTCCGCCGCCTCGAGCCGGATCAGCGTCGGGATCTGGTGGTCCTCATTCTTTCCCGGCCTCATCATCGTCCTGTTGACGGTCGGGCTGAGCTTCCTCGGGGAAGGGTTGAACGACATCATTAATCCGGTCCTTCGGAAGGAAAGGGCGTGAGCGACACCGTGCTAGAAGCTTCCGGCCTCCGCGTTTACTACAGCACCCGCCGCGGACCCGTGAAGGCCGTCGACGGGGTATCGTTCGAGCTGAGCCGGGGGGAGACGATCGGGGTTGTTGGCGAAACCGGATGCGGCAAGTCAACCCTTGGGAAGTCGATCCTCGGCGTTCTTCCCCCGAGAACGACAGTCGAAGGCACATTGCGCTTCCTCGGCAAGGACCTCGCATCCCTCCCCCGCGAGGAACTTCGAAAGATTCGCGGAAAGGAAATCGCACTCATCTTCCAGGATCCGATGACGCGACTCGACCCGCTCTTTACGATCCAGGATCACTTCGTCGAGACAATACGCGCTCACGAGGACGTTTCGAAGGAGGAAGCGATCGAGCGGGCGGTGAAGGCGCTTGCGTCGATGGGCATTCCCGAGAGCCGTCTCAAGCATTATCCACACGAGTTTAGCGGGGGGATGCGTCAGCGGATCATGATTGCGATGTCGGTGGTAATGAACCCGAAGCTCCTGATTGCGGACGAGCCCACGACATCCCTCGACGTGATCGTGGAGGCCCAGATCCTCGAGATCCTAGAGGATCTCCGACGGGTTTACAAGATGTCGCTCCTCCTCATCACCCACAACCTCGGGATCGTGGCCGAGGTGTGCGATCGTCTTGCGGTCATGTACGCGGGCAAGTTCGTCGAACTCGGCGGCGTGCGTGATGTATTCCGGACCCCCGTCCATCCGTACACCCAGGCGTTGCTCGCGTCGACGATCCATCTCGAATCGAAGGAGCTGTTTTCGATTGACGGCCTCCCGCCCGACCTGATCGATCCTCCTCCGGCGTGCCGGTTCCATCCCCGGTGCACGTACGCCCAAGAAATTTGCCGCACGGAAGAACCCGCATGGGTCGAGTACCGCCCGGGGCATTTCGCCGCCTGCCACTTCGGGAAGGACTTCCTGTGACCGACGCGATCCTGGAGGTGCAAGATCTTGTCAAACATTTCCCCGTGAAGCTCCCCGGAATCGCACGGATTCTTTGGGGTGGCGACCTCGCCGTCCACGCGGTCGACGGCGTTTCGTTCTCGCTACGCCGCGGCGAGATTTTCGGGCTCGTCGGAGAAAGCGGATGCGGGAAAACGACCGTCGGTCGGACGGTCCTTCGACTCGTTGAGCCCACCGCGGGCACAATCCGCTTCGAGGGGACGGACATCACGCACCTGAAGGAACGGGAACTCAGGCCGCTCCGGAAGCGAATGCAGATCATCTTCCAGGATCCGCACGCGTCTCTGAACCCAGGGATGACGATTGGTCAGAGCATCGCGGACCCGCTCATCATCCACGAAGCGGCAGATGAGAAAGAGGCGAAGCGGGCTGCGTTGGAGATCATGACCGAGGTCGGCCTTTCTCCAGCGGAACAGATGTACAGGAAGTATCCGGCGGACCTCAGTGGAGGCCAGAAGCAGCGGGCGGTAATCGCCCGGGCGATGATCCTGAAGCCACAACTGATCGTCGCAGACGAGCCTGTCGCGATGCTCGACATGTCGATTCGCTCCCGGGTTCTCGAACTGATGCTGGACTTGAAACGCCGGTATGGCCCCACGTACCTCTTTATCACACACGACCTGGCGACCGCGAAATTCATCTGTGACCGAATCGCGATCATGTACCTGGGCCGAATCGTCGAGATGGGCCCCTCGAAGGGGATCTACGCCGACCCGAAGCATCCATACACGAAGGCCCTCTTGGAGGCCATACCTGTTCCAGACCCGATGCGACGCGGGAGGAAGGTGCTGCCGCGGGGCGAGGTTCCGGATGCCGTGCACCCGCCGGCCGGATGTCGGTTCCATCCGAGGTGTCCCGTCGCGATGCCCACCTGCGGGTGGGAAGGCCGCGACTTCGTCGATTTCCTCGAGCTGCGGTGGCTTTCTCCCGAGATTGCAGCGGCGGAGGCTGCGCTGGGCCCCGTTGAGGAGTGGACGACGGACGGCCTGATCGCTCGACGACGCGTCCGTGATGCGGATCCCGATGCCCTTGCGGCCAAAGCCCGGACGATCCTTGGCGATGTGGAGTCCCCGATGACGCAAGCCATCGAAGCGGTCATGGTAGAGGAAGAGGGCTTGGTCGTTCGATTCCGGCCACCGGCGCCGCTCCAGCCGAAAGACGTTGAAGGTCGCCTGGTCGAGTGTCTTCTCTATTGAGGCCAAGGGCTTAAGTTGGCCCCGGCCATCGGGCCGCCATGGAGGACCTTTCGGCATTCGCCAGCGGGCACCCGGAGTTCTGCGACTCGAAGTCGGTGCGCGTCCCGGGCCACGGGGCGGTCCCTCCCCTCGAGGGCGCCCGTCCGTTCGAGCTCACCGCGGAGGCGTTGTCAGAGTACCGGGTGGACGTCCCGAAAGATCCGGCCACCCTCCCGAGCATGCTCAAGCTGGGTCCGGAAGCAGTCGCGTTCTACGTGAGCTTCCGCCTCGTTCCCGATCGGTGGGGCATCTACCTCCGCGAAGCGGCGCTGCGGGCCCTGAAAGACGAGTACCACCGGATCATCTGGAGGGACCTCGGAAAGTACGCGGATCGGAACGTCGACGACATCGCCGAGAAGGTCGAGACGACCCTCGTCCTCGACTACCTCCTCGCGCACAACCGCATTCATTTCCTCGTCGACCGGGCCGTCGCGGAGTGGGAGCTCCAAGCGGGCGCCGCGAAGTACGCGCCGTACCAGGCGAAATGGTACAATCCCCCGCCGAAGCCGGTCCTGAATCCGGAAGATGTCGGAAACCTCGAGGAAGCGCTCGCGAATCTCGAGGCGTTCCGCCAGTACATCAATCCGACCTACGCGGATGGCGTGGCGAAGCTCGTGGAAGGCCGGCTCGACGAACGGAACGTGAACGAATGGAAGGCGTTCTTCATCGGGGGCCGGTTCGCCGTCGAGATGGCGAACGTCCTCTCGCGGCAGCCTCCGGGATGGAAGGACTTCGGGAAGTTCCTCAACCGCAAGACGTCGGTCGGCGCGACGAACTATGTGCGCATTCAGTATTCATACAACCCGGAGTTGCTGGAGCGAGGGCAAGTGGAGCTGAGCCGGCGTCTCTCGGGCGGTTCCCCCGACACCCCGAACCTCTTCAAAGCCGCGTCGCCCGACTTCCCGAACGTGTACTTGTTGTGAATCGGCCGCCGGCGTCGAATGCCGGGCTCATCTTTTTATCGCGCTTGCCACTTCCGCGGATATGGCGCTCCAGGCCCCGCGCGACCGCGGCTGGACCCTGCACGCCTCCCTGATTGTCCTGATTCTGTTTTGGGGGCTCGCCTTCGTTGCGATCAAGCAAGCCCTCGCCTACATGTCGTGGATCACGCTCACCTTCCTCCGATTCGCCGTTGCAGATGTGCTCTTCGTCGGCTATCTGCTGGTCACTCGCCAGATCCGAAACCCGCCAGCGAGGAACGATGTTCCAATGCTCGTCATCCTGGCCTTCTTCGGATTCACGGGCTACCATCTCTTCCTGAACCTCGGAGAAACGGATCCGAACGTCAGCGCGGGCACCGCCGCCCTGATCATTGCCTCGGCTCCGGCGTTCATCGCAATCTTCGCAATTCCCCTCTTGAAGGAGCGCATCGGGCGGCTGCCATCCGCCGGAATCGCCATCGCCTTCGCCGGCCTTGCGGTCATGATCTTCTTCGTTCGCCCGGAAAGCCAATTCACGTTCCGCGCCTCGGAAGGCGCCTTGACCGTCGTCCCGCCCGCGATCTTTTCGGCCCTCTACGCGGTCCTCGGGAAGGGCTATCTCCGCCGGTATCCTCCCTTCACCTTCGTGGCGTGGACCCTTCTGATCGGCACGGTCCTCCTCGTCCCTCTCCTGGTCGCCACGGGACGCAGCGTTCTTCTCGACCTCCAGACGATGGGTCTCGGCGGATGGATTCCGGTCCTCTACCTCGGGATCTTCCCGACGTTCGTTGGGTACGGCATCTGGTTCCGCGCGCTGGAGCGGATCCCCGCGGCGTCGGCGGGGGCCTACATCTACGCGAGCACACTCGTCGCCGTAATCGGTGGAATCGCGATCCTCGGAGAGTCCCTCACGCTCGGCGCCATCGCGGGAGGTGCCATGGTGATCGCCGGCGTTGTGTTGGCGCAGCAATTCCGCAAGCGGACCACGTAGTCAGAGAGGCGCTCAGCGGATTCGCTCGAGCTGGAACGAGCCGATCATCAGCGCCTTGTTCGTGAACTTGTACGGGACCCAGTCGTGGGTCTGGACCTCGCCGAGGCCGACGACCTGGAGCGCCGTCTTCTGCTTGTCCGACTTGAAGTGGATCGCGCCGTCGACCATGTGTTCGAGCGCCTCGAGGGTCTGGTCCGTGTGCATGCCCCGCTCGAGAGCGATGGCGGACACCGCCTTCGTCTGCCGCAGGCGATTCACGAGACGCTGGACGAAGCTCATCGCCTCTCGCTCGTCCGCCTGAGTGATCGAGGAACTGAGGGTGAGGTACGCGAGCCGGAAGTACGGATGTTTCTTCTTGAACTCCTCGTCCAGCTGGCCCACGAGCTGGTAGATGTTGTCGAAGTCCGTCGGGCCATTGACGCGCCAGACGTTCTTCTCCTTCACCGGCTTCCCAGACGCCATCGGCGAGGTGCAGTCGATCCAGCGCACGAGGCCGAGCTGGTCGTACTCAACGAACGTCGGCAGGATTGGGGCGATGTCCCTGGCGATGTCGATGGGCAGTTTGGTCGTCGTGATGATGATGACGGGGATGCCCTTCTTCAGGCCTTCTGCGATGAAGTTCAGGAGGGCGACCTCCTTCCCGACGAACGCAGGGCCAACGAACAGGACATTGGAGTTGAAAGGAATCCCTCCGTACAGGAGGTCGTCGAGACGCGGCGTGCCGGTCTTCACGCGGTCCGCCTTCTTCTCGACGGCGATGGCCTCCTCGGCCTCCGCCTCGCCAGCGGCCGTCGTGATGCGGGCCTTCACGGCGCCTTCCCGCATCTCCATCTCCTTCTCCTTCTGGTAGGTCCGCCGCTTGAGGTCCTCTTCTCGTTCCCGGAGCCGGCGTTCCCATTCCTCGAGTTGCCCCTCGCGGCCCATGTCCCGCATGCCCGGCGCGCGTCCCTCCCGGGTCTTGTTCTCCAATTCGAGGGACTTCAACTGCAGGTCCGACTCGCGCTCCTCGATCTCCTTCGCCTTCTCGAGCAGGTTGCGGTTCTCCTCGTTCAGACGTTTGATTTCCGCCTGAAGGTTCGTCTGCATCTCGTGCAGCTTCCGCTCCCGGGAATCGAGATTCTCTTTCTGCCGGCGGGTGTCCGCCTCATTCGATCCCGCGGCCGCTTCCTTCATCTTGGCGTCCTTGAACAGCTCCGCGTACTTCTTCGTCTTGTCGTCGAGCTGATGCTGGGCCTCCTCGACTGCCGAGGCTTGACGTTCGATCTCGGTGGACCGCTCCCGCAAGGCCGCCTCTTGGTCGGAGATCTTTTTCTCCCGGGAGACGTACTCCGACTCGCGGTCGTCGAACATCCTCCGCTGACCCTGGAACTGCTTCTCGATCCGAGTCGCGTTCTCGTACCGCTCCTTGAGCCGGGTCTCCATCGTCCGCAGCTCGACCTCCTGCTTCCCGAGTTCCTTCTCCTTCGCGAGGATCTTCTTTTCCCATTCTTTCAGTTCGCGAATCCGGGTCGCGTCGGCTCCGGTCGAATGGGTGGCCTCGACCTGCTCCCCTTTCAGCCGGAGTTCCGAATCCTTCAGCTCCAGCTCCTTTTCCTTCTTCAGCATCGATGTACGCTTCGAGTCGAAAGACTTCTCGAGTTCCTGGAGGCGGGCCTCGCGTTCCTCGATCGATTTGACCTTCGCCTCCGACGAACGGAGTTGGGATGTGAGCTCGATCGATGTCCGCTTGACCTCTTTCTCCCGTTCCGCGAGCGACGCCTCCCGCGCGTTCAGCGTCTGGCGCATCTTCTCGTGTTCCGTCTTCAGCGTCGAGATGTCAGCGTCGCGGAGACGGATCTCCTCGGCCTTCGCCTCGATCTCTGCGCGGGCGGAGGCGACCTTCCGGTCGATGTCCCGCAGATCCTTCGTCCCTTTCTCGATCGCGGTTTCGCGCGAGGTGACGTCGATGAATTTCGTCTTCAATTCCTTGGCCTGGTCTTCGAGCTCTTGCTGCAACGCCTCAAGGTGGGCTTCCCGGCCGCGGAGCGCGCGCTCCTTGTAATCGAGCGCTTCCCGCTTCTTCTGGTAGTCCTGCTGGATCAGCGCGACCTTCGAGTTGTCCGCCTTCAGGATCTCCCGCTGATAGACGGAGGTCGACGAGGCGATGATGTGAAGGAGCGAGCCGGCGAACTCCGTCGATAGCGCACCGATGAGGAGCGTGACGACATACAACGACCGGCCCGCGGGATCGGTCAGCGAGATGTGGGTGAATGCGAGGAAGAGGGCCAGGACCGGCGTCGCCGCGGCCAAGACGAAACTCCCCGCCTTCCGAAATCCGAGGCCTTCCCACGTCATCCCCATGGAGATGATCGTCAACGGGACGCCCGCGACGGCGATCGGGTAGATCCATCCGGGGTCGAGCCAGCTCGGGAATTGCTGCCAGATCATGAGGACGATCGCCAGCGCGATCACGAAGAACACGGCCATGCCCACGGCCGACATCGCGAAGTGGGTCGACTCGTAGTGACGCCGATACGGTTCTCGCTTGAGCCGGACCGCGTCCCAGGAAGCGACGGCGCCCGCGACGGACGGGAGGAGCCAGACGAGGAAGTCGAGACGGACCCCGGTCGGCAGGACCGGGGATTGGATTCCGATGTACAGGATCAGGATGGCATCCAGGAGGAACGCCGCGGCGCCGACGAAGCCGTACCCGTGGGCGTGTCGCGCGAACGACAGCTGGAGGAGACCTTGCTGGGACGTCCCCGCGGCCTCGGGCGCCGACACGGCCCGGCCGGACTTCGCCTTCCCGGTGGACGACCGGAACGGCTTGGGCAGGGCCAGCGCCGGCTTTCGAGAAGACGCCTTGCGGGCCATGATTATGCCTGTCCGCACCTTCGGCTAGGAGGGCTGACAAAAACGAACCGGGTCCGTTTACATAAAGGATACGTTGAGAAATACCAGACTTGATACTATATGGGACGGAGACGGGCGTTGCGGTTCGCGCGACGACGAATCGACGAATCGGTGACGTTAAATTGAGCGGTGGTGTGGGTGGCGCCGGTGCGACGATGTTGGCGGTAGGCGAACGGGCGCCGGACTTCACATTGCCCGCGGACGACGGACGCAAGGTGTCGTTGAAAGACCTTCGGGGAAAGAAAGTTGTCCTCTATTTCTATCCGAAGGACGACACGACCGGTTGCACGAAGGAAGCGTGTAGCTTCCGGGACAACCTCGGCCGGGTGACGTCGAAAGGCGCGGTCGTCTTGGGCGTGAGCCGCGACGACACCAAGAGCCATGTGAAATTCAAGGACAAGTATCATCTCAACTTCCCCCTCCTCAGCGACGACGACGGACGTGTCACGACCGCCTACGATGTTTGGAAATTGAAGAACCTCTACGGCCGGGAGTATTTCGGGATCGAGCGCACGACGTTCTTGATCGACGAGGCCGGATCGATCGCGAAAATCTGGCGCAAGGTCAAGGTCGAGGGCCACACAGACGAGGTCCTCGCCGCCCTGTGACCGGAGAAAGCTTCATCTTCGTTCGTCGATTCCGACACCGAGAAGCCGATGATCCCGCCGAACGCCGCGCCGCCGAAGACGATCGTCATCGCCTATCCCGGCGCGGAGGAAAAGACCCGGAAACAGTACGTGTACCAGACGTACCTGTCCTCTCAGGAACACGATCGGATCGCCCTGGTCCCGGGGAATCGACTCGTCGTGAAATTCAAGGACGAAGTCGTCGGAGAAGGCCAGGCGATCCTCGTCGAGAAGACGACATTGGAGCGTCTATCCCCCTACGACGCGATGTCGGCCGGATATGAGACCGCGGACGCGCAGCGGAAGCATGTCGAGCAGACGGTCCTCGCCGGCGTCCGGAAGCCCGAGAAGGTCGAGTTCTGGAAAGTCCTGTTCCGGTGGCTGTAATTCGCGGACCCGGCGGAAGCCCTTATCTGAGGGTGTGCCATCTTCTGCGACGGCGCATGATGCGCGCGGTTCGTCCAACAGTTATCAAGATTGGAGAGACGGTCGTCGATCACGACGCATTACGTCGAGCGATGGCAGAAATCGGGGTGAGCCCTCAGTCCATCGAGCGATTCGTCAGCACGCGCGGGACAGACGGTCAAGCCCTCGCGGAGTTCGCGGGGCGCATGTGCTACGACCCAGAGACCGAGATTCTGACGAGTGTAGGGTGGATGCGAAGCTCGAACCTGACTGGAAGCGAGATGGTTGCGACCTTGAATCAAACGACCGGGGCAACCGAGTTTCAGCCCCACAAGGTCTGGAGATACGAATACAGCGGCGACATGTTGTCCATCGATCACCAGCACGTAAGCCTCCTGGTCACCCCAGAGCACAGAATGTACGTCCAGCCCAAGGGAGGTGATTTCCAAATCGTCGAGGCACGGGACTTGGGTAACTCGGCCTACCGGTTTCGCATCGCGGGCTCCCCTTTCGACGGTGAGCGAAGGTCGGCTTTCATGGTCCCCCCCGCTCAACTGAGCCAACGGGTGGCAAATCAACACGGCAGCTACGGGAGTCGCGTCAATACCATCGGAGGATTGACCATCCCGCGCGATGCATACCTGCGGCTGGCTGGCTACTATCTTTCCGAAGGCCACATTTACGAGCAGCCTGGTTCTGGGGGAGGAATTGGGCTCACTCAATCGAAAGCTCCGGTTCTGACGGATATGGTCTCTGCGGTCAGAAAAGCCGGTCTGCCTTTAGGCGTCTATCCCGATCCTCGAAATCCGAAAGTGAAGTTCCTCCACGTGGGAGGCGGGAGAGCACTCGCCGGCCACTTCAGGCGGTTTGGAAAAGGGTCGAGGAACAAGACCATTCCAAGGGAAATCATGGCGTTGGACTCTTCATCGCTTCGCATTCTGTATGACGCCATGTGGATGGGCGACGGACACAGCACGGCCCACGGAACGAGGATTTACAACACGGTATCCGAGCGATTGGCGGACGACGTCCAAGAACTCTTGATCCGAATGGGGATAGCAGCTAGCATTTATTCCTACCCTCTCAACGGGCACCCATACTATTTCATCAGGGAACTCCGTGAGCGAGGTGCCCCGGTCACATACGCCAAACACCGACGATGGGTTCGCTATGAAGGGCCCGTCTGGTGCGTGTCCACTGAAAACGGGATCATACTTGTAAGAAGGAACAGGAAGCCCGTGTGGTGCGGCAATTGCTACGAGTCGTACGAGCCAGGACTGAACCCAAACGTGAAAAAGATCCGAGAGTCCGCCGCCGACTACTTCGGGAATGTCATCTCTCGCGGTGATGGCAGCCTCCTCGAGCACGGATGGGTTTCATTTGCCATCCTCAACACAAGTCGCGTCACAACTCACGAAATCGTTCGTCACCGAGTTGGGACCGCGATCAGTCAGGAATCGCTCCGATACGTACGCCCAAGGGATATCCGGTTCTGGATACCAGATGAGCTGACGAACGAGCAGAGCGAGAGCATGCGCAAGGCCGTTGAAGGGAGCGAGCGAGCCTATCGAGAGTTGGAGGAGCGTGTCGATTGGGATTCGTTGCCGATGGACGCAAAGAAACGCCTAACATCCGCGTTGAGGCGCATCCTCCCCGATGGCATCGCGACGAATCTGATCTGGTCCGCGAACCACCGCACGCTCCGATGGGTGATCGAGATGCGAACGGATCCGTCGGCCGAGGTCGAAATCCGAATGGTCTTCAATCAGATTGCAGAGATCTGTATCCGAGACTACCCTTACCTGTACAGCGATTTCGTGACGACCGAGCTCCCCGATGGCACGAAATCCTACCGACCCAAGCTGCGTTCCAAGGTGTAACCTGCAGGCAGAATCGCTTAGAGGCTAGCTACGTCCGGACTGCAATCCTCTCCACGATGTTGGCGAAGTCACGACTCGAGAACTTGGGCGGGACCCCTAAGAGTTCGCGAATCGCGACGCTCGTCAGAAGACACCATCCTGCGCCCTCGATGGCAGCCCGCGCGGCGAGGGCCTGCTCCGCCTTACTAGCGACTGCATTCCAACTCATTGCGAAGTCGTACACCGCATTCAGGACTCGTTTGAACTGGCCCGAGTCCATGTAGCCTTTCGGTTCCAAGAAGCCCGCGAGCTTGCCCGTGTACGTTTCGAAATCAGTCTTCCCGGCTTCCCATTCCTCGACGAATTCGAAACATCCTGCATTCGCGCAAACTCCGATACTGGCGCTCGAGACGACACCTTTGGATCGTTCCGCGGCGCCTCGGTAACTCCGCTTGGAGTAGAGGACCGTCGCCGCGCCAAGGCCCCACGAGTGCGAGAGCAATTCGAAGAGCGATTCCCCATTGCCTGAGGATTTCAGGTCCCTTGCCAACGCGTCCGCGTTCGCACGAAGGCGACCTCCGAGATGCAAGAACGAATCGGCGGCTCGGGCGTCGTTGCGCAAGCTACGGATCAAGGTTTTCTCCTGTTTCTGTTCTCCGTGCCAGAGGAAGTCGTGCAACGCTTCAGTATCTCGATTGATTCGCTTGTCAAGGGCGCTGAAACCGGCCGCCATGCTCTCCCCCGGTCCGGATGCTTTACATCGAGCATAAGCGTGTCGTCAGCACCCAGTCGACTGCGACCGGACTTCGTACTGCGTTACGTCGGGCGGCTGGGTCGTCAGGGAAAGCAGTGCGAAGAAGTCGCCCCCGCGCAGCGGATCGGAACGGAGCTTCCCCTCGAGGCGCCGCAACGAGTCCTCGTTCTCAAACAAGGCGACCACCACGCATTCCGTCGCGGGATGCTGGCCTTGCGCCAGCCAGACGTCTCGGCAACCGGGTGCCGACTTGATCGCCGCCGAATGTCTCCGGAGAATATCGAGCCCTTCGGCCTCCTTGCCCTCCTTGAACCGGAAGCGCGAGAACCGGAGGAACGTGTCTGGCGGACGGCGGCCGACTCCCAAAGACCTTGCGGAGGCCGGTTCAAGAGCCCTTCGTGTCGACGACGCAGAACAGGTTACCCTCGGGATCCTCGAGGACTACGAAGTCTTCTCCCGGCTCCCTCGGCCGGTAGCGGGTCGCGCCGAGGCCCAGCAACCGTTCGACCTCACCTTCCTGGTTGTCCGTGTACAGGTCGAGATGCAATCGGCCTCGCTCGGGCGGCATCCCATCGATCGAGAGGTTGGGCCCGTTTCCCTCCGGGTCCTTCAAGATCACGAACGGGTCTCCGGGAGTGGGCGGCCTACCTGGCACGTAGCGGAGCGCCGCCTGCCAGAAAGACAACATTCGATCGAAGTCGTCGACGTCGATCACGATCGACCCGATTCGCACCGTGCCGTTCTCCATGATTCCCGAGACCCAAGAGAGGGGCGATAAACTTTCCTTCGGTACTGGGACCTGGCGATCATGTCAGACCCCGAGACGACTGAGTGGAGATTCAGGTGCCGAACCCCGAGACCGGCAAGTTTATGTTCGCCCGTCGGCGTGGCGCGGACAATGTTCAGCCGGAAGAACATCGGCGCGGAGCCCCAGAAGTGCGAGAAGTGCGGTTCCGACAAAGTCTTCTTCGTCCAGCACTCCCACGGAAACTATCCGATCCTCGATTACGTCTGCCCGAAGTGCGACCTCGGCGGCGACCAGGGCGTGCCCGACTGGTACATGAACCCGACCGGCAAAGACGACGCCCCCGAGGAATGAGCCACCCGGGGATCCGTCCATGACCGAGGTGGTCATCCGCGCGTTCCGGGTCAGCGGCTACGTGCCCGGGCCGTGCCCGAAGTGCTCCAAGGAGGAGCGCGGGCTCGTGATGTTCGAGGACTACGCCCTCGGGTGGGAGTGTCTCATCTGCGGAGAACTCGGCCGGGCGGACCGCGTCGAGTGGATCGAAGGGAAGGACCCCGCCCTCGCGGACCTGCCCGACGAAGAGGAATGATCACAGGACGCCGCAGGCCGGGCAGATCCCGCGGCCGTAACACCGTTCGCACTTGCGGTCCATCCGCAAGAGTCGCCGCTGTCCGCGGCCCTTGCAATGCGGGCAGAATCCTGTGTCGCCGCATCGGACGCACGGACGCTCGATCTTCCGGATCGTGAAGGGGATCTGTTTGTTCGTCGGGTCCGCGGCCGCCAGGGCCTGCAGGATCTCGAGCGCCTGCGGCCGTCCCGATTCGCGGTCGCGGCGGAACACGAGGGCGGCCTTCAGCATGCGGGCCTTCCAGTGATCGGGGGCGACCCGCAGGACATCGTCGATCGCCGCGGCGGCGTCATCGTAGGCTCGCGCGACCTCCGGACCGTCCTGGAACTCCTCGTCAAAGTCGATCTCGCGACGGAGCAAGTCCTGGCGGCGGGCCTCGCGCGCGCGGTCCGAGAGACGAATCGCTCGGGCGAGGTGAATCACAGCGTACAGCTCTCGGGCCGCCGGGTCGTCGGGCCCTTCCGTCTGCGCCTCCTCGGAGAGACGAAACGCCTCGTCGAACTCGCCCCGCTCCAGGGCCGCCTTCGCCTCGTCCACTTTGGTCGACGTCAAGGTTCGCCGGTATCAAGGTCCCGGTTCACTTAAGGCTGGCCCATGGATTGATCGAGGCACGAACCTTCATCTCCCGCGTGTCCATCGGCGGTCGGATGCAAGACGCGGACGCTTTCGACGACGTCGCATTTCTCGGCACGGCACGGACCTCGAAACGGGATCCGTACCGGCTCTCCCTGTTCGGCGCGCATCTCGAATCCGACGAACGGCCGCTCGTCATCCTTCCGGTGCAAGGGGGCACCCTGCTCGTCACCGACCGGCGCCTGCTCGAGCTCCGGGCTCACCTCGAAGTCCACGGCGCCTGGAACGTGAAAGAGTTCCAAGGATACATGATTCAGCGATCGCTCGACCTCGGATCGGTCCGAGGCATCGATCACGTCGTGCGGCCCGCGGTCGACGGGGCAGGGAATCGCCGGATCGAAGACCGACTCCTGCTGACGACCGCGAATGACTCGGCGGACATCCTCGTTTCGAGGGGGCCCGACGCGACCCTTCCCGACGCCGACTTTGATGTCCTGCGCGACGTGGTCCTCGCACGTCAAGCAAAGTAGCCCGACGTGCCGTCGATGCGCCGCAGGAGCTCTTGCGCCGGTTCGTACTCGGGATTCACGCGGAGCGCGGCGAGGAGCGACTTCCGCGCCTTCTCGCGCATCCCTTTCTGCAGGTACACCCGCGCCAGGTTCGTGTGGGCGTAGAAGTAGCAGCAGTACCGCGGCGCGGAGATGGCCTGCTCCAGCCATGGGATCGCCTCGTCGAGACGGTTCAGTTCGATCAGGTAGGCCCCGATGTCGTTGTACGGGTTCCCGAACGACGGGTCGACCGCGATGGCCCGCTTGCACTCCTCGATCGCGTCGTCGTAGCGGCCCATGAAGCTGAACGTCCATGCGTGGAACGTGTGGGCCTCGCCGGACGGCGCGAGGCGGATCGAGCGCTCGTAGGCGTCGGCGGCCCGTTCGAGTTCCCCCGCGCTCTGGAGGATGTAGGCCGCCTGGAACGCGCGTCGCGCGGCGTCCTTGCACGGTTCTTGGGCCGCGTCGAACGCATTGAGATCGAGGGGACCTCCCGCGAACGTTTCGACCACGATGTCCCGGAAGTGCTGGTCGTAATGTCCGGTCACGCGGCCTTCCCAGGCGTGGGCGAGCAGGTCCTCGACCGCGAAGAGCCGGCCGAAGTCGACCGGCGTCACCTCGTCCCGCGATCCTTCGACCGCCGCGGACGGAGCCTCGTTGAACGTGATCTGGAGGGTCTCTCCCGAATTGCGGATGAGTTTCACGAAGGCGAGATCGTGCACGCCGCGACCGCGCGCGATCAGGAAGCCCGGGTCCGCGATTCGGGAGACGAGTTGCCGCGGCGGCGTAGCATCGAGCACGAGGATCCGGTCGAACGTCTCATCGGGCAGTGACGCCAGGACGCGGACCGCGTCGAAGCCGGCCGCCTGCATCCGTTGAATCGTCCGGTTCCGGCGCTCGGGATTCGTTTCGACGACGACCACCTGCTCCGGGCCGACGACTTCCGCGAGCAAGGCACCCGGATATCCGCCGCGGCAGCCTTCGACGAGGATCCGAAGGCCGCCGTGGAGCTCCAACAGATCGAGCGCGGCAATCAGGCAGCGCGCGGACGGCATGGTTGTCGGGTGCGGAGCCTCGTGGAGCGGAAGCGGCATGTCGGCGTACGCGAGGAGCCCGAACGACTCCGGCAAGAACGACTCCTGTCGGACCCGGAGGAACGAGCGCTCGAGGTCCCCCGTGCGCAGAAGGCCGAGTCCCTTCAACTCGGCGACCAGGTCCGATCGGGCCCACATCCGCGCTCTTCTCCAGAGGAAGCTAATGACGGGTTGGCTAAAAAGCTTCAGTGGCGCGGTCGGGTGATGAACGACGGCGAGCATGGTAGGGCGATGCTCACACCGCCTCAATCCAGATTTTCACATTCACGCATCTCCCCCATCGACCTTGATGTCGGCCTCCTACCTAGCGGAGAGTGTGCTCACCCACCGGGCCCTCGTCTTTCCCGTCCCGTGGGACGACCCGCATCTCCGTTGGCTCCTCGCAGAGTTCCGCCTACTCGTGAACGAATCGATCCGAATCGCCCTGAAGGAAGACATCCGCTCTCGCGCTCGACTCACTCGGGCTGCGTACAAGGACCTCGGCGCGCGCCACGCGGTGTACAAGCAGTACATCCCGTCCGCCTTCGAGGTCGCGTTAGCCGTCCTGAAGGCGCATCGGCGCCGGGTGAGGAAGGGAAAGCGATCCTCCATCCCATTCTTGCGCCGCCTCATGCTGAAGGCGGAGAACCAATCGTATTGGCTCGACCGGGAGACTGGACGAATCCGGATCCCGATCCGAGGGACGGAAGGAGTTCAGCTCCACCTGCCTCTTGCCGAGTGGCACCGCTCGATCCTCGGCGACCCATCGTGGGGCCTCGGATCCCTCACGGTTGTCTCGGGGAAGATCATCGTCGTCCTGCGGAAGGAGGCGCCGAAGCCGTATGAGCCTCGAGGGACGATCGCCTTGGACACGAACGAAGATTCCCTCGATGGGGTTCAGTCATCGGGCGATTCGGCAGGACTCCTCCGCGTGCCTTTCGAAGGCGTGAGGCGCATCCAAGAGATCCACTACCGACGCCGACGGAAGATCGCGCGCAAGAAGGCCGCCCACGATCGGAGGGTCGCCCGACGGCTTCTCAATCGCGAGGGCCGAAGGGAACGGCACCGCGTCCGCCACAGGCTCCACCGGGTCTCGAAGGGCCTCGTGCGACTCGCGACGGAGGCGCAAGCCGCAATTGTCTTGGAGGACCTCACCCTCCACGGTGCCGGAGGCCGTTCACGCCGGATGAACCGCCGCCTTTCCTCCTGGCCTCGCCGCGAAATCCACCGTCAGATCGAGTACAAGGCCGCCCTCGAAAGCGTTCCGATCATCAAGGTCAACCCTGCATGGACCAGCAAGACCTGCCCAGTGTGTGGCGCTCGGCGCCGAGATAGGGTGGGCAAGGTGTTCGTCTGCCTGATGTGCGACTGGGAGATGGATCGGCAGATCAACGCAGGCCTGAACATCCTGAAGACCGCCTTGGCCTCGAACGAGGCCTTGGCAAGGGCTGTACGGTTCCAGCCCGGTGCCCTCCGCGATGACGTGGTGAGTCCCCTCTACGCCCTCCTTCGAGAAGGAGGAGGCGCACGGGAGGAGCCGAGCGGAGTGGAGTCGCAGATCGGGGTGATTCCGTCACCCGACTCGTGACAGAACCAGTAGCGCGTCTTACATTCCGAAGTCCTTCGCATAGAGGTGGCGCGCCCGCTCGACGTCGTCTCTCGAGAGCGGTGGCGCGCCGCTCGCGGCGGCGTTCTCCTCGGCCTGGGCGACGGTCTTGGCACCCGGAATCGTCACGGAGACCTCGGGGAAAGCGAGCACAAACTGCAACGCCGCCTGGGCCATCGTGCGATCGGGTCGGGTGAGGAACGAGAGTCCCATGGCGGCCGCCACTCGGCCGGCGACCATCGCCGGGGGCCAGTGATGTCGAATGTCTCCCGGCGGGAAGCGCGCGTCCGGTCGAATCGTCCCAGTGAGGAAGCCGTTTCCGAGCGGCTCTCGCGCGATGATTCCGACGTTCGCCTTGCGCGCGGCTCCGAAGGTCTCGTCGATCCACTCTTGGCGGAACAAGCTGAAGGGGATCTGCAGGACTTCGGGTGACCCGGCGCCCAGGCAAAGCGCGGCTTCGGACGGTTCGTGGACGGAAACGCCATAGTGATCGATCTTGTGCTCCGCCTTGAGGGCTTCCAAGGCTTCGTACGTCTCGGGATTGCCCATCATCTCCGCCGGCGGATTGTGGAGTTGGTAGACATCGACGTGATCCGTCCGGAGCCTCTTGAGCGAGCGCTCGAGGGCGAATGCGATGTATCCCGGATCGAAGTTCATTCGGACTCCGCCATGGTAGAAGTCACCGCCGACCTTCGTCGCGATATGAACGTCGTCCCGACGATTCTGGAGGGCCTCGCCGAGGATCTCCTCGCTATGGCCCCACCCGTACACGTCCGCCGTGTCGATGAAATTCACGCCGAGTTCGATCGCGCGGCGGAGTGCGGCGACCGATTCTGCGTCGTCCGTCGGGCCGTATGAGTTCCCGTGTGCATTTCCTCCGAGCGCCCATGCACCGAAGCCGATTTCCGATACGGTGAGGCCGGTGCGGCCGAGGACCCGCGTCTTCACGCCGGGCACGAACGTGGCGAGTTGGAAGAACCTTTGCGATACAGGTTTCCCCGGAGTCCTTCGACACTTGTCCGAACCGCGCGCGGAAATCGACATTGACAATTGCCGCGAAAGGTTGAAATCCTCCCTCGAGAGCGAGGTCTTCTCAGGAGGCTCGTTGTTCCATGCATGCAAAAGCCCTTGTCATCATGCTCCTGCTCGCGGCCACCGCCATCGGGGTCGTCGTGTCGGCCCCCACAGCCCGATCGGGCACGCTGATCAACAGCCAACTCGTCGAAGAGACCGGGGCCACGGCGGCCCTCGGCGGCGGAGACCATGTGTTCGTCCGTTTCGGGGACGATGCGGCGTTCGGGGTCGTGTACGGGACGACCGCGAATCCAAACAACATTTACATCGTCGCCATCGAGGCGCGATACCTCGGCGTCGCGCAAGTCTTCGACCAAGCGAACACGAGCGTTGCCACGAACCGGCCGATCAAGATCTACACCCTATACGCTCTGAAGCTGGACTCCCTCATCGAATTCCGGGATGGGAATGGGAACAACATCGCCGATTACGCGCGAGCGTACAACAGTACGACGGGCGGTTTCACCGACTACTACGCTCGGCTCACCGACACGCTCTACAAGAAGGTGGACCTGCGCACGAACTGGACCCGCAGCCCGATCGTTGAAGCGAACGGGACGACGTACCGCAACTGGACGTTCAGCCTCTCGGCGCAGAACCTCACGTACGCCCCTGTCGCGAACTACACCGGCTCCGTCGCGGGTGTGCTGCCCCTCGTACGCTTTACGTTCCACCTGAACGCCTCCCTCGAGCAAGTCGACAATGCGAGCGTGCCGCAGTGGCGCGTGACGGTCGGCACGGTCGGGGGCAACACAGTCGTCACGGATATCTCCCGCATGGCGAACCTGACCGGGATTAGCGGGAAGGTCGTCCACTATGACCTGAAGTGGGACCAGGACATCGAGGGGTGGACCTTCGCGGCCGGAAACGCCGCAGGCGCCCGACGCCGAATTCTCGTCGAGTTCGGCGCGGTCGTCGGCAACCTCATCCCGGCGGCTATCGTCGACGCGTGGTTCCAATCTCGCGTCATGGCCCGCATGGGCGAGACGGGCTGGGCGCAATTCACCACAGCCGGCGGAACGAGTACCGCGAACGACACGACGCGGTACCTGACCGTGCAACGGCTCGCGTCCCCGAACCTGGACTTCACGGGCAACTCGACTCGGATCGCCGACTTGGTGTGGGTCGGCACCAGCACCGTCGACGGAGTCGCGCAGCCCGTCTTCGGGGAAGTCGTTGGCGGCTTCCGTCTCACGGCGATCGGCGAGCGGGGCAACGCGTTCGTCGGATTCGTCCTCCTCGCGGGGTTGAGCTTCCGCGGTGGCGCGTCGATCATCCATGACCCGACCGTCACGACAGACATCCAGGCGGACCTCCAACTCCCAACGACGCCGGGTGCGGGCGGCGCCCTGTTTGTCGTGGCGGCCGTCGCCGCCCTCGTGATTGCGATCGCCCTGATCGTCGCGGTCATCGTCATGAGGCGTCGCAAGCGAGAGACGCCTCCTCCGCCGCCTCCGGGCAGCTGAATGCCAATGGGCGGCTGCCCGCCGCCCCTTTCTTCCTTTCCTTCTTCCGGGGGGGAGTCTGACCGGTGTCTCTCGGATTCTCGACTTTGTAAACGATTAGGTATATGATATGGGAATGCCTTTGCTTGCGGCAACATGAACGTGAACGAAGTCGGCTCGGGCGGCCTCGATTCGGGCTTTTCGTCTGCTAAGAAACAGATCCTTGTCACGCTCAAACGGCGTGGGACGGTCTCGCTGACGGACATGTCCGCCGAGCTCCGAATCTCCAAGATGGCGACGCTGAAGCACTTGAACTCGCTCGAGGCGAAGGGCCTCGTGGAGCGCTCGTTCAAGGCAGGCGGCCGAGGCCGGCCCCGGGCGTTCTTCAACCTGAGCAAGAAGTCCGCGACTCTCTTCCCGGAGGCGTACACCCACATGACCTTGTGCGCCCTGAACTTCATCGAGGAACGACTCGGGCGCGAGGCCGTCGTGCGACTCCTGAAGCAGCGAGCGCAGGAGGTCCTTGATTCGAACCGCAACCGGATCCCGGATTCGGGCCTGAAGGACCGGGTCGGGGAACTCGTGAAGATTCGGGACGAGGGCGGCTACATGGCCGAGCTGGGGACCGCCCGCAAGAACGTCGTCGAGATGCTCGAGCACAACTGCCCGATCATGGCCGTGGCGGAGAGCTTTCCCGAGGCGTGTCGCGTCGAGCGGGAGATGTTCCAGAACCTCATCGGAGCGGAGGTCGAGACATCGCACCGGGTCGTCGCTGGGGATCCCGTGTGCCGGTTCCTGATTCGACCACGCGAAAAATCCCAAGGATGACTTGCCCGGTCACGCGGCTGGGTTCACGTGGCAAAGTATCGTCGCGCGAGGACCGTCAAGATCAGCCCGACGAGGCCGACGAGGGACGCATCGACGAGGAAGTAACCCAAGGTGAATAGCGCGAAAATCGCGCACACCAAGGTGAGCTTCCAGTTCATCCGCTGCCACGCCATCACGCCGCCGAGGATGGCCAGGGCCTGGGACCAGATCGAGATGAGGCCGCAGATCTGGCTCACGGCCAAGACCTCGGGCGAACTATTCGTGAAGTTCGCGTAGTCCGAGACCGAAGGGAGGGAGACCGCATTGATGATGGCGCCGGCCATGCCGAGGATCCCGGACAGCAGGAGGAACACCGCCGCGATCTTCGGGAGGTTGGAAGGGCCCACGGGTCGGGCGGCCGGCCCGGCCCACCCCGGAGGCACCTGGTAGTCCTCCGGTCGCGGGACCCATGCGGCCGGGGGCTGGTCCCGCGGAGGCGCCGGCCCCTGAGTCTCCGAAGGCCTCACGAACTCGACCGGCGGCGGGCTCTGCCGCCGCTTCTCTTCCTCTTCGGATGGATCGTCGGCCATCGGCGACTCCGCCAAGAGGCCGGCATACTTAATCATACCGCGTTGGCCGACGCGACTTTATCCGGGGACTCATTCCCCGGTGGCGAGGCATTCGATGGACGCTCACGAAGTCACCGATCTCCTCGAGGCGCGCCGGCGGCGGGGCGAGGCATACCTCGAGTTCCTGCGGGTCGCATCGATGAGTTGCGGGCTCTATGAACTCCCGCGGGGCGCCGAGGACAAGCAATCCGCCCACGCCGAGGATGAAGTCTACTATGTCGTCCGCGGCCGTGCCCGGATCCGTGTGCGCTCGGACGATCGCGAGGTCCGGCCGGGAAGCGTCGTCTTCGTTCCGGCACGGGCCGAGCATCGGTTCCACGATATCCTGGAGAATTTGGCGGTCCTCGTGTTCTTCGCGCCGGCGGAGGGGACCAACCCGCGTTGATGGGTCGAGCAGGCATTCAGCGGGCGCGGCAATGAACCGAAGCCTTCGCACTGGGATGGCGGGCCGAACGTAACATTCATGATTTCGGACGAGCTTGGAGGCGGCAGGCTGGAAGGGTTCCATGACGCCCTCGACCTCGCGCTCCGGGATTGGACTTCTCTTCATTGCAGGTGCGATCGGCTTACATTTCCTCTCCTTCGTCTTCCAGTACACAGGGTACCTGCTACCGAATCCGGTTCCCGCAGAACAGGAGTCATTTTACTACACACTCCACACCCTGTGGCTTCCGCTACTTGCCTTGCTGTTCGTCGGGGCGAGTGCCGCGGTGTTGATCGTCGGGTTCTGGATTGTGTGGCGAGATCGCGCTCACGTCGACCCGAGCCAACGAGCGTTCCTGGGGCTCGCGGGGCTCGGATTCGCGGCGTCGGTTGGTGCCGCCTTGATACGAACCTCGCTGGGACTCATCCTTGGATTCGTGTACGCCCCTAACCTCCGGGAGGCCATCGGCGCCGTGGACGTGGGCTTCGCGATTGCCCTCGGCCTGACGTTCTACTGGCTTCTCTTGGGCGTCGGCATTTGGCAGGCCCGCGTCGCCGGAGTCGTCGCTCTCGTCGCCGGCTCGCTAAGCTCAGGCCTCACGGTCCTCTGGAGGGCGACGGGGATCGATGGCGTCTCGGTAATTGGTCTCACGGCGGGGTTCTTGTCCCTCTCCCTCTGGCTCGCGTTGTTCCTCTGGGGATACGAAGAACTGCGCCTGAAGGGGATGTCTCGGGCCCCGGGGCTGCCCGCTTGAATGCGAAGCAAATGAACGCTCCGTTACCGTCCCTTTCTTTTTGTCCGGCCGGCCGGGCATCCGCTCTCAATGCGCGAGGGGCTCACTCAGTTCCAGGATGACTTCCTCGATTTCTTTGCCCCGTGCGTTTGCAAATCCGTTAGCGTACCCAGAAATAACGAACCCGCATTTTTCCATGACTCGAATCGAGGCGACATTGTCCTTGGCCGCGCGGCCGTAGATCGGACGCACTCGGATGTCACGCAGAAATTCGGAGAGCGCCTTGGTCGCGAGACCCATTCCCCAGTATTCCTTTCCAATCCAGTAGGTGATCTCCGGTTTGCCGAATTCCTCGTCAACGAACTTCGCGACGCTGCCGACCACGTCCCCTTGGAATTCGATCGTCTTCACGATCACTGTGTCGTCGTTGAGAATCCGTTTCCAGTGCGCGGTGAAGGCATCTCTGTTGGTCGGATCGCGGGCCGTGAACGCAGCCATGTAGTTCGCGGCCGGGTCTCGTTGATGCTCGAAGAAGATCGGGAGGTCCGCTTCCGCGACGTCCCGCAAGATCACCTCGCTCGTCCGAAGCAGGTCCTTCCTCATCCGGATCTCTCGGACCCCCGGTCCGATCGATCGGGTCCAATCGTTCTCCTCCTCACCCGTGATGCGGTAGCCCAGCGACTGCCACCACGGCAACGACTTCCACGCCACCCCGGCGGCGCTCCGGCTCGTACCGAGCGTCACGGCGCGCTTGCCCGCGGCGCGGGCTCGTCCCTCCACATGCCGAACGAGTCGCGTCCCGATCCCTCGACCCTGCAACTCGCCCGCGACGTCGATATTGATCAGCTCGAGCGCGTCCCCGCGGTCCTCGATCGTGACGACGCCGACGACTCGTCCGTCCATCTCGGCGACGAAGACCTCCTCCCCGCGGACCCAATTCGGGTCCTTCCACACCGCGGACAGGGTCGAGACGTCCGACCAGCTCGATTGGGAACGGGGCGTCCCGAACCCCGCGTCCTCGTCTACGGACGAATTTGAAACCGAGACCAATGCGGGAATGTCGCTCTGCCTCGCCGGACGGACTCGAACGTCTAACTCATGCATGCCCACGAGGGCGTCAACGTGGGATCGCCTCATCTCTGTTCCGTCCGACCGCGTCTCCTCGCCGAAGAGGTGCCGATTCGGTTGGAGCTTAAGCGGGTTGGTTCGGAAGGCACTTAAAGTGATCCAGCATGGTAGCCGGCGATGCCAATCTCGATTGTCGAAGCCGTCGTTGCGGTGGGTGTGGCTTCCCTCGTCAGCCTCCTCATTTTCCACTTTGTGAAGTCGTGGTGGACACCCCTGGCGGTCCTCGGCGTGTTCTGGGCGACGGGCATCGTCATTGGCCCGTTCACGAATGGGACATTTATCCAGCCCGCCGATCTCTTCGATACGAGCGAGCTCCATCACGATCAGATCGTGGCGCTCTTGGGAGTCCTTGGAATCGTCGGCGCGGTGTGGGCGCAGCTCCGCTTGCGCCGCGCGACTCATCCGAAGAGGATCGTCGCTCACGCGTGAAACTAGACGAGGGCCATGCGGCCGCCGTAGGCCCACCGCTGTGAGGATTACGTTGTCGTAGCCCTTGTTCCCGGCCAACCCGTCCCTACAAGTAGGCACCTCAGTCCGTTCGGCCCTCACCCGAATTGGGCGAGCTCGATCCAGATCCCGTTCGGGTCCTGGATGTACGCGTAGCGGCTCCCGGGCTCCTGCATCTTCTGGACCACCGGATGGCCCGCCTTCGCCGCTTCCGCGAGCGCGGCGTCAAGGTCCTTGATCGCGAAGGCGAGGTGGTCCAATCCCTCGCCGACCTCGTACTTCGTGTCGAACGAGCTGCCCTTCTCGTAGTAGTTCAGCTCGAGGGTATTGCCGCCCTCTCCTTCGCAAACGAGTTCAACGACGGTCCCCTTCGCGGCGTCAACGGTGTTTCGGCTGCGCACCTTCATCCCGAGGAGGGTCGTGTAGAACTTCACGGACGCCTCGAGATCCTTCACCCTAATGCCGGTGTAGAAGAACTTGGCCTTCATGGTCTCGGCCCGCTGGAGGTCCGCCGTTGGATAATAGCCTTAGCGGTCCCGGTCTTTGGCGCCGAAAAACAGCCGTGCCCTCGGCTTTCGACCTTTCGCGGCGGAGGACAGCCCCAAATCCGACTCTTGCTCGTGAGGAAGGGAGCGGGCGGGCGCACGAATTCGCAGCTCCTCAGCCTCTGCTCCTGGCGGTCTGCATAAGCTTGAGGATGAGGAGTGCCAACTCACGGAATGTCGGCGGCCGATTCGCCCCCGGCGTACCTCGCGACTTCCTCGGCGAGACGGATTGCGCTTGCGTAATCTTTGGACTTCAGCGCCCGGGCGCATTGTTTCACCAGCGGACGCGCAGGCTTCACGTCGACGCCGCGGCGTTTCGCCTGTTTCAACAACTTCAAGGCCGCCGCGACGCGCTTGAGGGCCTCCAGCATCATCGGATCCGGGACCACAGGGAGTACCCAAGGAAAGAACTCTATTAACTCGTTTCAAGTTTGTGCGAAGCCCTTCCGGTGGGATGCGCGGTAGTCGAGCTTACCAGCGACGGCGAAGTCCCATGGGACACTGAAGAACGGTTGCACAGAGTCCCGGCCTGCCGTTGTTCTATGGAGAGTCGCAGAGGCCTTCCGCCGGAGGCTGTACGCGCGCCAACTCGCGCCTTCTCAGCGGCATCAGTCTCGATGTCAATGGTAGAATAGGGCCAGGTGGCCGCCGTACGCCCCCTTCTGTTCTGACGGCATTGGACTGAGCGTCCTACCTGGCGCATTGCGCCTGCTTGGACTTGCTCCGGTGGGGTGTCGCCGTCTCACCAGATCCCGCGTCAACGTCCTCGCCGGGCGATTCATCCTCGACGCGGGCTGTGTCGTTTCTGCGCCCTTGCCGGCCCTCTCGGGCCCCTCCGCTTGCGCGGGGCCACCAACCTGGGGAGGGGGGACGTTCCTCAGCGACCCCGAAGGGCCACCGTCGGCCGTCCGCGGTCTCCTGGCCGAGCAGCCCATTCATAGGCTCCTATTTGGACCTAGCGACCTCGGAACGAGTCGACTCGAATCCTGCGGGGGCCAAACCTATAAGCAGATGTCGCATCGCCGGCGGCGTGGTTGGCGAGCGCCGCATCCTCCTGGCAAATTCTATCTACCATCTCACGAACGATGGCGCCGTTACGGCCCTCGCGGGCCAGATCATCGTGTTGCAAGGCGTCTTCGGTGGCATCGGCCCCGCAGAAGTCGGCCTCCTGGGCGGGACCGGCCTCGTCGTCACCGCGATCTTTCAGATACTGTTCGGCATCATGTCGGACCGCCGGGATCCGTCTCGATTTCTTCCGATCGGGATCGCGATCTTGGGCATCGGCTCCCTCGCCGCCTCCCTTTCGTGGAATTTCTGGTCGCTCCTGGTCATCGTCGCGCTCTCCCGGATCGGCGCGAGTTTCTATCATCCCGTCGGAATCTCGTGGATCGGACGCGAGTTCGAAGGGCCGGCGCTCGACCACTCGATGGGATTCCAGAGCGCCTTTGGGGATGCCGGAGTCATCCTCGGAATCGCGAGCAGCGCGGTCCTCGCGGTTGCGCTCGGGTGGCAGTCGCCGTTCCTGTTGTGGGGAGGCATCAACTTGGCCGCGGTCGCCGTCGGCTTGTCGGCAAGCCGCGGGCGATCTTCGCCGCCCCACCTCGCAACGCGATCGATCTCGGATTACGTGGGCGTCCTCCGGGACGTGCGCCGGTGGTTGCTCCCCCTCGCCCTGGTCGGGGCCGTGTTCAACATCGTCGCCTTCTTCGGACCGCTCCTCCTGCACTCGAAGTTCGGCCTCGAGGCGAACGTCGCGGGGATCGCGGTCGCCCTCTGGATTCTGGTCGGGACCGTGGCCACGTTCTTCTTCGGCCGTCTGAGTGCCCGATTCGGCCGGTACCGAGCCCTCGTGGCATCGTTCGCGGCGCTCGGCGTCGCGACGCTCGTCGGCGGGATCATCGGGAACGTGTGGACGGTGCTGGTCGTCATGTGGACGCTCGGCTCCGCGCTCTTCCTGACCTACCCCGCGCTCTTCTCGTTCGTCTCCGAATCGAGTCATCGTCGCTTGCAAGGTGCCGCGTTCGGCCTGGTCTTTGGCTTCCAGCTCGTCGGCGGCGCGATCGGGGTCTATCTCGCGGGCGTCCTCGCGAACGCGTTTGGTTCAGATGCGGCCACGCAGACGTCCATCCCGTTCCTGTTCGCGGGGTTGCTCGGCCTTGCGGGGTTCATCGCCCTGCTTGCGGGACGTCCCCGCGTCGCGAACGCCCGGAAAGCGGGTCCGTCGCCCATTCCGCCCTTGTGACCATCGAGGATCGCACCCGTCTCACGTCGATTCGACCCTGTTTTGCCGAAGGGGTTACGCCTTCTCCGTGGCTAGAAAAGGTCATCCGGTCCGGAGGATGGACGTGACCGCATCGAGATTCTGCGGATGCGCCTCGAAGAACTTTCGTACCGGGACGAGCTGTTCGTTCAACCCGGCCGTGACCCCCGCCTTGAGGTCTTTCGGATGCAACTCTCCGTCCGCGTATGCCTTTGCGAGTTCGCTGAACGACTCGTAGACGACGTCGCCCCCGAACTTCGAATCCCGAGGAATCATCAACTTCCCGCGGCGAGGGAACAGGATGAGCCGAGCCAGCTCGAGGACGGGATTGCCGACCGCCTCTTTCGCGGGGCAGAACGCCTTCCCGATCTTCCGTTCGACCTCGCGCGGGCTGTCGTTCAGGAGGATGCTCGAGTCCGGTCGCGACTTCGACATCTTCCCTGCGACGAGATCCATGCGACCGCCGCCATCGAGGGCTGGAAGCAGCGGCGTGTGCAGCGCGACGACCTGCTTCCACCCGAGCTTCGGCGCGACGTCGCGGTACAGCATGTGCGCGTGCCGCTGGTCCATGCCGCCCAGCGCGAGGTCCAAGTCCATCCAGTGGATGTCCGCGACCTGCATCGCCGGGTAGATCAACTTTGACGCATCGAGGTCCGCTTCCTCCTCCTTTCGCCCCATGATCGTGAGGGCCCGGCGGATCCGGGCGACGGTCGAGGCTTTCGAGGCCTGGATCACGGTTTGCCAGTATTCCGGGTGGCGGACGAATTCGTTCGCGTACAGGTACTCGACGGAGTCCGGGACGCCGACCGCGCGGAATCCGTCCTTGAAATACTCCGCGCAGATCCGGAGGTTCTCGAGGTTCCTGCCGAGCTTGTCGTTGATGTAGGCATGCCAGTCCGCGAGGAAGATGATCGCGTGAAATCCGGCCTGAATGAGGTCTTCGACCTTGGACCCGATGACGAACGCCGTGCCGACGTGCATGAGGCCGGACGGCTCAAGGCCAACGTACGCCCGCGGGGTGGAGGTCCGATCGAGGAGCGTCCGCAACTCGTCGCGGGTGACGACCTCTTCGGTGCCGCGCAGCACGGTTTGGAGCCGGTCCCCCGGGGACACAAGCCACCGAACCTGCGCAAACAGGATAAAGGTTTCAATACGCGCCCGTGGGATTGCGGCAATCCGACAATGGCCTTAAGTCGGGGAGCGGGCATCCCGCCCGGGGGACATGGCATGTGGGGAGTTGTAGGTCTGCTCGATCTCGGTTCGGTCACCACGCTCCAGGGCGCCGATCTCGTTGGCGCGGCCGTTGGCGCGTTCGTCTTTGTGATTATCGTCCTGATCTTGCTCTTCGCAAGCCTCAAGGTCGTCAAGGAGTACGAACGAATCGTGAACTTCCGCCTCGGGAAGGCCCAGGCCGAAAAGGGCCCTGGGATCGTCGTCGTCATTCCCGGGATCGACAAGCCGGTCCGCGTCGATCTACGAGAACGTTACCTGACGATTCCGCACCAGACGTGTATCACAAAAGACAACGCCCCTGTGGATGTCGACTTCATCGTGTACTTCAAAGTCGCCAGCGCCGCGGACTCCGTCATTCGAGTGAACAATTTTGAGGGAGCCGCGATGGGCATCGCGACGACGACCCTCCGAGCCGTCATCGGCGACATCATCCTGGACGAGGTCCTCTCGAAGCGCGAGGAGATCAACGCGATCCTCCGTACGAAGCTCGACGAGGTCACCACCCGCTGGGGCGTCAAGGTCACGAACGTCGAGATCCGGGAGATCCTCCCTCCCAAGAACGTCACGGATGCCATGATCCTCCAGATGTCCGCCGAACGGAGCCGGCGGGCCGTCGTCATTGAAGCGGACGGGAGGAAGACCGCCACGGTCACCATCGCGGAAGGGGACAAGCAGTCCGCGGTCCTCCGCGCGGAAGGCGCACGACAAGCCGCGATCTTGAACGCGGAAGGATACGCGCAGGCCCTCTTGACGATCTTCGGAGCCGCGAAAGGGGTCGACGAGAAGACGTTGATGCTGCAGTACCTGGACGCTCTCAAGGCGCTCGGCGCTGGCCCCGCGACGAAATTCATCCTGCCGCTCGAATTCACCGAGCTCATCCGGCCATTCCGGGGCGTCCTCGCGTCGGCCGAGGGAGCTGCGAGAGGGGATGACAAGTAAGAGTCCGGACCTGCCGGTATCGAGTCTCCTCGATCGGCTCTTCCTGTACGGCATCCGCTCCGTCCTCGTGGTCCTGGCCGTCGTCGCCTTCGGCATCTTCCTGATCGTCCACGGATGGCTCGTGAGCCGGTTCGACTACCTGGCATCCGGCGTCTTGATCGTGATGATCGGAGTCGGACTGGCCTTCGCATTCCAGCAGACCACGACGAAAGTCATCACCCAACGCTATTTCTCCGGAGACACGCTGGTCGGCAAGACCGGTCGCGCCGTCGTCCCCATGAAGGCCACCGGCAAAGGCGTCGTGCACGTCGAGCACGAATCGTGGAGCGCGGTCGCGGAGGACGACATCGCCCGCGGAGAGCCGGTCATTGTGACGGCCGTGGAATCCGACAACGTCACCCTCAAGGTCCGGAAGCACCGGACGTAAGCGGCGGATCGACTACGGCGTCGTTGGCGGTGTCGAGGACGGTTCGCCGGATTTCGTCGGTTCCGGTTCCGGCGTCGCGGCTGTGACTTGAATCTTCCCGTCTGCGACGGCCATCACACGGACCACCGATCCCTTCGGGATGAATTGATCCGACACGGCGGTCCAGTCCTCGGCCCCGACGTTGGCGACACCGTCCTTGCCAGGGACGAGGTCCGTCGACGCTCGGCCCGTCATGTTGACGATCCGGCCGGGATCGATGAGCTTCGGCTGGGCCATGAGGGCATGCCGGATTCGCGTCAGATACAGGAACGCCACGACGAGGACGGCGCCGGTCGCGCCCAGGATCACGTACTGCACGACGCCATAGGGAGACGGCGAGTACTGGACGTTGTACGCGAGGAGGTAGGTCCCCGCGATTCCGAGGGCGATGCCGGTGATTGCGAAGAAGCCGTGTCCGGCTTTCACCTCGAGGATGACGAGGGCCGCCGCGATGATGAGGATCAAGATTCCTACGACCGACGCCTGAATCAGCTGGGCACCGAGGAATCCGAGGGCGATGAAGATGACCGCCACAACACTCAGGAACAGCGTCCGATGGAAGAGGTCGAGGACGAGCGCGATGATCCCGATCAGGATGAAGAGGCCGTCCACGGTTGGATCGCTGACGAAGCTCAGGAATCGGTCGTAAAGGGGCTCTGAAAAGTCGGTCAGCGGCACGCCGGACAGCCCCACCTTCGAGAGGAACCCCGAGTAGGTTTCGATGAGGCCGGTGATGAGCCCGACAGATGCGGCGTCCACCGCCGTGTACGCCGTGTTGTTCTCCACCATGTCCACGGCGGCGCTTACATTGTAGCCGTTCGCCATTGCGAGGAACGTGATTTCCTTGATCATTGCATTCTTGACGTGCTGCACTTGGCCCGGGTCGCCGCCAATGATGTACGGTGTCGACGGTCCGATGAACGACTTGTTCGACATGTAGATCGCGTTGGTGGCGAGGGCGATATAACTCCCCGCTGACGCCGCGATGGCCGCCGGAGGGACGAACGTATAGACGGCAAGGCCGTGACTCTGCACGTCGGTGATGGATCCCACAATACTGAGCATGCTGTCGAGCAGGCCGCCAGGCGTGTTCATGATGATGACAAGATCCTTGTTTTCCGCAATCGCCTCCTGTGAGGCGCGTTGCACGTAGTCTGCCGACCCGGGATCGACCTGAACGTTGAACGTCACGACTATCGCACCAGTCGGCGCGGCGAGCAACCGGGGTTCGGCGGATGCTGCTCCGGCCAATATGACCGTAGCCGCGACCAACGCAAGTAGACTGGCGCCGGCGGTTGTCCTCCCAGGTTCGCCCACAACAGTACAAGGCCCGCATCCGTAGAAAACGGTTTGGATGGGACTCCCGGGTCCGAGGCTGTCTAGGTACCGCGGAACTTCTGCCGGATCCGTTCGACGGCGTGGCTCGTCCGCTGACGGACCTTCGTCACCGGAGGCTTGACCACCTCAACCGTCCGGTTCGCGACGTCCTGAGCGACTTTCACAGTCTTCTCGGCGGCGGGCTGCACGGCCGCAGCGACCTCTCTCGTGGCCTTGCCCACGGCTTCGACCGCGGGCCGCAGCACCTGAACGGCCTTGTCGAACGTCGGCTGGAGTTCTCTTGCCGCGGCATCCAGCGCCGTCCGACCGTCCTCAAACGCTTGGTACACGGCCCGTTCGGCCTCGCGGACGAAGTGGTCGAATTCGCTGCGCGGGGCGCCGCACGACGGACAGTACTCGGCCTGTGCGGGCAACAGGGTTCCACATTTCGAGCAGTTCATTCCCATCACCGGCGCATCCTCAGGAACTCATCCCTCTTCAGTGTTTCGGTTCGTCACGGCCGATTCTGGGGCGCAACCTGCACCTCGGCGGCGGAGTGGACGATCCCCGGGGCGTACGATTTCACGATCCGGGTGCGGATCGCGCGCACGTTCATCCAGTGGGCCCGCGCGGCCGCCGTCAGCCGGCGGGTCGGCGCATCCGGATACTGCTCCTTCGGGCACAGCTCATGGTAGACGATCGTCCCCTTCCCACGGAGCGCACGGAACGCGACGTCGAGGTAGTCCCGAGCGTCGAAGTGGCCCATGATGACCCAATTGGCGACGCCTCGGGGCGCCGTGCCGCGGCAGTCGCCGAACAGCGGCACGAGATTCGTCGTGCGATTCAACCTCACGTTGTCGAGCAGGTACCGAAAGCTCACCGGATTGAGCTCGCATGCGTAGACGATCTCCGCGCGGCTCCGGACGGCAATCGGGAGAGAGAAATAGCCAATCCCCGCGAAGAGGTCCACGACGGTCGCGCCGGGACGGACGCGGTCCGCGATGGCCATCCGCTCCGCCAGATTGCCGGAGGAGAACATCACGCGCGCGACGTCCAGAGCATACCGGACGCCGCCCTCGACATGCACCGTCTCCGTCCCGTCTCCCCACAAGACTCGGACGTCGGGGACGCGCAAGGGCCCGTGAATGCCGGAAACATCTTGGACGACCGTGCGGGCGTCGAGGACCGTGCCCAAGATTTCGGCGATCCTGCGCGCGTTGGCCGGGTTGCCCGGAGGGAGCCGGATGACCACGACGTCGCCGATCCGCTCCCATCGGCGCGGTGCCTCTTCCAACCGAATCCCCGCCGCGTCCAGTCGCTCGCGGATTTCCTGTCGTGGGTCGCGCGGCGGCGAACGAACCGGTA
>Ga0209378_1000446_pt1 | contig 30803 bp, 40 predicted proteins | sample GraSoiAngelo_156_FD_186170 | JGI IMG/M metagenome (GOLD analysis project Ga0209378, IMG submission 186170) | Grasslands soil microbial communities from the Angelo Coastal Reserve, California, USA - 14_1009_13_40cm (SPAdes) (version 2) | ecosystem: Environmental > Terrestrial > Soil > Grasslands ...
AGGAGGTTGAGCGACAGCTGGCCGGTCTGGAAGCCGGTGCCGAGGCTACCGCGGCGGCTGCGCACCGTGGCTATCCCTACTGCTTTTTCTCGCCCGCCGCGGTCGACGAGATCATCGACCGGATGCTCGCGCAGTCCTGAAGACGTAGGACAGGGCGAGGTACGCTCCACCGAGCAAGGCGACGGCCGGCGCGAGCCAGACGATCCAGAGCGGACCGCGTCGCGGCGGCTCCAGCAGGATCCACTCTCCGTACTTGCTCACAAAGTAGTCGACAATCTGCTGATCGGTTTCTCCGGCGGCCACCTTGGCGCGGATCAACGTCCGCATCTGCGCCGCTAGCTCTGATGGTGAATCGGCCACGCTCTCGTTCTGACACACCGGGCAGCGCAGCTGCGCGGCGATGGCCTGTGCCCGGGCCTCCGGATCTTTCGCGGCGGCGATTCCCGCTGCGAGAAGCGTCACGGCTATGAGGAGCGCGACACCGGTCCGCCACGCCCGGTCGTTATGGCGATGCGCCATCGGCGTCCGCCAGGAGCGGCTCGATCTCCGACACGAGCATCTCTTCCGTCACCGCGCCAGCGTATTTATGGACGATGCGGCCCTTCCGGTCGACGAGGAATGTCTCCGGCACGCCGTACACGCCGTAGTCGATCGAGATCGTCCCCAGGCGATCGACGCCGTTGGGAAACGTCAGCCCGAACCGGGCGATGAAGTCGCGCGCCAGTCTGTCCTGGTCCTGGATGTTCACCCCGACCACGGTGAGGCCGCGGTCGCGGTACCTGTCCCAAATTCGCTGCAGGTGGGGCGCTTCTTCGTAACAGGCTGGAACGCACCACGAAGCCCAGAAGTTGACCACCACGACCCTGCCGCGCAACGCGGGTGTGGCCAGCGTCCCGCCGTCAAACAAGGGCAGGACGAACTCCGGTGCCTGCCGGCCGATGAGTGGAGAGGGAATCGCTCCGGGGTCGCGGTGCAGTCCAAAGACCAGCACCAGCAGGAGCACAGCGGCGCCGGCCGCGCCGGCGATGCCGGCCCACACCCGCGGCCAGGAAGATCTCATGTTGGGTGCGACGGCCATCCGGCCAGCACTCCCGCGATCACCATGATCGTGCCTCCCACCCAGATCCAGGACACCAGGGGCGTGACCACCGCGCGCAGCACCGCGCTCTGCGCGGCCGGATCGAACGCCATCAGCACCACATACAGATCCTGCCGCCACGTGGAACGGACCGCCGGCGTCGGCACCGGGGTGCGCGCCTGGCGGTAGAAGTTCTCGGACGGGCGGAGGATGTCGAGTGCCCCGGGGGATCCAGGGCTCCCTGCCAGGGCCGTGCTGTTCCCGGAAAACACAGCGACCGGCGCGGCCACCACCAGCTTATCGGCTCCGGGCAGCGCCACCAGTCCGTCCAGCCGCAGCGTGTACCCACCCACCTGCATCGCCTGGCCCACCAACAACTGCCGCTGCACCTCAATCCGGCCGGACTGCGACCCCACGATCCCGGTGATGACGATGGCCAGACCCAGGTGCGTCAGGTACCCGTAGTAGCGCTGCCGGTTGAGTGCGAACAGCGACCGCAGCGCAACCGGGAACGATTCGCTGGTGGCGGCACGCCGGGCCAGCGCGCCCCGTACATACTCGCCGACCTGGGCCACGGTCACGAAGCACACCGCACCCAGCGCGACCAGCCCGGCGCCCCGTATCCCTGCGAACCCGAGGGCGGTCACCGTGAGGAGGGTTATCCCGATAAGCCATCCCAGCTTCCGCATCTCTTCGGCTCCCGAGCGTCCCCACCGCAAGGCCGTTCCAAGACCCATGACCATCAGCAGCACGACACCCAGCGGCACGAATAGCCGATTGAAGAACGGCGGTCCGACGGTGACCTTCGCGCCGGTCGCGGCTTCCACGATCAGGGGGAAGATGGTGCCGACGAAGATGGTGAACGCCATCGTCAGCAGCACCACGTTGTTGAGCAGCATCATGGCCTCACGCGAGAGAGGACTGTCTAACCCTCCTTCGTCGCGAATCTGGGGGAGGCGGGCCAGCAGCGCCAGAAGGGACGCGACCATCACCAGGCCCAGGAACGCGACAAACACCGGGCCGATCAGCGACTGCGTAAACGAATGGACCGAGGCCAGGATGCCGCTGCGCGTCAGGAATGTCCCAAAGATCGTCAACAGGAACGCCAGAATCACCAGGCTCACGTTCCAGATCCGCAGCAGGCGGCGGCGCTCCTGCACCATCGACGAATGGATGAACGCCGTGGCGACGAGCCAGGGCATGAACGCGGCGTTCTCGACCGGGTCCCAGGCCCAGTAGCCGCCCCAGCCCAGCACATCGTACGACCACCGCGCGCCGAGGAGCAGCCCTGCGGTCAGCGACGTCCACGCCACCAGCGTCCATCGCCGCGTGAGCGTCATCCATTCGTCCCGGTGCTGTCCCGACAACAGCGTGCCCATCGCGAACGCGTAGGGAATGGACAACCCCACGTAGCCCACATAGAGGAGAGGCGGGTGAATGGCCATCAGCAGGTGATTTTGCAGCAGCGGGTTGAGGCCGCGACCGTCCGGCGGGACGACCGGCAATCGCGCAAATGGATTTGCCGGCCCGACCATGACGCCCACGAAGAACAACGCAATCCCGAACAGGACCGTCAGCACAGATGGGATCAGATCGGGGTGCCGGCCCCGGTACTTGACGGCCACGAGGAGGGTCAGGGCAGCCAGGATCCATGCCCATAACAGAATCGAGCCCTCCAGCGCTCCCCACAGGCCGGCCACGCGGAACAGCAACGGTGTGGCGCGGTTCACGTTGGCCGCAACGTAGCGAATGCTGAAGTCGAACCCGATCAGCGCCGCCTCCATCATGACTACGGCCAGGGTGACGCCGGCGAAGAGACCGGCGGCGGCGGCCCGGCCCCAGGCCGCCCGTGCGGGATCGTGACGAAGGCGATGGCCGGCGAGGAGCGTCACCAGACCACCCGCGGCACACCCCACCGCCAGCATGAGAGAGAGGAATCCCAGCATCGCCATCATGGGGATGGTGGGGGCCGGTATTCCTCTGAATGCTTCACGATAATGGAGCGGGCGGTGAAGATACCGTCGGCACCGAGCGTCCCTTCGACCACCGCCCCCTGACCCTCGGTGAACAGGTCCGGCGGCGCACCGTGGTGGATGACCGGCACCGTGGCGTTCCCGTCGCCCAGAGTGAAGCGCAGGTCAAGTGTCCCAGCGTTCCACCGCCGCGAGCCCGGCATGACCTGACCTCCCAGCCGCATGGTGCGACCGATCGCACTGGGGCCTTGGGCCAGCAGCTCGCTGGGCGTGGTGTAGTACACGATCGCGCCGCGGATGCCGCCGACGATGAGGTAGATCAGTGCTCCCGCGACGATAACGGCGGCCAGGACCAGGCGGATGCGCTTCATCGGTTCGAGGAATCCTTCCGCAGCGCCCGCGCCTGTTCGGCGCGCCAGAGCCGGCGGCGCAGCCCCAGGGTGTAGATGACCAGCGTCACCAGCACCACGCCGTAGCCCACGGCAATCCACAGGGCAGGCGTCATCTCATCTCGCCGCCCGCCTCGAGCCGGGCCAGACTCGTGCGGAGCCGCAGCAGGTACATGAATAAGACCGTAAACGCTAGCAGGCTGAGCATGAGCGCCAGCAGCATCGGAGGAGCGATCTTCAGGCTCCCTGGGGCGATCGAGGCCGGTTGGTGCAGGGTGCGAAACCAGACTACGGAGTAATGGATGATGGGGACGTCGAGGAAGCCGACGATGCCAATCACGGCCGCCAGACGCGCGCCGCGCAACGGGTCGTCGGACAGGCCGCGGACCAGGAGCGCAGTGGTGTAGATCAGGAACAACATGGCGGTGGTCACCAGCCGGGCGTCCCACGTCCACCAGGTGCCCCACACCGGCCGTCCCCAGATCGAGCCGGTCAGTAGGGCCAGCCCGGTGAACAGCACGCCGAGTTCGGTGGCGCTGTGCGCCAGATGATCGTACGCCGGACGCCGCTTCCACAGATAGAGCACACTCGCCGCGAAGGTGATGGCGAAGGCGAGATACGCCACCCAGGCGTTGGGCACGTGCGCGTACATGATGCGCACGTACTCGCCCTGGAAGGCGTCGGGGGGCGACGCGAAGAGGCTGACGTACGCCGCGACACCCAGCAACAGCACCGCCACCGCGCCGAGCCCGGTCTGCGCTGTCATACTTCGTCCATCACGACTTCAAACAGGATCGGACACACCAGTACACTCACCACGTCGAACGACACCAGCACCGCCGGCCACAACCCCGCGGCGGTCCCCGTCAGGATGGCCTCGGTGAGCCGCACACACCCCAACACCACCGGGAGCGCCAGCGGCAGCAAGAGCAGGGGCATCAGCAACTCGCGACCACGGACGTGCAGCACCAGGGCGGCGAGCAGCGTGCCGATGACGCTTAACCCGACAATGCCCAGCACGCCGACACCCACGAGTGCTCCGCCATGATCCCACACGTCGACCCCGAAGAGCACGCCGAGCAGCACCAGCAGCGCGACCAGCAGGGCCGACAACATGACGGTCAGGGCCGCGCACTTGCCCCAGAAGAGATGCTCGCGGCTGCCAGGATACAGCAGCAGTGTCTCCAGTGCCTGCTGGTCGACTTCCCCCTGCGTCACCCGGGGAATGCCCAGCACCGCCGCGAAGCCCATTGCCACCCACAGGATCGCCGCGGCGCGAGCCGGCTCCGACCCCACGACAAACCCGAGCAGCAGGATCATCAGCAACGCCACCATGCCGGTCGCGGTGATCGTTTGCCGGCCTCGCCATTCCACGCGGAGATCCTTGCGCGCGACCGCGGCGGCGCGGAGGAATCCGTTCACCGCCGGCCTCCGGCAGCCGCCGCCAGGTCCGCGGCCGTGAGCTGCGCGACCGGGCCAACCTCGACCGGCTGGCCCGCCGCCAGGGCCAGCACCGCGTCGGCCTCGTTCATCACGCGCTCCCACTCGTGCGTGGCTATGACCACACTCCCGCCCCGGCGGGTCGTGTCTTCGGTCATCTCGGCGACGAGGGCCACGCCGTCGCGGTCCAGTCCGCCATAGGGTTCATCCAGCAGCAGCAACCGGGGAGCGGCCAGCCATGCCTGCGCCAGCGCGAGCCGGCGTTTCATTCCACTGCTCAGAACCCGCACGGGATCATCGGCAACGGGTGTCAGTCCGACCCGGTCCAGCCACGTGGCCACGGGCGCGTCCGGCCGGCAGCGCATCGCAGCGGCAAAGGCGAGATTCTCGCGTACCGTGAGAAGGTCGTACGTTCCGGCGGAGGTTCCCACGAACGCCGTCAGCACGCGGACGGCATCAGCATCGCGAACCAGGTCATGTCCAAACACAGATCCGCCGCCGTCAGTCGGCCGCAGCGCGGTGGCCAGCAGGCGCAGCAGCGTGGTCTTGCCTGAGGCGTTTGGGCCCACCACCAGTAGCACCGAGTGCGGCGGCAGCACAAACGTGACGTCGCGCACCGCCCACTCGACATGAAACCGTCGGCTGAGGCCGTGCGCGCTTACTGCAGGTCGCGATTCGCGATCGTCCTGCATTCGAGCGTCAGCCGCCGGCCATCGCCCCTACGATCAGAAAGGGTTCCCTCCCCGTCGCGACCGCGTCCGGGAGGGGAGCGTCCGGCGGCTCGTTGGAGAGATCCTGCTCGCAGGCAAAGAACCTTACCAATGGACGCCGCTGCTGCGTGGCGGAATCACGGATCGTCCCGCGCAGCATTGGATACTGTGCCTCCAGCGCGTCGAGGACCGAGCGCTGCGTCGCCGAGCCCTCAACCTGGAGCGCCACCTCTCTGCCGACGCGCGCCAGCGTCCGAAGATGCTGCGGAAGCACGACGTGGATCATGGCAGCGTCTGCACTTCCACGGACAAGACAGGCGGTAGATCCCGGACGGCGGCCGTCCACTTATCTCCGGCATTGGCCGACACGTACACCTGGCCGCCGGTCGTGCCGAAATAGACGCCGCACGGATCAAGCGAATCGATCGCCATCGCGTCGCGCAACACGTTGACGTAGCAGTCGCGCTGCGGGAGGCCGTTCGTCAGCGCCTCCCACTCGTCCCCGCCCGTGCGGCTTCGGTACACCCGCAGCTTTCCTTCAGGCGGATAGTGCTCCGAGTCGCTCTTGATCGGGACGACGTAGATGGTGTTCGGCTCGTGCGCGTGCACATCGATCACGAATCCAAAGTCAGTCGGCAAATTTCCGCTGACCTCCTGCCAGGACTCGCCGGCATCGTTGCTGCGCATCACATCCCAGTGCTTCTGCATGAACAGCGCGCGTGGGCGTGATCGGTGCATGGCGATGTGGTGGACACAGTGCCCCACCTCCGCATCCGGGTCGGGGATGCCCGCGGACTTGAGTCCGCGGTTGATCGCCCGCCACGTCTTACCGGCGTCGTCTGTGCGGAACGCGCCGGCCGCCGAGATGGCGATGATCATCCGATTCGCATCGCGCGGATCCAGGAGGATCGTGTGCAGACACAGCCCGCCGGCGCCCGGCTGCCAGGATGGCCCTGAGACGTGGCCGCGAAGCCCCGGGAGTTCCTGCCAGGTCTGTGCGGCATCTGTCGAGCAGAACAAAGCGGCGTCCTCCACCCCGGCGTACACGGTGTCCGGATTGGTGAGCGAGGGCTCGAGATGCCAGACTCGTTTGAACTCCCATGGATGGGGCGTGCCGTCGTACCACTTGTGAGTTCCGGGAACGCCGTCGTACATAAACCCGTTGCTGCCCGCTGGTTCCCACGTCTGGCCACCATCACTGGAGCGCTGGATCACCTGCCCAAACCAACCGCTGGTCTGCGATGCATACAGACGGTTTGGATCGATGGGCGAGCCCTTGACATGGTAGACTTCCCACCCTGGAAAGTGGGGGCCACTGACGTCCCAGTGCGTGCGGGAGCCGTCAGATGTCAGGATGAACGCGCCTTTTTTCGTCCCTACCAGAACCCGTACTGCGCTCATGGCTTCCCCTTCCTGACCTCAACGTAGGACTTCGCGGGAACAAAAATGTCAGTTCGCGCGGAGTCTGTGAACTTCCTCCGGCTGCCACCCACCGGTTATCAGGCCAGGCCGCACCCTCCACGAGACGGTATTGCGAATTGTGAATTGTGGATTGAATGGCAGTTCGCTTATCTGTCCAATTCGCAATCCGCAATCCGAAATTCGCAATGACGGGAGGAGTCCCCTGGCATCCGAAGAATCAAAAGTGGCGGTATGGTTGGCCGCACGATCCCCGCCCTGGCCGTGATTGCGGTCGGCGCTCTTTTTTTGGCCGCGTGTCAGCCTACCGTCGATGTCTCCAGAGCGAGCACCACGGTTCGCACCGGATTGGCGCTGGCACCGCCCGATACGCCGGTGCTCCCGCTGGGGCGCGACGGCAGACCGATCAGGCCTTCTGCCATCGAAGGGTCGAAGGTGTTTTTGAAGGCGCAGTGCATCGTCTGCCACGGTCCGGAGGGCCTCGGCAACGGCCCGGCCGCGGCCAACCTGAAGTCGCCCGGCAAGGACCTGCTCACCGACTTCTTGTTGTTGATCGGGATCCGCGCCAAGGGTGAACAACTCCCCAGCCACCCGGCCAACTTCCACAACGTGGTGCAGATGCGTCTGAACAGTCCGTTCAGCATGTACGAGACCGTGACCCGCGGGCGGCCGCATACGGCGATGCCGTCCTTCGGCCCGCGGCCGGCGTACGGGGCCGCGACCTTCGGCGTGCGGCTGACCGATGAGGAGCGGTGGCATGTGATCTTCTTCGAGTGGGCGTTTTCGACGACCCCTGCGGAGGTGGCGCGCGGCAAGCAGATCTACGAGACCCGGGCGATGGACGTGAGCGGCCGGATGCTCACCTGTGCCGCCTGCCACGGCACGGACGGCGATGGGCGCGGTCATGAAGGGCTCGCCCTGTCCGCGAAACTCTGGAACTGGGCGCGCGGCCAGGGTCCGGGGATCTTCACCGACGTCAACCTGATGGCTCAGCGCAAACCCAGTGAACTGTTTCAGGCCGTCATGGACGGCCACGGCGAGATGCCATCATACCGGGGCAAGCTCACCGACGACGAGGTGTGGGCCGTCGTGAACTATGCCTGGACGTTCGTGTACCAGTACCCGGCGAAGTAACGGAATCGCGGGAACGCGATGCGTGTCATAATAGAAGTGGAGCAATGAGTACACCTTCTCCGGACCTCATGGAACGTCGCAAGTTCCTGAAGCTGCTCACCACGGTGCCGGCGCTGGCGGCGACCGCGGCGCTGGTGTCCCCGTTGCTGCGGTTTCTCAAGCCCAATGTGGAGAGGTTCAAGATCACGGCGCCGACCGCCCTCGATGCCGCCCACGGCGAGCCCATTCCCGTGGCCACGCTCAAAGAGGTCAGTAATCCTTGGGACTACAAGTACTTCGTCTTCACGCAAAAATACCCGCAGTACACCCCGGAGGGATTCAAGGCCGCCAACGTCCCGGGCGTGGTCATCCGATTGCCCACCAAGATCACTCTGTACGATCCCACCACTGGCCAGGGACCGTTGGGGTGGGCCCGAGACATTGGGAAAACCCCGAAGGTGAGCGAAAGCGACATCATCGTCTTTTCGCGCATCTGCCCGCACCTGGGGTGCATCTACAACTTCGTGCCGAACTACAAAGAGGTCACCGCGGGATATGGCGGGTATGCGCCGCCGCCGCCGCGGCAGCACGCGCTGATGGCGTGCCCGTGTCATCTGAGCATCTATGATCCGGCCGACCCCCAGCTCCCGGGTCGGGTCCTGTCCGGTCCGGCGCCGCGGCCCCCGCGGACATTTCTCTACGAGCTGCAGGGAGAGAACATTATCGCCACCGACGTGGAGCCGGGCGGCATTGCCTGAGACAAATGACGGGAACACGGGATCGCGGGAACGCGGGAGCCACTGCCGGCACACGAAGTCGCGTGTTCCCGCGTTCCCCCGTTCCCGCGTTCCCGAGACCGGCGGAGCGCGGCACAATCGGACTGGGTGATACCCGCTGATGTGGGAGAGAGTTCGCGACTGGCTCGCTGAGCGCCGGCAAAAGCTCGACCTCTTTGACGAGACGCTGGTGGCCCGTCAGGACAACCCGCTGTACCTGATGGGGCCGATGTTGTATTACTTCTGGCTGATCACCGTGGTCACCGGCGTCATCTTGATGTTGTGGTATGAGCCGACCACGACCGGCGCTTATAGCTCCATCGAGCGGATCCAAAACGATATCGGCCGACTGGCGGTGACGTTCCTCGGCCATCCCGTCACCCTTGGAGGGTTGGTCCGCGGACTGCACAAGTATGGCGCGGACGCGCTGATCACCGTGATCTTCCTGCGCATCTACCGGATGTACTTCCTTGGAGAGTACAAGAAGCCCGGAGAACTCTCTTGGATACTGGCTATCACGGGGCTTATCCTGGGGATGATCTCCGGCATCACCGGCTACCTGCTGATCTGGAACCAGCGCGCCTTCTGGGCGGCGAAAGTGGTGCTGACGGTTCCGGTGTATTTTGATCAGATCCCGGTGCTCGGCCCGATGAAGTTCGGCTCGATGATTGCGTTCTTGTTCCTGGGCGGGCCGGCGGTTGGGCAGGCGACCATCACCCGGTTCTACGCCATCCACTTCGGCGTCTCGCTGGTCCTGTTGATCCTGGTCGAGGTCATGTTTCAGCGCACACGCCGCAAGCGGATCAACATGTCGCTGTTTCCCCTGACACTCTTCCTGATCATGCTTATCGTGATCTCCATCATCCTGCCGGCTGAGAGCGGCCGGCGGGCCGATCCGACGCGGACGCCCCTGCCAATTCTCTCCGACTGGTACTTTCTGGCGCTGTACCAATATGTGAAGTACACGCCGCCGCTGTGGGCGGGCTTGGGGCCCGGCCTGCTGATCGGGTTCGGGATGCTGGTCCCGTTCCTGGACCGCAGCAAGGGCCGCGGGCCGTTGCAGCGGCCGTTCTTTACGGTCGTCGGCGCGCTGGCGGTGATCTACTTCCTCGCGTTTACCGCGCTGATTCTGTTCAACATCGCCGTCATCGAACGCGACCCGTTGATCATCATGAACATCACCCTGGTTGTCCTCGTGCTGGGGCTGCTCTGGGAACTGCGGTATCGCCGCCGTCTGCGGCAGGCCGCCCTGTCCGGCATCCGTCCGCCGGTGAGGGCGCCTGCGCACGGATGACGTCCCGTCCGGCGTGAGGGCGATCGGTTTCGTGGCCGTCTTCCTGGTGGCCATGTGGGCGATGGCGGCCGGCTGGACGGCGCTGCGGCAGACGTGGCAGATCCCCACACCGGCGGGGCTGATGCACACGCTCGCGTACACGGCGGTATTCGTTGGGTCGTTCCTCTATCTCGGCTTCTGGGTGTACGCGTGGGATCGGGCTGCGGGTCGCGTCCGGCGTCGCATTGCGCTCTACGAATGGTTTTTGCGCGGCAAGTCATGAAAGGCGGGACTAGGGACTAGGGACTGGTGACTAGAACACATAGCTTCGAGTCTTACCAGTCCCAAGTCCCCAGTCCCGTAGTTAGGGGGTCTTCGTGCGTTCCATCTATGTCGTAGGCATCGTCGTGCTGAGCGGATTGTCGCTGCTCTTTGCGGTCGGCATCATCTACGGCGAGGCGACCGATCAGTGGTTCCTGGGCGGCGGGTTTGTCGGCGCGCTGTTGATCGCGTACTCTTTCATCGTGTTGCTACTGCGGCAGGTGGGTCTGATCGGGCCCCGGAAGACAGAGCGATGAGCACCGTCGCGACGGGCCAGGCCTCCGGACGGTACGCGCGGCTGATGACCTCGCTGTTGCGGGGAACGCTGCGGCTGGATGTCCTGGTGAACAAGCTGTATCCGACGGATTTCAACCCGCTGTACTACACCGGCGGGTTGTCCAACCTGTTCCTGTTCACCCTGGTGCTGTCTGGCATCTTCCTCTTCTTCTACTATGATGCCAGCCTGGGCGAGTCATTCGCCTCCGTGCAGTACCTGACAGACCGCGTGCCCTACGGCGGAATCGTGCGAGGCGTCCACCGCTACGCCGCCGACGGTTTTATCGTCGGCATCCTGCTGCACCTCCTGCGCAACTGGTTCACCGACCGCCACCTCTTCGCGCGCGACAACCCGTGGATCTCCGGGATGTTCCTGCTCCTCTTCGCCGGGTTCATCGGGTTCACGGGCTACCAGCTGGTGTGGGACGAGCGGGCGCAGCTGCTGACGTCGATGTTTGTGGCGATGCTGCGCAGCATCCCCGCCGCCGGCGCCGCGCTGACGCGCCTGTTCATCGGCGGCGTCGGCATCAGCGATGGGACGCTGGTGCGCATCCTGTTTCTACACATCGGTCCGGCGACCGCCCTGTACGTGTTCTTGTGGTGGCACTACGTGCGCCAGCGCCATCCGAAGATCTGGCCCCCGGGCGTCTGGGTGCTCTTCTGCGTGGGGCTGGTGTTCTTGCTGGCCGGCGCAGTGCCGGTGACCCGAGAGACCATTCCCGCCGCCACGCCCGCGGCCAGCCCCACCAGATTTCCAATGGACGTTTTCTTCTTGATCCCGTTCTGGCTCCTAAACTTCCTCCCGGCAGGGGTCGTCGTGCTCTTGCTGGTCGCCCTCTTCGTGGGGGGGCTCGCCATTCCGTACGCCAGCCGTCGTGAGACCCCGGTGGAGATGGGAGTGCGTCACTCCGGCGTGGCGCAGGTCATCGATGGCAACTGCACCGGGTGTGAGCTGTGTTACTACGACTGCCCCTATAACGCGATCGTGATGGTACCCTCGCCCGGTCCGGGTCTCAGCAAGGCGGCGGCCAACCGCAGCCTCCTGGCGGTGGTGATCGAGTCCCGCTGCGTCGAATGCGGCATCTGCATCGGCGCCTGCCCGTTTGAGGCCCTGGAACTGCCGAAGTTCCTGGAGCGGGATGTGCTGCGGCAGGTCGGCGAGGCTGTGCAGGCATGACGCAGACGCTGAAGGTGGTCGGGTTCATCTGCGACTGGAGTGTGGACCTCGCCCCGCTGTCCGACGGAGGGCGCCTGCGCGAGGTGCCGGGCGTGCGCGTCATCCGCGTCCCGTGCTCGGGGTTCGTGCGTCCTAATTGGCTGGAAGACGCGCTGAACCGCGGCGCGGACGGCGTGTTCGTCACCGGCTGCCCCTATGGAGACTGCCTCAATCGTGAGGGGAACTTCCTGATGCGTGACCGGATCGATCAACTGCGCCGCCGTCTGCAGCGCCGCAAGGTCGACCCCGCGCGCATTGGCATGCTGGCATTCGGCCTCCACGACGGGGCCTCGTTCCTGGCTGAGGTCAAGGCGTTTGTGGATCGGATCGCCGCGCTGCCGCCGGCCCCGCCGGCGCGCGCCGCCGGTCGCGCGGCCGTGACCCAGCCGGCCCAGGCGTCTGAGGGGGAGCGCCCATGAAGCGGAAACCGCTGCGGGTGCACCTCGCCTACCTGCTGTTCTATCTCCTCTGGTTCCTGTTGCTGACCTTCATCGCATCATTTGGACTGATTGCGGAGGCGTAATGCGTGATTCGTGACTCGTGATTCGAAACTGCATCCTAAACACGCGGCGTGCGGCGTTGAGAGTCCTGGCAATGTCGTTGACGAATCACTAATCACGAATCACTGTCTAGCCACCAGGCGTCTGCTTTGTTATTCTGAGAAAGGTTTCCACCTCATCATCATTCAAGGGAGGATGGCAATGCGCAGATGGATCTGGTTGGGAGTCCTCGTCGTGCTGGTGGCCGCGTTCGTGGCCGCGTGCGGCGGGGGCGGGCAGCAGGGTGGAGGTCAGCCGGCCGGGACGCCGGCGGGATCTGCCGTCACGGTTTCGGAGAAAGAGTGGACCATCCAGTTCGCCAGCTCTACGGTGAAGCCAGGGAAGGTAAAGTTGCTCATCAAAAACGAAGGCACCATCGAGCATAACTTCGTCATCGAAGGCACCAGTGTCGATCTGGAAGCCATTCCACCCGGTTCGACCAAAGAGGTGACTGTGGACCTCAAGCCGGGGACGTACAACGTGCTGTGTACCATCGCCGGGCATTCGGAAGCCGGCATGAAGACGACAATCACCGTCGCCCAGTAGCGTTGGCAGACAGGCGCCCTTCCACCCGCCCCCCGCGGGTCGAAGGGCGCCGCTGCCTTCCCGCGAAATCCCTACCTATGCGTTCGGAGGACGCCGGCCTCATCGGTGCCACGAGCCCGCCTATGGACTTGACCACGATCTATGCGCCCATCCAGGACGAGCTGTCACGGCTGCATCGCCTGCTGGAGCAGGAGCTTGCGGCCGACGATCCCTTTGTCAGCGAGCTGGTGCGCCACGTGCTGAGCACGCAGGGCAAGATGATCCGGCCGGCGCTGGTCTGCCTCTCGGCGCAGGCCGGAGGGGGTGCCGGGGAGGCCCGGCTCTGGCTGGCAGAAGCGGTCGAGCTCATCCATATTGCCTCACTCATTCACGACGATATTATCGACGAGTCCGAGGTGCGCCGTGGTATGGCCACCGTCAACGTGCAGTGGGGGAATCAGATTGCCGTGCTGCTAGGAGACTACCTCTTCGCGAAAGCCTTTGATCTCCTCAGCCGCATCCGGCATCCCGAGGTCGCGCCCACCCTGGCCGTGGCAACGGTCAAAATGAGCCAGGCGGAAATCATGCAGATCAAGTACGGGCAGGAGCCGCACGACGACGAAAACGTTTACTTCCAGATCATTGCCGGCAAGACTGCCCACCTGTTCTCCGCCGCGTGCCGGGCCGGGGCCCTGGTGGCGGGCAACCCCGCCGCCGCCGAGCGCCTCGGGACTTTCGGCCTGCAGTGGGGCATGGCGTTTCAGATCACCGACGACGCCCTGGATTTGACCAGCCGGGAGGACACCCTGGGCAAGCCGATCTCCAGTGATATTCAAAGCGGCACCATCACCCTGCCGGTCATCCGGGCCTTGCGTGACGCGACCCCTGAGGACCGCGCCCGGCTCACCAGCCTGCTGGGGAGAGCGCCTCGCGACGGACAGCTGGAAGAGGTCCGCCGGCTGCTCCACCGGTACCGGGCGCTCGACTACGCGCTGGATGTCGCCGGCCGCTACTCGCGACAAGCCGCTGACGCGTTGGACGAGCTGCCTCCCAGCCCCGCCAAGGATAGCCTGCTCGCGCTCACCGAGTTCGTCATCGTGCGTTCCCGCTAAGTAGCACGCAGATGGCAGAACGTGTCGTCGCCGTCACCGGGGCCGCGGGGTTCATTGGATCGCACGTTGTGCGCATGCTGCGCACGGAGGGTTTCGAGGTGCGCGCGGTGGTGCGGCCAGGGACAAAGAAGAGCCAGCGTCTGGCGGCCGTCCAGGGATTGGGATGCACGGTCGCGTACGCCGACGTGGGCGACCTGGGGGCGCTGGAACGGGCGTTTGACGGCTGCGCCGCGGTGGTGCACCTGGTGGCGATCATCCGCGAACGGGTCGGCGCGACGTTCGATCTGGTGAACCGGCGCGGCGCGGCGGAGGTGGCCGCGGCGGCGAAGGTCTCCGGCGTCCAGCGGATTGTGCACCTCAGTGCGTTGGGCGCCGGCCCGGAGGCGCCGCGCTACCTGCAATCGAAATGGATGGGCGAGGAGGCGATCCGGCGCAGCGGCGTGCCGTCGGTCATTATTCGGCCTTCGTTCGTGATCGGTCCGGGCGGCGGCGCGGCCATCCAGTTCGCCGCGGTCGTACGACTGGGGCCCTGGTACCCGTTGTACCTGCTGGGGGTCCCCGCGCGGCCCCTGGAGGTGCTCGCGGTGCTGGCCCCCATCGTGCCGGTCCTCGGTTCCGGGCAGTATCGCTCGATGCCACTGGATGTCCGTGACCTGCTGGCCGTCGTCGGCCAGGCACTCAGACGCGACGACGTGCTGGGGGAAGTCTACGAACTGGGCGGGCCCCATGCGCTGACCTACGATGGCCTGCTGGATGACGTGATGGCGGTGCTGGGTCTGCGCCGGTGGAAGGTTCACATGCCGATGTCTCTGGCCAGGGCGCTGGTCAGGGAGTTCCGGTACCTGCCCAATCCGCCGATCACCCAGGATGAGTTCGAGGCGCTTTTGGTGGACAACGTGTGCGATAATACAAAGGCCGTGCGCACATTTGGGTTGACGCTAAAGCCCTTCCGGGACGCGATGCGATATGCGCTGCACCACCCGCGGCAGTTTGACGAGAGCGGGAGATGATGAGCGAGGAGCCACAGTCGTCAGGCTCAGAGGCGGTCACCAGCGTCGTGGGGCGTCTGCTCCAGCATATCGTGGCGTTGCTGGAGGCGCGGGTGGACCTGACCCGGCAGGAGATGCGCGCGTCGCTGCGCGACGTGGCCATCGCTCTCTTCTTGCTGATCGCGGCGCTGGCGTTGGTCCTCCTGATGATTCCGGTGCTGGTGGGGGTGTTGATCCTGGTCCTGGCGCAAGTGGTGGCGCCCTGGCTGGCGACGGCGATCGCGCTGGCCGGCATGCTAGCCATCGCGGCCGTGCTGCTGCTCGTGGCACGCCTGCGGCTGCGCAGGCGGCCGTTCGCCTTCTTTGCCGGTCTGCGCGAGGACTGGCGGCTCATCCGCCGGGCCCTGGAGCGGCAGCGATGACGAAGCGTGTGGCTGACGACCAGCGCATCGCGCAACTGCGCGAGGAGATTGCGGCGGATCTGATGGCGCTGCGCCGGCGGTCGGTGATCCATCCGCCGTGGCCCCGCCGCACCGCCGGTGCCTGGACGGCGCCGGCGGCGCGCCTGCGCGGGGTGCCGGCGTGGGCCCTCGGCGCGCTGGGCGGGCTGCTGGCGGCGGTGTGGTCGGCGCTGCGGCGCCCACGCCGTGCCGGGTAGGCGGCAGGTGTATAATCGAGTCACGAGGTGACGCATGCCCAATGTCGGATGGCCGGAACTGATCGTTATTCTCCTTGTGGCGCTGATCATCTTCGGTCCCCAGCGGCTGGCGGGGGTCGGTGGTGCGTTGGGACGGGCGATTCGAGAATTCCGGGGGGCGGTGCACGAGGCCGAGAGCGAACTGGACAAGCCGGCGTCACCTCAGAAGAAGAACTCCTGACCCGAGGGTGGGACGTTGGAAGACCGCCCGATGACGATCGTCGAACATTTGGAGGAGCTGCGGGTGCGGCTCCTCATTTCTTTGGTCGCGTTTGGGATCGCGACGATCGTCGGGTACCTGTTTGTTGAGCGGATCCTGGCCCTATTGCTCCAGCCGGTCGGGCAGGTGGTGTTCCTCGCCCCCACCGAGGCCTTCTTCGTCCGGTTGAAGGTCGCCGGGCTCGCCGGGGTCTTCCTCAGCCTGCCGGTCATCCTCTATCAGATCTGGCGGTTTGTGGCGATGGGCCTCACGCCGACCGAACGGCGGTACACCCTCTCGATGATCCCCGTGGCAGCGGTCCTTTTCGTTGGCGGAGCCGCATTTGCGTTTCTGACCATCCTCCCGTTCGGGATCCGCTTCCTGCTGAGCTACCAGACCCCCAATCTGGTCCCGATGATTTCCATTGCGGCCTACACCTCGTTTGCCACGGCCTTCGTCCTCTCGTTCGGGCTGTTGTTCCAGCTTCCACTGGTCGTCGTGCTGCTGGCGCGTCTGGGGATCGTCACGCCGGCGCAGCTGGCCGCCGGCCGCAAGTATGCGCTCCTGGGCATCGTGACCGCCTCGGCTGTGCTCACCCCCACGACCGACGTCGTGTCCCAGATGCTGATGGCCGTACCGACGTACCTCTTATATGAAGTCAGCATCTGGGTCGCCCGTCTGGTGAGCCCGCGGGCCGTCCCGCGTGAATCCCCTGAACCAACCAGCAGCTCCTAGTGCCGTACCAACTTGATTCGCGACATCTGCGTTTTTCAGTCCCCCTGGGGATCGCTCGGGAGCCACATCTAACTATCAAGTCGGTACGGCACTAGCCTGTGGCCCGCAGGACGCGCAGCCCGTGGTGGGTGCTGGCGTTCGTGGTCGCCGTGGGCGCGTTGCTGGGTAGCGTCATCGCCGAGGCCGTCGCTGCCTACCCGGGGCTGTCGTTTTTGGCCCGGGACATCCGCGCCGGGGTCGATCCCCCGCTGACCGTGGATCTCCGGTTCCTCACGTTCACCATCGGGGCGACCTTGCGGCTGAACCTGGCCATCCTGATTGGAATCGTCATCGCCATCTGGATCTTTCGGCTGCTGCAGTGAATGGCTCATCTGGGCTATCCCCGGTGCGTTGAATCGCCCCGGGGCCGTTGTTATACTTGTGGCGCTGTTTGTGGGTCGGACGATCGACCATCCGGTGTGACCATCAAAGAACTTCCCGCCGAGCTTCGTCCCCGCGAGCGCCTCAGGAGTAGCGGCGCAGGTTCGCTGTCGACGGCAGAGCTGCTGGCCCTCGTCCTGGGGACCGGCACGCGTCAGGCGACCGCGCTGGAGGTCGGCGCCACGTTGCTCGGGCGGTTCCGATCGGTGGGCGGGCTCGCCCAGGCGAGCCTGGAGGAGCTGATTGCCCTGCCGGGTGTCGGTGAGACCAAGGCGGCGAGGGTCCTCGCGGCCCTGGAGCTGGCCCGGCGGCTCCTGGAACCGCCGCCGCAGCGGCGGACGATCCGGTCCGCGGCGGACGCCGCCGCGGTGTGCGCATCGATGCGCACGCTGGATCGGGAGCACTTCCGGGTGATTCTGCTCAGCACCCGGCACGAGGTGCTCGGCATCGCCGACGTCTCCGTGGGGGGCCTGGCGTCAGCCCCGGTGCATCCCCGGGAGGTGTTCAAGGAGGCCATTCGCCATAGTGCCGCGGCGGTGATCGTCGTCCACAACCACCCCTCCGGGCATCCTGAGCCCAGCGGCGACGATGTCGCGATCACCGCGCAACTCCGCGCGGCGGGGCGGCTGATGGGCATCGAGATCCTGGATCACATCATCATCGGAGAGCGGGCTTTTGTGAGTTTGCGCGAACAACGGCAGGGATTTCCCTAAGCAGCTCCGCAAGAGAGCATGGAGGGCCTACGTTGCCTCGGATTGGGGCACCACCAACTTGACCGGGGTCCCCACACATTCGTCCTGTGAATTTGTGGGGTGGTGATCACAGGCAGATCGGGGAGGGCCATGGCGCGCAAGTTCCTATTTCACCGGCTCAGTCGCAACTTGGGGGTTGATCTGGGGACGGCCAACACGCTGATCTACGTCCAGGGCGAGGGCATCGTCCTGCGCGAGCCTTCCGTGGTCGCCAAGCGGGCGGACGATGGCCAGATCATCGCGGTGGGCGAGGAAGCCAAACGCATGGTCGGACGGACCCCCGGAGAGATTGTCGCCACGCGGCCGCTCCGCGACGGGGTCATCGCCGATTTCGATACCACCGCTGCCATGCTCGCGTACTTCATCCGCAAGGGCCTGAAGAACCGGACGCTGCTCCGCCCCACAGTGATCGTCGGGATCCCATCCGGCGTCACCGGGGTGGAGCGCCGCGCCGTCATCGACGCGACCGAGCAGGCCGGCGCCCGGGAGGCCTTCCTGATTGAAGAACCGATGGCGGCCGCCATCGGGGCCGGGCTCCCGATCTCGGAGCCGGTGGGGAGCATGGTGGTGGACATCGGCGGCGGCACGACCGAAGTCGCCGTGATCGCCATGGGCGGGATCGTGACCGCCAAGTCCATCCGGGTCGGCGGCGATGAGATGGATGAGGCCCTCATCCAGTACTGCCGGCGCGCCTACAACCTCCTCATCGGTGAACGCACCTCGGAAGAGATCAAGATCGCCATCGGCTCGGCCTATCCGATGAAAGAAGAGCAGAGCATCGAAGTGCGGGGACGGGATCTGGTCAGCGGGCTTCCCCGCACTGTACGCATGACGAGTTCTGAGGCCAGGGAGGCCCTGGCCGAGCCGGTCGCGCAGATCGTGGAAGCCGTGAAGCAGACACTGGAGCGCACTCCCCCGGAACTGGCCGCCGACATCGTGGATCGGGGCATCGTGCTGGCCGGGGGCGGGTCGCTGTTGCGGGGCATTGACCGGCTGCTCAGCGAGGAGACCGGGATGCCGGTGATGTTAACCGACGATCCCCTGTCGGCGGTGGTGATGGGCACGGGCCGGGTGCTGGAAGAGATCGACACGATGAGGCGCGTGCTGATCACCTCCAAGAAGCTGTGAGGATCCGGGCCTGATGACCGAGCTGATCGCTGCCAGGCGGCGGATGGCCATCTTCCTGGGGCTGTTTCTATTCGTCGTGGTCCTGCTGACCTCGCAGGCCCGCAGCCCTGATCGCCGGCAGGTGGGCGCGATTGGGACCGCGGTGCTTACCGTCCTGCTGCCAATCCAGACGGGGATGGCCCGCATTGCCGATGGGGCGGGGCGGATGTGGCGGCTGTACACGGAGATCGGCCGGCTGCGCGTGGAGAATGCGCGGCTGCGCGGGGAAGTCGAGGGCCTTTCACGGGAGATGGCCGTGCTGCGGGAGCAGGCGACGGCCGCCCAGCGGCTGGAACGGCTGCTGGAGTTGCAGCGCCAGACCCCCTACCGGTCGCTCGCGGCGCATGTGGTCGCGAGGGACGTGTCCCGCTGGTTTGGGACGCTGCTGGTGGACCGCGGTGGGCGGGACGGGGTGCGCCGCAACGCGCCGGTCGTTACCGCGGACGGAGTGGTCGGGCGGGTGATCGAGGTCACACCGACGGCCTCGCGGGTGCTGCTGATCGTCGACTCGCGGAGTGCGGTCGGCGCCCTGCTGCAGCGGTCCCGCGATCTGGCCGTGGTCGAAGGCCGCAGCGAGCGGACGCTCCACCTCAAGTACCTCTCACGCGCGGCGCAGGTGGAGGCGGGCGATCTGGTGGTGACGTCAGGCCAGGGCGGCGTCTTCCCCAAGGGTTTGGTGGTGGGACGCATTACCCAGCTCGTCCAGGAAGAGGGAGAATATCTCCAGGAAGGTCAGGTCGAACCGGCTGCGGCCCTGGACCGTCTTGAGGAAGTGCTGATCCTGCTGCCACGCTAATCGCACGACGTCTACTTAGTCTTCTTGGTCTACTTGGTCTTCTTGGTCTAAATGCAATGCTGACCGGCGAGACCAAGTAGACTAAGTAGACCAAGTAGACCAAGTAGACCAAAAGACGCAGTAGGATCATGATCGATGTAGAGTTTGTGAGAGGTGGCTGTGTGACGGGCAAACGGTGGCGTTTGCCGGGCTGTGAAAGGTTGCGGTGAGCCGGGCCTTCGTCTATACCAGCGTCGTGGTGATTGTGGCGCTGGTGCAGGCCGCGTGGCTGGCGCGCGCGCAGGTATTGGGGGCAGCACTCGATCCGTTGTTGCCGCTCGCCGTGGGGATGGGGATCCTGCGGGGGGCTGAGAGCGGTGCCATGGTGGGCGTCGCAGCAGGGTTGTTGCAGGACTTGCTGTCAGGCGGCGGCCCCCTGGGCGTCAACGCCCTCAGCAAACTGGTCGTAGGCTTCGCCTCCGGGCTCTTTGAGCGCAGTATCTACATCGAGAACCCGCTCCTGCCCGCCATCGCCACCTTCGTGGGCACGTTGCTGGGCGAGGTCCTGCTGGTCATTGTTGCGCTGGTCGTGGGCCTGGGAGTGCCGTCCACGTCCGCGCTGGCCGCCAAGATGATCATGCAGGCCATCCTGAACAGCGCGATCGCCCCGTTGCTCTTCCGCGGGATCCGGGCCATTGAGACCCGGCTCCAGCGCGAGCACTAATGACGTAGGCTGGCGAATTCTTGGGGTGGGTTAGGCGATGGAGTTCCAGCAGCCGTCGAGGCGGCTGTTCATCCTCAATCTGATCATCGGGATGCTGGTCGGCATCCTGGTCGTGCGCCTGTGGCAAGTTCAGGTGCTCCAGGGTGCGTCCTACCTGCGTCAGTCTGAAGAGAACCGGATTCGCGACTACACCCTCACCGCCCCTCGGGGCATCATCTACGATCGCAAAGGGCGCCCCCTGGTCCGTAACCGCCCCGCCTTCACCGTCGCCGTGCTGCCTCTCGAGTTGAGAAACTCGACGCCGGTCATTCAGCGCCTGGCCTCGATTCTCACAATCTCCCCCCAGGAGATCACCGCGCGGATCGACCGCAACCGGCCCAGGCTGTTTGAGCCCGTGCGCATCAAACGCGATGCCGGGTCCCACGTTGTGGCCATGATCGAGGAAAACCGGCTGGACCTGCCCGGGGTCATCATCCTGCCGGAGCCGGTGAGGGACTATGTCCACGGCAAGATGGCTGCCCACGTCCTGGGGTACCTGGGGGAGATTGATCCCACCGAGCTTGCCGCGCGCCAGGTCGAAGGGTACAAACCCGGCGACCTGATCGGTAAAGCCGGCGTGGAACGCGCCTATGAGACCGTGCTGCGCGGCACAGACGGCCGGCTGCGGATGGAGGTCGACGCCCTGGGGCGGCCGCTGCGGGTGCTGTCGCGCGCACCGGCCATCCCGGGACGCGCCATCGTCCTCACCCTCGATCTGGACGTCCAGAAGGCGGCATACGATGCCTTGCAGGCCAGCGGGATGCAGGCCGGCGCGGCGATCGCGATGGACCCGCGCACCGGCGACATCCTGGCAATGGCCAGTATCCCGTCGTACGATCCCAACTTGTTCGCGATCAGTATCAGTCCCCAGGTCTGGCAGGCGATCACGACCGATCGCAGCAAACCCCTGCTGAATCGGGCCATCGCCGCGACCTACGAGCCGGGGTCGGTGTTCAAGCTGGTGACGGCGACGGCGGCGTTGGACCACGGGATTGTATCACGGCGGACCATGTTCGATGCGCCGGGGTACTTTCAGCTCGGCCAGTGGACCTTCGGGGATCTCCGGGCCTGGGGGCGCATCGACTTCCTCACCGGGTTCGCCAACTCCGTGAACGTGGTGTTCTACACGCTGGGCTACCGGCTCGGAGGGGAGGAACTGGCGAAGTACGCCTTCCTGATGGGCCTGGGGGAGCTGACCGGGGTCGATCTGCCTGGAGAGATCAACGGCACGATCCCCAGCCCCTCGACGAAAGAACAGCTGGTCGGAGAACCATGGTTTCCTGGCGACAGCGTCAACATGTCTATCGGCCAGGGTGCAGTGACGGTCACGCCGATCCAGGTGGCACGGATGCTCGGGGGGATCGCCACGGGCGGGCCCCTGCTGCAGCCGCGCGTCGTGTTGATGACCTACGATCGGACCCGCTCGGCGCACCCCTCTGAGCCGTATGTGCAGCGGTCCGTCCCGTACCAGGACTCCACGTTGGCGTTGCTCCGGGAAGGGATGCGCGCGGTCGTGGAGCGGGGCAGCGGCTACGGGGCCAGGGTGGAGGGGCTCCCTATGGCGGGGAAGACCGGGAGCGCCGAGAACCCTCGCGGGAAACCCCATGCGTGGTTTGCCGGGTATGCGCCGGTCGCCGAACCCCGCATCGTGGTCGTCGCGTTTGTGGAGCATGGATTCCGCGGAGGAATTTCCGCGGCTCCCGTCGCGCGGGCCATGCTGCGCGCCGTCTTTCCGCGGCCCGCCGATGTGCAGGTGCCGCGATGAGCCGGCGGCTGCTTCGCTACCTGGACTGGCCGGTGCTCGCGGCGACGTGCATCCTGGTGGCCGGCGGCGCCGTCGTGCTGTATAGCGCTGTGCAAAATTCCGGCGACGCCGGGGCTCTCGTGCGGGCCCGCGTCCTCCATGCGATCTTTGGGCTGGTGGTGCTGGCGCTGGCGGCGTTCATCGACTATCAGACCATCGCCCGTGCCTGGCGGCCCATCCTGGGCACCACGCTGTTTCTCCTGCTGGCGGTCCTGATCGTCGGCCGGAGCTCGATGGGCGCGCAGCGCTGGATCCCGCTCGGGCCGCTGGGAGGATTCCAGCCCTCGGAACTGGCGAAGCTGGCCCTGATCATCACGCTGGCCAAGCACATGGATGGCCACAAAGAGTTGACCTCCTGGCGGGACATCCTGCCCGTCCTGGCCCAGGCGGCCGTGCCGATTGCGCTGGTGGTCCGCCAGCCGGATCTCGGCACCTCGATGGTTCTGACCGCGATCGTGGCCGTGATGTTGTTCGCCGGCGGCGCACCGCTGCGGGCCATGGGCGCGATGGGCGCCGGGGCCGCGGCGGTCGCCCCCATGGCGTGGCGGATTCTCCACGACTACCAGCGCCGGCGGCTGCTTGTGTTCATCGATCCCGGCGCCGACCCGCTGGGCGCCGGCTACGCGCTCATCCAATCCAAGATCGCGGTCGGATCGGGCCAGGTGTTTGGCAAGGGGTTGCTGCATGGCACGCAGAACCTGCTGCATTTCATCCCCGAGCAGCACACGGATTTCGTCTTCACCGTGATCGGTGAAGAGCTGGGGTTCATCGGGGCAGCGCTCATGCTCGCCCTGTTCGTGGTGTGGCTGTGGCGCGGCATGTCGATCGCCGCCCAGGCAAAAGACCGTCTGGGGATGCTGATGGCCGTGGGGGTGGTCGGGATGATTGCGTTTCACCTGTTCATCAACGTCGGGATGACATTGGGGCTGATGCCGATCACCGGCATTCCGCTCCCGTTCATCAGTCACGGCGGCAGCGCCCTGGTGGCGATGATGGGGGCGACCGGCCTGCTGCTGAACGTGGGCATGCGACGGAAAAAGATTCGATTCTAATCCAGTACTCACAGGTGTCGAGATGACCAAAGAACTGATCGCCAACGTCGAACCGTACGAAACGCGGGTAGCCGTGCTCGACGAAGGGGCCTTGATCAACCTCTTCATCGAGCGTGGCGACCCACTGGCCGGCAACATCTACAAGGGCCGGGTGGCGAACGTGCTCCCCGGCATGGAGGCAGCGTTCGTCGACATCGGCCTGGAGCGCAACGCCTTCCTGCACGTGGGGGACATCCGCTCGCAGCGCCTGGCCGGGGAAGAGATCGAGGAGTCCTTTGGGAAGGGCGCCATCGCCGAGCGGCTGCGCGCGGGTCAGGAGATTCTGGTCCAGGTGACCAAAGAGCCGATGGGCAGCAAAGGGGCGCGGGTGACGACGTACGTCGCCCTGCCGGCCTACTATCTCGTCTTGATGCCTACCGTGAACTACGTGGGCGTGAGCCGGCGGATCGAGCGTGACCAGGAGCGCAAGCGGCTGCGGCAGCTGGCTGAGAAACTGCGGCCCAAAGGCATGGGCATCATCGTGCGCACGGCGGCGGAGGGCGCGAGCGAGAAGGACCTGGCTGATGACGTCGAGTTCTTACTGCAGATGTGGAACCGCGTGGAAGAACGCTCGCGCGCCAGCCGCGCGCCCGCGCTCGTGTACCAGGACTTGCGGTTGATCCGCCGCGTAGTCCGCGACCAGTTTACCGAAGAGGTCAGCCGCTTTCTGATCGACTCCCCAGAGGAACATCACCGCGTCGGGGACCTGTTGAACTCGTTCGCGCCCAAACTAAAGTCGCGCCTGCAACTCTATCAGGGACCCGAGCCGATCTTTGAGCACACCGGAGTCGAGCGGGAGCTGGAGAAGGCCCTGCGGCGCAAGGTCTGGCTGAAGTCGGGCGGCTACATCGTCGTGGACCGCACCGAGGCCCTGACAGTCATCGACGTGAACACCGGCAAGTACGTCGGCAAGACGGATCTGGCCAGCACGATCCTGCGGACGAACATGGAGGCGGTGGGCGAGATCGTGCGCCAGATCACGCTGCGGGACATCGGCGGCATCATCCTCGTCGACTTCATTGACATGGAGGCCGAGCCGCACCGGAAGAAAGTGATGGGCGCGCTGCACGAGGCGGTGCGCCGCGACCGTTCCAAGCTCCACATCATCGATCTCACCGGGCTGGGGCTGGTGGAGATCACCCGCAAGCGCGTCTACCAGGATCTGGAGGAAGTGCTGCGGATGCCCTGTCCGTACTGCGAGGGCCGCGGGCGGGTCTTCTCCCCGGAGACGATGGGCATGAAAGTGCGCCGCGAGTTGCGCAAGGTGATGACGACGACAAGGGCGGCCGCCATCTTAGCCGACGTGAACCCCGATGTGCATGGGTTTCTCTTCCGCGAGGGCGAGGGGTGGGTCCGGCACATAGAACAGCAGACCGGCCGGCGGCTCCGCGTGCGGGCGCGTGAAGGGATGCACCTCGAGCGGTTGCGCGTGGCCGAAGGACCGTCGCTGGAGGAACTGGAGCGCGCGCCGATCCGCCAGGAACGGGAGCAGGTGGTGTGGCTGGACTACGGGCCGGCGGAAGCGATTGGCGTGGGCGAGGGCGATGAGGAGCACGATCTGGCGCTGACGCAGAGCGGCCGTAGTGACGGTCTAGCCGCGCGGCTGCGCCGGTTGCTGCGCCGACCCTGATATGCTAGAATACGCCGGGCCCGAAGAGCCCAGTGATTTGTGATTCGTGATTTGTGATTCGGCACGGCTGGATCACGCAGTTACGAATCACGAATCACTAATCACGAATCACGAGGTCCGTAATGTACGCGGTCGTGGAAACAGGCGGCAAGCAGTACCGGGTTGAAGAGGGGCGCACGCTGAAGGTGGAGCGATTGCGGGCCGAGCCGGGGACCTCCGTGACCCTTGAGCGAGTCCTGCTGGTGGCCGACGGCCAGGCGGCCAGGGTTGGCTCGCCGGTCCTGGAAGGCGCCCGCGTGACGGCGACGGTGATGGGGCACGGCAAGACCAAGAAGATCATCGTCATGAAATACAAATCCAAGGTGCACTACCGGCATAAGACCGGCCACCGGCAACAGTTTACGACGCTACGGATCGACAAAATTGAAACCTAACTGCCGTTGGAACGTTGAAACGTTGAATCAGTGAACCAGCACGGTATTCTCGCTTCAACGTTTCAACGCTTCAACGGTTCAACGTAAATGGGGTGAGTGGTCATGGCGCATAAGAAGGGTATGGGTTCGTCCCGCAACGGGCGGGACAGCAAGAGCAAGCGGCTCGGCATCAAGCGATTCGCCGGACAGGTTGTGACGGCGGGTAGCGTGCTGGTCCGGCAGCGCGGCACCAAGGTCAGCCCGGGCGCGCACGTGGGGCGGGGCCGGGATCACACGCTCTTCGCCCTGGTAGATGGGAAAGTCGCTTGGGAACGACGGGGGCGCGACGGCCGGCAGGTCAGCGTCTATCCGATCGCGGTCACGGCCTGAGACTGACGATCGTGTAATCCCAGGGGTTCGGTCCGATGCCGGAGCGTCCGGCGCCGGGCCGAATTCTTATCTTTTAGAGTGTCATGTTCATTGACCAGGCGGTCATCAACGTCAAGGGCGGCGATGGCGGCAATGGCTGTGTGAGCTTCCGTCGCGAGAAATTTGTGCCCAAAGGCGGGCCGGACGGCGGCGACGGCGGCCACGGCGGCGACGTGATCCTTGTGGCTGATGAGAGCCTCTCCACGCTGCTGGATTTTCAGTACCGCCGGCACTACCGGGCGCAGCGGGGCAGCCATGGGGAAGGGAGCACCCGCCACGGGCGACGGGGAGGCTCCCTGGTCATTCCCGTGCCGGTCGGCACGGTGGTGAAAGATGCGGACAGCGGGCAGAGCCTCGCAGATCTGCTCCATCACGGACAGCAGGTCGTGGCAGCGCGGGGCGGCAAAGGAGGGAAGGGGAACGCCCGGTTTGCCACCTCCACGCGGCGCGCCCCGCGGCTGGCGGAGCCCGGTCTAGTTGGAGAAGAACGCCGGATCGAACTCGAGTTGCGGCTGATCGCCGATGCCGGACTGGTGGGATTCCCCAACGCCGGCAAGTCGACGCTGCTCAGCCGCGTGTCGGCCGCGCGTCCCAAGATTGCGGACTACCCGTTTACGACGACCGAGCCGTACCTGGGTGTTGTGGGGCTTCCGGACGGCCGTAGTTTCGTCCTGGCCGACATTCCGGGTCTCATCGAAGGGGCCCATCACGGCGCGGGGTTGGGGCATACCTTCCTGCGGCATGTCGGGCGCACCCGCGCGCTGATCCATCTCGTCGATCTGGGGTCGGGGCGAGACCCGATTACCGACTTTGAGACGGTCAACAAGGAACTCTGGCTCTACGATGCGTCGCTCAGAGCGCGGCCCATGCTGGTCGCGCTGAACAAGATTGATCTGCCCGAGGCGCGGGCCCGCGTCCCTGCAGCAAGCGCGGCCATCGGCGCCCTGGGGTACCGGGTGTTCGCGCTCTCCGCCGTGACAGGCGAGGGCGTCGACGCGCTGCTGACGGCGGCGGCCGAGCTGCTGTCGGCGCGCGCTCAGAATGCGGCCCCGCACTCTGCAGGTTCGCCGACTGAGAAGTTGGAAGGTTGGAGAGTTGGAAAGTTGGAGAGCTAACGCCATCGGTCGATGTCACTGGGGTTTTCGACTTTCCAACTCTTCAACTCTCCAACGTTCCAGTTGTAGGAGGTTAGAGTGGCGCGGATTGGTGTGATGGGCGGGACCTTCGATCCCATCCACTATGGGCACCTGGTGACGGCAGAAGAGGCCCGCGTGCAGTTCGGGCTCGCACAGGTGCTGTTTGTGCCCAACCATTATCCACCGCACAAGGCGCTCGACGGCGTGACGCCGCCCGAGCACCGGTACCACATGACGCTGCTGGCCACGGTGACGAACCCGTACTTCGCCGCGTCGCGGATTGAGATCGACCGTCCTGGGCCATCCTACTCTATCGACACCATCCTCGAACTCCGGCGAGCACATCAGGCGGGAGACCTCTTCTATATCACCGGCGCCGATGCCATCCTGCAAATCGTCCGCGGCGCCTGGGAGCGGTCGGCGGAGTTACTGACGCTGTGCGAGTTCATCGCGGCCAGCCGTCCGGGGTTCCCGATCGACGTCGACGACCTGCGCAAGTTCAACATCACGGGAAATCGGCTGGCCAATATTCACGTGATCGAGATTCCTGCTCTGGCCATCTCGTCCACAGATATCCGCCAGCGTGTCGCCGGCGGCCGGCCGATCCGCTATCTTGTCCCTGAGCCGGTCGAAACCTACATCATGAAGCACGAGCTGTATGGAGGCGGGCGCCGGTGAGCGGCACGAAGGCGCTCGCCCTCATCGCCGCCGAAGCGATGGAGGCCAGGAAGGCGACCGACGTCATGGTGCTGGAGATCGGCCGGTTCACGCCGGTGGCGGACTACTTCGTGATCTGCTCGGCGGAGACCGGCGTCCAGATTCGGGCCATCGGCGAGGCGGTCGAAGAGGCGATGAGCGGCGCCGGCACCCGGTTGCTGGCCAAGGAGGGACACGCCCGGGCCCGGTGGGTGTTGCTCGATTTCGGGGCCATCGTTGTGCACGTCTTCGGCCCGGAGGCCAGGGCGCTGTATAGCCTGGAGCGCCTGTGGGCCGATGCCCCCATCCTCGAGCGTTAGCCGATGCGTCTCACCATCAGGGCTGCGGGTCCCAGCGATGTCCCGAGTCTCGTCGAGATCTACGACCGCGCCTATCACGGCGGTTACTCCGCGTGCTTCGACCGCTATGGCCCCTCCACCCCGCAGGACTTCTGGTGGGTGCAGTCGGAAAAGCCGGTGTTTCTCATCGACCTCAATCAACGACCCGGGGGACTGATCATTCTGGGGAAGGTCGGCCGGCAGTTGCTGGTCGAGGAGTTTCTGATCCACACCCCCGCGGCCAGCCGCGAGCCAGACGGACGGGGCCAGCTGGAAGAGACGGTCGTCAACCGCGCGCACGAATTCCTGGTCAAGAAGTTCCAGGATGAGCGACAGGACCTCGTCACTCTGCGCTGCGCGGAGACCAATCCGGGGGGTCTGCTCCTGGCACGCCGTCATGGGTTCAGCTTCGCCAATGCGCTGGTGGTCGCATCCGGGGCGGTACGCGGCGAGGCCCCGGCCCCGGCCGGCTATACCATCCGCCGGGCGTCACAGGCTGACGCCCGCAGTGTGGCCCGGTTGCACGAGGAGACGCTCCATGTCCCTGTCCGGCCCGAGGACCTCAACAATCTCTTGAAGCAGTCCGACATGCGGGTGTTCCTCGCCGAACGCGAGGCATTCCCCGTGGGCCTGGCGCTGGCGCAGGCCAAGGATGGCGTCGGGCGCTGGACTGTCGGCGTACGAGACGCCCACCGGCACAAGGGGCTGGGGCGGGCGCTGGCTCAGGAGACGCTGCAGTTTTTCGCTGCAAGGAAGCTGACGCCGATCACGACCTATTGGGCGCTGGATACCGAGGCCGCTCGGTTTGCCAGGAGTCTTGAGGCGAGGACCGAGCGCACGTACCTGTACTTTGAAGAGAGGATCTAAGAGGGCGCGGCAGCGCCCATCCTCGTTCCCCTCTCCCTGGAGGCCGGAGCCCTTCGACTCGCTTCGCTCGCTCAGGGCGCTCGACTCGTCGGAAGGGCGGAGGCCGCGAGCGAGTCTGCGCCCGCGGACGAGTCGAGCGGGAGAGGGATCAAGGGTGAGGGGGGCCAGGGTCACACATCTTGGTTAAGGCGGTGCTTGCGTCCTTATGACGCCGCGACGCTGGATCGTGTTGGGCCTGGTCATCGCGGGCCTGGGATTTGCGGTTTTCATGGCGACGATTCCCCGGCTCGAGGAGGCACAGACGCTTGGGCGTCAGCTCGCCGCAGCCCTCGATCCGGATGCCGCCAAGCAGGTGGCGCAGCTGCGTCAGCAGTATTATGCATCTATCGCCATTATCATCTCTGGGCTGGTTGCGGTATTCTTTGGCCTCGCATCGTTGGCAAGTCGTGGGCGGTAGGAGTGGGCGCACCCATCCTCAGTCCCTCTCCTTGGAGGGAGAGGGATGAAGAGTGAGGGGTCAGAGTCGCACGTTTTGGCCGAGGTCCTAAGTCGAGTAAGACGCCGGGTGTTAAAAGCTGAACTGGAGGGCTCCACCGTGAATGAACGCCCGAAAACCGGATCAGGAAAGAAATTCAGTATCAGCATCCAGGTGCCAGATGACATGGCAGCCCAGTGGCCGGATCGCTCCACTGCTGAGCGGCTGATCGAAGAAATCTTTCGGGCTATGAGCGGTGCATCGCCTGCTCTGCCGCCAGCGAGGCGAATCCGCACGCCGGTCGTGGTGCTCTTCCTCGCAGCACTGTTCGGCGCAGGGGTGGTTGCCGGGTACCTGGGAGCGAAAGCCTATGCCGTATTCTCCTTGCCGGTGGACCGTCCGGGGACTACGGCCACCCTCGGCACCGAGCCGTCATCGGCACCTCAGGCCGTGACGCCCCCGGCCGCACCGATCGCTCAACAGCCCGCCGCGGACCTGTCTTCATCCACGACCTCTGCCGTCGCGGCCCAACCTGCGCCGGCCGCCCCGTCGCCGGAGGCCCCGGTTCGTACGGTTGTGGCGCCCGCGGTCGTGTATCATGTGCAGATTGGAGCCTTCCGGCTGCGAGAGAATGCGGACACCCTGGTTCAGCTGCTGGGGCGGGACGGGTTCAAGCCGAGCGTTCTCGAGTCGGGGAAACTGTTCATTGTGTACCTCGGCACGTTTACCGATCAGAAGGACGCCGCCCGCCTCGCGAATGCGCTTCGGACCCGCCATTACGAGGTCGTGGTCATTGCCGCGCCGGCACAGGCTGCCCAGCACTAGTCACCCGCGTCCGCAGCCTGCTCCCTCCCCGCCTGGTCTCCCCAGGTTGACGCTATTGTTGGCCGATGGCTATAATGACCTACGTCAGTCGTGCGATGATCGGGAGTAGTAGGCCGGTCTGTTGGCTAAGCGAGCCGGGGCAGCTAGTGCGAGCCGGCGCCATGTCGCCAGCCGAACTCATCCGGGAGCCGTTCAACTGAAACTGACGGAGTCGCGGCGTCACGTTGTCGCGGTCTCAAGGCAGGATCTCGCGACTACGCGCCTACGCGATTACGTGACAGCGGTAAGTTGGGCCGTCGACGCGCGTTACGCGTCTTGAGAGGATAGCGCCGCCCGTTCGACTCCGCTCAGGGCGGCCTGAGTGAGCGGAGCGAGTCGAAGGCCGGGCCTGTAGCTCAGGGGGAGAGCGCCCGCTTGGCGTGCGGGAGGTCGCGGGTTCAAT
>Ga0209378_1000450_pt1 | contig 30621 bp, 35 predicted proteins | sample GraSoiAngelo_156_FD_186170 | JGI IMG/M metagenome (GOLD analysis project Ga0209378, IMG submission 186170) | Grasslands soil microbial communities from the Angelo Coastal Reserve, California, USA - 14_1009_13_40cm (SPAdes) (version 2) | ecosystem: Environmental > Terrestrial > Soil > Grasslands ...
CGGTGCTCTCCATGCCGTCCTCCTTCGCTGCGGCTGGCAGGATAAGAGGTACGCGCAATGCCGCCTAGATCGGCACCCCGGTCAGGAAGTAGATGACACGGGCGGAGATCTCGCCGGCGATGACACATCCAAGCGCCACGTAGAGCAGCCCGGTCGATGACTGCGTGTTCATGCCGGCCGTCCACCAGGCCGCAAGCGCGACCAAGAGAGTCATGAGGAGGCCGACGCCGATCCGCAGGCCCAACGCCACGGACAGCGCCGTCTCCCAAGTACCGGTGAAGTCGCCACGCAGTGCGACGATCGCGACGAGGACGAGCTGGACCGCCACGGCGAACACGACGACGAGCGCCGCGCGCCTTAGCGGACCGGGCGAGAGCTTCGGCGTCACGAGGTACCAGTGTCCGAGCAGCATCGCGCCGTCCGAGCCGCCGAGCGCGACCGCGCCGAGCGGCAACGCCGCGATCGCGAACGGGTCGTATGCCTGTTGCGCGGGCCGCGCGACCGCGACCACCGCGAGCGCCGCGGCTCCCGCGATGAACGTCACGATGCCCGCCGCCATACGCAGCCCGCGTGCCGGGATGAACGTGGTGATGAGCTGGATGACCACGAGGATCGTGACCACCACCAGGGCCTGACCGAATGCATTGAGTGGTCCTGTGTCGATCCCCGCCGTCTCCGCCAGATCGCCACGCGGGAAGGTCGGCACCAGCGCCAGCGCGGCGGCCATCGCGCCGGCGTCGACGAACGCCACGAGCTTGAGGAAGCCCGAAGGCGCGCGACCGCCGCGATCGATGAACCACAGGAGGAACGCGCCCCCGACGGCGAGCTCGGTGAGCACGACGGCGAGAACGATGGGGAGCGTCGCGATCGCCATCTACTGGAACAGGTCGCCGGCGCGTCCGATCGCCCTGGATCGGTCGACGGCGAGATGGAAGAACTCTTTCCCGCCGCGCCGCTCGAGCATCTGGTTGAAGCGGTCGCGGTCCTTGAACTGGGTCTTGTGGCATTCGAACGCCTGCTTCTTGCGCTCTTCGTACTTCTTGATGTCGATCGTGTGGGTGGGCGTCATCGCGACGACCGGAAAGTCCGCGACGAACGGCGATGCATTGAAGAAGAGCCGCTTCGGCTGATGCGCCGGACCGCGGTCGGGATACTCCTCGGGGAGGCCGGCGCGATGGAACCCGCGCAGGGCGAAAAAACTCGCGGCGCGATGGTCGTCGTGCTCGCTGCCGGCGCCCTCCGGCCCGAACGTGCAGACGGCGTCCGGCCGGAGCTCGCGGATGAGTTCGACGACGTCCGCGGTGACCCGTTCGACCGGCGAGTCACGCAACCCGCCGTCCGGCCATTCCAGGAGCCTGCAGTGGTCGAATCCGATGACCTTGGTGGCCTCGCGCCATTCCTTCGAACGCTCGCGTGCGAGCTCGTCCGGGGTCCACGAGCCCTTTTCCTTGCCGAACCACATGCCGACGTCGCCACGCGTGAGAGTGAGGAGTCCGGTGGTGTGACCTTCGTCTTTGAGCTTCATGGCCGTCCCCGCAATGCCGAAGGACTCGTCGTCCGGGTGCGCGTACACGAAGAGGACGGTAGCCATCCCGGTCACGCTAACGTGGCCGCGTGACACGCTCAAACGACCACGACCGTCGGATCGCGGCGATGTTCGACCGCATCGCACCGCGTTACGACCTCTTGAACCGCGTGCTGTCGTTCGGCCGCGACGCGTCGTGGCGCCGCCGCACGGTCGCGGTTGCCGGGCTTGGAGCGGGGGAGCGCGCGCTCGACGTGGGCGCTGGGACGGGCGATCTCGCACGTGCGCTGGCCAAGGCCGGTCCGAGTGGCCGGGTCGTCGCGCTCGACCTGGCGCCCGAGATGCTGGCCCGCGCGCGCACGCGTGCCGACGTGGCGCTCAGCTTCGTCATCGGGAGCGCGGAGGCGCTGCCGTTCCCCGACGCCCTCTTTTCGTGCGTCGTCGCCGGCTTCGCCGTACGCAACTTCGGCGATCTGCCGCGTGCCCTGGGCGACATGCGTCGCGTGCTGCGGCCAGGCGGGCGTGCCGTCGTGCTCGAGCTCTCGCTCCCGCCGAGCCGCCCGATCCGAGCGCTGCACTTTTTCTATCTGCGCCGTGTCGCGCCGGCCATCGCAACGGTCCTGGGCTCGAGCGCCGAGGCCTACCGGTATCTGCCCGCGTCGATCGAAGCCTTTCTCGACCCTGAGCACCTCGCCGCGGCTCTGCGTGAAGCGGGGTTCCAGCGCGTGCGCTACGAGCGGCTCACCTTCGGCGTAGCGACCATCCACATCGGAGAGACCTAGTCGTATCGTTCCGATCGAAGGGGAGAGAGGTGGACTTCGACATCCCTCCAGAGCTGCAGTCGATCGCGCGCACAGTGCGCGACTTCGTCGAAACGCGCCTTCAGCCACTCGAGAAGCAGGTCGAAGAGACCGACAAGATCCCGGACGGCGTCCTGAAAGAGATGGCCGGGCTCGGCTTTTTCGGGCTGCCGTTCCCCGAGGAGTACGGCGGCGCAGACGCCGGTGACCTCGGCTATTGCCTCGCGCTCGAGCAGTTCGGGCGCACATCGGCCGCGTTCTCAAACGTCATCGGCGCACACACCTCGATCGGCTCGATGTCGATCTTTCTCGGCGGCACCGAGGAGCAGAAGCGCAGATTCTTGCCGGATCTCACCGCGGGTAAGAAGATCGCCGCGTTTTCGCTCACCGAGCCGTCCAGCGGGTCCGACGCGGCGTCCATCCAGACCACGGCCACGTTGCGGAACGGCTGTTGGATCCTTAATGGGACGAAGATCTGGGTCACGAACGGCCCGATAGCGGATGTGGTCGTCGTGTACGCGTCAACGGACCGCGCAAAGGCGGCGCGTGGGGGCATCACCGGGTTCATCGTCGAAAAGGGTTTCAAGGGTTTCCGGGTCGGCAAGGTCGACGACAAGATGGGGCTGCGTGGCTCGTACACGGGCGAGCTCGTATTCGAAGACTGCGAGGTGCCGGAGGCGAACGTTCTCGGCGGCCAGGTCGGCGCGGGCTTCCGCACCGCGCTCGGCGCTCTCGACATCGGACGCATCTCGCTCGCGGCCGGCGCGGTCGGATCGAGCCAGCATCTTCTCGAGCTCGCGATCGCGCACAGCAAGCGCCGCCAACAATTCGGGAAGCCCATCGGCGCGAATCAGGCGATCCAGTGGATGCTCGCGGACAGCGCGGTCGAGATCCACGCCGCGCGGCTCATGGTCTACGACGCGGCGTGGAAGATGGACCAGGGCAAGCGTGCCTCGCTCGAGGCCGCGATGGTGAAGGTCTACGCGTCGGAGATGGCGAACCGCGTCGCCGACCGGGTCCTGCAGATCCACGGCGGCATGGGCTACATGAAGGACTCACCGATCGAGCGCGCGTACCGCGACGCGCGCATCCTCCGGATCTACGAGGGGACCAGCGAGGTACAGCGGATGATCATTGCGGAAGAGCTGCTGAAGTCATGAAGATCGACCAAGCGGAGGGAACGGGATGGCGAGCAAGATCAAGGTAGAAGTCAAGGACCTCGCGCCGCTGGCGGAGCGTCCCTGGACGCGCCATTACGACCCAGGCGTGCCCGCGACGCTCGTGTATCCCAGGGTCCCACTGCAGGCGATGCTCGACGATGCCGCCGAGAGCCACCCGAGCGCGACGGCCACGATCTTCTTCAATCGCAAGCGCAGCTACAAGAGCATCTCCGACGCGGCGTGGCGGTTCGCCAACGGCCTGCGCCGCCTCGGGATCAAGCAGGGCGACCGCGTCGCGCTCGTCCTCCCCAATACGCCGCAGTTCGTCATCGCGTTTTACGGTGCGCTCCGGGCGGGCGCGATCGTCGTGCCGTGCAACCCGCGATACACCGCGCCCGAACTCCAGCGTCAGCTCGCCGACTCCGGAGCGATGGCCGTCGTGGTGCTCTCGCGTCTCTATCCGCTGGTGAAGGCGGCGCGCGCAGCGACATCCGTCGAGCACGTGATCGTGACGAACATCAAGGAGGAGATGCCGCTCGTCCTGCGCGTCCTCTTCACGCTCGCGAAAGAGAAGAAGGACGGGCACCGCCAGCCGTTCGCCGGGGATCCAGGAGCTGCCGCGTTCTCCGAGGTCCTCTCTGCCCCCGCGGAGCCGTTCGACGCCGGCACGCGACCAGACGATCTCGCGGTGCTTCAGTACACCGGAGGCACGACCGGGATCTCGAAGGGCGCGATGCTGTCGCATCGCGCGCTCGTCGCCAACACGCTCCAGTGCCGATCGTGGTTCGCGAACCTTCGCGACGGCACCGGCACGGCGATGGCGGTGATGCCGTTCTTCCACGTGTACGGGCTCACCGTGGTCATGAGCCTCGCTGTCCAGGCCGCGGCGGCGATGGTCCTCGAGCCCCAGCTCGACCTCGAGCATCTCTTGAAGGACATTCAGCGCCATCGCCCGCAGCTCTTCTGCGGCGCGCCGATCATCTACAACGCGATCAACAACTCGCCGCTCGCGCAGAAGTACGACCTTCGATCGATCGAAGCCTGCGTCTCCGGCTCCGCGCCGCTCCTGGTCGAGACGCATCGCAGGTTCGTCGAGCTGACCGGCGCGAAGATCGTCGAGGGATATGGCCTCACCGAGGCCGCCCCGGTGACACACTGCAACCCGATCTTCGGCGCGGGCAAGCAGAAGATCGGGACGATCGGCGTTCCATACCCCGACGTCGAGTCCAGGATCGTCGACCTCGAGGCGGGCGAGCGCGAGCTCGCTCCTGGAGAGTCCGGCGAGCTCATCCTCCGCGGCCCGCAGCTCATGGACGGCTACTACAAACGGCCCGACGAGACGGCGCTCACGCTGCGGAACGGGTGGCTCTACACGGGCGACATCGCGACCGTAGACGACGAAGGCTACGTCGCGATCGTCGATCGCAAGAAGGAAATGATCATCGTGTCCGGCTTCAACGTGTACCCGCGGGAGGTCGAGGAGGCCCTCGCGACACATCCGGCGGTCATGGACGCCGCCGCGATCGGTATCCCACACCCGATCAAGGGCGAAGAGGTGAAGGCATTCGTCGTCCTGAAGCCCGGGGCGAACGCGACCGCGGAGCAGATCGTCGCGCATTGCCGCGAGCGCCTGGCGCCGTTCAAGGTGCCCAAGGAGGTCGAGTTCCGTGAATCGCTTCCGAAGACCCTGATCGGCAAGATCCTTCGCAAGGAGCTCGCGCGGGAAGAGACCGCCAAGCGCAAGACCGCCGTCCCGGCGTGAGCGTCGGCGAGCGCGAGCGGGCGACCCTCGCGCGAGTCGTCGAGACCTTCGTTCCAGGTGCGCCCGCGAACGCCGTCGCAAACCGCATCGTCGCGGAGCTCGAAGCGGTAGGGCGGCCGAAGCTCGTGAGCGATCTCGTGCTCTTCCTCCGGCTGGTCGAGCAGCCGCTCGTGAATCTCGCGCTTTCGGGTCGGCCGCGGGCCTTCAGCCGAATGACCCAGGCGCAGCGCGAGCGCTATCTGCTGCGCTGGGCCGAGAGCGCGGTACCCCTGCAGCGCACCGCCTTCCAGGCGGTGAAGCGGCTCTCGCTCTTCGTCGCCTACGCGTCTTCGGACGGCGAGCGCAATCCGCTCTGGGAGGGGACAGGCTACGCCCGCCCCGCGCTCGATCCGCCGGCGCGCCCGGCGCTCGCCGCGCGACCAACCAGCGCCGGCGACACGCTCGACGCGGACGTGATCGTCGTCGGCTCCGGCGCGGGCGGCGGCGTGGTCGCGTCGGAGCTTGCCGCGGCCGGGAAACATGTGGTCGTCGTCGAGCAGGGCGACCTCGTCACGGAGGATGAGTTCGACGCACGCGAAGACAAGGGCGCGGCGCGTCTGTACTGGGATCGCCAGCTCCTCGCGACCGAAGACCTCGCGCTCTCGATCTTCGCGGGGCGCACGGTCGGAGGCGGGACGATCGTGAACTGGAACACATCGCTTCGCCTGCCGGAGGACATCCGGCGGGAATGGGCGATGGCGGGCCTCGACGGAATGGAGGCGGAGCTCGACGCCCACTACGAGGCGGTCGAGGCCCGCATCGACGTCGACTTAGATGAGAGCGTTCGGAATGGTCAGAACGAAGCGCTGGCGCGAGGCCTCGACGCCGTCGGCATTCCGTGGCGCGTCATCCCACGTAACGTCTCCGGCTGCGGCGACTGCGGGCACTGTGGATACGGCTGCCGCCGCGGGGCGAAGTGCTCGACGATGCGAACGTATCTCGCCGACGCGGTGGCGAGCGGCGGCGAGCTCGTCGCCGGGTGCCGCGCCGATCGCGTCACGGTCGCGCACGGCGCGGTCAGCGGCGTGTCCGCCACCCTCTCGACAGGCGGGTCGATCGTGCTACGCGCGCCGCTGGTCGTGCTCGCAGGCGGCGCGATCGGGACGCCCGCGCTGCTGCTGCGCTCAGGGCTCGGTGGGAGCGAGGTTGGACGCTCGCTACACCTGCACCCTGTGCCGCCGGTCCCCGCGCTCTACGACGAGCCGATCCGCATTTGGTCAGGAGTGCCTCAATCGGTCGTCGCCGACACCTTCGCGCGCCTCGAGCAGGGCTTCGGTTTCCGGCTCGAGGTCCCGTCCGCACTGCCCGGCGTGCTCGCGGCCGCGTTCCCCTGGCGGGATGCGGCGGATCACCGCGCGCTGATGCGGGAGCTCGAGCACGCCGCGGTGATCATCCCGATCGTGCGCGATCGCGAGGCGGGTCGCGTCACCATCGATCGGCGGGGTCGGCCGGTCGTGAGTTACCGCGTACGCGGGATGACGCGGCGGCTCTGCGTGAGGGCGATCGTCGAGGCGGCATGCCTGCACCTTGCCGCGGGAGCGCGCGAAGCATTCACGCTGCACACCAAGCCGATCCGGGTGCGCCGTGGCGACGATCTCGATGCGTTCGCCCGTCGCGTCGAGGAAAGCGGTGTCGGACCGAACCGCGTCGGGATGTTCAGCGCGCACCAGATGAGCACCGCGCGGATGGGCGGGCACCGCCGTGCGAGCGTCGCCGATCCGGACGGGCGCGTTCGCGGGGTTCAGGGACTCGTGGTCGCGGATGCCTCCGCGTTTCCGAGTGCATCGGGAGTGAACCCAATGCTGACGATCATGGCCCTTGCTCGCCGGAATGCGTCGCGCGTCCTAGCCGTCGGGAGCGCTCGAGCTCCTAGCGCGCGGCCGCGCTCGCTGTGATGACGAAGTAGTCGTTCACGATGCCGTCGAGCGTGTTAAAGATGACCCGCACGACTACGTTCACCGGCTCGATCGCCGAGACCGCCTGCATCTGCGGCTGAAGGAGCTTCGCGCTCCAGATCGCCGGGTATCCGCTGTACATGTCGAGACAATCGCATCGCGAGCGGCGTGCCACATCCGCCGCGAGGGTGATGATCTCTCCCGATCGCGTACTCCCCCGAGTGTGTCCTACCTCTCTCGGGGGGCAGAGCCCCCGGGTCGCTACCGTAGGCGCGTGGTCGAGCCTGATGTCGTCGTCGTTCCTGCGGGCGACGCGCTCCTCGGCGATCCGCCGCGCACCGAGCACGTAAATATTTTTGCCATCGCGCGCCATCCCGTCACGGTGAGCGAGTACGCGGCCTTCCTTGACGCGACCGAGCACGCCCCGCCGGTCAATTGGAGTACGCAACGCGTGGCTGCGGAGCGTGCGGTCGAGAACGTGTCATGGGCCGACGCCGTCGCCTACTGCCGCTGGCTCACCGTCGGGAGCGGCCGGATCTACCGGCTTCCCGACGAACGGGAGTGGGAAAAGGCGGCCCGGAACGAAGGCACGCTGACCGGCCTGGGTGCCTTGCGCGAGTGGACGAACAGCTGGCAGGGCGGCGGTCGCGTGGTACGCCGCGGCGAGGATCTCGCGGAGCGGGCGTTCGCCGGCACGGACTTTCGCGGTATCGGCTTTCGGATCGTCCGCGGGATGACCGGCCGCTAGTGGCGCCGATCATGGTCGCCAGCGGAAACGGCGCGCCGGCGTTGCCCGCCGGTATCCGCATCCTGGCGCGAGGCGGCTCCGCGCTCGACGCGGTCGAGGCGTGCGCGAAGTTCATCGAGGCCGACCCCACCGACACGAGCGTCGGCCGCGGGGGGCGGCCGAACGTTCTCGGCGTTGTCGAGCTCGACGCCTCGATCATGGACGGCACGACGCATCGGACCGGCGCGGTCGCGGCACTCGCTGGGTACCTGCATCCGATCTCCGTCGCGCGCGCCGTCATGGAGCGGACGCCGCACGTTTTTCTCGTCGGAAACGGCGCCGCACGCTTTGCGCGGGAGATCGGTGCAAACCGCGCACAGAACCTCACCGCCTCGACCCGCAAGCTCTGGGTCGAGCGCCTCGGCAAGGCGGGCGAGACGCCGGCCAGCGTGCGCCGTCGCGCCAAGCTGCTTGGGGTCGTGCGGAAGACCGTCAAGGAAGAGCGAGGGACCGTGAACTTCCTCGCCCTCGATCGGCGCGGCGATGTCGCCTCCGCGGTGAGCACGAGCGGGTGGGCGTACAAGTACCCGGGCCGCGTCGGCGACTCGCCGATCATCGGCGCCGGCAACTTTTGCGACTCCCGCTACGGCGCGGCCGCGTGCACCGGGTACGGCGAGCTCGCGATCCGCGGCGTCACCGCGAAGACCGCGGTCGATCGTCTGGCGTCGGGGATGCCCGTCGACGTGACCGCGCAGGCCGCGATCGCGGATGCGAACGCGCTCGAGGACGCCGCATTCAACATAGTCGTGCTCAGCGCGGACGGCGCGCACGCCGCGGCGACGAATCGCGAGGGCCGGCGCTACGTGTGGATGACCGCTGCGATGAAGGAGCCGGCTACCGCGCTTCGAGCTTTGGTGCCCCGAGAGCGGCGAGGATCTCCATTGTCTCGGGCCAGTGCTCGAGCAGGATCGCTTCGCTGAGGCCGCACCAGCGGTAGCGATCGTGCTCCTCGTTCAGCGTCGGCTCCCACTCCGGCGGGACCGCGACGGAGAAGTTGCCGATCGTGACCACCTCGATGCCCGGACCGTACTCGTGACGGAGCATCTCCGGCACCGCATACGTTTGCGGCATCGCGAGATCCGCGACCGCGGCGTGCAGCCCGGTCTCCTCGACGAGTTCGCGCGCCGCCGCCTCGGCGAAGGTCTCGTCCGGCTCGGCGGCGCCCGCGACGACGTGCCAGTAGTCATCGGGAACGCGATGGAGCATGAGGAACTGCTCGCCGCGGCGGACGATGACGACCGCTTCGCGCTCGGTCCGCACCCTAGAGTGCCGCGACCGCCGCCTGCAGCTTCGCGGTCGCGTCGGTTGCGTTCGTGCCGACCGGGAAATAGATCGGATCGCCGAAGACGACCTCGACATCGCCACGCCAGCCGTTCGCGCGCTGGCGGTCCCACTTGCGGTCCAGGTGGTCGAGGATGGAAACACGGTTGATCTTGAGCTTCATCGGTACGACCGGGCTCGCGCCCTCGACCGCGATGAGTCCCGCGCCGGACTTGAAGGGCTGAGTGGGACCACCGATGGTGAGCTTGCCCTCGGGGTAAATGAGCACCGAGAACCGGCGGTCGAGCCGCGCCCCGAGCAGCTCGAGGCTGCGGCGGATCGCGCCCTCCCTTGCGAGCGGGAACGCGTTGGCGAGGATCGCGCTGAACGCTCCGTTCAGCTTGTTACCGAAGACGTCGTCCGCGGCGGCCGCCACAGCCAGGCGCCACCGCCAGGTGAGGGGGATCGCCATGATGATGATGCCGTTGTCCCAGTGAAGGCAGTGGTTCGGTGTGAAGAGCACGGGACCAGGGAGGCCCCGAAGCTTCTCGAGACCGGTCACTTTCACGTGATAGAAGAGGTGGACCAGCGGGTAGAGCAAGGTCTCCTGAAGCAAGATGCCGAAGCTACGAACCAGCGGGTGAAGCGGCCAGCCAAAGATCCCCGTTTCCTTGCGGGTGTCGCGCGCCGCGGCCACCATGCGCTCGAGGTCGCCAACGGTCGCATTTGGTAGGACCGCGGCATCGTCGATGTAGGTGCCTAGCTCTTCCTCGATGACGCCGAGAAGATCGACACGCCCGAGCGAATCGAGCCCGATGTCCTGAGAGAGTTGCGCCTCGGCGTGGACGCGCTCCGCCGGTACATTCGCGACCTGCATGACGATCCGCTCGACCTCGCTGAGCTCGCGCGCCGAGCCAGCGCCGGGGGCCGCGGGGGCAGCGCCCCCGCGATCGGTGGCGAGAAGGCGCTCGACGATCTCGCGCTTCTTGACCTTCTGCGTCGGCGTCGTCGGGAACTCGGGGTCCTGCCAGATCGTCCATCCGCGGATCTGCTGGCTGCTTGAAAGCTTCGCGTTCGCGTCGCGGACGATCTGCTCGACCGTGGCGCGGTCCTTGGGCTCGAGGAACACCGCGTGGACCTGCAGCGTCTCGCCCGGACGCTCGAGGCCGACGACCGTGGCGAGCACCGGCCGCTGCGGCGTGGCGATCTCCTGCAGGCGTGGGTCGGCGGCGAGGATGTTCTCGATGTCCTCGGGATAGACCTTGAGGCCGTCGGGGAGCGCGATCATGTCCTTCTTCCGTCCGTGCAACCAGAGGAAGCCGTCCGCGTCGAACTTCCCGAGGTCGCCGGTGTGGAACCAGCCGTCCTTGTCGATCGCTGCGCGGGTGGCCTCCTCGTTCTCCCAGTAGCCCCTGAAGATGTTCGGTCCGTTCGCGATGACCTCGCCCTCGTCCGTGATCTTCACCTGGACGCCGGGCAGGGGAACGCCGACCGAGCCCAGGCGGTTGCGGTCGAGACGGTTGAACGTGAGCGCGGGCGAGGTCTCGGTGAGGCCGTAGCCCTGGAGCACGTCGACGCCCAGCTCCCGCCAGGCCTCGCCCAGCGCAGGGTCGAGGGCCGCGCCGCCCGACACGATGTAGCGGAAGCGCCCGCCGAACTGACTGTGCACGGTGAAGAAGAGCAGGCGCCGCAACGCCATCGGCAGCTTGCGCGCGATGCGGCGAAGCCGCGCGAAGAGCTCGCCTTTGCCCTCCTGCTGTGCCCGCCGCTCGATCGCGATGAAGAGCGAACGGACCGCGGCCGGCGTGATGAGGATCATCGACACTTTGCGCTCGCGGAACGTTCTTCGGACCACCGATGGCTGACGGCTCGTCGGATACACGACCGACGCGCCCGCGAGCATGAGGCACCAGAACCCGGCCATCTGCTCGAACATGTGCGAGAGCGGGATAAAAGACAGCAGGCGCTGCTGCGGGCCGATGGGGAAGATCTGCGTCGCGGCGATCGAGTTCGTCAGGATGTTTCGATGAGTGAGCATCGAGCCCTTCGGGTCGCCGGTGGTCCCCGAGGTGAACACCACCTCCGCGAGGTCGTCCGGACCGACGTCGGCCTTCGGTAAAGGCTCCTTGAGGCGCGCGCGGTCGGGGAGCTGCTCCATGTCGAACAGCGTCAGGCCGAGACCTTCCGCGCGTGGCCGCGTCTGCTGCGACACGACGGCCGCGCTCGCGCGGGTGAGCGTCGCGATCTTCTGGACGAACTCGGCGCTCGAGTTGACGTCGAGCGGGACGAGCACCGCGCCGACACGGAGCGCCGCGAGCATCGCGATGCCGTACTCGGGACGGTTCACCCCGAACGTGATGACGCGGTCGCCCTTCTGAATACCGGACTCGCTTAAGTAACGAGCGGTCCGCGGGACGATGTCCTCGAGGTCGCGGTAGGTCCACGTCCGCGTGCGGAAGCCCGGCTTGATGATGAACGCGTCCTTGCGGCCGAACTTCGCGGCGGACACCTCGAGGATGTCGTTGAGCGTTTCCACCCTTCTCCCCTTCTCGTCAGCTCACGAGCGCGCGCAACGTCTCTCGGGCGCCTTCCCGGTACGGCGCGTAGTGCGAGAACAGGATGGTCTCCACGTCAAGGTCCGCGAGCCTGGCGATCGATTTGCGGGCCTGGGGCATGTCGTCGGTGAAGAAATAGTTCGGGAGCGTGACCTTTCCCTTCACCCGCTGCAAAAGGTCGCCAACGATGACGAACCGCCTCTCGGGCGAGTACAGGCAGATGCTCCCAGGGGTGTGCCCGGGTGTGTGTAAGACGCGCAGACCGCCGAACACCGGTAGCTCTTCACCATCCGCGACCGGTGTCGCGTTGGCCGGCGCGCGCGTCAGCAGCGCCACGATCGGACCGGGCGAGAAGTTTGCGATCACTTCTCGGAACCGGATGCGCAGGCGCTCGCTGTCGGCCGGATGCAGGAAGACGCTCGCGCCGGAGAGGGCCGCGATCTCGTGGACGCCGCCGATGTGGTCGGGATGCCCATGCGTGCACACGATCCGTGTGATGTGCTCCATCGAGCGGCCGATCCGCGCGAGGTAGCCGCGCAGCATCCGGCTTGAACCTGCGTGCCCGGCGTCGACGAGGGTGATCTCGTCGCCGTCGAGGAGCAGGTAGGCCTGGGCCCCGATGAGCTTGATCGCATGGACGTTGGGTAGCACTTCCACCCACGTGAATGCTAGGTCGCTTGCCGCTACGCGCGCGCATCCGGGGCGATGGACCGGCCGCCGGCCTCGCGGGTCAGGTGATCCGGAACCTCACGATCGAACCTATCTCGTCGCTCGTGACGGTCACGGTGTAGACGCCCCGCACATCGTCAGCGCTACCTCCCCATCCTGCGGGCACGGTTCGATCGGCTCGAGCGGTGTCGCGGATGACGATTGGTGGTCCACTCGGAACCGCGAACGTCTTGGTGACCGAGGTCCCTTCGGGGAAGCAGCAGATGCGCAGCTTGAACGACGTTCCAGCCGGCCCTTCCTTGGGCTCGACCGTCGAGCTGTAAACGAACGGCATCTCGGGCACGCCGCCGGTCGGAATGAACGCGAATTCGACGTACTGGAAATCCTCGGGATGCCCGACCAGGCGAGTCACGAACGCCGCCTCTTGGCCCACAGGAACGCTCGCGGCGTAGTAGCGGCTTCTGATGTCGTCGGGATCGCTGTTGGGGTCCGGCGGTTCGCTTATTACGCGCGCCGCCGGACCGAGGCCGTACTTCGTGCGGACCACCTCGATGTCGCGGCACGGCCACAAGTTGAACCGGACCAAGCCGAGACGATAGGGGACGTTCAGGTCAAGATTGCCGTTCTGGTACACGAGGGCTGGAACGAGGCTCGGCGCCGGGCGCGAGCAAGGGGTCGGGCTCGGCGGCGCGACGGCGATCGGCCGAAGCGGCGTCGTCGGAACAGGAGCCGTCGGAAAGGGCTCGGCGGTCCTGCGGTCGCTCGATACGGCTGCCGGCGGGACGGAGGGTCCGGCGCTTTCGCAGGCGCAGACCAGCACGCTCGCGAGGACCGCCAGACGCCAGATCGAAGACGGTGGACGTATGGCATGCCGGTTGGTGGCGCACGAGTTCGCGAGTCGCATCTCGCGTATTACAGGCGACGAGATCACGGGACACATCTGAGTTCGTGATAACAAGTACTACTCGCAGAAGCTCTTTCGCACGTTCGAGCACCAGCGGGCAAGACACCGCAGGCGGCCGCGCTAGAAGCTCAGAACGCGCTCCGCTTCCATCGTCAGGCGTACGAGATCGGGCGGTGTGATGAATGTCGTCTTCGGTGTCATCTGCGGTGAGACCCCACGGGCCTCGGCGCAGCCCTTTCAGACGAAGAAGGTGATGCCGCGCTCGATCGCGCTCTTGACGAGGTCGGCGAAAGGAGGGACCCCGATGCCCTTCAACCGCTGCTGGACATCAGGTTTCATGAGCTCAACGGCGTCGCCGGCGAGGGCGATGCCGCACTCGACTCCGGACGCGCCCGCTCCATTGGCCGCGATGTGAAACGGAACGCTCGCCGTGGTCGCGTTCTCTGGTCCCTGGCTCGTGACGATGAGAAGCCGTGGCATTCGTGTCTCCTCCGGGGCCGTTGGGCGGAGGCCCGTTGACGGATGCTAGGTCACGAACGTCCGCCAGAGGAGGTTCGCGACGCTCGCGACCAGGAGGACGACGATGACCTGCCGGAATCGGACCTGGTCGAGCCGGCCGCGAATGGCGATCCCGGCCATGAGCGCGAGCAGCATCGGGATGCAGGCGACGATGCCGAGCGTGAAGAGGTCCGGCGTGAACAGTCCGAGCGCCGTGTAGGAGACGAGCTGCACGATCGACGAGAGCTGGAAGACGGAGGCGAGCGTGATCACGTACTCCTTCGGCGGCAGGCGCAGCGCGTGGAAAAACGAGCCGATCACCGGGCTCGAGATCGATGTCGTTCCCTGCATGACGCCGCCCACGAACCCGACGACCGGCGTGAGTACCCGCGCGCGCCGTGCTCCGGGGTCGCCCACGAGACGGTCGCCGCGGGCGAGGAAGAGCACGACCATCGCCGTGATGAGGATCGCGAACGTCCGCTGATCGAGGCCGGCCAGGAGCAGCGCGCCTAAAGCGGTGCCCGCGGCGTTCGCGATGACGAGCGGCAGAAGTGTCCGAAGGTAGCCCAACACCCGCCATGACTGCAGCAGGAGAAGCGTGTTCGCCACGAAGATCGGGATGGTGATGATGACGACCGCCTGTTTCGGGCCGAAGACCGAGGCGAGGATCGGCGTCGCGATGAGCGGAAGTCCCATGGCCGTCGCGCCTTTGGCAAGACCGGCGACCGAGAGGCCGACGACGAGCGTCAGGAGCTGGAGTGCGCCCAATCCTTCTCGCTCACGAGGGACCTCCAGTCCACCTGGTGCAGCCGCTCGCTCTCGACGTACGTGCGGCCGGTCTTCGCCAGTGGACGGCCTTCCACGCGAACGATGTCGGCGGTGTGATCGAAACCTGAGCCGTGTACGAGAGCGGAGCCGACCCCATAGACGTCGACAGGAACGCGAAGGTCCTCGAAGCGGCGGATCTTGGGAGCGTCGAAGCCGCCCGACGCGACGATGCGCACATGACGGTATCCGTTGCGGTCGAGCGCTTCACGCAGCAGCTCCACCAGTCGCGGCGTGACGCCGCGAAGCTCGCCGACCGCAACGCCTTCCTTCTTCTCGAGCTCGCGGAGGATCGCGCGGTCCACGAGTGACTCGCTCGTGTCGACGCGCACTCCCCACAGGCGGGCCCCCAGAGCGTGCGCCACGCCGAGGGACGTGTTCACGACATCGTTCTGAAAGTCGACGAGGCTTGTGACGTTCACGTGCCCTTCCGGCGTCCCCTTGGCCGTGAGGTGTCCGATGGTGTCCGGAGAGCGGTTGATGTACTCGTCGAACTTGAGCGTGGCCACGGTGGTGTCGCCGCCGTAGACCGCGATGAGCGCGTGCGGGACGGTCCCGAGCCCGGTGGAGCCCCACCACTCACCCTGCTCGTCGGTCGAGACGGCGGTGGCGCCGCCGACATATGCCGCGTATCCCGATCCGGCCTGCGCCTCGTGCACCTGGTGCCGCGCGCCGAACATGATCACCGGCTTGCCGTTCGCCGCGGAGACCACGTCGCGAGTGTTCGTCGCGACGCGCGTCCCTTCCGAGAGCGCGCCGAGGTACAGGGTCTCGAGATGCGCGAACGCCGCGTACTCGCCCTCGATGTGCATGACCGGCTCGTATGGTGCCGTGGTCTCGCCGTCGTACAGCGAGGCGACCGAAAGGTCGCGCCAACCCGGCTCCCAGAGGCCGGCGAGCTCGTGCGAGATGTCGAAGACCTCACGCGCGATCGGGGCGTACGCCGTCCAGTCGAGCTCGGGTAGCTCGAGCCACGCCGCATACAGCCGGCGCTCCGCCGCGAGATAGCGCTCGAACAGTGCCTCGGACTTCGCGCGATCTCGGTACCGGCCGGCGCCCACATGGAGCATCGCGAGCGTCAAGTCCGTTCCGACGACCACGGCATCCGGCCGCTTCTGGAAGACCTGCATCGTGACGCGATCGCGCCGCCCGTCGCGCTCGAGGATGAGCTTCGTCCGGGCGAAATAGATGTCGCTCTTGTAGCCCGCGCGGATCTTTTCGATTGGCAGGCGGAAGACGTGCGGCTTGAGCCGCTCGGCGATGATCACTCGCGCACCGTCGATCCGGGAAGTTCAGAGATGCCGGGTCCGGTCTGCGCGCGAAAGACCACATTCGCCTGAAGCGCATCGCGGATTCGCTCGACCTGAAGCGGCGCCGTGTTGGGGGGAAGCGCGTTGGTGGGGAAGTAACCGACCTGATCCGCCTCGTCAGTCGTCGCGGGGACGCCGCCGATGATTCTGCCCTCGAAGTTGAAGACCAGATCGCTGGACTTCGGCTTCCAGTAGAGGCCGGTCAACCGGACGACCTCGATGTCCACGCCGACCTCTTCCCGAGTCTCTCGCACAGCGGCATCCCACGGCGCCTCGTTGTCTTCCACCCCGCCACCCGGCAGGTTCCACACATCGAAGTCTCGACGGTGGCAGAGAAGCACCTGCCGATCGCGATCGAAGATCACAGTAAACGCGCCGACGATCATCAGAACATGCTCATGAGCATGCCGCCGTCGACCTGAAGCGAGACGCCGGTGATGTACGAGGCCTTCGGCGACGCGATGAAGACGACCGCCGCCGCATATTCCTCGGGCTTGCCGTAGCGGCCCATGGGGATCACCGAGGACTCGTAGCGCTTGCGAACCTCGTCGGGACTCGTGCCCTGCCGGCGCGCGGTGTCAATGTCGAGCTGGATGAGCCGATCGGTCGCGATGCGCCCTGGTTGGACCGCGTTCACGCGGATCCCATCCTTCGCAAGGTCGGACGACAGCGTCTTCAGCATTCCGTGTACGGATGCGCGTATCGCGTTCGACAAGATGAGGTTCAGGTACTGCGTCGGCTGCCGAACGCTTGTCGAGGTCGAGTACACGATCGACCCGCTGCCCTGCTTGCGCATCTGAGGCAGCACGAGGCGCGTCAGCCGAATGGCGGAGAAGAGCGTCAGGTCAACCGCCTTGTGCCATGCCGTGTCGTCGAGGTCGTCGAATCGGCCGGGGCTTGGCCCGCCGGCGTTCACGATGAGAATGTCGATCGCGCCGAACCTGCTCTGCGCCAGTTGCACGAACGACTCGCAGCCCTCTCGTGTCGAAACATCCGCCGCGATCGGGAGAATGTCGGGGTTGCCGGTCTTGCGCTCGATCTCCTGCGCGGCCGCGCTGATGGCGCCTTCCTCGCGGCTGCACATCGCGATCTTCGCCTTCTCGCGCGCGAACTCCTCGACGATGGCGCGACCAAGCCCTCTGCTCGCCGCGGCGACCAGGACCGCTTTTCCGTTGAGGCCGAGATCCACCGCGCTATCGTGCCATGCGCGATGCGCTGGCTTGGTCTGCTGCTCGTCGCCGGGGGCCTCGGCCTACTCGCCGCGTTCTGCCTGGTCTGGCCGCCGGTCGTTCTCTATGGCAACGACGCGGCATCGCCGAACGGGATCTCGGCGATCGGTGCGATCTTCGGCCTCGTGTTCGTCATCGCTGGGATCGTGGCGATCTTCGGGGGCCGCGGCGGCCCGGACGTGGCCTAGGGGGTGAGCAGACCCGCCGCGATCGCGAGGACGATCAACCCCGCGAGCACGAGCCGGTAGGCCACGAACCAGTTGAGGGAGTGCCGACGCAGGAAGCGGACCATGAAGGCCACCGCGGCGAGACCGGAGAGGAACGACAGGACGAAACCGATCGCGATCACGTCGGGCTCGGCGAGCAGTCCGGCAGCCTTACGCGCGTCGAGCAACGTCTTCGCTCCGGCGCCGAGGATCACAGGAGTCGCGAGGAGGAACGAGAAGCGCGTCGCCTCTTCTCGACGGAGCTCGCGACCGAGGCCGGCGGAGATCGTGATGCCCGAGCGGGAGATGCCGGGCAGGAGCGCGATCGCTTGAGCGGCGCCCATGAACAGCGCGTCGACGACCGTCAGGTCAGCGATCGCTCGGCGCTGCCGCGCGAACGCCTCCGCAGCGACAAAAATGATCGATCCGATGACGAGACCGGCCACGATGAACATCGGAGCGCGCAGCTCTCTTTCGACCGCGGACTGAAAGAGCACCCCGGCGATCGCCGCGGGTGCGGTGCCCAGTACGACCAGCGCGGGCGTCCGCCAACGGCCCCGGAGTACGTCGGCCACCAGCCCGATCCACGTTCGGCCGAAGTAGAGGAGCACGGCGAGGGCTGTGCCCAGGTGCAGGGCGACGTCGAAAGTGAGCCCGAAGCGTTCCGGATCGAGCTTGAGCACGTCGCTGGCGAGAATGAGATGCGCGGTCGAGCTCACCGGAAGGAACTCGGTGAGCCCCTGGATCACCCCGAGGATCGCCGCCGCCGCCGCGTCACTCATCGCATCGAGCGCCGGGCGGCCGCGAGCGCTTCACGCGCCTCGCGGTCGTTCTCGCGCACCGCCTCGAGGTTCTTGGCCCACGCGCGCCGGTGACCCACGTCGAGAAAGCGCATCGCGACTCCTCCGTCGAATTCGCCGACCCCCCCTTTGGCCGCCGATTCCGCGGCGTACCCGTACGACTCCGCGGCGCGCAGCAGATCCCCGCCCGGCGCGTTCGCGAACAAGCCCCGCGCCCCGCGGAGAAATCGCGCCGCCGCGCGGCGCTTGTCCACAAGGACCGCGCGCATCGCATGATCGGCAAAGGCGGAAGTCCCGGCGTGCTTCGCGTCGCTCCATCGCGCGTCCTGACGGAGCGCCGCGGACCACGACGCCAGCGCCTGATCGCTCGCGTCGCCGGCTGTGAGCGCCGCATCGATCCCACCCCGCACCGCGCTCGCCCGGTCCGGCGCCGTGCCTTTGTCGAGAAAGACGAGCCCACCGCGGTCCTCACTCTCGAACGCCTCCCAACCGACGCGGCGCGGGTCGTCGCCTTTGTCGAAGAACGTGCGCGCGAAGAACGTCGGTCCCTCCTGATCGAAGCCCACGACGAGGCCGTACTCAGGCGTGCCGCCGAGACCGAACACGAGCGGCGGCAACTGCGCGTCGACCGCCTCGATCACGCGATCGAGGATGAGCTCGCGCATCTCGTCGTCGTACGGGGGCGGCTCGGGGTCGAGGCGCACACCCGCAGCATGTGCCGCGCGACCGAGCGTGTCGGGATCGCGCGGGGTCGCGGCGAGCGGGTCCCATCCGGCCTCGTCGATCGTCGCGGTGAACGCGGCCGCGGAGCAACCCATGAGCCAGTCGTACTCGGTCTTGGTCGCTGCGGCGAGCGCCGCGGGAAACGTGCAGTCGTGCCCTTCACCGAACCGCAGTGGCGCGATCTCCTTGAGGATTCGGCGTTTGGTCAGGCGCCGTTCTCAGGGAAGGCGTGCTTGAGAAGAGTGCAGACCTGGAGCGTCACCCACTTGCTCGCGTCGACCTTCGATGGCATGCGGGCGGCATAGGGCGCTCTGCCCGCCCAGCGTCCGCGCGGGTCCTGGCGCGCCAGTAGCCACGCGATCGCGGGCTGCGCTCGATCGTCGTCGAGCCCGCCGGCCGCGTCGAGCGCGCGCAGCACGAAGAGAACGTCGGCCTGATAGAAGAGCGGGAACGAGAGCTGCCGCCAGAGATAGCTCGCTCCATAGGGGCTCGGATAGTTGCCCCGTTCGACGCGATACGACAGGAGAAACTCCACGCCGCGGCGGAGAGTCCTCTGCACCTCGCGCGTCCGTGCGGATTCCGGTAGAGCGGCGAGTCCCCAGATGAGCCTCGCGTATCCCCAGGCGCAGGGTTGCTCACCGTTTATCCAGCACGCCGCGTCGAACTTCTTCGAATCGCGCACGAGCCGCGCGACGAGAGGCTCGATCCGCTCGTCGTTGCCGTAACCCGCGAGGGCGACGTAGCGGACCACGTTGCCGGTGAAGCACGATGCGCCATGGTCTCTCTCCAAGACCCAGCCCATGCCGCCCATCTCAGGCTTGCTGAGCTCCTCGAGGACGTACCGCGCCGCACGACGCACGCGCGGATCGCCGGGATCGACGCCGTACTCCACAAGGAGGAGGTTCGCCCAGTGCGTGCTCTCGTACTTCGGTCCGTAGAGGCCTGGGCCCGGCCAGCTCGCGTCACCTCGTTGGCCGCGCAGGATCGTCGAGATCGGTGGCGTGCCCATCGCCCGTTGCTGCGCTTCGCGCACTTCGGGATCGCGGGGCCCACGGTCGAGGAGCGATCGCAGCGCAAGCGACCGGACCGCCGGATCGCGCCGCTCGAGAAGCCACGGGATCGGGTCGCCCTTCAACAGGGACCGCCAGGACACTAGGCCCCTCCGATGGACAACTCTGAGATGACGAGCGTGGGACTGCCGAGGCCGCCCGGTCCGAACACCAGATCCGAGCCGACCCCGACGACCGCGCCGAGCAGATGCGTCAGATTGCCAGCAATGGTGATGCCCTGTGCCGGATGGACGCGTCCACCGCGCTCGAGATAGTTTCCGGTCGCGCCGAGCGAGAACTCGCCCGACACGGGATCGATCGTGTGCAGATTCAGCAGCGACGTCACCGCGAGCGCATGGTCCAGCCCGCGAACGATTCCTTCGGCGTCGTCGGAACCGGCGGCGACGAAGAGATTCGACGGCCCGACGCGGGCCGGCGAGCCGTAGCCGCCGCGTCGCGCATTGCCGCTGGGATCGATGTGTAGCTTGCTCGCGGTCTTCAGCGATGTCAGGTACCCGCGCAGGACACCGCCGTGGATCAGCGTACGCGTGGTGGTCGCGACGCCTTCGCCGTCGAACGGGGCGCTTCGAAGGCCGCGCGGCTTGCGCGCGTCGTCGATGATCGTGATCTTCTCGTTCGCGACGCGCTGTCCCACCTTTCCGGCGAAGAGGCTTCGCCCTTTCAGCACGTTGTCGGCCGAGAAGAGCGGGCCGATCGCGCGCAAGAGATCCATCGCCATCCACGGATCCAGGACGACCGGGAGCTTCTGCGTCGCCAGAGGCCGCGAGCCGAGCTTCTCGACGGCGCGCTGCGCGGCGCGCTGCCCGACGCGCACCGGATCGAGCTCCGCGAATCGGCGGGCCGCCTCCCCGTGATAGCCAACCTGCCGCTCGCCGTTAGGAGAGCTAGGAGAGGTCTCCGTCGCCACTGCCGAAGTCATCACGCCGCAGTACGACTCGCGGTAGGAGGCGCGGACGCCGCTCGTCGTCGCGATGATCGTGGTCGACTCCGAATCGCTATACGTGGTCTTGCGAAATTGTGTGATGCGCGGATCGACCGCCCGCGCGGCTTCTTCGACGGTCAGCGCGACGGCACCGCGCTCGGCCAACGGCCGGTCGACCACGCCCACCTGGTAGATGTCCAGGTCGGCGTCGTCGATCGCTTTCTTCGCAAGAGCGAGGTCGGGATCTGGTTCGGTGACGCCCGACATCCGCTGCGCCGTGTCGGCGCACGTTCGGATGCCATCCGCGCTGAGGTCGCTCGTATAGGCGAAGCCGAGGCGCTGCTCGTCGAGGACGCGGATGCCGACGCCGCGCTCGCCGCGCGCGATGACGCTTTCGATCGCGCCCTCCTTGATCTCCACCGAGCCGGACTGCGCCTCCCGCAGGAAGACCTCGCCGCTCGCCACGCCGAGCGAGCGAAGCGCATCGAGCGCAATGTCGACGGTGGTCTCGTTCGTGAGCCGCTCACTCACTTGCTTAATCTCTCGCCTGCGGCAGAGACACGCTCAGGACTGGTGCAGGGGTAGGGGCCCCTGGGCGCGTAGCGACCGCTCCTCGCGGCTGAACCGCTCGTCGCTCGCATTTCATTTCAGCTTGCCGCCCACCACGACGGAGGGGATGCGGATGGTCGGCTGCGCGTCGGCCACCGGCGCTCCCTGCCCGTCCTTACCGCATGTCCCGGTGGAGTAACCGAGATCGCTCCCGACCATGTCGATCTCGCTCATGAGCTTCGGGCCCTGGCCGACGAGCGTCGCTCCGCGGAGTGGCTCCGCGAGCTTACCGTCGCGGATGCGGTAGCACTCGGTGATCTCGAAGGCGAAGTTGCCCGAGACCACGTCGACCTGGCCACCGCCCATCTTCTTCACGAAGACGCCGTCTTTGACCGAACGCAGGAGCTCCGCCGGATCGGACCTCCCGCGCGCGATCATCGTGTTCGTCATCCGGCAGATAGGGAGATACCGGAAGGACTCGCGTCGCCCGTTCCCGCTCCTCGGGATGCCGAGCTTCTCGGCATGCTTTCGGTCCGAGAGGTACGTACGAAGGATGCCGTTCTCGATGAGGACCGTGCGGTTCGTCGGCGTGCCTTCGTCGTCCATCGCCGACGTGCCGCGCTTGTCGGGATCGGTCCCGTCGTCGATCACCGTGATGAGTTCGCTGGCGACCTTCTGCCCGATGCGGCCCGAGTAAACGGAGAGTCCTTTCAGATTGAGGTCGGCCTCGAGACCATGGCCGACCGACTCGTGGATGAGCGTGCCGCCCGCCTCGCTCGACAAAATGACCGTATATGTGCCGGCGGGCGCTGGCTCCGCGCCGACGTTGAGGACGGCGCGACGGCTCGCGTCGGTCGCCGCTTGCTCGACCGCTTGATCGGTCAGCATCTCGAAGCCGCCGGTGCCGCGGAGCGCCTCGAAGCCCGATTCGAGCACATCACCCTGCTTCGCCACGACGTGCACGGCGAGGTTGAGACGCACCCGGGTGTCAGTTCGCAGCAGCCCCTCGCTGTTCGCGATCAGGATCTCCTGAACGCTCTCACCGTAGCTGGCGGTCACCTGCTGGACACGGGGATCGAGACTGCGCGCCACCTCATTCGCCCGGCGCAGAAGGCCCAGTTTCCGCTCGACCGCGACCGAGCGCGGGTCGATGGCCACGGTCGAGTGTCCCGGAACCGAGTCCGGTTCGGGCTCGCTGGCTTCGTGGAGCTCGCCGCCATCGGCGACGCTACGTGCGGCGCGCCCGGCCAGCGCGATCAAGTCGTCGACGTCGGCCATGTTCCCGTTCGCATACGTCGTGCGCTCGCCACTCGTGACGCGGATGCCCGCACCCTGATCCACGCCGCTGATCGCGTCCTCGATGCGTCCGTCGTCAAGGACGAGCTGCAGCGTCTCGTGCCGTTCCCAGTAGAGCTCCGCCCAGTCCCCGCCCCGCGAGAGCGCGGTGCGGAGCGCGTGTGCCGCGTTGCGCGCGCTTATCGACGGCTCTCGCGTCAGTGTGGTGGCGATGTGCTGACCTCCGCTCCCATGAAAGTGAGCGATGGTACGACGTTCACTCGCCGATGACAGTTATGGTCGCGCCTCTCTCCCGCGGGCCATCGAACTCCGCAAGGTAAATGCCCTGCCATGTCCCAAGCGCGACCTCGCCGTCGCGCACCGCAAGCGTGACCGAGTTACCGACAAGGATCGACTTCACGTGCGCCGGACCGTTTCCTTCGGCATGCGCGTACTTCGCATCGCTCGGCACGGCGCGTTCCAGCGCCACGAGCACGTCTTTCTGCACGTCGGGGTCGGCGTTCTCGTTGACGAACACCGCGGCGGTGGTGTGCGCGACGCTGATTGTCACGATCCCATCGCCGATCTTCGCGCGCGCGACCGCAGCCTTCACGCGCGGCGTGATGTCGATGGTCTCTTCGCGCTTCTTCGATGCAAGGCTGACCTCCTCGTGCCGAACGCTCATGCGAGTCGCAGGTCGCTGACGCGCTCCGCTCCGCGTCCGGGGGCCCCTGCCCCCTGGGCCCCTGCCCCTGCAGCACCCGCGGCCTGCTCCCGCGCCGCTATCTGCGCGATCAGAGCAGGTGTCGCGTTCCCTCCGCTGACGACCAGGACCGTTTTCCGTCCGCGAGTGTCGATCTTTCCCGCTCGGACCGCGGCGAGCGGCGCGGCGCCGGAGGGCTCGACCAGAAGCGAGATCCGATCCAGGTATTCGTAGGTCGCCCGCTCGAGGTCGTCATCGCTCACGGTGACGAATTCGTCTACGTACCGAGCCGCGAGCGCGACGTTCAGCGCGTCGGTGCTCTTCGCGACGAGCTTGTCGGCGATGCTGTGCGGGTGCTCGAGCGTGATCGGGCGACCCGCGCGTACCGATCGTCCGACGGCATCCGCGCCCTCCGGCTCGACGCCCACGACGCGAACAGCGGGTCGCGCCGAGCGCACCGCCAATGCGATCCCGCTGATGAGCCCGCCGCCGCCGACCGCGACGATCACGAGCTCGACATCAGGAAGGTCTTCGACTATTTCCAGGCCGATCGTGCCCTGACCCGCGACGATCAGCGGATCGGCGTAGGGGTGCACGAGGGTCTTGCCCTGCTCGTGCTCGATCCGATGCGCGAGCGCGAGCGTGTCGTCGTACACGTCTCCCTCGAGCAGCACCTCGGCGCCATAGGCGCGGCACACACGCACGATCGTGTCCGACACGCCTCGAGGCATCACCACCGTCGCCGGCGCGCCGAGGGCCGAGGCGGCATACGCGACACCCTGGGCGTGGCTACCCGCGGACGCCGCGACCACGCCGCGATCGCGCGCGGCGCCGTCCAGCGACGCGATCTTGTTCAGGGCGCCGCGGACCTTGAACGTTCGCGTCGGTTTGAACGTCTCGATCTTGAGATGGATGTCGGCGTCAAAGTCGCTCGATAGCAACGGCGATCGCTCCAGCGGCGCGCGCGGAAGATGCCGGTCCACCACGCGACGAGCCGCCACGACATCCGCGACGGTCGGCTCACGCTGCACGGCGCGACGATACTTCGGTAACGAGCGAGGGTCCCGAGCCGGGGTGTTACAGTGGGGGGCCTACGGCTCTTCTCCAAACGCGCGGAGTCGATCCGCAGCGGCCCGCCGGGAGGAGCGTCCCAGAGATGAGGCGATCTTCCTTGTGACCGACATTCATCACCGGCGTATAGCCGGTGAACGAGGAGAAACACGTGCCAACTGGAACGATCAAGAAGCTCGTCAGCGACCGCGGTTTTGGATTCATTCAGCAGAGCGATGGAACGGACCTCTTCTTCCATCGGTCCTCGGTGACCGGTGCGAGCTTCGACGACCTCGGCGAGGGCCAGACCGTGACCTACGAGAAGACGATGGACCAGCGGCGTAACAAGGAAAACGCCGAGAAGGTCACTCCCGCCTAAGCTCCCCCCACGCGCCCTCGCGAGCGCGGCGCTTCCCCCGGTCGATACTTTGCCCGTGCGGACCTGGGGGGAGGAGCGGGACGCGGGCGCCGCGGTCCTTCGCGCCGCGGGTGTCCTGACCGCCGCGCTCGACGCCGACGTGCTACTTGCGCACGTCCTCGGCGTGAGCAAAGAGTCGCTCTACGCGCATCCGGACACCGAGATGTCGCACGGGGCGATGCGCCGCTACCGCGACCTGGTCGAGCGCCGTGCGAGCGGCGAGCCGGTCGCATACCTGCGCGGGTTCAAAGAGTTCTATGGACTTCGTTTCGCGGTGGACCCGCGCGTCCTCATACCGCGTCCCGAGACCGAAACGCTTGTCGACGCCGCGCGCGAGGTGATCGCCGGTCGGGCGCTCATGCTCGCCGACGTGGGCACCGGATCCGGTGCGGTCGCGATCGCGATCGCCGCACACGAGCGCGGCGTGCACGTCATCGCGACCGACATCAGCCTCGATGCCCTCGCCGTCGCGCGCGAGAACACGCTGCGGAACGGCGTTTCTGAAAGGATCGAGCTTCGCGAAGGCGACCTGCTCGCGCCGCTCAGCGAGCAGCTCGACGTCGTCGTCGCGAACCTGCCGTATCTACGTGACGCCGAGCTCGAGCACCTCGTCGGAGAGCGGACGTCGCTCGCGTTCGAGCCGCGCGTCGCGGTGACCGCGGGCAAGGATGGCCTCGAGCTCATCTGGCGCGCGGCGACTGATCTTCCGCGCGTGCTGTCGCCGCATGGCACGGCGCTCTTCGAGATCGATCCGCACCAGGCCGATCAGGTCTCGCATCTGCTCCAGTACGCGCTCGGGGGTGCGACGCGCGTGATCAGCGATCTCGCGGGTGATCAACGCGTCGTCGCCATCACGCGATAGCCTTGCCTCCGGCCCTCGAGTTGCTCGCTCCGGGCGATGCGACATGGCGGCGTGTCGGCCGACGGATGCTCGAGCTGGAACGCTCCGAGTGGGGTGCGCGCGCGTTCTCTTCCCGCGAGATTCGCCGTCAGGTGTCGGATCCGCATGCCGTGATCGGAACGCTCTGGGATCGCCGAGCGCTGCTCGGCTTCGCCGTTGCGGGGCCGGGTTGGTCGCGTTCTCGTGCGAGCCTCTTCAACGTACTCATCGATCCGACTCACCGCGGGCGGGGCCTGGTCTGGCCCCTCATGGCGGAAGTCGAGCGTGGGCTTGCGGCGCGCGGTTTCGCGCAGCTCGACATCGACGCCCGAGTCGACAACGGATTCGCGGACGCGATCGAGCGTCGCTACGGGTCGCGCGCGGTAGTCGTCGACGCGGATCACCCGAGTCCCTACGGGCCGCAGCGCACAATCCGCGTGACGCTCCCAGCTAGAGGCGCTCGGCCAGCTCCGACAGGGAGCCGATCACCTCGTGCGACGAGGCTGCCCCGCTCGGCGCCAGGAGAAATGTCCGGAAGCCGGCGCGCTTCGCCCAGTCGAGGCAACGCTCCTGGTCATCCACGGTCACCGCATCCTCGGCGCGAACCCTCGCGTGCTCGAGGATCTTCCGGTAGAAGGCCGCGTTCGTCTTCCAGCGATCGATGATGTCGGTCCCGTAGGTCTCGTCGAAGAGCTCGCAGATCCCGATCGCCTTGAGGTATCCGCTGATTTCGAGCGACTCCTGGGCAGTGGATGTGAAAAGCCTGAAGCCGCGCGCCCGGAGTGACCGCGTGGCGCCGGCCACGCCGGGCATCGGGGCGGAGACCCGCGCGGCCACCCACGCGCGCGTCTCCTCCGCGACGGCTCCGGCATCGCGCGGCGTAGGCACGCCTACCTTTTCGCACATCTCGCGAAGCCACAGGCGGCGCAGCCGCCCGTGTGTCTCCCGCGGCGTCCCGCCTGGATCGCGATAGCGTGCCCACATCCGGTCGATGGCGTAGGCGTTCGCGGGTCCCCAGGCCGACGGCTCTCCGCCGAGTCGCGGCGCGAGGAATTCAGCTATGAGGCGTTGCCACTGTGCCGGCATCACGCTCGTGTCCAGCAGAACGCCGGCCGCATCGAGGAAGATGCACTTCGTCATCGCCGACGTCGGGGAGACGTGATGAGCTCTAGTGCGATTCCCGCGCCAGCTGCTCGACCAGGTCGTCCGCGCCGCGAAGGCGACGGCTCAGAGTACGGAGCAAGATCGCGGCGACCGCCGGGTACTGGATGAGAACGACCGCGAGCGCAGTCGCATGCAACTCGAGTGTTTCGGTCGCCTCGATCGCCGTGACCGTTGCCGAGCGCGGAGCGTGATCCAGCACGCCTATCTCACCCACGACCTCATTCGCTCCGAGCTCCGCGAGGAGCACCTTGCCTTCGGGTGACTGCTCTCGCTCGACGCGCACGCGCCCGGTCAGCAGCACATGCATCGTTTCGCTCGGATCGCCCTGGCGCATCAGGACCTTGCCCGCCGTATAGCGGTGGCGCTTCCCGCGCATTGCCAACGCCTCGAGGGCGTCGTCGGGCAGCGGGCGGAAGATCTCGACTTCGGCGAGTTGCGTCCGCATGTCCCTATCATCATGACGTGAAAACGCGCCTCCTCGCGGCCGACGCGCCGGGGGCTGTGGAGGAGGCCGCGGCCGCGCTGGCACAAGGCGAGCTCGTCGCTTTTCCCACCGACACGGTGTACGGGCTCTCGGCCGGCCAGGAACACGTACGCAAGCTCTACGGCGCGAAGGATCGCCCCAAAGAGAAGCGCATCCCCGTGCTGCTCTCGGACACCGGAAACCTCGAGGCGAGCGCCATCGTCACTCCCGCCGCACGCGCGCTCGCGCACCGGTTCTGGCCGGGACCGCTCACGATCGTTCTCGTCGCGCCGCGCCGCGGCACGCTCGCGTTCCGTGTCCCCGATCACCCGCTCGCGCGCCGGTTGATCGCCGCGAGCGGCGGGGGACTGCCGGTGACGAGCGCGAACCGATCGGGCGAACCGGACGCGCATACGGCCGAAGAAGTCATGGCGCAGCTCGACGGACGCATCGCACTCGTCCTGGACGGCGGTCGAACGCCCGGCGGCGTCGCGTCGACCATCGTCGACTGCACCGGCGAGCATGTGCAGATCCTTCGCGAGGGCGCGATCAGCAAGGACGAAATCAGCCACGTCTTGGCGGGCGTCGCTTGAAGATCGGGATCGCGGCTGATCACGCGGGGCAGCGGCTCAAGGCGGCGATCACTGAGCACCTGCGCGCGTCGAGTCACACCATCGTTCCATTCGGCCCCGAGACGACAGCCGACGATGACTATCCGCTGATCGTTCGTCTGCTAGCGGACGCGGTCGCGCGTGGTGATGTAGACCGCGGGATCTTCCTGTGCGGTTCGGGTATCGGTCCCGCTGTCGCCGCGAACAAGATCCCGGGCGTGCGCGCGGCAGTCGTCGAGAATGAATGGTCGGCGCGCGATTCGGTCGAACACGTCGACGTGAACCTGCTGACGCTCGGCGAACGGGTGATCGGCGAGTCGCTCGCGAAGAGCATCGTCGATGCTTACTTAGGGGCCGAAGTTCAAGGCGGACGTCATGAGAGGCGTCGTAATCAAATACGCGCGCTCGAGTCAAGAACGGGCACGGCCCATGAGGAACCAAAACTCATTAAAAGAGGCGAACGAAGTGAGCGATTTCGTCCAGCGCGTTGATCCCGAGATCTATGCCGCGATCGAGAACGAGCGGCGCCGTCAGGTCGAGAAGATCGAGCTCATCGCTTCCGAGAATTACACCAGCGCCGCGGTCATGGAGGCCGTCGGCAGCGTACTCACGAACAAATATGCCGAGGGGTATCCGGGCCGCCGCTACTACGGCGGGTGTGAATGGGTCGACGTCGCGGAAACGCTCGCCATCGAGCGCGCGAAGGCCCTTTTTGGATCCGCACACGCCAACGTGCAGCCGCACGCGGGCGCCCAGGCGAACATGGCGGCGTACGCCGCGGTGCTGAAGCCCGGCGATGCCGTGCTGGGCCTCGCCCTGGATCAGGGCGGGCATCTCACGCACGGTTCCCCGGTGAACTTCTCCGGCAAGCTCTACCACTTCGTCGCCTACGGTGTCCGTAAAGAGGACGAGATGCTCGACTACGACGAGCTCGAGCGTCTGGCGAAGGAGAATCGCCCGAAGCTCATCGTCGCCGGCGCCACCGCGTACCCGCGCATCTTCGACTTCCCGCGGCTCCGTCAGATCGCCGACGCGGTCGAGGCGCTCCTTCTTGTCGATATGGCGCACTTCGCCGGTCTCGTCGCGGCCGGCGAGCACCCCACGCCGGTCGGCTACGCGCAGATCGTGACGACCACCACGCACAAGACGCTGCGCGGCCCGCGTGGCGGGATGATCCTCTCGGATGCCGAGTTCGGAAAAGCGATCGACAGTGCCGTGTTCCCGAACGTGCAGGGTGGCCCGCTCATGCACGTCATCGCCGGCAAGGCGGTCATGCTGAAGGAGGCCGCCACCCCGGAGTTCAAGGTCTACGCGAAGCAGATCCGCGTGAACGCGCGCACGCTCGCAGCGTCGCTGGCGAAGGCCGGGCTGCGGATCGTGTCGGGCGGTACCGACAACCACCTCATGCTCGTCGACGTCCGGCCGCTGGGACTCACCGGTAAGCAGGCCGAGAAGGCGCTGGACGCGGTCGGCATCACCGTGAACAAGAACACCATCCCGTACGACCCGAACAAACCCGCGATCGCATCGGGCATCCGCATCGGCACGCCCGCCGTGACCACGCGCGGCATGAAGGAAGCGGAGATGCAGCGGGTCGGAGCGCTCATCGGCCGCATCCTCCAGGCGAAAGGCGACGAGACCGTCGCGAGAGACGTCGCCTCCGAGGTCCTCGATCTCACTCGTCGCTTCCCGGTACCGGGCATCACTCCAGAGCGAGTCCCCAGCTGAGCGCGCAGGTCCACATCTCGACGCACCCGCTCGTCAAAGAGAAGGTGACGCGCCTCCGCGACGAGACCACGCCGCCAAAGATATTCCGCGAGCTCGTCGCGGAGATCGCGACGCTCCTGCTCTACGAGGCGACCGCGGATCTTCCGACGGAACCGCGCGAGGTCACGACCCCGCTTGCGCCGTTCAAGGGGGCGCGGCTTTCGGAGAAGGTCGGTCTCGTGCCGGTCCTGCGTGCGGGGATCGGGATGGTCCAGGCTGCGCTCGAGCTGATGCCCGACGCGCAGGTGTGGCACATCGGACTCTTCCGCGACGAGCACACGCTCCGCCCGATCTCGTATTACAACAAACTTCCATCTTCTGCGACAGTGCAGGTCTGTCTCGTGCTCGACCCGATGCTGGCGACCGGAGGCTCCGCGACCGCGACGGTCGACATCCTGAAGAAGTGGGGCGCGAAGCGGATCAAGTACGTCGGCATCATCGCGGCGCCCGAAGGGGTCCGCTTCCTCGAAAGCGCGCACCCCGACGTTCCGATCCACGTCGCCGCGCTCGACGAGCGCCTGAACGACAAGGGCTACATCGTGCCCGGGCTCGGCGACGCGGGCGACCGTCAGTTCGGGACGGGCTAGCTGCCCTCGGTCACCGGGTAGATCTCATCCGCCTCAAGGCCATGCGCCTCGCGGTGGACGCGTTTTGCGGCTTCCGCGTTCGGCGCGTCCACGAGGCAGAAGATCTTGTGATTCTTCTCGTCGAACCAGTAGCGGAGGTACTGCACGCCGTACTTGCCCTGCGTCTTCACGTCGGCCTCGTGCGCGGCGGCGACATCCTTCGCTTTCGCCCCCTC
>Ga0209378_1000452_pt1 | contig 30612 bp, 26 predicted proteins | sample GraSoiAngelo_156_FD_186170 | JGI IMG/M metagenome (GOLD analysis project Ga0209378, IMG submission 186170) | Grasslands soil microbial communities from the Angelo Coastal Reserve, California, USA - 14_1009_13_40cm (SPAdes) (version 2) | ecosystem: Environmental > Terrestrial > Soil > Grasslands ...
CCACATGTGCCGGCCTTCGAGCGACACCGCCGGGAAGATGAACCGCGCGGCGATCGCCGCGAGCACGAAGCCCGCCAACCCGAGATTCAGGAACGAGACGAGCGTGACGTAGAAGAACCCCACCGCCTCGCCTCGGTGCAACGGCAGCGTCTTGATGTTGAACAGGTAAACCAGGACCAAGACCGCTAGCAGGATGAGCTGGCTCCATTGCGTCGTGTCCCGGAAAAAGAGCTTGATGTCCTTGATCACGAATTCGCGCTTGGCCACCGGCAGGAAACCGAGCATGGTCCCCACGGTCAGGCGCCACCACCCGCCCCGCACGAACCGCTCCGCCGCCTCCTGCGCCTTCGTGAACCCGGGCGCGAACAACCGCCGGTGCAGGAGGGCCCCGAGAGTGACGAACGCCGCCGCCGTGCTCCACAACAGGGCGAGTGGCATGAGGTCGACCTTGCCTCGCAGGAACTCCATGATCGCCTGGCTCACCCACTCGCTGGGCAAGTACGGGGACGTCGGCGTGCGCAGCACTGCGATGAAATCGAGCAGGTTGCGGAACCCTTCCGGCGAGGCGAGCCGCTCGGGCCGGATCAGTCGAAACAACAGGATCAATCCGCCAGCGGCGCCGAGCGCGACGATCGACAGGAGATCGCGGGTGCGTCGCGCCGGAAAGATGTTCACGAGCGCGAGTGTGAGCGCTGAGCCCCCCACCGCCGGCAGAACGAGCAGGGGGAACACCGCGAGCACCGCGTAGGGCATGAACAGCACGCCGCCTCGAAACACCACCCCGTACGCCGCGAAGATCGGCACCGCCATCAACGCCACCATCCATGAGGAGTGCAACAACGTCTCGCTCAGCTTCGCGAGGTAGATCCGCAGCCAGTCCACCGGGGCGGCGATCAGCAGGTCCAGGTCCTTCGCCAGGAAAAAACTCGAGAGGGCCGTAATCACGTTCGAGAGAACGAGAATCCCGACAAACGCGAGCAACACGACGCCGAGGATCTTGCCGGCGAGCAACGGCCCGACGTCTTCCACGCCTCGGAAGTACTTGAGGATGCGGTAGAGGACACCGAAGACTCCGATCCAGAACCCCACGCCCACGAGGATCAGGATGAGCAGCTTGCCCGAGCCGCCGCGCGAGCGCTCCTCGCGGATCCGCTGCAGGGCGGTGCGCCACTTCGGCTCGAGTACGCGCCACAACGATGGCTGGGGGGGGACCCTCACGCGGCTGCTCCGTCGCCCAGCACCTCGGCGAGCTCACGCACGTGGGCGCCGCCGGTGAGCTTCAAGAACAGCTCTTCGAGGCTCGCGTCGCCGGCACGATGCTGCTGCCGCAGATCGTTGACCGTTCCTTCGGCGACGATCTTGCCCTGTTGGATGATCGCGATCCGGTCGCACATCGCCTCGGCGACCTCGAGGGTGTGCGTGCTCAGCAGCACCGTGCCGCCGCGGGTCACGAACTGCCGGAAGATGTCCTTCAGGAGCCGCGCGGCCTTCGGGTCGAGCCCCACCATCGGCTCGTCCACCACGATGTATTGCGGCCGATGAATGAGCGCGCTGGAGATGATCAGCTTCTGGCGCATGCCGTGACTGTACGCCTCCACCAGCTCGTCCTTCCAGGTCGTCAGCTCGAACACCTCGAGGAGCTCCGTGATGCGGCGCTCGATGGCGTCGCCCTCCTGGCCGTACAGCGCCGCCACGAACCGTAGGAATTCGGCGCCGGTCAGCTTGTCGTAGACGAACGGCCGATCGGGAATGAAGCCCAGGCGCGTCTTGGCCGCGATCGGCTGCTGGTGCACGTCGTCCCCGCCCAGGAGCACGCGGCCGTGCGTCGGGCGCAGGATCCCGGCGATGATGCGCAGGGTGGTGGTCTTCCCGGCGCCGTTCGGCCCCAGAAACCCGTACAGGGCGCCGCGCGGTACCTCCAGCGAAATGTCGTCGACGGCCACGAAGCTGCCGTAATGCTTGGTGAGGTTCTCCAGTCGGATCATAGCACCTCGAGCTTGAGGCTTCCGGTCAGGCGGAGCAGCTCCATCTGCCTGGCCAATCCGCCGGTCGACACGCGCAGGTGGGCGGCATCCGCCGGGAATTGCCCGAACGTCGGGTCTACCGCGACCCAATCGCCGAGGTACACCTCCGCCCACGCGTGATAGTAAAACCGGCCGCCCGCATAGAGGAGGCCAGCTGCGGTGCGGGCGGGTATGCCGGCCGCGCGCGCAAGCGCGACGTACAGCACGGTGTGCTCGTTGCAGTCCCCTCGACGCCGGCCGAGGACCTGCACGGCGCCGGGAACGCCGACGCCGGCCTGCCGAGCGACCTGCCGAGACACCCAGCCGGCGATCAGCCGCGCGGCTCGCGCGGGGTCCCGTTCTGCGCCGACGATCTGACGGGCCTGCGCCTGCACGCGCGGGTCGTCACTCTGGATCAGGGGCTCGGGCGCGAGCGCGCCGCGGAGCGCCGTGTCACGTGCCGGGAGCGCGTAGCGTGCCGCGAGCCGGGCGCCCGTGTCGAGCTGCACCTGGAGCGTGTCGCCCCTCACGTGCTGGCCATCGCCCTCGAGCTGGAACCCGGCGAGTGTCACGCCGGACAAGCGCACGCGCAGGATGGAGAGCGACGGCCGCGCTGGCGACGCCCCCGCCGCGATCGCGGTCGTGCCGACCACGCTCCCCGGGGGTGGTGAGGCGCTCGCCAGCGCCAAGTGTGTGGTGTCCCGGTGCCGGAAGTTCTCGAAGGCGAGCTCGAATGCCGAGCGCTCGACAGTGAAGCCGGCGGGGGTCTCAGCCCGCACCACCCGCCCCTGACCGTCGATCCAGGCCTGCGTCGTGACCCCTCCGTCAACCTGCGTGATGAGGAACGCGCGCACCGTGTCGAACCGCGCGGGGACCCAGGCCATGGCGGTCGAGTCGTAGCCGGCGCTATCGGCCACGATGAGCGTCGAGTCACGGGCCACGCTGACCTGCACCGCCCGCTCCGTGAGCAGCATCGGGTCGAACACGGCGCTCGCGTACGAGCGGCCGGGCTTCAGCTCCCCACCGAATGCCAGGCGCAGCGGCATGACGGTCGGCAAGAGGATCGGATGCGCGAGGGGAAGGCGGGTGGTCGTGGAGTCCATCGGCGAAGAGATCGTGACCGTGAGCAACGTGTCGCCGCTCACGAGGCCGCCGAATGAAAAGCGTCCCGGATCCCCGTTGAACTTCGCGTCGAGGCTCTCGAGTCGAAGCCCCCGCGACAGCACGGCCCGACTGAGCGCGGCGGTCCGGCGCAAGACGCCCGCTGCGGGATAGCGCAGCACCAGGAGGTCGGTGACGCGGATCGCGGTCGGCGTCGTGTCGATCGTGGACGACGCGAATCCGACTTGCTGACCACTCAGCTCGAGCCGGTAATAGGCGGGGCCGGGTGGTACGCTCAGGGCCGCCTCGGCGAGGCGTGCCCCGGCGGGGCGGAACACCTGGCGTTTGACCAGCCAGCCCAGCGACAGGACCCACGCGCCGAGGATCGCTACGGCGAGCGTGCGCCGCGTCATGATGTCCCGCTCCCCCGTCGCCGCAGGACGGCCTCGAACGTGTCGCGGTCCGCGGTCGTCTCCACGACGATCGACACACTGGCCGGGAACGCGGCGCTCCCGAGATGCGCCTCGAGGATGGGCACCATGATGTCCGCGGCGTCCTCCATCGACAGGTTTCCCGCCCCCGTGCCGAGCGGCGGCACGGTCACGCTCGAGAACTCCCACTCCTGCGCCTGCTGCAGGGTGGAGCGCCAGGCGCGCGCCACGCCGTCCCGCGTCACGGGCTCCGTCTCGCTCTGGATCACCGCGTGGATCACGAATTCGGCCGGCAGGCCGCCCCCGCCGGCCGTGACGACCGCCGCACCCACCGCGAGTTCCTTCTGCAGCCGCAGGCTGTCTGCGAAGCCGGGTCCGGCCACACTCTCGAGCCGCCGGACCGCCGGTGTCGTGGGAGCGAGACGTGTCGTGGCGGGACGCACCACCGCGTCCGCGCCGAGGAACGCGAGATCGTCCACCACCACCCGGATCACCTGCCGGTGGCCTCCCGCGAGCGGCGGTACATCCGCGTGGCCTCGTCCGGGCGATTGAGCCGGTCGAGCACAATCCCGAGGCCATAGAGCGCTTTGGCGTTGCTGGGCTCGAGCTCGACGGCGCGCTCGTACGCGCTCCGCGCACCGTCCAAGTCGTCCAGGTGATTGAGCGCTTCGCCCAGGTAATACCACGCGGCCGCGCGTGCCGGGTCCACCTCCGCCGCCTGACGAAGCCGCGGCACGGCCTCGGCCCACAGTCCCTTCCGTGAAAGTAGCACGCCGAGTCCCGTCAGGGCCTCGCCGTGCGCCGGCTCGTGCCGCAGGGCGTGCTCGTAGTCTCGCCGGGCGGCGCTGTAGTGCGCCGCGGTAGCGAGCGCGCGGGCGCGCCGGACCAGCAGCGCCACGTTGTCCGGATCCGCGTCGAGGAGGTCGTCGAGGGTCGGCGCCACCGTTGGGTCGCTCGCCCCCGCAGCCGACTCGCTGTCTGCGGGAAGCGCCGCGACCGGCAGCTCCGCGGTGATGGGCGGCGGGAGGCCGGCACGGGCCACGTCCGCCGGTGACGCGATCGTGCTGGTCTCGGTGAGGGATTCTGCTTCCTCGATGAGCTCCGCCGCCACGCGGGCCCGCTCGGCCGCCGATTGCCACCGCGGCTCGCGCTTGCGGATCACCCGAGCACCTCACTCGTGAGCCAGGAGAGGTACAGGTCGAGCCCGCGCTCGACCGATACGGCGAGCAGCTCCGGAACCTGGTAGGGGTGACGCTCCCTGACTGCACCGCACAGCGCATCCCACTTCGAGTCGTCGGTTTTCAGCAGAACCACCACTTCGGCCTCCTCCGTCACCGCTCCCTCCCAGCGGTAAATGGAGCGGGCGCCCGGGATGAGCGTGCCGCAAGCTATCAACCGCGCCTCCAAAAGGGCTGTGACGAGCGCCCGTGCCTCGGCTTCGGTCGCGAGCGTCGTAAGCACCACTAGCGCGGTCTCAGCCATGGGGAGGGCTAACGTAGGGAGCCGGAGGGGGTTAAGCAAGAGAACGTTGGGAGCGGGGAGCGGGGAGCGGTACCTGACCGTGCATCGGAGGGTCCCGCTCCCTGCTCCCCGCTCCCAGAGCCGGGAGAGTTGACCCGAGCGCCGTGCTCTATCTAGGCTACGAGTCTATGTCCAGCGAGTCGTTAATTGTCAGAGGCGCCCGCGAGCACAACCTCAAGGACATCACCGTCGAAATCCCCCGCGACAGCCTCACGGTCATCACGGGGCTCTCGGGATCGGGGAAGTCCTCGCTCGCCTTCGACACGATCTATGCCGAGGGGCAGCGCCGCTACGTCGAGTCGCTCTCCGCCTACGCCCGCCAGTTCCTCGGGCTCATGGAAAAGCCGGACGTGGATGCCATCGAGGGACTGTCCCCGGCCATCTCGATCGAGCAGAAGTCGGCCGGCCACAATCCGCGGTCCACTGTCGGCACCATCACAGAGGTATACGACTACCTGCGCCTTTTGTGGGCGCGGCTCGGCACACCGCACTGCCCCAGGGACGGCGCGCCGATCGAGCGACAGACCGCGTCGCAGATCACCGATCTGGTACTGGCGTGGCCCGAGGGGACGAAGCTCGAGGTGCTCGCTCCGCTGGTGCGCGGCCGCAAGGGCGAATTCCGCGACGTGTTCGAGGCCGCACGCAAGCAGGGATTCGTGCGCGTGCGGGTGGACGGCGAGACGTACGACCTGGCCCAGGCGCCGAAACTGAACCGCCGCCAGAACCACGACATCGCCGTCGTGGTCGACCGGCTCGTCGTGCGCCGGGCGGACCGCGCGCGACTGGCCGACTCGATCGAGACGGCGCTCAAGGCGGCGGACGGCACGGTGGAGGTGGTGCAGCACCGCGCCGGCAGCGGCACCGAGTCCACGCTCTTTTCGGAGCGGTACGCGTGCCCGGTGTGCGGCCTCTCGCTCCCCGAGCTCGAGCCGCGGCAGTTCTCGTTCAACTCGCCGTTCGGCGCGTGCCCCGATTGCTCGGGCCTCGGCACGCGTCGGGAGGTGAGCCCCGACCTGGTCCTCGGCGACCCGAGTCTCTCGATCCTCGAAGGGGTGATTCTGCCGTGGGGCGAGCCGAGCGGGTACGTGCGAAAGGTGATCCTGCCGAGCCTGGCGCGCGCGTTCAAGTTCGACTTGAACAGCCCGTGGAAGGACCTTCCGCCGGCCGTGAAAAAAGTGGTGCTCTCAGGCGCCCCCGGGAAGAAGCTCACCTTCCAGTACGACAGCGAGCGCTGGCACGGGCAATACGAGTCCGGGTGGGACGGTGTCTTGAAGCACGTCGAGCGCCGCTACCGCGAGACGGCTTCGGACAGCGTACGCGAGCAGCTCGAGGAATACATGATCGAGTTGCCGTGCCCGACGTGCGGCGGCAAGCGGCTGCGGCCCGAGAGCCTCGCGGTGCTGATCCACGGCAAGAGCATCGGGGACGTGGCGGACCTGCCGGTGGTGGACGCGCTCGCGTTCTTCGACGCGATCCCGCTGCGAGGGAACGGTCGGGCCGGCCTCGATCCCGAGATCGCGCGGCCGATCCTGAAGGAGGTCACCGACCGCCTCCGCTTCCTGCGCAACGTGGGCCTCGAGTACCTGACCTTGGGCCGGTCGGCGGACTCGCTTTCGGGGGGGGAAGCGCAGCGCATTCGGCTGGCCACCCAGATCGGGAGCCGGCTCGTCGGCGTCTTGTACATCCTCGACGAGCCGTCGATCGGCCTGCACCAGCGTGACAACGCCCGGTTGCTGACGACGCTCAAGGAGCTCCGGGACCTTGGCAACACCGTGCTCGTGGTGGAGCACGACGAGGAGACGATCCGCGCCGCGGATCACGTGGTGGACCTGGGTCCGCGAGCCGGCCGGCACGGCGGCGAGGTGGTGGTGGCGGGCACGCTCAAGGACGTGCTCGACCACCCCGACTCGCTCACGGGGCGCTACCTGCGCGGCGAGCTCCGGATCCCCGTGCCGCCGGAGCGCCGCGTGCCCGACGCGGAGCGCGAGCTCACGGTGGTCGGCGCCCGGCAGCACAACCTCCAGGACCTGACCGTCGGGTTCCCCCTCGGGTTGTTCGTCGCGGTCACCGGGGTGTCCGGCTCGGGGAAGTCCACACTCGTCACCGACATTCTCTATCGCGCCCTCGCCCGCCACTTTTATCGCGCCAAGGTGATGCCGGGCGCGCACGACCGAATCGAAGGGCTCGATCATATCGACAAGGTCATCGACATCGATCAGAGTCCGATCGGCCGCACACCCAGGTCCAATCCGGCGACGTACACCGGCCTCTTCACTCCGATTCGCGAGCTCTACACCTACCTGCCCGAGTCCAAGATCCGCGGCTACGGGCCGGGACGGTTCTCCTTCAACGTGAAGGGCGGGCGGTGCGAGGCGTGTCAGGGCGATGGGCTCGTCAAGGTCGAAATGCATTTCCTGCCCGACGTCTACGTGCCGTGCGAGGTCTGCAAGGGGCGCCGCTACAACCGCGAGACACTCGAGGTCCGTTATAAAGGAAAGTCGATCGCCGACGTGCTGGACCTCTCCGTGGCCGAAGCCCTGGATTTCTTCGAGAATCAGCCGCGCATCCGCACGAAACTGGAGCTCTTGAACGACGTAGGATTGGGCTACCTCCACCTCGGCCAGTCGGCGACGACGCTGTCCGGCGGCGAGGCGCAGCGGGTCAAGCTCGCCACGGAGCTGGCCAAGCGCGACACCGGTCGTACCCTCTACATCCTCGACGAGCCGACCACGGGTCTGCACTTCGAGGACGTGCGCCTGCTGCTCGAGGTGCTGCATCGCCTGGTGGACAAGGGGAACACCGTGGTGGTCATCGAGCACAACCTGGACGTCGTGAAGACCGCGGATTGGGTCATCGACCTCGGGCCCGAAGGCGGGGCCGGCGGGGGCCGGGTGGTTGGGGCGGGTGCGCCCGAGGACGTAGCGCGGGTGAAAGGGTCGTCCACGGGGCAATTCCTGCGGAAGGTGCTGGCGGTCCCCGACTAGGTTGGTAAGTTCACGAAGGAGGAAAGGTCGTATGGAGCAGCAGTGGATACCCGCGATCGCGATGATCGCCATCGTGCTCGTCATCGGGACCACGCTCGTGCTGAGGGGGCCGATGGGCAAAGCCCTCGCGGAGTGGATCCGGGGATGGTCGAAAACCGACGAGCAGTGGCTGGCATTCAAGGCGGCGAAGCAGGGTATCGCGCTGGGAGCGACCGGCGCCGACGCCGAGCGCTTGTTCGCGGAAGTGGACGAGCTCCGGCATCGCCTCACGGAGGTGGAGGAGCGGCTCGACTTCACCGAGCGCCTGCTCGCCAAAGAGCGCCAGGCGGAACGTCTCGCGCCGCCGCGCTGATCCTATGGACATGGAAGGCATTCTCGCGATCGTCTTCATCTTTGGAGGCGGCGCGCTGTTCCTTCTGGCGATCTCGCCCGTCGGTAAGGCAATCGCCGATCGGATCCGCGGTCAGGGCGGTGCTGCACTCTCCCCGGACGCCCGACGGGAGCTGGAGGACCTCCGCGCGGAGCTGGTGGGTGACCTCCAACAGCTCCGCACGGAGGTGAGTGAGCTGAGCGAACGGATGGACTTCACCGAGCGGCTGCTCGCGAAGCAGCGCGACGCCGAGCGGGTCGGGCCGCCGAAGGGCTGATGAACCCCGACGCGGTGGCGGTGCTGATCCCCGTCGTCCTGTTCGGCGGCTTTTTCGCCTGGATGATCGCCCGGACCGTGAGCAAAGCGTACACCGCGAAGCTGCAAGGGGGGAACCAGGCAGGCGCCGCGGGCGTGGCGAAGCACGAGGAGCTGGCGGCGGGGCTGGAGGAGCTGCGTCGGGAAGTGGCGGAACTCGCGGAGCGAGTAGATTTTACCGAGCGGTTGCTGGCCAAGACCCGCGACGGGGAAGGGAAACTGCCGGCTGGCGAGCGGCGTACGGGGTCCACGTGATGCAGGGCCTTCCCCCGCTGCCGCCCGGCCTGGACCCGAATTACGTGATCGACCAGGCGATGCCGCTCATCGCGATCGCGGTGATCGCGGTGGTGGGCATCGTGGCGATCCGGGTGCTCTCGCACACGGCCATCGGTGAAGCCCTGGCGGAGCGAATCCGGCAGCGCACGCACCGCCGGTTCGGTGGGGGAGAGGACCCGCAACGCGTGGCGGCGTTGGAACACCAGATTGCGCAGCTCCAGGGCCAGGTCTCCGAGCTGGCGGAGCGCTTAGATTTCGCCGAGCGGATGCTCGCCGAGCGGCGCGAGCGGAAGTTGGGTGCGGGACAGTGACCGCTCGCCAGGACACCGAGGGTTCTCATGGGAATCTTTGACCGTCTCTCGACACTGATCCGGTCGAACATCAACGACCTGATCAACCGTGCCGAGAACCCGGAAAAGATGCTGAACCAGCTGATCGTCGACATGCGCAGTCAGCTGGCGAAGGCCAAACAACAGGTGGCCTCGGCGATCGCGGACGAGAAGCGCCTGGCGGCTCAGGTCGATACGGAGAAGAAGAGCGCCGAGGACTGGGAGCGTCGGGCGGTCCTGGCGGTCCAGGAGGGGCGTGACGATCTCGCGAAACAGGCGCTCCTGCGGCATAACGAGCACGCGCAGGGCGCCGTTCAGCTACACGAGACGTGGGTCAAGCATCGCGAGGAGACCGAGAAGCTCAAGATCTCGCTTCGCCAGCTCAACGACCGCATCGAAGAAGCCAAGCGCAAGAAGAACATCCTGATCGCCCGGCAGAAGCGCGCCGAGGCGCACAAGCGCATTCAGGAAACGATGTCCTCGATCGGTGATAAAAGTGTGTTCGAGACGTTCGAGCGTATGACCGAGCAGATCGAACACGAGGAGCGGAAGCTGATCGCCGCGGCGGAGGTGCACGAGGATCTGTCGGGCGACACGCTCGTGAAGCAGTTCCAGAGTCTCGAAGTGAAGGCGGACGCGGATCAGCAGCTGCTCGACTTGAAGCGGAAGCTGGGGCTGCTCTCGGCCGGGTCGGGCGGTGAGTCAAAGCAGCTCGGGAAGGGTGCCGCGGAAGCCGAGCTGGTCGAGGACGACGACGCCGGGCCCCCCCCCGAGCACCACCGCTGAACACCGAGCCGTCTCCCAGTCCCTCTCGGTTGCCGGGCGCCACGTTCGTGGCGCTCTTCGTTGCCGCCCTGGTCATCTGGTTCGTCATCCGGGTGGTCGAGGTGCTGCTCCTCGTGTTCATCGCAGCGCTCCTGGCCGTCTACCTGTCGGCCATCACCGACCTGCTCGAGCGTCGCTTCCGGATCGCGCGCTGGCTCGGGCTCACCACCGCGGTCGTCGGGACCCTGGCCGCCGTCGCCGGTATCGGAGCCCTGCTCGTGCCGCCAGTGATCGACCAGACGCAGGCCCTCATCACCGGGCTTCCCCAGACCCTCACCAGCATCCAGAACGTGCTCGCAAACTGGGCCGTCGACTATCCGGTGCTGCGTCGCACCGAGCTCGCCGACCCTTCGTCGGGCTTCGTCGCCCGCCTCATCAACGACGCCTCGAACTTCCTGCGCGGCTCGCTACTGCCGTACGTGACGGCGGGCGGGAAGCTGTTCATCGAAGGAGCGGGCGTCGTGGTCATGGCGCTCTACCTGACTGTGCGACCCACCCTGTATCGCGATGGCACCTTGTCGCTCATGTCGCCCAAGTACCGCGCGCTCGGGGCCCGCGTCCTGGCGGACGCGCACGCCACGCTGCGGGCCTGGGCCATCGGCCAGCTCCTGGCCATGATGGTGCTCGCGTTCCTCACGGCGATCGGCTTGTGGGCGCTCGACGTGCCCTACTGGCTGGCGTTCGGCATCTTCACCGGTCTCGTGGCAGTGGTGCCGTTCTTCGGGACGCTGGTCTCCACGCTGCTCCCGGCGTTGTTCGTGGTCGGCACCGGCGACTGGGTCAAAGTGCTCGCCGTGATCGCGCTCGGAGTCGGCGTGCACGTGATCGAGGCCAACGTCGTGGTGCCCCGGATCATGGAACGCCAGGTCGCGCTGCCGCCCGTGCTCACCATCGCGAGCGTCCTGATCATGGGGACGTTGCTCGGCCTCGTCGGCCTGATCGTCGCCGTGCCCGTGCTCGCCGTGACGATAGTCGTGGTTCGGCACGTGCTGCAGGGCGAGATCTACGGCGACACCGGCCCTGGCGAGCCCGCCGTGCTGCGCGCCACCGGCGAATTCCGCACTCCCCGCTCCTAGCGCACATGCCCGAGCGCCAACACCACCGCTTCCTCATCATCGCCGACGGCCAGTTCGATCCGATGACGTCGAAGACCGCCAATTGTTGCATCCGCTACATGCCCGAGCGGGTGGCGGGCGTGTTCGATCGGGGCCACGCCGGGAAAACTGTGCAGGACGTACTGGGGTTCGGCGGCCGGATCCCCGTGGTCGGCGACTTCGAGGAGGGCCTCGGGTTGGGCGCCACCGCCGTGCTCATCGGCATCGCGCCGATGGGGGGCCGCCTGCCGGTGGAGTGGCGCGGCTGGCTGCGCACCGCCATCGAGGGGGGGCTCGAGATCTGGAGCGGCCTGCACACGTTCATCGGCGACGACCCCGAGCTGGGCACGCTCGCCCGGGAGCGCGGCGTCCGGATCTTCGACGCTCGGAAGCCGCCGGCGAACCTACCCGTAGCGGACGGGCTCGCGGCCGAAGTGGACGCGTACGTCGTCCACACCGTGGGCTCCGACTGCAACGTCGGGAAGATGACCGCCCAGGTCGAGCTCAGGAACGCGCTGCTCAAACGGGGCCACCGCACCCGCTTCGTGGCGACCGGCCAGACGGGGATCTTCATCGAAGGGTGGGGGATCGCCGTCGACGCGGTGGTCGCCGATTTCATCGCGGGAGCGTCGGAGTGGCTCGTCCTCGAGGCGGCGAAGGACGCCGATATCATCCTGGTCGAAGGTCAGGGGAGCCTGATTCATCCCGGTTATTCCGGGGTCACGCTCGGACTCCTGCACGGCTGCTGTCCCGACGCGCTGATCCTGTGCCACCAGGCCAGCCGTGAGTACATCGGCGATTATCACGGGCGCGAGCCCTGGGTGAGAATCCCTCCGCTCCCGGAGCTGGTGGAGATCTACGAGCATGCCGCCGCACCGGTCCGCCCGACCAAGGTGATCGGGATCTGTCTCAACACCTACGACCTCAGCGACACGGACGCGAAAGCCGCCGTCGCTCGCGCCGCTCGGGAAACCGGGCTCCCGGCCACGGATCCCGTGCGGTTCGACTCGGCACCGCTCGTGGAGGCGATCGTGCGCGGCGCGAGCGCGGCGACCGCGGTGGCGGGAGGGACGGGGGCCGCGAAATAACGACCGGTTCGGCAGTGATCGGGTGCCGGCGAGCGACACGAACGTCGCTAGCCTCGCCACGTGTCGACTCCGCCCGTTCGCCCTTTCGATCCGGCGCCGCTGCTCGTCGTGACGGACGTGGCCGCCCGGCTGGTGCGCCGGGGGCTGCTGCTCCCCGCCGACGCGTCGGCACAGTGGGCCGGCACGCGCGTGCTGGTCTTCAGAGAGGGTCCGGTCGTGTGCGAGCCGCCTGCGCGCCTGCGTTGACCCGCCTTTCCGCCGGTCCTACGTTTCAGCCGCGCCGATGACCCTTTCGCTCTACAACACGCTCACCCGTCGCATCGAGCCGTTCGAGCCACTCGCGCCCCCGCGAGTGACGCTCTACACGTGTGGACCCACGGTCTGGAACTTTGCCCACATCGGGAATTTTCGGACTTTTCTGTTCGAGGACTTGCTGCGCCGCTACCTCGAGTACTCGGGCTACGACGTCTACCACATCATGAACCTGACGGACGTGGACGACCGCACGATCAAAGCGGCCGCCGCGGCGGGAAAGCGACTGGGGGAACACACTGCACCGTTCGTGCAGGCGTTCTTTGAGGACCGCGATTACCTGCGGATCAAGCCGGCGCATGCCTACCCGCGGGCCACCGAGTCGGTGCCCGCGATGATCCGCCTGGTCGAGCAGCTGCTCGATCGCGGCGTCGCGTACAAAGGTGAGGATGGGTCGATTTACTTCGCGATCGCGAAGTTTCCGACATACGGCCGGCTGTCGCGGCTGGATACCCGCGAGCTCAAGATCGGCGCGCGAGTCACGAGCGACGAGTACGCCAAGGACGATCCGCGCGATTTCGCGTTGTGGAAGAAGGTCGACGGGGTCGATGAGCAGGTGGGCGCGGCGTGGGAGGCCCCGTTCGGGCGCGGGCGTCCGGGGTGGCACCTCGAATGCTCCGCGATGTCGCTCGAGCAGATCGGTCGGTGTTGCCACGCCGAAACGCTCGACATCCACGCCGGTGGCGTCGATCTCATCTTCCCCCACCACGAGGACGAGATCGCGCAGTCCGAGGCGGCGACCGGACGGCCCTTCGCGCGTTTCTGGCTCCACGGCGAATTCTTGAACGTCCGTGGCACCAAGATGTCGAAGCGCTTCGGCAACTTTCTCACCGCGCGGGACCTTCGCGAACAGGGCGTCGACGCCGCCGCGGTGCGGTTGCTGTTCTGGCAGACACACTATCGCAAGGCCCTCGACTTCACCGACGAGGCCCTCGCTGCCGCCGGGGCGGGCGTCAAACGGTTGGGGGAGTTTCAAGAGCGATTGCGCGGCGCAGGGGGAGCGGGGAGGGGGGTAGGGGAGCTCGCGAAACTGGCGACAAAGTTCGAGACCGATTTCCGCGCGGCGCTCGACGATGACCTGAACGCACCGCGCGCCTGTGGGGCGCTGTTCGAGTTCGTGCACGAGGCAAACGGAGCACTCGACCGGAAGGCTGGCGGGGCGGCGGCGGTCCGGGCCGCACTGGACGGTGCGATGGGCGTCCTCGACATTCTGCCCACCGCCAAGGCGGCGGATCCGGCACTCGAGCGGTGGATCGCGGAGCGCATCGCGGCACGGGACAAAGCTCGCAAATCCAAGGACTTCAAGGAGGCCGACTGGGTGCGCGCCGAGCTCCGCGCGAAGGGCGTTGAGATCGAAGACACGCCGGGCGGGACCAAGTGGCGACTGGTCTAAGTCGTTAACGGCACGTCCCTTGCGATAGCGGCCCCTCCCCCTTATGCTTCAAGTCTGGAAAGTTTAGGCATCCACCAGCTGACGTAGCTCAACTGGTAGAGCAGCTGATTTGTAATCAGCAGGTTAAGGGTTCGAGTCCCTTCGTCAGCTCACGTTGCCGAAGAGGAACACAACACTGCCCCGACCCTTTACGAGCTTGGAGGGAACGACACACCCCGCGCTGTGGGAACGCGGGGTGCGTTGTCACTGGGGCCGAAAAACGGGGTTGGGGGAGCGCGAGCGCAGCCGGCGAGGTGGGGTGCCCGAGCGGCCAAAGGGAGCAGACTGTAAATCTGCCGGCGTCAGCCTACGAAGGTTCGAATCCTTCCCCCACCACTCGGCGCGCGGGACGCGCGGGCGTAGCTCAGTTGGTAGAGCATCAGCCTTCCAAGCTGAGGGTCGCGGGTTCGAGCCCCGTCGCCCGCTTTCGCTCGCGTAGCTCAGTCGGTAGAGCGCGTCCTTGGTAAGGACGAGGTCACCGGTTCAATCCCGGTCGCGAGCTTGGACACCGGAAGGGCGTGAAGCAGAGACGTAGAGAAGAATCGTTGAAGAATCGTTGGGGAAAGGCGTTGAGGGACGACGTCGTTACGTTGTCCCTCCACGATTCTCCTGCACGATTTTTGTCCACGCTGTTGGTTCAACGACTGTTTTTTGAGGAGTTATGGCCAAGGCTAAGTTTGAGCGGACCAAGCCGCATGTGAACGTGGGGACGATCGGGCACGTGGACCACGGGAAGACGACGTTGACGGCGGCGCTGACGAAGGTAGCGGCGGACAAGGGGCTCGCGACCTACGTGACCTACGACCAGGTGGCAAAGGCGTCGGAGTCGCAGGGACGGCGCGATGCGACGAAGATTTTGACGATTGCGACGTCGCACGTGGAGTACGCGACGGCGGAGCGGCACTACGCGCACGTGGACTGCCCGGGGCACGCCGACTACGTGAAGAACATGATCACGGGGGCGGCGCAGATGGACGGGGCGATCCTCGTGGTGAGTGCCGTCGATGGGCCGATGCCGCAGACGCGGGAGCACATCCTGTTGGCGCGGCAGGTGAACGTGCCGGCGATCGTCGTGTTTTTGAACAAGTGCGACCTGGTGGATGACGCGGAGCTGTTGGACCTGGTGGAGCTCGAGGTGCGGGAGCTGCTCTCCAAGTACGAGTTCCCCGGGGACGACGTGCCGGTGATCCGGGGGTCGGCGCTGAAGGCGATCGCGGGGGACAAGGCGTGGGTGGGGAAGGTGGACGAGCTGCTGACGGCGTTGGACAAGAGCATCCCGGTGCCGAAGCGGGAGGTGGAGAAGCCGTTCCTGATGCCGGTGGAGGACGTGTTCTCGATCACGGGGCGGGGGACGGTGGCGACGGGGCGGATCGAGCGGGGGAAGGTGAAGGTGGGGGAGGAAGTGGAGATGGTGGGGTTTGGGACGGACAAGAAGACGGTGGTGACGGGGGTGGAGATGTTCAGCAAGCTGTTGGACGAGGGGCAGGCGGGGGATAATGTCGGCCTGCTGTTGCGCGGCGTGGAGAAGCACGAGGTGGAGCGGGGGATGGTGCTGGCGAAGCCGAAGAGCATCACGCCGCACACGCAGTTTGAGAGCGAGGTGTACGTGCTCACCAAAGAGGAAGGCGGGCGGCATACCCCCTTCTTCAAGGGGTACCGGCCGCAGTTTTACTTTCGGACGACGGACGTGACGGGGACGGTGGAGTTGCCGGCGGGGGTGGAGATGGTGATGCCGGGGGATAACACGAAGATGACGATCGAGCTGATCACGCCGATCGCGATGGAGGAGCAGCTGCGGTTCGCGATCCGCGAAGGCGGCCGCACCGTGGGCGCCGGCGTGGTCACGAAGATCTTGAAGTAAGGCGGAGCGATGCCGCGGGAAAACATCATTATGGAGTGCACCGTGTGCAAAGGCCGGAATTATTTCACGACCAAGAACCGGCGAAAGCACCCGGAGCGGGCGGAGTGGAAAAAGTACTGTCCGCGGTGCAACAAGCACCAGCAGCATAAGGAATCGAAGTAGTGGCGACGGAGGCACTGGAGCGCTCCGACCAGAGCTGGCTGCGGCGCGCCTGGCAGTTCGTATGGGTCGACGTGCCGGCGGAAGTTCGCAAGGTCACGTGGCCGACCTGGGACGAGCTCAAGAAGGCGACCGGGGTCATCATCGTATTCGTGCTGGCCCTCGGCGTCCTGATCGGAGTGATGGATTGGCTGCTCCAACTGATCTTCGTGACCGTCGTCTCGAAGCTGTTTTGATGTCGGAGCACCGCTGGTACGCCATTCAGACGACCGCGGGGCACGAGAACAAGGTGCGCTCGCTCATCGCGCGGCGCATCAAGGATGATCCGCGGCCGGACGAGGAAAAGCCGATCCGGCAGGCCCTGGTCCCCACCCAGGAAGTGGTGGAGATCAAGAATGGCAAGAAGGTGACGGCGGAGCGCAAGATCTACCCTGGCTATGTGCTGGTGGACATGGTCCTGAACCAGGAGACGATCCACGTCATCAACGGCATCCAGGGCGTGATCAAGTTCGTGGGGACCGGGCGGATGCCGATGCCGCTCCGCCCCGAAGAGGTGAATCGCCTCCTCGGCATCGAGGAGGCGGTGAAGGAAGAAGAGCCGCAGGAGACGATCCCGTTCCTGGTCGGTCAGGTGGTGGAGATCACCGAGGGGCCGTTCTCCGACTTCTCGGGCACGGTGGAGGAAGTGATCCCCGAAAAGGGGAAGGTGCGGGTCGCCGTGTCGCTGTTCGGCCGGCCGACCTCGGTGGAATTGGACTACTTACAGTTGAAGGCTCATTAGATGGCGAAGCCGATTGCCGCGATGGTCAAGCTTCAGGTCCCGGCCGGACAGGCGACGCCTGCGCCGCCGGTGGGGACGGCGCTCGGACCCCATGGCGTGAACATCATGGAGTTCGTGAAGCAGTTCAACGCGCGTACCGGGAGCCAGGCCGGGATGATCACCCCGGTCGAGGTGACGATCTTCAAGGATCGCACGTTCACGTTCATCACCAAGACGCCCCCCGCGGCCGTGCTCCTGAAGAAGGAGGCGGGCATCGAGAAAGGGTCACCCACCTCCAACCGGCAGAAGGTGGGAAAGGTGACGCGCGCCCAACTCAAGAAGATCGCCGAGATCAAGATGCCCGATCTGAACGCGAATGATCTCGACGCGGCGATGAGGATGGTGGCGGGCACGGCCCGCTCCATGGGTCTCGAGGTGACCGACTGATGCGCACCCACGGAAAGCGGTACCGGACCGCCGTCGGCACGCTCGAGCCGCGCAAGCTGTACGCGACGCGCGAAGCGGTCGACAAGGTGAAGGCCGCGGCGTTCGCCAAGTTCGACGAGTCCGTGGACGTCGCCGTCCGGCTGGGGGTCGATCCCAAGCACGCGGACCAGGTGGTGCGCGGCACCGTGAGCCTGCCAAACGGCACCGGCAAGCAGATCCGGGTGCTCGTCATCGCGCAGGGTGAGAAGGCCAAGGAAGCCGAGGCCGCGGGCGCCGACTACGTCGGCGTCGAGTACGTGCAGAAGATCAAGGAGGGCTGGCTCGACACCGACGTCATCGTCGCGACGCCGGACGTGATGGGACAGCTCGGTCCCCTGGGCAAGGTGCTCGGCCCCCGTGGGCTGATGCCCAATCCCAAGGCCGGCACCGTGACCATGGATGTGGCTCGGGCGGTCAAGGAATTGAAGGCGGGCAAGTTCGAGTTCCGGGTGGACAAGAGTGGCATCGTGCACGCCGCCGTTGGCAAGAAGTCGTTCAGCGCGGAAGCGCTCGAGCAGAACGTGCAGGCCTTCATGGAGGCGATCGTGCGGGCGAAGCCGCCGGCCGCCAAGGGCCACTACATCCGGTCGGTGACGGTGTCGAGCACGATGGGGCCCGGCGTACCCCTCGATCCGGCGGTGTTCGCATGATCAGGACCAAGGCCCAAAAGCAGGAGACGGTGACGGCGCTGGCGACGCGGCTGCGACGCGCGACCACGCTGTACGTCACCGATTTCACCGGGCTCGACGTCGCGAAGATGACGCAGTTGCGGCGCCGCCTGCGCCAGGCGGGCACGGACTTCGTCGTGGTCAAGAACACGCTGGCACGCCGCGCCCTGGTGGACGCACACGTCCCGGGGCTCGAGGAGCACCTGGCGGGGCCGACGGGCCTGGTGCTCACGGGGGGAGGGGAGGGGGAGGGGGGAGACCCGGTGGCGGCGGCGAAGGTGCTGGCCGACTTCGCGCGGGAATTCGAGAAACCCGCCATCAAGGTGGGATTGGTGGACGGCAAGGCGGTGACGCCCGCGCAGGTGAGGCGGCTCGCCAGCCTGCCGTCGCGCCTGGAGCTGTTGGGCCAGCTGGGCGGCGCGCTACAGGCGCCCATGGCCGGCTTCGTGGGCGCGTTGAACGGCGTGCTGATGAACATGGTGGGCGCCCTCGAGGCGCTTCGGGCGAAGCGCGCCGAGGGCGCGGCTTCCTAATCCAGGTGGGAGACTAGGGCTATGGCGACGCAGACGAGTTTGAGCAAGGACGACATCCTCGGGGCCATCGGGAACATGTCGGTGTTTGAATTAGCGGAGCTGATCGAGGCGTTCAAGGACAAGTTCAACGTCACGATCGCGGCTCCGGCGGTGGCTCCTGCGGCGGGTGCCGTGGGAGGAGCGGGCGGCGCCGCCGCCGCACCGGCGGCTGAGGAGAAGATCGAGTTCACGGTCATCCTGAAGAGCGGCGGCGAGAAGAAGATACAGGTGATCAAAGAGATCCGGGCGATCACCAGCCTGGGCCTGAAAGAGGCCAAGGATCTGGTGGAGGGCGCGCCCGGCACCGTGAAGGAAGGCGTGTCCAAGCAGGAAGCCGAAGAGATCAAGAAGAAGCTCGAAGCGCAGGGCGCGGTTGTCGAACTGAAGTAGGCACGGGGGGGGCGGACGCGGCGGGCCATGGGGGCCCGCCGGCGACTCTCGGGTCTTCTTTGGTCCACGACATGCGCGGATTTGCCACACTCCTGCTCGCTTCCACGAGCCCCTCGGTCGACCCCGGGCCGGCGTTCCGGTCCGGGGCTGGGGGCTTTTCGCATTTGCCTGAGGTCTTGACATGACGAAGACGCTGCCGGTGCTGTCGTTTGCCAAGCTCGACCAGGGGATGCCGATGCCGCATCTCCTCGACATCCAGACGCGGGCGTTCGCGTCGCTCCTGCAGCCGGACGGCAAGGGGGGGGGCGCCGAGCGCAGCGACGTCGGGCTCGAGCGCGTGTTCAAGGACGTGTTCCCGATCCAGGACGTGAACGGGAACTACTCGCTCGAGTTCGTGAAGTACGGGCTCGGGGAGCCGAAGTACTCCGTGGAGGAGTGCATCGAGCGGGACATGACGTACTCCGTCCCCTTGAAGGCGACGCTGCAGCTGGTGGTCATGGAAGAGGTCGGGGAGACCACCAAGACCAAGCGGCCGAAGAACATCATCGAGAAGGAAGTCTATCTCGGCGAGCTCCCGATCCTCACGCCGCTCGGCACCTTTGTGATCAACGGGGCCGAGCGGGTGATCGTGTCGCAGCTGCATCGTTCGCCGGGGGTGGTGTTCGAGGAGAGCATCCATCCCAACGGCCAGCGGCTGTTCTCGGCGCGGATCATCCCGTTCCGGGGCTCGTGGGTCGAGTTCACGATCGACATCCACGACGTGGTCTACGTCCACATCGACAAGAAGAAGAAGTTCCCGGCGACGGCGCTCCTACGGGCGTTCGGCTACGGCACCAACGCCGACATCCTGAAGCTGTTTTACGCCACGAAGGAGATCGACATCACCGGCAAGCTCGAGGGCCGGGCGCAGAAGCGCGAGGTCCTCGGGACGCTGCTCGCGGCCGACGTGCCCGATCCGGAGAACAAGAAGGGGGATCCGCTCGGCAAGGTGGGCGACGAGCTGACGCTCGAGAAGTTCAACACGTTCCGGCGCGCCGGGATCAGCAAGGTGAAGGTCTTCGCGGGGTATACGTCGCTCGACCTGCGCGACGAGGCGCTCCCGACTACCACGCGGGAGCGGCAGGGTGCGCATATCCTCGCCTTCGACGTCGCCGATCCCGAGACCGGCGAGGTGCTCACCGAGGCGGGGCGCGAGCTGTCCGACACGCTCAAGAAGAAGCTGCTCAAGGCGGGCGTCACCAAGGTGGACGTGCTGCTGCCCCCGGGGCGGAGCGAGTCACCGCTCATCAAGAACACGCTGCTCAAGGACCCGACCCACACAGAGGCCGAGGCCTTGGAGCAGATCTATGCGTTGTTGCGGCCGGGCGAGGCGCCGAACCTGGAGACGGCGCGCCAGGCGCTCGAGCGGTTGTTCTTCCACCCCAAGCGCTACGACCTGGGACGGGTGGGCCGCTACAAGATCAACCAACGGCTCAAGGTGAACGTCTCGAAGGACCACACGGTCCTCACCGAGGACGACTTCATCGCGATCATCCGGTACCTGATCGAGCTGCGCGAGGGGCGCGGCTACACCGACGACATCGACCATCTCGGCAACCGCCGGGTGCGCTCGGTGGGCGAGCTGATCGCCAACCAGTTCTCGGTGGGCCTGTCGCGCATGGCGCGGCTCATCAAGGAGCGGATGAGCATCAACAACGATCCGGAGCGCATCACCCTAGACGACCTGGTGAACGCCCGGACGGTGAGCGCCGTGATCCAGGCGTTCTTCGGCAGCTCGCAGCTGTCGCAGTTCATGGATCAGACCAATCCGCTCGCCGAGCTCACGCACAAGCGCAGGCTGAGCGCCCTCGGGCCGGGCGGCTTGACCCGCGAGCGCGCCGGCTTCGAGGTGCGGGACGTGCACTACAGCCAGTACGGCCGGATGTGCCCGATCGAGACGCCGGAAGGCCCGAACATCGGACTCATCACCAGCCTGTCGTGCTACGCCCGCGTGAACGATCTCGGCTTCATCGAGACGCCGTACCGCGTGGTGAAGAACGGCAAGGTGACCGACGAGATCCGCTGGCTGTCGGCCTCGGAAGAAGAGGAATACGCGGTGGCCCAGGCGAACGCCCGGCTCACCGAGGACGGCCATTTCGCGGACGACCTGGTGCTGTGCCGGAAGCGGGACGACTACCCGCTCCTGGCGCCGTCGCGGATCGACTTCATGGATGTGGCGCCCGAGCAGCTCGTCTCGATCGCCGCGGCGCTGATTCCGTTCCTCGAGCACGACGACGCCAACCGCGCGCTCATGGGCTCGAACATGCAGCGGCAGTCGGTGCCGCTCCTCTTCCCTCAGTCGCCGCTCGTGGGCACGGGGCTCGAGGAGACGGTGGCCCGGGATTCGGGCGCCGTCGTGATCGCCCGGCGCGCGGGTGTGGTCACCCGTGTCACCGCCGATGAGATCATCATCGACGCCGGTGAGGAGGAAGCCAAGGCCGGGGATCATCCCCTGGCGCGGCTCAAGCAGCACGACCGCTACCGCCTGAAGAAGTTCTGGCGGACCAATCAGGACACGGCCATCAACCAGCGGCCGCTCGTGCAGGTGGGCCAGAAGGTGAAGGCCGGCCAGATCGTGGCGGACGGCGCCGGGACGGAGCGCGGCGAGCTCGCGCTCGGCGCGAACGTGCTGGTCGCGTTCATGCCGTGGTACGGACACAACTTCGAGGACGCCATCGTGCTCTCCGAGCGCCTGGTGAAGGACGACGTGTACTCGTCGATCCATATCCAGGAGCTCGAGCTGCACGTCCGCGACACCAAGCGCGGGCGTGAGGAGATCACCCGCGAGATCCCGAACGTGGCCGAGGAGTCGCTCGTCGACCTGGACGAGCGCGGCATCGTCCGGATCGGGGCGCACGTCAAGGCGGGCGACATCCTGGTCGGCAAGATCACCCCCAAGGGGGAAACGGAGCTCAGCCCCGAAGAGAAGCTCCTCACGGCCATCTTTGGCGAGAAGGCCAAGGACGTGAAGGACTCGTCGCTCAAGGTGCCACCGGGGATGGAAGGCGTCGTCATCGACGTGAAGATCTTCTCGCGCATCGAGGATCAGGTGGTCGAGAAGGACCGCGGCGAGCGCATCGGCGAAGTGCGCCGGCTCGAGGCGGACGAGAAGGCGCGGATCTCGGAGGCCATGTTCGTCGAGCTGGCGGAGCTGCTTGCGGGCCAGGAAGTCGGCCTGATGCTCAAGTCGGGCACGGTAGAAGAGTTCCTGCCCCAGGGCACGAAGCTCACGCGGCAGCAGGTCGAGGGCATCCACTTCGCGGACGTCGACCTGAAGACACTGCGGGTGACCAACAAGGCGGTGAACGAGCGGATCCGCGCCGTGCTCGACGCCGCGACCGCCGAGCGCGCCAAGATCGAGGAGAAGTCCGAGGATCAGATCGACAAGATCCTGCAGCCGGACGAGCTCCCGCCGGGCGTGATCCAGCTCGTGAAGGTGTACGTCGCCGAGAAGCGGAAGATCTCGGTGGGCGACAAGATGGCGGGCCGCCACGGGAACAAGGGCATCATCGCGCGGATCGTGCCGGAGGAGGACATGCCGTTCCTCCCGGACGGCTCGCCGGTGGACATCGTCCTCAATCCGCTGGGCGTGCCGTCGCGCATGAACGTGGGGCAGATCCTCGAGACCCACCTCGGGTGGGCCGCGACGATCCTGGGCTTCGAGGCCAAGACGCCCGTCTTCCAGGGCGCGGACGAGACCGAGATCGGAGTGTTGTTGCGCCTGGCGGGCCTGTCGTGGGCCGCCGAGGGCCTGCGGCTGGCCGCGCGTCCCCCTGAGCTTGACCCCGAGACGGTGCGCCGCATCGCCGAAGACGTGCGGAAGCTGCCCGCGACCAACGGTGGCCGACCCGACCTCGCCAAGGCCGGGATCGCGCTGCTCGCCAGCCGGGCGCTCTCGCAGGAGACGCGGGACCTGCACCACCAGTTCGTGGATTTCCTCAAGGCGGCGGCCAAGGAGCTGGCGGGGCGCGAGCGCGACTTGCGCCAGAGCGAGAAGGAGTTCCACGAGGTCCGCCTGGAGGCCGAGGATCTCGGCAAGCCGGAGCAGGCCGCTTTCAAGGCGGGGCTCAAGGAGAGCGAGAAGTTCCTGGAGCACGACAAGCCGGCCGAGGTGCTCGAGGCGGTGGGACTGCCGGCGCTCGCGGCGCTGCTCGGGCCCAAGTCCGAAGCGGACTTGGACCAGGCGGCAAACGAGCTGCTCAAGGTGGCGGGCCTCACGCCCACGGGAAAGGCGCGGCTCCGCGACGGACGCTCGGGCGAGTACTTCGCCTCGGACGTGACCGTCGGGTCGATCTACATGATGAAGCTGTCGCACCTGGTGGACGACAAGATTCACGCCCGCTCCATCGGTCCGTACTCGCTGGTGACCCAGCAGCCGCTCGCCGGCAAGGCGCAGTTCGGCGGCCAGCGGTTCGGGGAGATGGAGGTGTGGGCGTTGGAAGCGTACGGGGCGGCGCACACGCTGCAGGAGATCCTCACGGTCAAGTCGGACGACGTGAACGGTCGCAGTCGCGTGTACGAGGCCATCGTCAAGGGGCAGAACCTGCCGAAACCCGGCATCCCCGAGTCCTTCAACGTGCTGGTGAAGGAACTCCAGGCCCTGGGGCTGAAGGTCACCCTGGGCACCACCGAGGACGTTGAGGAATAAGGGGAGGGAGACGCGATGATCGATTTCCGTAGCGGGCGCGAGCCGAAGAGCTCGAGCTTCGATTACATCCAGATCCGGATTGCTTCTCCGGAGGAGATCCGCGGACCCCGCGACTCGAAGGAGCGCGAGCGCCTCGAGCTGCAGGGCCAGCGGACGTGGTGGTCCTGGGGCGAGGTCACCAAGCCCGAGACCATCAACTACCGGTCCTTCAAGCCGGAGCGCGACGGCCTGTTCTGCGAGCGCATCTTCGGCCCGGTGAAGGACTGGGAGTGCCACTGCGGCAAGTACAAGCGCATCCGCTACCGCGGCGTCATCTGCGACCGTTGCGGCGTGGAAGTGACCTTGTCCAAGGTGCGCCGCGAGCGTATGGGACATATCGAGCTCGCGGTGCCGGTGGCGCACATCTGGTTCTTCAAGACGTTGCCGTCACCCATGGGCAACCTGCTCGACATGACCCTGCGGGATCTCGAGCGGGTGATCTACTACACGAATTACGTGGTGATCGAGCCGGGTGAGCAGGAGGTGCAGGAGAAGGAGCTGCTCGACGAAGACCGCTTCCTGGAGCTGCGCGCCAAGGCGAAGGCCGAGGGCGACGCGGCGTTCAAGGCGGACATCGGCGCGCCCGCGGTACGGGCGTTGCTCGAGCGGCTGAACGTCGACAAGCTTGCGGACGAGCTACGCGAGGCAGTCGCGGGCGAGACGAGCCAGCACCGCAAGAAGCAGCAGCTCAAGCGCCTCAAGATCGTCGATGCGTTCCGGAACTCTGGGCTCGCCGGCGAGGGCCGGAACGACCCGCGCTGGATGATCCTGGACGTGGTCCCGGTCATTCCGCCAGACTTGCGGCCGCTGGTGCCGCTCGACGGCGGGCGCTTCGCCACGTCGGACCTGAACGACCTGTACCGGCGCGTGATCAACCGGAACAACCGGCTCCAGAAGCTGATCCTACACCGGGCGCCGGAGGTCATCCTGCGGAACGAGAAGCGCATGCTGCAGGAGGCGGTGGACGCGCTGTTCGACAATGGCCGCCGCTCGAAGGCGATCCGCGGGCGCGGCAAGCGGCCGCTCAAGTCGCTCTCCGACATGCTCAAGGGCAAGCAGGGCCGGTTCCGCCAGAACCTGCTCGGCAAGCGCGTGGACTACTCGGGCCGCTCGGTGATCGTGGTGGGCCCGGAGCTGCGGCTGCATCAGTGTGGGCTGCCCAAGGCGATGGCGGTCGAGCTGTTCAAGCCCTTCATCATCCACAAGCTGGTGGAGAAGGGCATCGCGGAGACGGTCAAGCGCGCCAAGAAGATCGTGGAGAAGGAGTCGCCGGAGGTGTACGAGATCCTCGAGGAGATCATCGAGGATCACCCGGTCCTGTTGAACCGCGCGCCCACCCTGCACCGACTCGGCATCCAGGCGTTCGAGCCGGTGCTGGTCGAGGGCAAGGCGATCCGGATCCACCCGCTCGTGTGCGCCGCGTTCAACGCGGACTTCGACGGCGATCAGATGGCCGTGCACGTGCCGCTCTCGTTCGAGAGCCAGCTCGAATGCCGGCTGCTCATGATTTCGTCCAACAACGTGTTGAAGCCCTCGGACGGACGGCCCGTGGCCGAGCCGTCGCAAGACATGGTGCTGGGCTGCTACTTCCTCACCAAGGAGCCCGCTGACTTCGAGCAGGCCGATGTGAGGGCGGAGGCGGCGCACGTGGGCTCGATCGCGGAGCTCGACATGGGGCTCGCGACCAAGCGAATCGCCTATCACTCGCCTGTGTATTTCTGGGACGGGTCCGCGTGGGTCTACACGACCGCGGGGCGGGTCATCTTCAACAGCATTCTCCCCGAGGGCATCCGGAGTGAGGGCTTTCACAACCAGGTGATGCGCAAGCGCGACCTGTCGGAGCTGGTGTTCGAGAGCTACCGGTGGGCCGGGCTCACGAGCACCGTGCAGTTCCTGGACATGCTCAAGGAGTTCGGCTTCCGCTACGCCACCATGGGTGGCGTCTCGATCGGGGTCGAGGACCTGGAGATTCCGGCCGAGAAGTCGAGCCTGCTGCACGATGCGGAGGGACGCGTCGAGCGGTTCCAGCGGGCGTATGCCACGGGCCAGATCACCTTCGGCGAGCGCTACAACAAGGTGATCGATGCGTGGACGCACGCGAACAACGACATCGCGGACGCCATGGTGAAGACCATGCAGCGCTCCAAGGGCGGCTTCAACCCGGTGTTCATGATGTTCGACTCCGGGAGCCGGGGCTCGCGTGACCAGATCCGCCAGCTGGCGGGGATGCGCGGCCTCATGGCGAAGCCGCAGAAGAAGCTCACGGGCGGCATCGGCGAGATTATCGAGAGCCCCATCAAGTCGAATTTCCGCGAGGGGCTGTCGGTGCTCGAGTACTTCATCTCGACGCACGGCGCGCGCAAGGGTCTGGCGGACACGGCGTTGAAGACCGCGGACGCGGGCTACCTGACGCGCCGGCTGGTGGACGTGGCGCAGGACGTCACGATCACCGAGGAGGACTGCGGCACGATCCTGGGCCTCGAGATGTCGGCCCTGAAGGAGGGCGAAGACATCATCGAGCCGCTGCGCGAGCGGCTGGTAGGTTGCGTGGCGCTCGACGAGGTCACGGACCCGCACGAGCTCGATGAAGACGAGCGGCCCAAGGTGCTGGTCGAGGCGGGGAAGCTGATCGACGAGGAGACCGCGCAGGCGATCGAGGACGCGGGGATCGAGTCGGTCCGGATCCGGTCTGTGCTCACCTGCGAGGCCAAGCGCGGCGTGTGCCGGATGTGCTACGGCCGGAACCTCGCCACCATGGACATGGTGGATCTGGGCGAGGCGGTCGGGATTCTCGCCGCCCAGTCCATCGGCGAGCCGGGCACGCAGCTCACCCTGCGGACCTTCCACATCGGCGGCACGGCGGCCCGTATCGCCGAGCAGACGGTGCGGAAGACCAAGGTGGAAGGCGTCATCGAGTACGGCGATCGGCTGGTGTTCGTCGAGACGCCGGAGAAGCAGAAAGTCGTGACGAGCTACGAGGGCGAGCTGATCCTCAAGGCCCAGTCCCATGGTGAGGGTGGCAAGCTCGCCGTGCACTCGCGGTTCCACGTGCCGCTCGGCGCCACGCTGATGGTAGCGGACGGTGCTAAGGTGGCGCGCGACTCGGTGCTGTTCACCTGGGACCCGTACACCAACCCGATCATGACGGATGTGGCGGGGGTGGTGCGCTTCGTGGACATCGTTGAGGACGAGACGGTGCGCGAGGAGCTGGACGAGCTCACCGGGCGCCGCCAGCGGGTGATCATCGAGGATCGGGACAAGAAGCTGCACCCACACATCGAGATCATCCAGAAGAAGGGCGAGAAGGAGAAGCGCCTGCGTGACTTCGTGATCCCGGAAGGTGCCCAGCTCACGGTCGAAGACGGGCAGGAAGTATATGCCGGTCTGGTGCTCGCCAAGGTGTCACGCGAGGCGTACAAGACGCGGGACATCACGGGCGGCTTGCCGCGCGTGGCGGAGCTGTTCGAGGCCCGGCGACCGAAGGACCCGGCCACGATCTCCGAGATCGACGGCACGGTCCGGTTCGGCGAGATCAAGCGCGGCAAGCGCGAGATCTACGTCCACCCCGAAGAGGGAGAGCCCCAGCTGTACGAGGTGCCGGCCGGCAAGCACTTGCGCGTGCACGAGGGCGACCGCGTGCGCGCCGGTGACCGCCTCACCGAGGGCCCGGTGAACCCGCACGACATCCTGCGGATCAAGGGTCCGCGGGCGGTGCAGGAGTACCTCCTGAACGAAGTGCAGGAGGTGTACCGGCTGCAGGGTGTGAAGATCAACGACAAGCACATCGGCGTGATCGTGCGCCAGATGCTCCAGAAGGTCCGGGTGATGGATCCGGGCGACACGGAGTTCCTGGAGGGCGAGAACGTCGACAAGCAGACGTTCACCGAGGTCAACGATCGCGTCGTCAACAAGAAGGGCGGCAAGCCGGCCACCCGGGAGCCGTTGCTCCTGGGCATCACTAAGGCGAGCCTCACGACCCAGTCGTTCATTTCGGCGGCGTCGTTCCAGGAGACGACCCGGGTCCTGACCGACGCGGCGATCCGCGGGGCCCGCGACGACCTCCTGGGGCTGAAGGAGAACATCATCATCGGGCATCTCATCCCGGCGGGCACGGGCATCTACCGCTACCACGAGATCGAGATCGAGCCGCCGGAGGGCTTCCAGCCTCCGCCGCCGCCGCCCGAGCCTGCACCGGGTGCGGTGCCGAGTCCGTTCCCGGAGGAAGTGGAAGCGGACTGACGGTTGGGCAGTCGGACATGTAGACGACGGCGCCCGGGAGATTCCCTGTCGGGCGTTTGTCGTTGCGTGCCCCCGGGGGTTGCTCTAACCGCAACTCCCCCTCTATTTTGGAACTCTATTTGGCAACTTTTGCCTTGGGGTTATGCCGACCATCAATCAGCTCGTCCGGCACGGCCGCCGCGACACGGAAGCAAAGGAAAAGGCGCCCGCGCTGCGCGGTAACCCGCAGAAGCGCGGCGTCTGCACGCGCGTCTACACCACCACGCCCAAGAAGCCGAACTCGGCGTTGCGGAAGGTCGCTCGCGTACGGCTGACGAATGGCTTCGAGGTGACGGCCTACATCCCGGGCGAGGGGCATAACCTGCAGGAGCACTCGATCGTCATGATCCGCGGCGGCCGCGTGAAAGACCTGCCGGGCGTGCGCTATCACATCATTCGCGGCACGCTCGACGCCGCGGGCGTGAACGAGCGCAAGCAGTCGCGCTCCAAGTATGGCGCCAAACGGCCCAAGGCGGCCACGACATGAGCCGGAGAAAAAAAGCGGTCCGCCGGCCGGTGCCGGCCGATCCACGCTACGACAGCCAGACCGTTTCCAAGTTCCTCAATAACCTGATGGAGCGGGGCAAGAAGTCGCTCGCGGAGCGGGTGTTCTACCAGGCGATGGACCTGATCGAGCAGCGCACCGGCCAGCCGGGCGTGAATGTGTTCAAGCAGGCGTTGTCCAACGTGAAGCCGGCGCTCGAGGTGAAGTCCCGCCGTGTGGGCGGCGCGACCTATCAGGTGCCGGTGGAAGTGCGGCCCGAGCGGCGCACGGCGCTCGGCATGCGCTGGCTGATTTCGTTCAGTCGCGCGCGCCGCGAAAAGAACATGGCAGAGCGGCTCGCCGCCGAGCTGATCCTCGCCTCGAAGGGCGAGGGCGAGACGATCAAGAAGAAAGAGGATACCCATCGGATGGCGGAGGCCAATCGGGCCTTCGCGCATTACCGGTGGTAAACGTTTAGACCGACAACTTCGGGACCCTGCGCTAAGGGATCCTGCGTCGAGAGGGCCGAAAGCCCTCCGATGAGAGCGGAGCGAGACCGGCCCCCCTCCCGAGGGAAGGGCGTCACGGTCGCCCCGCGTTTTTGCTGACTAAGGGAGAGCAATGGCCCGCGTGACACCACTCGATCGCATTCGCAACATCGGCATCATGGCCCACATCGATGCCGGGAAAACGACTACGACCGAGCGTATCCTCTATTACACGGGCCGCACCTACAAGCTGGGTGAGGTGCACGACGGCACCGCGACCATGGACTGGATGGAGCAGGAGCAGGAGCGCGGGATCACCATCACCTCCGCCGCTACCACCGCCTTCTGGCCGCGCCGTGGCCAGCAGTACCGCATCAACATCATCGACACCCCCGGCCACGTGGACTTCACCGTCGAGGTCGAGCGCTCACTGCGCGTTCTGGACGGCGCGATCACGGTGCTCGACGCGGTCGGCGGCGTGGAGCCCCAGACCGAGACGGTGTGGCGCCAGGCGGACCGCTATCACGTGCCGCGCATCATCTTCGTCAACAAGATGGACCGCGTGGGCGCGGACTTCGACATGTGCGTCAAGATGGTTCGCGAGCGCTTCGGCGCCAATGTCGTGCCGATCCACCTGCCGCTCGGCTCGGGCGAGCTGTTCACCGGCATCATCGACCTGATCCGCCAGGTCGAGATCGTCTACGACGACGCGTCGCTCGGCAAGAAGTACGTCGAGGGACCAGTCCCGGCTGCCCTGAGGGACAAGGTGGCCGAGATGCGCCACCACCTGCTCGAGTCGATCGTCGAGCAGGACGACGCGATCCTCCATAAGTACTTGGAAGAGCATGAGCTTTCCGAGGACGAGATCCGCACGGTGCTGCGCAAGGCGACGATCTCCGGCAAGGTCGTGCCGGTGCTCGCGGGCGCTGCCTTCAAGAACAAGGGCGTTCAGGCGCTGCTCGACGCGGTGGTGGACTACCTGCCGTCGCCCACCGACGTGCCGGCGATCCAGGGCCACCTGCCGCACCACGACGCGACGCACGCGGTCCGCAAGGCCGCGGACGAGGAGCCGTTTTCTGCGCTCGCCTTCAAGATCATGACCGATCCGTACGTCGGAAAGCTCACGTTCTTCCGCGTGTATTCGGGCGTCATGGCGGCCGGTTCCTACATCTACAACAGCACCAAGGACCGCAAGGAGCGCATCGGGCGCCTGCTGCAGATGCACGCCAACAAGCGCGAGGAGATCGAAGAGGTGCGCGCGGGCGACATCGCGGCGGCCATCGGGCTCAAGGACACGAAAACCGGCGACACGCTGTGCGACGAAGGCCATCCGATCATCCTCGAGGCGATGAAGTTCCCCGAGCCGGTGATCTCGGTCGCCATCGAGCCCAAGACCAAGGCCGACCAGGACAAGCTCTCGATCGCCCTGCAGAAGCTCTCCGAGGAAGACCCCACGTTCCGCGTGCACTCGGACGCCGAGACGGCGCAGACGATCATTTCCGGCATGGGCGAGTTGCACCTGGAGGTCCTCGTCGAGCGCATGCGGCGGGAGTTCAAGGTCGACGCCAACGTGGGCCGGCCGCAGGTGGCCTACCGCGAGACGGTCCGGAAGCGCGTCGAAGAAGTCGAGGGGAAGTTCATCCGCCAGACGGGCGGCCG
>Ga0209378_1000454_pt1 | contig 30506 bp, 39 predicted proteins | sample GraSoiAngelo_156_FD_186170 | JGI IMG/M metagenome (GOLD analysis project Ga0209378, IMG submission 186170) | Grasslands soil microbial communities from the Angelo Coastal Reserve, California, USA - 14_1009_13_40cm (SPAdes) (version 2) | ecosystem: Environmental > Terrestrial > Soil > Grasslands ...
ACTCCATCCGCGATTCCATCAACCGGAATCTCTCGTTGGATTCTCATTACCCTCACCCATGGAGGGATGAACCGTTTGACCTCGGCGATCAGACGGGCGGCTTGCGCTGTCGAGTAGGGCTTGTACTCTCCTCTTTGCCATTGTTCATACAGCTTGGTTCCGGGCGTCACTAGACACGGATAGATCTTCAACATGTCTGGCTTGAAATCCGAACCTTCAAAAATCGTTCGAAAGGCCTCAAGGTCCCGTGTCTCGTCGCAACCGGGAAGCCCCAGCATCATATGGTACCCAACCTTGAGACCTGATTCTTTCAGAGTCTGCGTCGCCTCGACAACGTCCGCCACTGTGTGATCACGATGAATTCTTTCGTATACATCGTCGTAGAGAGTCTGAACACCTATCTCGACTCGGGTGACACCCATTGACAGCATGTGGTCTACGTGGTCTCTCCGAGACCAGTCGGGCCGGGTCTCAACCGTCACTCCGACATTTTTCACCTGAGCGTTCTCAGCAATCTGCTTGGCCTCGTCAAGTGATCCTGACTCCTGGTCATTGAGAGCGTCCAGGCATCTCTTGACGAATTCTTCCTGATACGAGCAAGGCATGAACGGAAAGGTGCCTCCAATCAAGATCAGTTCCACCTTGTCGACAAAGTGGCCCATGCGGCGAAGCTGCGATAGTCGACTGCTGACTTGTTGGAAGGGGTCGTACTTTGACTCTAGAGCCCTCATGACTGCGGGCTCTTTTCCAGTGTAGGCGCGCGGGACGCCTTCATCGGGACCTCCAGGGCAATAGCTGCACTTTCCGTGAGGACAACCATAGGGCTTGGGCATTACCGCAACCGTGGTTACGCCGCTGATGCCGCGCACCTGTTTGTCAGCTAGAACGGGTCGGAGTCTCGGTCGAAGATCATCGGATAAGAGCTCGAGAATGCTGGAGTTAGCGGGGACGAAGGGCGACTTGTACTTTCTGCAGACCTCGATCTTGACCTTGTTGACATCCTCTTTAGACGGATTTTCGAGAGCTAGGAGTCGTTCAAGAATCTCGGTTGAGACTTGTTCGACAACCTGACTCATTGTATGACGCCTTGGAATCTGCGTTTGTTAGACTGGACTGGGCTCTAACTGTCTTTCTATCGGTTTCCCATATACCCGTCCTTTCCACGAGAAGCCGAAGCCAAGCGACCCTCGAACTGTCGAGTCGATCCCGATGAAAATGTAGACTACGATAGCAAGTGGGAACATGAGCGCGTATAGAGAGCTGACTCCAATGGAGTTGTCAAGCATGACTATGCCAAGCCACAACAGGCCCGACATGAACAGTCCCGCGATCAGATAGGCGTTCAGAGGGGTTGCTGCTGCCAGTAAGATGCCGTAACCTAGGACAGCGAATGGCAATACGAGGAACGTGAACATCAGGAAGATTCGAGTGACCGCCCTCGGTAGCATGTGCTTCTCGGACACCGTGTAGAAGTTCTTCCTCCAGCCGCGCCAGATCTCACCCAGGCTAGCGTACATTCTGACTCCTAGGGCATCAGAGGCGGTGACAAACCGCAGCCGCATCCCTGCCCTCTTCAACAATCTGCCCAAGGAATAGTCCTCGATAATCTTGTCACGAACCGCATAGTGCCCCCCAATCTTGTCGTAAGCCTCTCGACGAAAGAGCATGTACTGTCCATTTCCAATCGCATTCTGCCGATTGTCATCATTAACCAATTTTCCACCTACCAAAATCATGATCAGAAGAAAGATTGGCGGCTGCAAGAGCCTCTCCCAAAAACTCCTCAGTATGGTTCCAGGCGCAAGTGTAACGAGATCCGCCTTCTCAGACCGAAGGTAGTTAACGGATCTTGCCAGGCTGTCCGTTGCGTGGAAGGAATCACCGTCGGTGAATAGGAGCAGCTCGCCTCGCGATTTCTTGTAGCCAAGATGGCACGCCCAGTTCTTTCCTACCCAGCCTACTGGGAGAGGGTCCTCGTCAACTATTGTGATCTCTGGAACGAATTTCTGAACAAGCTCCCGGGTCCCGTCGGTTGAACCACCGTCCACAACGATGATCTCTCTGTTGGGATACTCGAGACCCACCAATGAGCTGACACAGTCACTAACGGTTCTGGCTTGGTTTCTGACAGGCAAAATTATGGAAACCAGAGGGACGTTACTGCCGGTACCAGTCTGCTCTGGAAGCGTCGGGAAGTGCATTAGGGTACGATACTCGTAGCCGGCGAAAAGGAAGATGAGGAGTGATTGTATACCAAGCAAGAGATCGATCGTCAGCGACAATGATACCTGTACCATCGAGCGAGTTATTCTCAGTCCCGCGTCGGCTCAAATCTAGGCTATTAAGTTGGTCAGAGTCTGACCAGATGCTCGTTGCCTAGAATCGACGAATCTCGCAAACAGACTAGGGCCAGACGAGATTCTTCCCGTCCTATAGTGTCTAAGGGGTTGTTTCCACTTGAAGTTGATCGAGACGTGCGGATCAAATTGCTGGAACCGAGGCATGCACTCGATCTGTTCAAGCTCGTGGACTCGAACAGGATTCAGCTTAGAGAATGGCTGCCTTTCGTCGACGATTATCGATCCGTAGCGGCTGCGACTCAATTTATCACGAGAAATCGGGAAGAAAGTGACGGCACAACAGGCCTCGTCATGGGTATCTGGTCAGGAAGATTGCTTGCCGGTGTCGTGACCTTCGACTACATTGACTGGGGCAACCGCGCGGCTTTGGTCGGTTTCTGATTAGGCAAATCATTCCAGGGAAGAGGAATCATGACAAGATCGTGTAGCGCATTGATTGACCTGGCATTCAATGAACTGGGCCTCAATCGAGTGGAGATTTCTTGCGCTCTCGAAAACAGGCGATGTCGTCTGGTGGCTGAGAGGCTTGGGTTTGGGCAGGAAGGAATCTCTCGGCAAAGCGAGTGGTTATACGATCACTTTGTTGATACTGTCAGCTACAGTATGCTTGCTTCAGAATGGAAAAATCGGACCGTCTGATGCTTAGACCCTGATGTAGTTCTGGCCCGGTTTTCTGCCCAGAACAAATCTCTTCTGCGCATTCCTACGGACCCGCTCGCGCGGCGAAAGCCCTGGTTTGTCTAGAGCTACGATCTTCGGAGTCTGCTGCCTGACTTTTCCTGCTTTTGTTAGCGAGCCATGAGTAGGCGTAAGTTTCTATCTCCCTTTGCTATGTTGATGAAAAATGCTGACCGTTCTAATTAACGCTTCGTTTCTCCGGAGCTATGAACTAGACCAAGTCTCAATCAATGGCCTGCGTTCAGCGGAACCCTCTTGCCCGAGAGATCGCGCCTCATGTGTCCGAATTCAGGCATGCCACTAAGTTCCGCTTCTGAGAATACAGGTCCGTCGTGGCATACCAAGTAGGGCCCGATTACGCAAGCCGCGCATATTCCGACACCACACTTGAACACCCTTTCCAGGCTTACCTGGATGTGACAACGCGTTTCCATTGCGAGGTCATAGATCTTCTTCATCATCGGCTCGGGGCCACAAGTGTAGATGGCGTCAAATTGTCCGTGTCTAAGAACTGTTTCGGCGACTTTAGGGACCTGGTTCTTCTCTCCGTACGTTCCGTCGTCGGTTGCGAAAACTAGCTTGAAATGGTGTTCTTTACTGTCGGCTATCAGCCAGTCTTTGAAGAGGAGTTCGCTGGCGGTCCGCGCTCCCGTGATGAGAGTGACGTCACGGCCACGAAAATGAACCAGGAGAGACAGCAGTGGGACGAGGCCGGTTCCGCCCCCGACAACCAAGAGCTTGTGGTGGTGCCCAACGCTGTAGGGATGTCCATAGGGTCCCCGGACCCAGAACAAGTCGCCCGGCTTTTTCTCCCAGAGAGCCGTACTGACCGGCCCACCTTTCTTGATAACAACCCCCGCTTCGTTCTTGCCATGGATAGCGAGGACGCTCATTGGCACCTCGTCGACGCCTGGGACCCAGACCATGGCGAACTGTCCAGGATGAGCCTTGTGCAGGCTTACGTCACTAAACCAGAACGAGCGGATGGATGGAGTCTCGTCGACAATCCGCTCGAGTCTCACTGAGCGAGGCGTATGGAGCTGCGCTGTCGCCTGTTCCAAGGGTTAGAATCAGAATATACCGGGATTACTAATTAGTTATGAATCACGGTTCCGTAAAGTCTTCCGTTGAGAGGCATTCTGCTTGAGAGTGTAAAATCTCGGTTGTTGGTCAGGTCTCGTTCAGAATCCTAGCAACGGTCTTCGGTCTGATGTCCAGATCCATCTCGTTCTTACCTCATGCGACCTCGTCGTGCGCCCCTCTCCCGAAGTTGAAGGCGATGAATACCCCTCTATCGTTTCTCCTGACGCTGGATGGCAGTCTCGAAGTTATCCACCACGCTCCTTCCTATATCATCGAATTGCTTGACTTGGCCAGGCACGTCCAGTTCCACCATCCGTCTGTCCCGAAGTCGCCAACCTTTCGTGGTTCATCGACCATGAAGCCTCTCGAAGACCCAGTCCTGGAACTAGAAGGTCTGAAGGTTCCTTAGCTCGGCCTCGGCTGGAGAGCAAAAGGGACTGAGGATGCTCTAAAATCCTCTTTCCCTCCCGACATAGCAAAGCCCCTTAATAGCGAAAATTCAGCAAGACGCTACCTGCATAGGGCAACGATGAACGCTGACATCGATGTTTCAATCCGACCGTATGCTGAAGGAGACCTCTGGCTGTTGGAGAGGACACTCGGAAACCCAAGTCAAATGGTGCATTTGAACGGGCCGGAAAGTATAGAACAAATCCGGAAGCGTCACAACAAATTCCTCGCGATGTCCGCGGACCCGCACGCTGGATGCCAGTTCACGATTTTGACAGGCCCTTTTAATGCCCCGGCTGGTAATGTTGGATATTGGGAAAGCGAATGGAAAGGCAAGACTGGGTGGGAGATGGGATGGTTCGTGCTACCCGAATTCCAAGGGCGTGGAATCGCAACTGCGGGGACCAGACTGGTTATAGACTTGACTACCAAGCTTGACAGTCATAAATTCGTCTTCGCATTTCCTTCGGTTGAGAATCATCAATCAAATGCCATCTGTAAAAAGCTCGGATTCATACTAACCGATCAAGTTAGTTCCGAGTATCCGCCCGGCAGCAAACGCTTGCTGCGCTGCAATATTTGGATACTAACTCTTCCGGGCAGTGGAATGGATACTTCAGCGACGAGTTAGGAGGAGGAGAGACGTTCTCAGGGTCGTCTTAGATTCCCATGTGGGGCAAAAACATGAGACGGAAGAGTGAAAGAGAATCAACCGAATTCTTGCAGTTAGAAGATTATTCCTTCCCAAACGAAGACCTTACAGAACCTGAATCGCTACTAGCGAACGCCAAGGATCTGGTAGAGAATCGCCGCGACGAACAGAACGGTGAGTCCGAGTACAATGATGAAGAGGACTGGATTTACCATCCAACCAGGGTCCTTTGCAACGTCCGTCAACGCGCTTCTCGGTCACGGTGCCGAGAGCAAGTATTATTTTAATCAGGTTATTCGCGTAACTGGGACGTAAGCTTCCTTCTCAGGAAGTCTGTCGACTAGCTTCATCATCTCAGTGTAGTGGTGACTGATTATGTCCGCTCCCTTAGGTCCCATCATCTTCTCCGCGTTACTCTTGCACTGGCTGATGGCTGTCAAGATTCCCGTCTTGGTCGGGTCTGTGTAGCTGACGCCGCAGCTCTGGAATACTCCCTCAACGAACTGTTTGACCTGTGTCTTCAACATCTCATCGCTAACGGGCTGATTTAGTAGAGTAAAGAATTCCTTGTTCGCGCTCTCAAAGCATCTCAGGAGCTCGTCTCTGACCAGTTCTCCTGTAATCTGGCTCGTTGGGATGTCTGGCGCCTTGTAATTCCCGGTCATAGGGTCCCAATATGACATACGTTATATAAAGCCCTGTCCGTTACGCTATGGACAATCATTGCAGCATGGTTCCTTCTCACGGCAAATCGACAAAGATCTCCTTGGAAGATTCGATGCAGAGATCCTGAGTCGGACCCCTCATGTCGCCGGAGGAGACAGGACTGGAGTAGTTGCGAATCCAACTCCCCTAGTGGACCTCACAGACGCCCTATCCGAATGCGCCAAGGCAGAGTATGGAATCAGAATAGACTCGAAATCGGTCAGAGTCTTCGGTAAACTGGATTCTCAAATCTTCGGCGGCTCCGTCAAGGTCCGACCCGCGGTAGAGATAATCAGAGACGCAATCACTACAGGTAAGCTTAGATCCGGCCAGAAGATCTTCGAAGCAACCTCCGGCAACTTCGGCTTAGCCCTCGGCATGCTGAGAGACCTCGGGCTAGAAGCCATCGTTCTCGTCTCGAGGAGGATACAAGGAGGGGTCTTGGACGAACTCAAAAATGAAGGAGTGAGGTCTGTCAATCTCGATGTCGACATATGCCCAGCACCAGGACTGAAGATAGACCCGAACCTTGTGGTCGCAAAAGCCGCGGCGGCAAGTGTCCGAGAACAGCTCGCACAACTTGGCCTTGACACGGCGGTCTTCGACAAGAATCGAGGAGACGTGGAGGCACTGCTCGCGAAACAGGACGTGATCAGCCTTGCTAAGCTGCTCGCCAGAATCTACGATGGATTCTGTCCAGAGCAGTATGATAACGAACTCAACGTTCGGTCCCATGAGACAACCACCGCGCCAGAGATCGACCAGCAACTCAAAGCTCACGGCTTCTCGGTCGGAGACGTCAGAATAATCACTGCCTTCGGGACAGGAGGAACCTCGGCAGGACTCGCGAAATACGCACAAGCCAAGTACGGACAAAAGTCTGTGCACGTCGCGTTCCCGCTGGCCAACCAGGATGTTGCGGGGATAAGGACGAGAGACAAGGCTGTCGGTCTGAGATTCTACCAGCCCGAGCTATACGGTGGCGAACACGAGGTAGACTTCGAAGCCGCTAGACGGCTCTTGAGATTCTTTGCCGGCAGAGGCTATGGCATCGGCGAGAGCGGCGCACTAGCCCTCTACTCAGCCTTGCAGATGATCAACTACGGTGCGGGTGACAAATTCGTAGTGATGATCGCTGATGGACTGCAAAAATACCTAGCCGATCTTGAGGTACCAGTTGAGACCTCGGACCCTCTTGAGGTCAACGTGGAAGAAGCGAATTCCAAGCAGTCGATCTATGGGGAGGTTCTCTGGACCCACGCGATGTTTGTTCCAAGGGAAGAAGGGATCAAGCTGGTCGCGGACGCGTTGGGCTGTGAAAAGGACAAGGTGAAGGTTGCCACAGCGCGAGATGTTCAGTCGCTGATAACAACCGAGAAGATTCCAGCCGGAATCAACGCTCTTCTGCCGAAAGACAAGTCGAAGACACTGCTAGTCTGCATGGCAGGAGGAACATCTCTACGTGTAGCCGAGGTGTTGGCGAAGAACGGAGTTGGAGCCCAGAGTCTGACGGGCGGAATCATGAACCTGTCTCAGACTAACAATAGACAACCAGAAGACCTCGTCCAAGTCGCAACTGAGTAAGCTCTCGGGAACACCGGCAAGACTTTGCAGCGAATTCCGCTTAGGCAGAGGGTTCCAGGTGAGCTCTCAAATCCTCGAATACCTGACAAGCGTGCTTCTTGTGGACGACGAGGTTCTTATCGTGAAGGTAGCGGACTTTCAGTTGTTGAGTAGAGGAGAGAACCGCACCTTTCGTGCGAGTATGAAGAGTGTCAAGGAAAGAAAATGGCTCTGGCTATTGAAAGTAGAGAATTGGGAATTTATGCTGAGAGCGGAATCGGGAAAACTCCACCTTCTTCGTTGCTCGAAGAGGTCCTGCCAAACACGGGGCATGCTACTCGGTGTGGGATGGCCCGTTCTCGCACTTGTGCAGGCGCTCATACCCTGGAAATACTCACTAAGCCAATCCGCGGACGCCATCGACAGCGTAGTATCAGCACTACCAGGCTTGACCGGTCTCGAACGTCTGATTCTCATCTTAGTCCCTTACGCACTAGTGGCGAGTGGGTTGTTCATCATCCTCTTTTATTTTGGAACGTTCGGAATTCTTTGTCTGTTAGACATATTGACCATTAGACTACAGGCTCGCTTCGCCGTAGACATAGCTCTTCTGAATCTGAAGGAGACACGCTTAGGCAGATTCCGACACGATATTGTGGTTAGTACTGAGAAGACCGATTCAGATTCAAGACTGCCTTCTGGGGATTTTCATTTGATTGTTACTGCTCGTCGCGGAGCCCTCGCATCTGCGTTGGTGCACCGCGGAGCGCCACTCTAATCGACACCAGAGTTTTGCCATCGCGCTTCTTCTCGGTCCATATGTTCTCTACATGCGAAGGTTATGCCTGAATAATGCCTGATGTGTCTCTAACAGACGAGCTATCCTTGTCTGTCAAGACAGACATCGGTGCTGTTAGCGCCGTTCTGATGAATGATTGAAAATCGAAGATCATTTCTTCATGACGAGACTTGATCGGGCTCGGATTCCAGCCAAATGAAGCATTATGCGAACTGACGCCTCAGAGATTTCTTCCTCTGCTCCAGCTTCGACATTGTAGATGTGGAGCAGGATCAAGGGCCTGATTCCTGTTTCCCTCCCTCTAGGATGAGACTTGAAGTATAATTTTGGATAGATCTTCCGCGCCTGATCAAGAATTGGTGCGAGCGCCGACTCAATGATCCCGGCAATCTTGATTTCTACTTCCTTAGGGCGAGTCGTATGGAATGATTCTAAGTAGGGAATGATGCTAGCGCGGAATATCGCCTTCATTTCGGAAGGCACACCCGGTAGAGAGAACAGGGTAGTGCTTGACTGTTGCATCTTTACTCCGGGAGCTGTGCCAATGGGGTTCGGTAGAGGCGTGGACCCTTGTGGAAGAGTGGCCATCTTAGTCCGATACTTGGTAAGTTTGGGCTTGGTTTCGAGTCTTCGGTAGTGATCTTTCACCAATTGCAGCGCTTCCTTGTTCAGTCTCATTGGTTTGTTGAGGGCTCGTGATATTCCAGCCAATGTCATGTCGTCATGGGTCGGACCCAGGCCGCCAATTGTGATCAGGACACTCGGGTTTCTCTTTAGAGATCCTCGCGCACCTGATTTGATTGAATCCAACGAGTCGCCTAGTTGTGTGACTCTCTCGAGGGTCCAGCCTATCTTGGTTAGCTGTTTAGCTATCCAATGAGAGTTAGTGTCAAGTGTATGTCCGATGAGAAGTTCGTTGCCGATCGAGATGATCTCGGCTGTAGACTTCCTCGACAGTTTCCGCTCTTCCGTCAGTTCCAGATTCTCCTAGGCTTTCTGGAGCGAGAGGACCGCTGCAAGTGCGCCTGCAAGGGCGCGTCCCGGATCCTTTCCAAAGCCTATTATGATGAGATCCTTGTCAATGGGTTCTAACTGGCTCCTCAGCCTGGCGTTTTCTTTTGGAGCGAGTTCTGCGATACTCTTGTTGTCAGGCGGAATCACAAGCTTCTTGCCTAGAACTGCGACTGTGATTGAGCCTTCAGCTCCAGCCTTAATCGCTTCATCCCTCTGAACAATTCCAGTCATTCCTGGTCTGTACAATTTTGTAGCGTGCACTCCCATGACAGAATTGGCAGATACCAAGTCAGATTGGTCTATGGAAATAATCTTCTTGATTGATAGCTGACGAAGAAGCTTCCGGAGACTCTCCTTTCCCATCTTGGAAAGCTGGACGCCCTTCACAGTTACCAGGGCCATTTTGCTTTCTGCCAGCCTTTCCAACAGTCCGCGAACTACCCCGTCGTTTAGCTGGAGGGTTTCGGACAGGGCTCTCCGTCCCACAGGTCCTTCTCTCTCAACCAGAACCAGAGCGTTGAGAAGCTGGAGAGGAGTCAACTGAGGCAGAGGCCCAGTGGATCCACGCCTCCATTTTTCGAGAATGTCTTCGAGAATGTTTTCGCTCTTGGAGAGGGTCAGGATTTGTTCAGACGAATCGTAATCGACTTCCGTGAATAAACTCTACGCTCCAAGAGAAATCTACTGGACTGCGCGGATATCCTATCTTGGGCTCGAGATCTTATGTTTCGTGTTCTGCTAACTATTCTCTTACTACTATCTTTTCAATTCGTGTTATCTATTATGCGACCCTCCGGTTGGCCGCACAAAAAAACTCCTTACACTCTATGGACTCACCTCCGGAATGGTGCAAGGTGGGATTTGGACCCCCGGTTTACCGGCACACATTAGCGACCCACGGCAATTCGGAGTGGACTGTCTTCATGTCGTTGACCCGTATGGGTCCGTAACCCTTCCACTGATCCTGCCCAAGAAAGCAACCATTGAACCGTAGGTTGAAGACCGGTGAGTTTCGCAAGCCTACCCGGTACCCGTGTACTCCTCTTGAGGCTTACGGACTGTTTATCAGAGACGAAACAGCGCTTTCCTTTCTAATACGGGACCACAGGACGAGATAAGCCGTCGCGAAGAGAGCCGGTGACAGGCCGTTGAGCGAAAATATCGTCTTTTGGATTTCATTACTATAGTATGGGAAGAGCCGCAGACTCTGGGAATCAAAAGCGATTGCTATTCCTAGTCCAATGCCGCAGGCGAGCCATAGCAGCATCTTTCCTGTTCGTGATTGGAGATTGTACGTCAGAAGTGCTATTGCGGTCACTGAAATTGCTGTCTCGACAATTCCTGTCAATCCAAACACAACATACCCAGGAAGCACTACTGACAGTGTAGATATCCAGTACGGCAAAAGGAAGAAGTCGAAGAGGGCCACGGCAGACCACACTGCCAACCCAATGATTGACTGTTCGGAATGCTTTGACCCGAAGGGCTTGCGACCAGTGACAATCAGCGCCCCTCCAGCGGAGAATATGATGGTAGACAAGACAGCAACAGACGCGGCGGTTTCGTAGCCGAATACAGGCATGAACGGGTTTTGCCTAGCAAAGCCACTGAGCTGAATGATCGCGGATACAATCTCAACGGAGATCAGAAGCAGAAGACCAATTTCCGTACGAACGAGTTCAGGCATTCTGACTGGAGCTGAGGAAATGACCGCTAACGGCCCATCTACTCTACGATCTGACAACCCCTGCGGAATTGGATGATCCGTAAGATTAACATTTTGGGAACTTGAGGGAGTTTGACGAACCGGTCTCATCCGGTTCGTGATCTAACAATATTGACACTCCTCCGAGTTACCTTCCCAGCTGAGACTGGTACCAGTTGACGAACCCAGCTTCTGTTCCTGTTACCGTTTTAGGTCATGTCTAATAGGACAGTCCATATGGAATCATCAAGGCCATGAATAGAAGGAAGGCACAACTTTTCCTTCTCGCCATCACGGTCCCGATTGTCCTCGCGGTCGTGTACAGCGTGTATTCGATCTGGAACGGCTACAGGCCGTCGCTTGAACTAATCCTGGGCGTCGGGGGGGAGTGTTCATAGAAGCTTTCCTGGCGACATTGATCGCGAGCAAACGTAGCAAGAAGAAACTCCGACCTCAACCGTGAGTCAAAAAGGCTCAGAATGAACCCCTTACAGAATAGACCCCATGGCTGGGGTTTATGGGAAGACTACGAAAAATCTACCCTAGGAAAGACTCTGCCTACTTTGTCTTCTTGTCTGAGCTGAGCCACCATTTGAGATAGTCTTTCTGGCGGCGTTTCTTCTCCTCATCAACCGTCTCCTGGCTCTGAAACATTTTCTCGCGCCCCTGGAGGAGGTCTTGTTGCGTGAAGGTTAGGCCGCAACTCTTGCACGCGTATTGCTTAATTGCGGAATCATAGCTTAGGTTTCCGCCGCATTCCAAGCAATAATTGGGCATTCTCTGGGTTGCGCCTCGAATTTAGAATGCGGGGGCGGCCGCGACCAAATAAAGATTCGGTTACCCCGCGAAGTTTCACGGATGAACACCCGGGAAACCATGGAAACACTTGTCGTCCCCGGGTAAAGCTTCGAACAATCTGGGGTTTGGAAACTAAGTATGTCTGCGAAGAATGCTACTCGCACATCCAGCTCCTCAACCGAGCTGATCCTTGTGGGAGATTGATCTTCGTGAGGCTGGGAGAGATCGTGCAGTTCGGGGCGTTTGTGGTCGCTGAGATTGTAATCGGGCCGGTGTGATTATGGAGGCTCACGATTCTTACGGCAACGGTGCTAGATGAGCCGGGAGACAGAGTGGATGAAGTGGCGGTGGATATCATGAAGCTGGGCATTATCGTGGTCGTGGAGTGATGCCCGGCTATTCACTCTTGCTCATTTGAAGAGGTACGCGCTACCCGTCTGAAAGTCAAAGGCGTTGGGAGCACCGACCAGCACGAGCGATTGGTCGACACTGACTGACCAACCGAATCTCTCACCGGTTCCTAGGTTGGGACTCGTTAGCACTGACCGGAGACTACCCGTATGAGCGTTGAAGACAAAAGCCTCGCCCGCGGCAGCATATCCCCTAACAAATAGCTGTGGGGCACCTACAGCGATAATCCCACCGCTCACGCTGACAGACCAGCCGAATAGTCCTCCGCGCTGCGCGTCGGGGTTCGCGAGCGTCGACACTAGGCTACCCGTACGGGCGTTGAACACAAAGGCGTTACCAGGTGGAGGTATTAAGCCAACAGCTCCCTCATAGGGAGCCCCGGCAACGATAAGCCCATCACCTATACTCACCGACGACCCGAATCCTCCACGCCCATAGACAGTCACTGGACTCGGGTTGGGGTTTGTGAGTGTGAGCAGAAGACTGCCATTATTATCGTTAAAGACGTAGACGCTGCCCGCGCTTTCCTGATCATATGGAGCACCTACGACGATGAGTCCGTGGTCGACGTTGACTGAAGATCCGAACAAGCCTGGTGGGTTGGGGCTCGTGAGTGTGAACATTAGAGTTCCCGTCTGGTCGTTGAAGACGTATGCGTTTTCAGCACCCAGATTCTCGAATGGTGCGCCCACGACGATCAGCCCATCACCCATCCCGACGGTTAGGCCAAAGCCCCCCCACTCCGGGTTGGGGCTGGTTAGGTTGTAGACTAGTCCACCGGTCGTCGAGTTGAAGACATACGCGTTGCCCAGCGGAGTAAAATACTGAGATGGCTCCCTCGACACCCCGATTACCAAGAGTCCGTCACCAACAGCGACAGCCCAGACACTAAATCCTGATTGAACGCGGCCAACCGTAAACAATAGACTGCCTGTATGAGCATCGAAGAGAGAGGCGAGACCTTTGGCGCCCACAAGCGCTAGTCCGGCGCCTAAAGCTACCGACGAGCCGAACGCAAATCCGGTGTTGACGAGTTGGATAGGATCTTTTAGTCCTGGAACAGCAGAGGCCGTGACCGGGCTTGCAAGAAGCAGGATCATGAGGAATCCAGTCAGAACCAAGCTAAGCCTTACGATGGTAATTCCTGGGTCTCTTCCAGAGTAGAGCGACATAGGACTATTCCACAATTTACTTGCCCCCGTCGCTTATGAAAGTAATGCATTGATCGTCGGGGGTTTCTTTGGGGACGAAGGGAAAGACGACGCAAATCTCCCCCCAGAGGCAAGATAGCCGCCTACCTAGCCCTGAAATGAGATTTCACGGATCAATGATTAGGTCACCGAGAACAGAAAAAATCCCGCAAGATCTGACTAACACGTTTTTCAGGGAACGGTTAATATGGCAAACCCTGAAACAACGTCCCGTGTCATCCGATGCCACAGAGTCATGGTAGTCAATACAAGAGAAAACCCACTGGTGGAACCAAGCGAGCCTGGCGTGGAAAGAGAGCTTTCGAAGCTGGTGCTGAGCCGACCGAGACAACTCTTGGGCCACTTAAGCAGAGACGGGTGGGGATGTTCGGCGGGGGAACTAAAGTGCGTCTCGCCGTGGCCGACTGGGCCGTTGTGACAGACCAGTCTTCCGGTAAGAGTTCGAAGTCCAAGCTTCTGCGAGTCGTAAGAAACCCTGCGAACGTAGATTATCAGCGAAGAGGCGTGATCACTAAGGGAGCGATAGTGGAGACGGAGCTGGGGCAGGCGAGAGTCACTTCCCGCCCAGGCCAACATGGCGTCATCAACGCCGTGTTACTAGAGAAATCCCAGAAGAACTAGCAGTTGAGATGGTGGGCGGTTGAAACGCCCCGGATTCCTAATAGTTTGGCCAGCCCACCTGGATAGCTCGAAGACTCGAGGTCAAGGGCGCAGACTCCCGGTATCCCGTGCAGTCAAACAGCCTAGCCTGAAAGAAGTCTGGCAGGCAGCAATGTCCTTAGGATATTCACCCGAGAGTAAGGAGAAAGCTGCTCTATCTGGCTCACCCTGGGAAAAGACCGGGTATGTCACAATTAAGAAAACGGGACAAAGATCCACTGTACTTAAAGGCATAGCTAGCGAGATCGTAAAGAGCCGTCAGAAAGAAGCTCAAGCCGCTGAACCAAAGAAACGTTAGCACCCAGACCCAATCCGCGGGATCTAGCTCGAACTTGGTGGTTTCCGGTTCGGATACATGACGATTTTTCCGCAGCGGCCCGACTTCATCAACGCAAAGGCTTTGGCGAAATCTTCCAGCGCAAACCTGTGAGTAATGACCTTCGACAGATCGACCTCTCTCGCCTTCAAAACTTCCGCAGTCTTGTACCAAGTGCTCCACAACCGTCGCCCAAAGACTCCACGGACTTGTGCGTCTTTGAAGACAATCCAGTTAGCAACATCGAACTCGACGTTTTTCGATGGTAGTCCGAATAAGACGGCGGTTCCTCCTGGACGAAGCACCTTGAATCCTTCTTCGAAAGAGGGAGGTGCTCCAGACATTTCAAAGAAAACATCAACACCTCGTCCATCGGTAATTTTCATGATAGTCTCTACAACCTTCTCTTTAGAACCGTCGACCATTACGTCTCCGCCCATCTTCTTCGCCAGGTTCAATCTGTATTCGACGATATCGATCCCGAAGATCTTGCTCGCACCGAACGACTTGCAAAGCCCAATTAGACATGCTCCTATCGGACCGCAGCCGAAGACTGCGACCGTGTGTGCAGGTATGTCTGCGGCAGAAGCAGCGTGAACAGCGTTACCCAAAGGTTCTTGCGCGCTAGCCGTCTCAATGGGAATTCTCTTGTCGTTGAGCCATGCGCTACTCTCGTGAAGAGTATGATACTCAGCGAAGCACCCGTCAGTGTCGACCCCCCGCAGGAGCATCCTTTCGCAGATATGCCCATTCCCGGTGCGACACTGAAAGCATCTCCCACAGTTAATGTGAGTCTCGCCAGAGACAATATCACCCTCTCTAAGGTCCGAGACCTCCTTCCCCGCTTCCACCACCTTTCCTGCGAACTCGTGACCCATCACTAGGGGAGGCTTGACCCGCTTAGCCATCAGTTCGTGCCAATCATAAATCTGCATATCCGTTCCACAGATCGAGGTAGCCTCGACTCGGACCTGAATATCTCTCAGAGCCGGCTTTGGAGCGAAAGCCCATGGCTCGTACACAGCACCCGGACCTGGCACAGTCTTGACGACAGCATGCATTTGTTCCTTCAAAGGATTCCCTGAACTGTTTCCTCGGCGTTTCGTTAGAGGGTAAAACGTTATTGTCTGTCTGAATTGGCAGGAGAAATGAAACTTATCGTCTAAAGCGTTTTACCCAAGTACAGATCACCCGGATCAGAAATGAGCCAGCAATCCGACCTGCAAAGAGAGCCTCTGCTTGATGGTCTGCGCAAAGAGTTAGAGGGCCTTGACCGAGATGATCTGCTCTGGCGCATCCGGACTCTTCAGAGCCCATCGGCCCCACACGCTAAGGTTGACGGCAAGAATGTCCTAGTCCTATGCTCCAATAACTATCTCGGATTGGCTAATCATCCAAAGCTGAAACAAGCCGCGATTTCTGCCACTCGAAAATACGGAGCCGGCTCCGGATCTGTTCGCGTAATCGCGGGCACCATGGACATCCACTTGAAACTGGAGAAAATTCTTGCAGACTATCGGCGAGCCGAGGCAGCTATCACGTTTCAATCAGGGTATGCCACAAATGCAGGCACGATCCTGGCGCTGGTTGACGAGAGGGACCTGATCATCAGTGACGAGCTCAATCACGGAAGCATCATCGACGGCTGTCGAATGACCAAGGCTGAGAGGCGCGTCTACAAACACAAAGACATGAGCGATCTAGAAAAACAGCTACAGAATACTGATCGTTTCCGAAGAATCCTAATCATTACCGACGGAGTCTTCAGCATGGATGGAGACATCGCGCCCCTCAAAGACATCGTCGACCTGGCGACGAAGTACCAAGCCATAACGTACGTTGACGATGCACATGGCGATGGAGTCCTAGGCGAGAACGGACGAGGAATCACGAACCACTTCCACCTGGAAGGAAAGGTCGATGTTGACATGGGAACATTCTCCAAAGCCTTCGGCTGTGTAGGCGGCTACGTTGTTGGTTCGAAAGACTTGTGCACATATCTTCAGAACAAGGTCCGAAGCTATCTCCTGTCCGGGTCCCAGCCGCCGGCTATTCCAGGCGCCTGCATCGCCGCGATCCAACTGGTGAAGAGGAATCCGTCGCTGGTAAGGAAGCTCTGGGAGAATACCCGATACTTCAAGAAAGCATTGAACGACCTGGGCTTCGACACGGGACAGAGCAAGACCCCCATCACTCCAGTCATGGTCGGCGAGAGCGGGAAAGCCCACAAACTAGCGGACGAAATGTTCAAGCTTGGAGTATTCGTTCTTCCAATAGTCTATCCGATGGTCGGCAAAGACAAAGCGAGAATCCGGACGATCGTGACAAGCGCACATACCAAGAAAGACCTCGACCAAGCAGCGGACGCGTTTGAGAAAGCAGGCAAGAAACTGTCTCTAATCTGATCCCACCAAGTCTGAGTGGACACTACTAACCATAGGATCATTCGATGACTTATCATGACATAAGCCGGCAGAACTGAAATTCGTAATTATTGAACTACGGGAGCCCCGAAAGGCGTTGTTGCAAGATTTCTCGATGTTCGCCACTCCGGTCAGTATTTCTTCCTCGATTGCTGCGTTCTTGGCGTGACGAGAGTACTGACGGGATCAGGCCCATGGCATTTTTCAAAGTTGTTGGAAGCAGAATCCGACTATTCACGCTAGCTGTGATGATTGAGGTTAGACGTTCAAATGATCGAGAAGAAGACACTCCGGGAGAGGCATTCAGGGCTATTTACGTGTTAGTCCGGGCAAAAAAAGGGAGAGAGGGGGGTTCAGATCGTTACTTCGGCGACCTGCGTAGACCAGGCTTGGAACATGCTTACTTGGCGGAATTCTCCGGACAGCCAGAAGGCGTTCGGAGTGGCCGGATCCGTCGCGGCCCAGAAGTAGTCGCCGTAGCGTGTGCTGAGATCTGCCGCTGTGCTGGTTACCAGTACAGCTGCGTGTGACACTGTATTTGATCCCATGGTAGTTAGCTGCCCAACAACTTCAAGGTCAGGGAACTGCGTCGAGCTCGAGGAACCATAGAGCACTGCGAGATTGTTCGATGAATCTGTGGTCACTGCGGGGTAGAAGACTGCGGTTCCGGGTAGCGTGAGGTCGAAGTCTTGGAGGGCGGTGAAGGTTGTCGTGCTGATCTGGTCTAGCCGAGCGCAACTAGTCTGCTGGCATCCTGTACTCGACGGGCCGTCCTCCAACGCGGTCCAGAGCAGATTGTTCCTCCAGACGACGCTCGTGATACGAGCCTGGTTTACTGCGTTGAGGCTGCCAGGGTTGCCTGGCTGGTCGGCTCTTTGCGGAAAGTGCGTCTGCGCGATCGAGACTGTTGCGACAACTACATTGGTTGGCGACGGGGGTGTACCGTGGACCGTTCGGACATTGATTCCACCCTGCGTGGTCGGAGAGGTTGGGCAGGTGTTGCTCACCACTCCCGGAGGAACGACTGGCGTACAGTTCTCTACAAAGTAGGCTGTGGGGGTCGTGTCGCCGACGAGGATGGGCGTTGGGCTCAGATGCTGGGCTGGTCTGATAGAGAAGTTCGGATTGTGCGGGTTGTTAGTCACCGCGTCAATGTTCCGACCCTGCGGACAGGGAGTAGGCGCCGTGCATCCTGACAGCATCTCAGCTTTATTCAGCACCCAGTACTGCGCTCCAATGTACGAACTTGCGGAGAATGATGGGTCGAAGAGGAAGTCGTTGGATGCTATGAGGAACTTGTCGCTGCTATAGCCGATGTAGGGCTGGTCGGGAAGAGTGAAGGTCGAGGCCGGTGAGCAGTTGCTGTATGGTGTGGTGGCATTGCAGTTTGCTATGACCCTGTAGATGAACCAGGCTCCGGTTGGATCGTTGGTAACGGTGACAGCGAAGTTTACTCGGTTGACATCGAACGTGTCGATGATAGAAGCGTAAAACCTGTCCGCAGCTGCGTCGTAGAGAACTATTGGATCGCTCATTCCAATCCCTAGTGGTCCGCCCCGGGTGGGTAGGAACCAAAAGTCCGATAGTGCGAAGGTTTTCACGACAACGCCGTTGTTCTTCCAAATCGTTCCTGCAAGGTTGACCATCTGCACGACAAACCTGGAACTGGCTGCAAGGCCCATGTCAGGAGGAGTGCAACGACATGGGTTCGGGTTGGTTCCGGGTGTTCCGGCAAAATCCTTCACAACATGCGCTATCGAAGAAGACCCTGGGGTTATGACGGCCAGTGGATCATTTCCCACCTGCGTCTGAGTAGAGAGAGACAGGTCCGGCAGGCTGAGGGGCGTGGCGCTCTCTTCAGTCGGAGATGGAAGCGTGGCAACATTGACCTGGCCAACGTAGACTGCGGAGTACTCGGGCGAGAGCTGTTCCGTCGAGGTGGAACTACTCCCTGTGACCGTCACGACGCTGTGCGACAGAAGGACTGGCAGCGCTAGTATAGCTATGATCAAAACGGTTGTACTGGTCTTGTTGAGTTTTATGGCGAGGTAACGTTTGATCGTTGACAATTTTCGGTCAACCTACGATGGCCATAGTTAAAGCGTCCACGTACACATCTGAACACATCCGGCGCTATCCACAGATATATCTGAATCAAGACATATCCAGGGTCGAGAATATCCAATTTCGAGATATCGATCCTTGGAACGGAAAAACCCAGCTTTCAGACCGCCTCAAAGAAGCCTGCCTGGCTCAGCAATCTCAAGGGTCGGCATAAGACAGCAGAACTGAAACTCGACAATTAATGAATTCGTGGAGAAACCGAGTGCACCCGTATGAGTAACGCCTAATCTTCGAATCCAATGCGATCTATTCGGTCTGATGCTCTTCGGATTGCCCAGACGGAATAGGGTCGTTTGTCTCGATGACTATCGGTCCGGTGTAGCCGCAGTCCGGACACCGGTACATTGCCCCAGTGTATCCGCCCATCCAGAGAATGATGTTTTCAGAATGGCACTTTGGGCAGAACCGCCTCGTAATATTGTCCATACTCATATCCTGCCTATCCGACGAGAAGAAAGAGAGTCATAATGTTGAGCCACAGAGATATTGATAATCGCTGCTCCTTCCAAAAAGCTCAAAGCTGGTCTGTACCTCTATTGGATGAGCTGGTCTAGCACCAACCTGAATTCTCGAAATTAGTTTATGGGCGGGGCAGCTCGGTGCTGCCTTTCAAACGTCTCATTCGAGATTCCCAGGAGTATTTTGATTTCCTCCGCTTCTCGCGGGGTCGCCGAAGGCAGGGAGTTGCAGTATTCGAGGAAAACCAGTCCGAGAAAGACAGGCAGGACAAAGGTCCCTTCGACAATTTCCTCCCCGAAAACTATTTCGGCGACGCCGGTTTGGGAAACCCCGCAACCCGATGCGCAAGTCCCGTCACGAGTGTGCAAGGCGTAGAAAGCGCTTTGAGAGGCGACTTTGACCTCAGGCTCAAGCGGCGTCACAGCACCCAGGCCCGCGGTTTTCAGAGCCTGCATGCATCTTAAACCCCCGGTGATGTTTTTGGGACCTGTACGGCCTTTTGATCGAATGAAAAAGAGGAGTTTGGTTCAGTGAAGCTAGTATCTGAGCCTGTTTGAGAACGAGTGCACTACAGCCTCTTCCTCTCCCGTCCTCCGTTCAATGATAGGATTCTGTCTCGGAACGGGCTCGTACTTTACCTTGAACCAGTCAGGTATGACGACCGCACGGAGAAGCTCCTGGATGGTTATTCCTCGGGCACGAGCCTCATCGCTAAGAAGAGTGTAGGTCTGTTCGCCGAAGGCCACCATGACCTTATACGACGTTTTTTCTTCACGCTCTCAGTTTTCGAATATCCAGACGGACCATTCGAAATACCTATAGTCTACGTATCACGGGGCAAAGCATATAAGAATAACTGAAGCCGCGCCGCGAAATTCTCCTCGAATTCCGAAAGCAACGCGTCAGACCACCAATTGCATTTATTCCGCCAGCGAGCCATCGAAAGCGTCTTGTCAAGGACTGTCCCACGCTGCTCGTGCCATGGAGAACTCGCCATAACAGGCGAGATACGAAGCCCGGACGGTTGGCGGACAGGATTCAACCTCCAATGCAAGCAATGCGGGAAGAAATGGACCTATTCAGGTGGCATCTATAGGCAAGAACCAGCAGAGAACCCCGGATAAGACATCCTCGCTCGATGCGATGGAGCAAGAAATCCACAACCAAGTCGAAGACCTTCCAGCATTCGCTCGCGCACTCGGAAAGTATGACCGTTTTCGCAATCCTGACCCTTCGAGTATGATTTTCACCGGCTCAGGAGACTCCCTCGCAAGCTCACTCTTCGCCCATTACTTGTCCCAGATGAAGGCGTTTGCGGCAGACCCTTTCGAGCTCCAGCTCTATCCGAAGGTGGCCAAGAACAGGACCATCTTCATCACATCAGTCAGCGGGAAGACCAGAACGAACATACGCCTCGCTAAGAGGGTCAGAGGGCTAGCTAAGAAGCGCGTTGCAATAACCGCGAACCCGGATAGCCCTCTCGCGAAAGAATGCGACGATGTAATTCGGTTACGATATAGGAGCCCGGGAATCCTTACGTCCGGAACCGCGAGTTTCTCGGCCTCCCTCCTTGCGGTAGCCTCACTGATCCGCCAATTACCGAAACTCGATTCCCTACGCATCATGGAGGAAAGGGCAGCTGAGTGGGCTCGACCCTTGCGGGTCCTTCGTAACGGAGAGTTCCTGTTCGTCGGATTCGGGACGGGGTACGCTCTCGCAATGTATGCAGCTTTCAAGATCCACGAGGTTCTGGGGTTATCGGCTCAATACCAGCATACGGAGCAGCTTGGGCATTCCCAGCTTTTTTCACTCCAAGAGAAATCAGACAATCTTCTGTTCTTGTCGCCGAGTTCGGACAAGAAGACGAGTGAAGTGTTTCGAGTTCTTTCAAAGAGTGGTTTCAACGCGTATCTGTTGAAGAGGGACAGGCGCGATCCTATTCTGGGAACTCTGCAAGTCATGTTTTGTTTGCAACACTTGGCTCTCTATCTTGGGAGAAAGATGGGGCTCCAAGAATGCGCGTTCGTAACAGACAAGAAGAGGCTCGCGCTCAGTAGCAGGCTAATTTACTGACTTCGTACTCGACATTTCCGACTGAATATGCTTGTACACGTCGAGAAGGTCGTCGGTCTCAATTTGATGTGAAGCCGCCCTTCTCACCTTCTCAAGGCTAGTGTTCAAGGCAATAGAATAGCCGACTACTCGAAAGACGGGAACGTCATTCAGCCCATCTCCCACATGAACCGTCTTGCTCAATGGAATGCTCATCCAGGCACAATACTTTCTGATGCCAAGCCTCTTGTCAGGTAATGGCTCGATGTCATCGGTGATCAGGCCGTTCTTGACTGCCACCTTCGACGAGACAAACCCGCGGAATCCAAATTGTTCTAGCAGATACTGACAGAGAAAGTCGGGATTGTCCGTGCAGAGGATCACTGAGAGTCCGAGGCCCAATAGCTTGTCAACGGTTTCGCGGATGTTCCGCATCATCGGAACCTTGGAGACTTCGGTTAGAACGTCTGCGAGTTTCATCCCGACCAGAAGCTGAAACTGCTGCAAGAGACCCTGTCTCAGAGTAATCCGCTGTCGATGGTACATCTGGTCAATTGAGTCCCACTTCTTGCCGATCCCTAAACCTCGAGCCGCCTGAGTAAGCGCAGGCTGACGGAAGAGGGTCTTGTCTACATCGAACGATACCGTAACAAATTTCGGAGTCTTCATTCCGCTGGGAAATGCAGAACCAGTGCCTTAGATGATTATGGTATGCGCCTAGAGAGGCTCAACGTAGCCGAAGTTTTCCCGAATGATACTCCGGACTTGTTCAGCTCTCTCTTTTGTATTCTTGTCTAAGAATATCTTGACAATGTGGCCCTTCTCTGTCTCGAACGTTAGCCCTTCCTTCCGGAATTTTTCGAGCGCATCGTTCAGTGTGAAGTGATTGCCGAAAGTTGCGATGACCACTGCCTGGCTCTTCTTCTTTCGACCCAGCCGGACGGCAGTCTTTCTGAATCCCTCAGCTAGTCCGTACGCCATACCTTATCGGACCTGTGGTGCTCCGTTGACTTGTTATATGGCTATCTCGATTAGGCTATCCTTGCCGCTCGGCTTCTTTCCAAGGACCCGTCCGAGCTGAATCTCGACCGGTTTTCGCTTTGATCTCTCGCCGCCGTACCATCTTTCCACCTGATGCCTTCCGTACTTCTGGCGAAAGAGCTCGAATGTGTGTTCGAGTTTTTCTGGGACGAGTCTGCCAGTTCCCTCGAATAGAATCTCTGAAACTTCCACTTCGACTCTTGGAGTCTTGACGACGTTCTTCCACCATTGAGAGGATTCGTGCGCGAGAAAGTACAGTTTTCCGTCTTCGAAGGCGAACCAGAGCTCAACGTCGTGCTTTAGCCCGGTCTTCCTGCCTCTCGTCGTGAGGTTCAGGTATGGGGTCTCTTCCAGCATTACCTCGCTCGTCGACATTCTTCCTAATTCTCCTCTGTCGCTCCTACTGTTACTGCTTCCGTCTTTTCTGAAGACTTTGTTACCGGCCTTTCCGGAAGTAGGGAATACCTGCCATCTGGTGTGCGATAGAGCGCAATTCGGGCCGTTGTCTCCCAGTTGTCGCCGGTTGGGTGTCGGATCTGAACCGTAACAACCTCTGCGGACGGTTCAGACTTTCCTGGCCATATGGTGATTCCTAGAAAGTCTCCATTCGGGAGTTTTGTGGAGAAGCGAGCTTTCGGGGTCTGCTTCTCAGCCATCATGCCGTGAGATGTGCCCTAGGTTCCGTATAAATTAGGTCGGAAGACCGAGAAATCGTCTTCGGACGACGGAATTCACCGTTACCTATTTAGACCCAAAACTAGACTCCGTGAGCGACGAACTATGAGCTTAGAACTGAAAGCGCAGAAAGGAGATACCGTCTCAGTCCACTATGTCGGAAAATTCCCTGGCGGAAAGATCTTCGACACGTCGATGGAGAAGGAGGCCAAGAGCGCGGGGCTGTACAATGCGGCTCGAGAGTACAGGCCTCTGATGGTGGTATTGGGAACGGGCAAGGTGATTCAGGGTTTCGACGAGGCCTTGATGGGTATGAAGGTGAACGAGGAGAAAGAGGTCGTTATCCCACCCGAGAAGGCTTACGGGAGGAGTGGGAATCACCCGATGGCCGGGAAGACATTGCAGTTCAAGCTTCGAGTAACAAACATCAGACGACCCTAAGAGCGGCGCTGACGTGCTTGGGTCCGGGAGTTCAAATCCCGGCCGCCGCGCCAAAGAGTTCTACGTCAAGTGGCGGCCTGGTCTTTCTATCGAACTAAAGTAAAAGTGAACTGGTTGTTCCTGGAAGTCACCAGGGTTATCGTGTAGCTATTCCCTGGGGTAAATGTGAATGCTGACCCTGAAAGTACGCAGCTTGGGCAACTGGAACCGATCAGAATCAGAGTGGGGGCGCTCGTTTGAGGGGAGATGGTTGGGCCCGACCATGGCGTCAGTGTGTATTGATTTCCTGATGAGTCGCGAACGGAGTAAGCGATGAAACTAATGGAGACGTTGCCACTGTTCTCGAGGTCAAGGGTGACAGCGGTCGTGGAATTCAATGAGAATGAGTAGTTGATGAGAGTGAGAGATTCAATGATCACGTTCGTCACTCTCAAGGATCCGAAAACTTGGTGGACTAGAGAGCCACTTATTCCTCCAATGGTGACATTGTACGTGCCAATTGCGGCGGTGGAGTTCGTGAAGATACTCATCGCGCTACTTGCTGTCCCACTTGCGGCGAGGAATACAGTTGCGGGAGAGGTTGAGAATGTCACACCTGGGGGAACTGTTGGAATGATACCGTCCGATATGGAAACGCTCCCGGTGAACCCGCCGATGCTTGTTACTGTAATATCGATCGAGCCGGCCGAGCCGGGGGTAAGGGTGAGAACGCTAGGATTGATCGTGATGGAAAAATCGGGTCCGACTGTCGAGGATATGGTCAGAAGGAGAGTGGTTGTATGGGAGAGGATGCCGCTGGTCCCAGTTACATGGATGGAATAGTTTCCTGCAACCGAATTGATGCCTATATTCAGAACTGCGATAATAGTTGCGTTCCCGCCCGACGGAACAATCAAGGTGGGCGGGGAGGGTCCCAAGAACTGCACTCCCACGCCAGATGGGACGTTTGAGGTCGAAATGCTAACATTTCCGGCGAATCCGTTTAGACTCAGGGCAACCACGCCAAAGCTCCGCGTCGAGTTTTGAGCCGTTATGATTGAACTTGGCGAAGTGAATAGACTAAAGTCACCGGAAGACCCTGTAGTGATCGATAGCGAGCCGACAGTGATGTGGAAGAGAGAACCACTCGTTGCAGTGACTGTGAAATTGTAGGCACCCAAGGCAGTGGTGCTGTTCGTTAGGATCTGCAATACTGACACCGCCGTTCCACCGGAGGCGAGCAAGACCGTGGACGGAGAGAGGATGATGGTAGGACCACCGGGAACTGTGGGGGTGATAGAGCCTGTCATCGAAATGGTTCCGTTGAAACCACTCATACTGGAGAGAGTAGCATTGACGAGTCCCAGAGAGCCCCGAAGGATTGTAACAGAGTTTGGATTTGCGACAATACTGAAATCGGGGAAGATGGTTTGAGATATAGTGAGCGTCAAAGTGGCAGTTTGGGTCAGGAATCCACCCGCGAATGGCGCAGTTGCGGATATCATGACGGAATATGTTCCGGGAACGGCGTTACTGCCTACGTTCACAAAAACTTGTGAGGTCGAAGTATTTCCGGGTGAGAGATTTATTTGTGGGGGGCTTATCCCGATTCCAACGTTCAAAGGAATGTTCAGGGGGGAAATTGTAACCTGCCCCGCGAACCCGTTTAGACTGGTCAGGGTGGCGATTGAGGTTCCTGAAGAACCTGTAGCTATGGTCAAGGTATTGGGAGACAGAGACACGCTGAAGTTAGGCTGAGGCATGATCACGAGCACCGTGATAGAATGGCTAAGGTTCGCTGCCTGTGCCAGGACTGTTACAGTAAAATTGAGCCTAGGAGTTGTGGGTGTTGTTGAGACCGTCAGAGTAGAGCTGGCGTTTCCCGAAGGTTTCAATCTGACAGAGTTTGGGTTTAGGCTAAGGCTAACGCCTAGAGTCCCATTAATTACCGGAGCGATGCTCGCAGACAGCTTGACCATTCCAGAAAACCCGTTCACACTGACAAGGCTTAACGGCGTGGAGACTTTTGATCCAGGCTGAACGATTAGAAAGCCTTGAGCCGAGAATATCTTGAAGTCTCTAGGAGACGAGGGCGACGTCACTCCCACGCTGCCAAGTGCAGCCATCGTTGGGGTGGCAAGAAGACTTGTGATGAGGAGACAGCCCATTACCAAAAAGAGCCTGCTCCGATTCAAAGAAATCGATACTCCCGGTCTCTAAAGTTCAATCGAGTCTGGCTGATACTATTTGTTGCCAAACCACGCACCACAAACAATTGCATAAGGACCCATCCGGTCATATAAGTCCGCCTTAGGCATGCGATTTACCTTGGTATCCCTTTCCATAGGCCTATTCTGTGAGGAGACCGCCCTATGCAATATCGATCATCGCAAGGCGAGTGTCTCTTTTCTTCTGCTGATCCAGGTTTCGGTTGTGCCTTTCTCGATCTCGTCGTAGAGCTTGTCCGCTTCTGCGAGAATCGCTTCGAACTCTTTGATGAGTTCTTCACTTATTGATCTCTTGCCGATCTCTACCAGTTCCTTCACAAACCCCTCTGACTCCGGTTCTTCCATTGCCTCCCCGTTCTCCTTCCAGGATCGCCGCTCTGTCTCAAGGCAGGTCTTTAGTCTCGACAATCGTGACCTGAAGAGCGCCTCATCCAACACGGGTCCCCTGCCTCCCCCTCTAGCAACGTTAGCGTGAAGATTCGCCAGACCCCCGCTGTCGACTGCTAACCGGACTAGCGATTCGACAGCCTCACCAGGTCGCAGCTTCTCGAGGGCGCAGAGCTGTTGAAACTGTTTGAAAAGGACCCGGTCTATTCTAAGACCCGTCTGCTGCTTAGACATCTCGACCACACAAGATGTCGAGACGATTAACTAAAGCAGGAGAGCAGACCGACAACCATGTTTAGCCTGACCCGCTAGCCACATACCCGAGACCGCCCCTGAGGAACGACTCTACCCAAATTGCGGGATACTCGAATTGGTCAGACGACTTCCATTAATGATAGGCGTGGATAGCCTCGTTCAAAACTGAATTCCACACCGTGAACGTTGCTAAACGGCTTGACCCCATAGATGAGGAGGGATTCGTCAACTGTCTGTGTTTTCAAGTAATAGTCGACGCTTCTCTGAAGTTCCTCTCTCATCATCGTAGGTCGTGAGACTACTGCCATCATGAAAGCTGCTGACTCCCGTATGCCGGCTCCAATTTCGCCGAGACTTGGAACCCCGATATCTTCACCGTATACCTGTGCTAGTTTGTCGAAGTCAAATTTCATCATTCTTGATGTTGAGATGGCCCCAAGCTGGCTCCAGCACCTGTCGATGATTGGAATATCTTCCTCTATCTTGCCTTTCATCTTCACCCGCCACTTTTCATCTGGAAGCCCCTGGTTGTACTCTGCGATGCGGACCCTCTCGTTCAATGCGTCGTTTCCGACGTAGTTCCTCATAGAGTCGGCAACGGTCTGGGAGTTGAATATGCTGTAGGGAACTATGAAGGCAGAGCCACCCTGGTTGATGAAATTAGCTGTTATGATGTGCATGAGAATGATGCCGACACGGGGAGATACTGTGCTGTTGAGATCTATCAGGACAGAGGAACCCTTCTTGACTCCGCCCTGGAGCAGTTTGTCAAGGTCTTCGCTGCCTGTCGAATAGGCCGCTTCAGAGTGAGGAACAATGGTGGGAACTCTAGGAGTTTCCGACAAGTCACCATCAAGATGAAATCCGACCCTAGGTAGGGGCGTGAATCTGCCTCTGTCAAGAGTGAAGAGTGCTCCCTGCCTGCGCAGCCTAAACCCTCGGAGCTTGTCGACCGTCATACTCCTGACTACCCTACCTTCCAATCGAGACATTGACAGTGTGGTGATTCCATCTGCAAGATACGTTAGACTGGGAGCAGGTTCACCTTCGCTCACAAGTACTGCACTGAGCTTGCTGTCGTCTAGCTCGGAAAAGATTGCTGACTCTAACGAGCGACGTTCTTCCTCGGCTAAGTTCCGTACAGCTCCTTCCCAGCTATCTATGACAACGATTCCTTTCTGCTTCGCCCGTTTCAGAGCGAGAATTCTATGTACAATATTCGCGGTGGCTCCCGACAGACGAGCGTTGTCCTCACTCTCTGTCCAGTTGCCTGCAAGTCCCTTTCCTGACATAGAATCAATGATCTCATGAACTCCAGGGAAGTGTCGACGGAACTTTATTGGTGAGACTCGGCTCGACACGTACACTTTGTTGGCAGAGATTTCACGAGGCCCGATGCGAGTCCCTTTCACTCTTCTGAGAAGTTCAAGCGCAAGCGTGGTCTTTCCTGTACCAGGAGCCCCTTGGATCAGCAGAACGTTACCCGGTGATTCTAGGAATTTCCATATGAGGCCGAGCAGTTCGTCTTCAAACGGCTGTGCAGAGATGTCTTCAACTTCAGCATTCTGAAGCTCCGTATTCGCAAGATTGTGTTCCGATGTGGCAGCCATCGAACCTAGCCGAAACAAGCGTCTGACATCTTGCTCTCAAAGAACCTGTTACTCATGCTCTTGCTCGGTTAGGACTCTGAGGCCTGGTATTCGTTGGACGTGTTCCTTGTTCTCGGTTGGCCACGGCTTAGCCTTCGTATTCTAGCGTGCGAGAGAAGTGTTATGCGTAATCTTTCAACAGAATAACCTCGATCTCCTTCACCTTCTTCAACTTCTCATCGTTCGTCACAAAGCATCCGGCACCGGATACGATCGCAGTTCCAATCTGTAACGCGTCGGGAGGCCTAATCCCATAGGCGGCTCTCAGATCCACAGCTCTCTCGACGCAGCTATCATCGATACTCCTCAACGCAAGATTGGGAAAGGTTCTCAGCAAAAATCCATAGTCGTCAACCACCTTCTGCTGATTCAACTGTTTTGGCCTGACCAGGACCTCCATGAGAGTAAGAGTTGACGTGACGGCCCTAACCCCGCCCTTCTCCACCAGCTCGAAAAGTCTGAGTGTAAGACCTGAGAAGACCGGGTTCTTCTCCAGATGATAGATGAAGGGAGAAGTGTCAATTCCGAGGATGCGGTGCTTGCTCAGGCTCTTGAGGAAGTTTCCTTCTTCCAGGCTTCCCTCTCCGTCCTAACATAGCTCTCAGTCTTTACCCCTTTCCAGACACCCTTGTGCAGGCCAAGCATGTGTTTCGAGTAGTTCCGAGGCTTAGGCTTCATCAAGACCCTACCATTCTCGACCTCTACCACCAGCTCGTCTCCAGCGCCTACTCCGAGCGCTTCTCTAGCCTCTCGGGGCACGACAACCTGATGCTTCCGGCTCACTCTAACAACAGAGCCCAATCTTCTTCCCGCGTTACAATCTTGTACGCGCTTTACAATATAGCTTTCGCTTTACCAGGGACAAATTAGACGGGGAGGGTCAGCCAGAGACTATTGGAAAAGAGCGACCCCGGGGCCGCTGTTAGCATTTGCGGTTACCAGACCCGTTACCAGTCGGGAAATGTCAATTGCGGTTGTTCCTCTCGGCATTGACTGCCGAAACCGAATATCGTCCGGGGAGAGAGGACGTGGTTAGCCTGTTACAGTCTTCGTAGTATTTCTTGTTTGGATAAGGCTGTGAGGCCTGGTATTCGTTTCGAAGTGTTCCTTGTTCTCGGTTGCGACGGCGTAGGCTTCTTGGAGCGCTGTGGCTCCGACGAATAGGTCTCGGATCTCGATCCCTCTCCCAGCCCTGTCTAGACCGGAGAGTATCTTTGCCGCAAGCAGAGACGCTTCTTCGGTAAAGGAGAGTATTCTGAGGGTCGACCTGAGTCCCGCAAGCCATGAACGCTTGTTCGAGTTTGCTGAATCCTCCTAGTTGGCGGGGTGGTCCGAATGCTGTGTCTTAGGATGAATCGGGAGCGTAAGGACTTCTTTTAAAAGCCCGCGGATTTTGTTCCAGTAGAGGCAGAGGGGCCCTGAACAAGATTAGTCGTGACTCGACTGATGAGGATTTCAGGCGCAAAGCAGTCCGACTTATCGATTCTGCCAAGGACGAGATAATCGTCATCACAGGCGAGATCAGTGCTTATGGATTCCCAGACCTGAAGTGGGCGGCGGAGCGAGCCCGAGAAAGAGGGGTTGCCGTGAAAGTATATGCTTCAAACCCATCCTCCGATGTTTCTAATGGGCTCATCGCTAGGGGAGTCGAGGTTTTCATTGGGCCACGAGTAAGAGATCATTTCCTAGTGGCAGATTCAAAATCTTACATTCTGTCGAGGCCCCACGCTCTGAAAGTCGGAGAAAGGACAGGCGAACTTCATGAAAATGAGCCTGAAGAGGCCGCGAAGATCAGAGACAAATTCGACAAGCTACTTGCCGGCGCGAAACCAGTGAAGAAAATCGACTGGAAACAGGATTCCTTGTGGAAAGCGTTGCGGCGGCCCATCGACTGGAAGGTTGATACACACGCTTCACGCCTCGATGAGGAATTTGCCTGAAATTCTTCGTTGATACAAACATCTTCGTAGCGGCTCTAAACAAACACGACTCGGATCATGTCACAGGTAAAGAAATACTATCTCTGGCGTTTGAAAAGTCTGAATGGCTGTATACATCGGACTATATTCTCGACGAGTGTATATCCGTAGCATGGAGCAAGACTACGAAATTGGATACTGATTTTCGTCTTTCACTGATAAGAAATCTAGATCGTGTAATTCAGAATAGCGCAAAGCTGAAGCTGGAAAAGGTAGGCGAGACTGATTTTGCAACGGCCAAGTCATATCTTAGAAAACACGCGGAGGTAATTCCGAAACTCACGGATTGGACGTCGCTCGTTATAATGAGACGAAACAGCGTCTCAAAGATCCTTTCGCTGGACGGCGACTTCCGGGACGTGAGATCTCTAGCCGAGTTCAAATGGGTCGAAAGGATTAACCAAGCCAC
>Ga0209378_1000457_pt1 | contig 30472 bp, 28 predicted proteins | sample GraSoiAngelo_156_FD_186170 | JGI IMG/M metagenome (GOLD analysis project Ga0209378, IMG submission 186170) | Grasslands soil microbial communities from the Angelo Coastal Reserve, California, USA - 14_1009_13_40cm (SPAdes) (version 2) | ecosystem: Environmental > Terrestrial > Soil > Grasslands ...
AGGGGGAGCTGGCCGAGCAGCGGCACGCCGTACTCGTCGGCCACCTTCTTGCCGCCGCCCTCGCCGAAGATCGCGTATCGCGTGCCGGTGTCGGGCGCGACGAAGTACGACATGTTCTCGACGACGCCGAGCATCGGCACGTTGAGCCGCTGGAACATCGCGATCGCCTTGCGCACGTCCAGCAGCGCCACGTCTTGAGGGGTCGTCACCATCACCACGCCGGAGAGCGGGATGACCTGCGAGAGCGACAGCTGCGCGTCGCCGGTGCCGGGCGGCATGTCGAACACGAGGTAGTCGAGCGGTCCCCACATGACGTCGCGCAGCATCTGCTGGATGAACGAGTGGATCATCGGCCCCCGCCACACGAGCGGCTCCTTGTCACCGACGAGCAGGCCGATCGACATCACCTTGAGGCCGTGGGCCTCGACCGGGATGATGCGGTTGTCGAACATCCCGGGCCGGCCCCTGGTGCCGAGCATGAGCGGCAGGTCGGGCCCGTAGACGTCGGCGTCGATGATTCCGACGTGGGCGCCGGCCTCGGCGAGCGCCAAGGCGAGATTCACGGCGACGGTGGACTTGCCGACGCCGCCCTTGCCCGACGACACGGCGATCGTGTGCTTGACCTCGGGAATCATGTCCGCGGGGCGCTGGGGCGCGGCCGGCGCGGCGGCCTGCGGGTGGCCCTGCGCGCCGTGCTGATGCGGGTGAGCCGCGGCTGCGGCGCCGCCGCCCATCTTCGCGCTGACCTTCGACACGCCGGGCAGCCGCCCGACGAGCTTGGACGCCATGCTGTGGATCATCACCTTCGTCTGCGGCGGCTGGGCCGCGAACGCGAGCGTGAAGCTGACCGCGCCGCCCTGGACGGCGACGTCGCGCACGAGCCCCAGCGCGACGATGTCTTTCTGGCTCTCGGGATCCTTGATACCGCGGAGCGCATTGATGACGTCCTGCTCGCTCGCCATACGGACGAATGATATACCCGACGGGTCGGGGCGGGGCGTATGGGAACGCGGTTTCCCAATCTAGGGCGCCTTCGCTCTCCCGCCTCGCCCGGCCGCGCGCGCAAGCCGTTGAAAAGACGCCGCGCCCGGCGTGGAACGCCGATTGCTGCCAGAGGGGGCGGCCGTCTCGATGAGAGTCGAGCCAAGCAGTATGTTCGATGCCCTCCCCCCGGCGAGGGCGGGCCTGCCAGGGCCCGCCCTCGCTTGATTTTTGCCCACCCTTCCTGATACATAAGTCGAGTGGTCCCCCCCGAAGAGTTTCGTCGTGTTCTCGGTCACTTCGCCACGGGAGTCACGATCGTCACCACGCGTGACGCCGACGGCCGTCCGACCGGGCTCACCGTGAGCGCGTTCTGCTCGGTCTCGCTCGATCCGCCGCAGATCCTGGTCTGCGTGGATCACAAGTCGCAGAGTTATCCGGCGCTGCGCGACGGCGGACACTTCGCCGTCAACTTCCTCGGCGACGGGCACGAAGACATCTCGCGCCGCTTCGCGACGACGCGCCTCGACAAGTTCGACGGCGTGGCGCACCGCCTGAGCGGTCACGGCGTGCCGCTGCTCGACGGCGCGCTGGCGCAGCTCGAGTGCCGCGTGGTCTCCCGGCACGTCGAGGGCGATCACACGATTCTCGTCGGGCTCGTCGAGGACGCTCGCAATGGCGCGGGCGAACCGCTGCTCTATTACCGCGGCAAGTACCGCCGCCTGGCCGAAACCCCTTCAGGAGCAAAATCGTGACGATTCCGCTGTCCCGTCCCCCGGTCGACGACGAGATCAAGCAGGCCGTGCTGGCAGCGATGGATTCGCGCCAGTGGATCCTCGGGCCCCAGTGCAAGGAGTTCGAGAAGGAGCTGGCGCGCTACATCGGCGTGCGCCACTGCGTGCTGAGCAACTCCGCGACGGCCGGGTTGTGGCTGACGCTCCGGGCGCTCGGCGTCAAGACGGGCGACGAGGTGCTCGTGCCCTCGCACACGGCGTTCCCGACGATCGAGGCGATCTGCTTCGCCGACGCGACGCCGGTGTTCGTGGACGCCGACGCCTTCTACACGATGGATGCCGCCGACGCCGCCGCCAAGGTGACGCCGCGCACGGTGGGCGTGATCCCCGTGCACCTCTACGGCCAGCCGGTGGACTTGCCGGCCGCCCGCGAGCTCGCCAGCAAGTTCGGCCTGTGGATGCTCGAGGACTGCGCGCAGGCTCACGGGGCGGCGTGGCAGGGCCAGAAGGTCGGCGCCTTCGGCCGCGCCGCCGTGTTTTCGTTCTATCCCAGCAAGAACCTCACCGTGATGGGCGACGGCGGCGCGATCGTCACCGACGACGAGGAGATCGCCGCGCGCTGCCGCCGGCTGCGCGACCACGGGCGGCTCAACAAGGACGTGCACTCGGAGGTCGGCTTCAACCTGCGCTTCAACGACATCCAGGCCGCCATCGGCCGCGTGCTCCTGCGCCGGCTCGACGCGATGAACGACCGCCGGCGCGAGCTGGCCGCGCGGTACGGCACGGGCCTGGCCGGCCTGCCGCTCGAGCTCCCGCGCGAGCGGCCGGGCGCGCGCCACGTCTATCACCTCTACGTCGTGCGCACGCCGCGCCGCGCCGAGCTGGCTGCGTTCCTCAAGGAGCGCGGGATCCAGACGGGCGTGCACTACCCGGTGCCGACCCATCGCCAGCCCGCCGTCGAGCACTTCGCGCCGTCGCCGCTGCCCGCGACGGAGCGGCTCGTCGACGAGATCCTCACGCTGCCGATCTCCGCCGGCCATACCGACGCCGAGATCGACGCGGTGGCGACGGCGGTCAGGGCGTTCTTCGGAGCCTGATGCCCGGGAGCCCCCTGCGGATCTTGCAGCTCTACCCGAAGGGGGACTTCTTCACCGGCGCGGCCATCCAGCTGCGCGACCTCGCGGCCGGCCTCGCCGCGCGCGGCCATCACGTGACCGTGGCCACGCCGCCCGGTGACGGGTGGCCCGAGCGCTGCCGCGCCGTCGGCGTCGAGCACGTCACCGTGCCGATGGCGCGGGCGTGGGACCCGCGCGCGGCGTGGCGGCTGGCGCGCGTCATCCGGAGCCATCGCATCCAGGTCGCTCACGCCCATAAAGGTCGTGCGCGAACGCTGGCCCTCCTCGCCGGCCTCATGGGCGGCCGCACGCTGCTCGTCCTCAACCGCGGCGTGAGCTTTCCGGTGGCCGGGGTCCGGCGTGTCGGCTATACCACGGGACGCGTGCAGGCGATCGTGGCCGTCTGCGAGTCGATCAAGCGCGGCCTCGTCGCCGGCGGCGTCCCCGCCGGCAAGATCGAGGTCATTTACTCCGGCACCGACCTCGAGCGCTTCCATCCCGGCGTGGACGGCGGGCCCATCCGGCGCGAGCTCGGCCTCGGCCGGGACGATCGACTCGTCACGCAGGTCGGCGTCCGCTCCTGGCGCGGCTGGCGGGAGCTGATGGCGGCCATGCGCAAGGTCGCCGCGCGCCAGCCGCGCGCGCGCCTGCTCTTCGTCGGCGCGCCGCCGCCGCGCGTGGCCGAGATCGCCGACCGCGCGCGCGCCGCCGGTCTCGGCGACCGCGTGACCGCGCTCGGCCATCGCGACGACGTGCCGGCGATCCTCTGCGCCTCCGACGTCGTCGCCGACGCGTCGTGGGCGGGGCTCGGCATCACGGGCAGCATCCGCGAGGCGCTCGCGTGCGAGCGACCGGTCGTGGCCACTGCGGTCGAGGGCATGCCCGAGCTGGTGCGCCCGGGCGAGACGGGGCTGCTCGTGCCGCCGCGCGACCCGGGCGCGCTGGCCGAGGCGATCCTCGCGCTGCTGGGCGATCCGACCTCGGCCGAGGCGATGGCGCGCGCGGGGCGCAAGCGCGTGGAGGCGCACTTCTCGCTGCGCGCCAAGCTCGACGCCACGGAGGCGCTGTACCGCCGCCTCGTGGACCTGCGCGGCGCCGCATGATCGCGGGCGCCATCGGAATCTATCGACGGCTCTTTGTCTACCTGAAGCCCTACCTCCCCCTCCTGATCGTGGGCGGCCTGCTCGCGCTGGTGGTGGCGGCGATGGAGGGCGCCATCGCGTGGCTGGTGAAGCCGGCCATGGACGACATCTTCATCAAGCGCGACCTCACGATGCTGCGCGTGCTCCCGCTGCTCCTCTTCGGCGCCTACCTCCTCAAGGGCGCCGCGCGCTACGGCCAGTCGTACCTCATGGCCGCCGTCGGCGAGCGCGTCATCGCCACCCTGCGGCGCGCGTTGTACCTGCACATCCAGGCGATGCCGCTGTCGTTCTTCTCGGATCGCCACTCGGCCGACCTCATGTCGCGCGTGATCACCGACGTCAACCGCCTGGCCCGCGTGTCCTCCACGGTGCTGGTGATGTCGGTGCGCCAGGTGGCGATGGTGGCGGCGCTCGTCGGCGTGATGTTCGTGCGCGAGTGGCGGCTGGCGCTCATCGCGCTCCTCGTGTTTCCGTTCGTCGGGGTGGCCGTCCGCTCGATCGGCCGGCGCCTCTACCGCATCAACAAGCGCTCGCAGGAGAAGATCGCCGAGCTCAACGTGCTGCTGCACGAGGCGCTGGCGGGCACGAAGATCGTCAAGGCCTTCGGCCGCGAGGCGCACGAGGCCGAGCGCTTCGACCGCGTGAACCGGCGGCTGCTCGCGCTGGCCCTCAAGGACCACCGGACCGACGAGGTCACCGATCCGTTGATGGAGGTGCTCGCCGCGCTCGGCATCATGGGCGCGCTCTGGTACGGCGGTCATCAGGTGATCGCGGGCGCCATGACGCCCGGCGACTTCTTCTCCTTCACGGCCGCCGTGGCCCTGCTCTACGGGCCGGTGCGACAGCTCTCGCGGATCATGAACACCGTGCAGCAGTCGACGGGCGCCGTCGAGCGCGTGTTCGAGGTGCTCGACACGCCGCCGGCCATCGCCGACCGGCCCGGCGCGCGCGCGTTCGGGACGTTCTCCCGCGCCCTCGTCTTCGAGGGCGTGTCGTTCCGCTACGCCGGCGCCCCCGAGCCCGCCCTGCGCGACATCGACCTGGAAGTGCGCCGCGGCGAGGTCGTTGCCTTCGTCGGCATGAGCGGCGCCGGCAAGTCGACGCTGATGGATCTGCTGCCGCGCTTCCACGACGTCAGCACCGGACGCATCACGCTGGACGGCCACGACCTGCGCGACCTCACCCAGGCCTCGCTGCGCGCGCAGATCGGCCTGGTGACGCAGGACACATTCCTGTTCAGCGACTCGGTGTACTACAACATCGCCTACGGCCGGCCGGACGCGCCGTTCGCCGACGTCGCGCGCGCCGCGCGCCAGGCGCACGCGGAGGAGTTCATCCTCGCCTGCCCCGACAGCTACGACACGCTCGTCGGCGAGCGCGGCGTGCGGCTCTCGGGCGGGCAGCGCCAGCGGCTCGCCATCGCGCGCGCCTTCCTGAAAGATCCGCCGATCCTGATCCTGGACGAGGCGACCTCGGACCTCGACGCCGAGAGCGAGTTCATGGTGCAGCAGGCGCTGGCCGACCTCATGCGCGGCCGCACGGTGCTCGTCATCGCGCACCGCCTCGCCACCGTGCGCAACGCCGACCGCATCGTCGTCGTCCACGAGGGGCGCATCGCCGAGGTGGGCCGCCACGACGAGCTGATCGCCCAGGACGGCGTCTACCGCCGCCTCTACGCGCTGCAGATGGAGGGCATCGCGGGCTGATCGCCGGCTGACACGGCGTCAGCCGCTCCCCGGAGGTTCTCCGACGCGGCGGCCCGTTGCAGAACTTCCAAGTCTGCCGCGGCGCCGGGTTGCGCGGCATCCGGATCTGGCCGGCAGGTTGCTCCCTCCCTCGGCGAGCCATGCGCCGCCGCCGTCGCTTCCGCCGCCGGACCGCCCACGCCATCGCCGCCGTGCTCGTGACCCTCGGCGCCCTCGTGCTCTCCGACCTCGTGTCCGTCACCGTCTCGGCGCCGGCGAGCGACCGGCCCGCGCACCACGGCCGGCGCGGCTTCCGCAACCTCGACCCCGAGTACACGTACTCGGTCGCGAGCCGCATCGTGCACGTGGTCGGCCGGCCGCCCGCCCGGTCACGCGGCCGGCCACTCGCGCTCGTCGCCAACGACGGCTGGGCGCTGCGCGGCCCGCTGGCGGCGCCCGTGATCACGTGGATCGGCCACTCCACCTTCCTCCTCCAGGTCGACGGCGTGAATCTGCTGACCGATCCCATCTGGTCGCGGCGGACCAGCCCCGTGTCGTTCGCGGGCCCGCGCCGCCTCGTGCCGCCCGGCCTGCGCTTCGAGGACCTGCCGCCGATCCACGTGGTGCTGATCTCGCACGACCACTACGACCATCTGGACCTCGCCACCGTCACGCGGCTCGCGCGCGTCCACCGGCCGACCTTCTTCGTGCCGCTCGGGCTCGGGCCGTGGTTCCAGTCGCTCGGCATCCGCGAGGTCGTCGAGCTGGACTGGTGGCAGTCGGCGCCGATCGGCGCGCTCGCGGTGACAGCGGTGCCCGCCCAGCACTCGTCGGGGCGCTCGCTCCTGCTCGCCGATCAGAACGAGCGGCTGTGGGCGTCGTGGGTGGTCGCCGCGCCCGATCGCCGCTTCTTCTTCGCGGGCGACACGGGTTATCACGCGGGCTTCGCCGAGATCGGCCGACGGCTCGGCCCCTTCGACCTCGCCGCGCTCCCGATCGGCGGCTACAGCGATTTCCGGGACCACCATCCGAACCACCTGAGCCCCGAGGAGGCCGTGCAGGCGTTCGAGGATCTGCGCGCCGCGCTGCTGGTGCCGATGCACTGGGGCACCTTCGAGCTGAACCGTGAGCCGTTCCGCGAGCCACCCGATCGGCTGATGGCCGAGGCGCTCCGTCACGGCGTCGAGGAGCGCGTCGCGCCGCTGAGCCCAGGACAGACGATCCGCTGGTAGTCGATCCGCTGGTAATCTGTCCCCATGTTCGCCTCCTGGGGACGCGCGGTCGATCGACTGCGCTGGTGGCTCGTGGCCCTGTCCCTCCTGCCTCTCACGCTCTGGCTCGGCGTCCCGTCCGGCGAGCGTCTCGACGAATCCGTGGTCCCGCCCGACATGGAGGCGGTGCGCGCGGTGAAGCTGCTCGACGAGGAGCTGGCCCCGCGGCCGCCGTCCTTCGGCCTGGTCTTCAGCAGCCCGACGCTGAGCGCGACCGATCCGCGCTTCGTGGCAGAGGTCCGGCGCGCGCTCGCCCCGCTGCGCAACGACCGCCGCGTGGCCCGGATCCGCACGCCGTGGGACGGGCCGGCGCCGGATGCGCGTGCCATCTCCGCGGGCGGCCGGCGGGCGGTGGTGATGGTCGAGCTGGAGGGCCGCGCGCCGGCGTTCGCGTCGATGGTGGTGCCGTCGGCGCCGCCGGAGCTCTATCCGGCCCTGCGAACAAAGGTGCGCTCGGACGCGCTGGAAATCCTGCCGTTCGGTCCGATGGCGCTGAACCACGACTTCACCGAGATGGTGAGGGACGACCTTCGCCGCGCCGAGCTGGTCGTGCTCCCGCTCGTGCTCGTGTTCCTGGTCGTCGTCTTCGGCTCGGTGGTCGCCGCCGCGCTGCCGCTGGCCGTGGGCCTCCTCGGCGTCGCCGCCGGCATGGCGGTCACCGGCATCCTGGCGCGCGTGATGCCGGTGTCGGCGTACGCGGCCAACGTCGTCTCGATGATCGGTCTCGGCGTGGCCATCGACTACTCGCTCTTCGTGGTGAGCCGGCATCGCGAGGAGCTCGTCGCGCACCCGCCGGCGCAGGCGCTGGCGCGCACGCTGGCCACCGCCGGCCGCACCGTCGTGTTCTCCGGCATGACGGTGGGCATCGGGTTGCTCGGCATGATCCTGCTGCGCATGGGGAGCGTCAGCACCATCGGGATCGCGAGCACCGTCGTGGTGGGCTTCGCGGTGCTGTACAGCCTCACGCTGCTGCCCGCGCTGCTCGTGATCCTCGGCCCCCGCGTGAACGCGCTGTCGCTGTGGCGCCGGCCCGCGCGGCCCGGCGCGCGCTCCGACCTGTGGCATCGGCTGGCCACGGCCGCCATGGCCCGGCCCTGGCACGTGCTGGTGCCCGTGGTGCTCGTGCTCGTCGTGCTCGGGCTGCCCTTCCGCCACATCCACCTCGGCACCCCCGACGTCTCCACGCTGCCCGAGAAGGCCGAGTCGCGCCGCGGCCAGGGGCTGCTCGCCCGCGAGTTCCCGCAGCTGGAGCCGAACAGCATCGTGGTCGTCCTGCGCTATCCCGACCGGTCGGGCCTCACGCCCGCGCGCGTGGACGAGCTGTACGCGCTGAGCCGCTGGCTCGCGCGTCTGCCGGACGTCGCCCGCGTGGACAGCGTGGTGGACCTCGATCCGCGGATCACGCCGGAGCAGTACCGCCAGATGGCCGCCGCGCCGCGCGAGATGCTGCCGCCGCCGCTGCGCGAGGCCTTCGAGCGCATGGTCGGGCCACGCGTGACGATGCTCGTCGCGCAGACGCCGCTCGCGGTGGACAGCCAGGAGGCGCGCGCGCTCGTGAAGACGATCCGTCGCGAGCACCCGCCCGTCGCGGCCGAGGTGCTCGTCACCGGGCGCACCGCCTACGACGTCGACTTCGTGGCGCTCGTGTCGCGCGTGGCGCCGGGGGCGGTGGCCTTCGTCCTCGCCGCGACGTTCGTCGCTCTGTTCCTGCTGCTGGGCTCCGTCCTGCTGCCGCTCAAGGCCGTCGTGATGAATTGCCTGTCGGTCACCGCGTCCTACGGCGCGCTCGTGTGGATCTTCCAGGACGGCCACTTCAAGGACTGGCTCGGCTTCACGCCGGGCCCGATCGAGCCGGTGATCCCGCTCATCATGTTCTGCGTGCTGTTCGGGCTGTCGATGGACTACGAGGTGCTGCTGCTGAGCCGCACCCACGAGGAGTTCGAGCGCACGCGCGACAACGACCGCGCGGTGGTGGCCTCGCTCGCCGCCACCGGCCGGCTCATCACCGGCGCCGCGCTGATCATGGCCACCGTCTTCTTCGGCTTCGGCGCCGCGCGCGCGGTGATGATCAAGGAGATGGGCATCGGCATGGGCATCGCGATCGTCATGGATGCCACGGTGATCCGCGCACTGCTGGTGCCGGCGACGATGCGGCTGCTCGGCGACTGGAACTGGTGGGCGCCGCGTCCGCTCAAGCGCTTGTGGGAGCGGCTGCGGCTGCCGGCGCGCGCGCTGTGAGCAGCTCGGTGATTTGTATCAGTAGTCGCCGCAGCGAATCACCGCGCATCCACGGCGGCTACTTCCGATTGTTCCCCGAGAATGCCGTCGCCAGCCCCAGGCCGATGTACATCGTGCCGGGAATCCAGCGCCGCGTGAGCGCGACCCCGCGGCGCGCGCGCAGCCACCGGGCGGCGGTGCCGGCCGTCAGCGCGTAGAGCCCGTCGGTCAACAACCCCAGCGCGACGAACACGACCCCCAGGCCGATGATCTGCGCGGGCACGGCGCCGCGCGAGACGGTCACGAACTGCGGCAGGAAGGCGAGGAAGAACAGCGCCGTCTTCGGGTTCAGCACGTTGACGACGAAGCCGTCGACGAAGGCGCGCCGCAGGTGCGGCGGGGTCGCGAGCGTCGCCTCAACGGGATCGGCGACACGCGAGAGCAGCTGCCGCACGCCGAGATAGACGAGGTAGGCCGCGCCCAGGTACTTCACCACCCTGAACGCCGTCGCGGAGGCGACGAGCACGGCGGACAGGCCGGCGGCGGCCGCTGCCACGTGCACCAGGGTGCCGGCGTGCACGCCGAGCACCGAGACGAACCCCGCGCGGCGGCCCTGGTCCAGCGAGCGCGTCACGATATAAAGGACGGCCGGCCCGGGCGTCAGCAGCAGCACGAGCGCCGCGGCGACGAACAGGCCGAGGCGCGACGGATCGGGGAGGACCACGACGTCCATCGGCGGCCGCCTATTTCGCGGAAGCGGTGAGCGGCGAGACAGCCGGCCGGCTACTTCTCGCGGAAGCGGTTGACGATGGGCAAGCGCCAGTCGCGGCCGAAGGCGCGCGGCGTGATCTTGACCCCGATCGGCCCCTGCCGGCGCTTGTACTCGGCGGCGTCGATCATGCGCACGACCTTGCGGACGGTCGCCGGATCGAAGCCCTGGGCGATCAGATCGGCCACGCCGCGGCTCTCCTCCACGTAGGCCTCGAGGATGGCGTCGAGCACGTCGTAGGGCGGCAGCGTGTCCTGGTCCTTCTGCTCGTGGCGCAGCTCGGCCGACGGCGCGCGCTCGATGATGGACTCGGGAATCACGGGCTTGCCCGCGCGCGCGTTGACGTGGCGCGAGAGCTCGTAGACGAGGGTCTTCGGCACGTCCTTGATCACGGCGAACCCGCCCGCCATGTCACCGTAGAGGGTGGAGTAGCCGACGGCGATCTCGCTCTTGTTGCCCGTGGTCAGCACGAGCCAGCCGAACTTGTTCGACAGCGCCATGAGCAGCGTGCCGCGAATGCGCGCCTGGATGTTTTCCTCGGTCACGTCCTCCTTGAGGCCCTTGAAGGGCTGCGCGAGCGACTTCAGGAAGCCCTTGAAGACCGGCGTGATCGGCAGCCGCAGGAACTCGATGCCGAGGTTCTTCGCCAGCCGCCGCGCGTCGTCGCGCGTGCCGCGCGAGGAGAACGGCGAGGGCATGGTGACGCCGGTCACGTTCTCGCGGCCGAGACCCTCGGCCGCCACCGCCGCCACCAGCGCGGAGTCGATGCCGCCCGAGAGCCCGATGACCACGCGCTTGAAGCCGTTCTTGCGGACGTAGTCGCGGGTGCCGAGCACGAGCGCCTGGAAGACCTCGTCGACGCGCGGCAGCGGCTCGGCCATCTGCGCCGGCACCGGCGGCGGCGGCGCCGAGCGCGCGGGCAGCGGCGGCAGGCTGATGCGCGGCGCGCCGGCGACGTCGAGCGTCTCCTTCCGGCGCCGCGAGTCTTGCAGGCGCGCGCGGAAGACCGCGTCGAGATCGAGATCGGCGGTCACCATCTCCTCGACGAACTGGCGCCCGCGCGCCACCGTCTCGCCGTGCGGGTCGACGATCACGCTGGCGCCGTCGAAGACCAGCTCGTCCTGGCCGCCCACCATGTTGACGAAGGCCAGCCAGACGACGTCGTCGGCCGCGCGCGTGGCGACCATGCGCTCGCGGAAGCGCGCCTTGCCGGCGTGGTACGGTGAGCCGTTGATGGTGACGATCAGCTCGGCGCCGGCGAGCGCCTGCGGCGTCGTCGGCCCCGTCGGATACCAGAGGTCCTCGCAGACGTTCACGGCGACGCACGTCTGGCCGAACGAGAAGACCGACGCCTCGCGTCCCGCCTGGAAGTAGCGGTTCTCGTCGAAGACGCCGTAGTTCGGCAGATACTGCTTGTGATAGACGCCGGCCAGCGCGCCGTCGTGGATGACGGCGGCGGCGTTGAAGAGGTCCTGGCGCTTGTCCACGAAGCCGACGACGGCGGTGAGGCCCCGCGCCGCCTTCGTCACCTCCGCCAGCGCGGCGAGGTTGGCCTCGATGAACGCGGACTTGAACAGCAGGTCCTCGGGCGGATAGCCGGTGATGGCCAGCTCGGGGAACGCGACGAGGTCGGCGCCGAGCGCGCGCGCCTGCGCGATGCCGTCCACGATGCGGCGGGTGTTGCCCTCGACGTCTCCGACGGTCGGGTTGATCTGGGCGAGGCTCACGCGGAAGCGCCGCATGCCGCTATTGTAACCGCGCGGTCGTAGAGCGAGCACGAAGTTCCGCGTATTTCGCTCGTCCCTCCAGGCAGGAAGCGACCGAGGCTTACGGGCCGGCGATGGTGCTGCAGACGACGCACAACGTGATGCAGCCGAGGAACGACGAGCAAAAGTGCGGCCTCGGGGGCCGGGGTTGCGCGGCCTCGGCGGGGGGCCCCCGTTCACGGAAATGGAGACCGACCGCCAAGTGCCGCGCTGACATCCGCGGATGGTGTATGACTGGGGCATGGTCGACAGCCCAGATGTCCGCGTCGTACTCGACGAACTCACCGCCGTCAGGCAGCGATTCGATCGACTTGCCGGTGACGCCTACTCTCTCGGGCAATCGCTCGGCAACCTCGAGCGCCGGTTGTGGGGCGACCCACACGAGCAGGCGGTGCTCGCGGAGTTGCTGCATGAGATCCGCCGTCGCTTCGGTTCGCCGGGACGCATGCTGGACGAGCGGGAGATGCGAGAGCTCAGTGCGTTCTTATTCGAGTACCTCGCGGGGGTTCCGCGAAAGGACTGGGATCTCGCCTCGCGGCTCGCGAAGGCTCAGGAGCAGACGCAGACATGGCTGGTCACCTCGGGGGTGGTCGAAGAGCTCCATCGCCGCGCGCGAGAGCAGCGGGCGGGGGCGCTGCGGACGGTCGGCGCGCTACCAGACGATCAACAGGCGGTGCTTCGCCCTGCCGTTACGGCCATGGAGGCGGCATTCAGCCTCATGGAGAGGAACATCGAGGCCGTCCATACGGTGTGGAACCGGCTCTTTCCCGGTTCGGCCGCAGCGTCCTGATTTAGCCGCGGCGAACGTCACAAACGGCTGGAACGTCACGGGGCTGTCACATGTGACGGAAGGCGGGTTCTTCGCGAAGTATGGCGTACGTGAGTTCGACGAAGTCGACGGCATGCTCGCCACGATACGCAACAAGCGAGGCGCCTCGCTGATCGTCGCGGGGGAGCTTCTGTTGACGCGTCCCTGTCGGCTCAGCTCAGCGCCGCCCCAACCGCATTCACGTACAGCGCATAGATTGACGTGCTGCCGGTCATGAACAACCGGTTGCGCTTGGTTCCGCCGAAGCAGAGGTTCGCGATAACTTCCGGCGTATGCAGGAACGCTAGCAAATCGCCGCTGGGCGCGTGAACACGCACGCCGTTCGTGTCGACCCCACCCCAGCCCCAACCGCACCACACATTGCCGTCGGTGTCACAGCGGATACCGTCGGTGAACCCCGGCTTGAAGTCGGCGAAGACCTTGCCGCCGCGCAAGGCATTGTTGACGACGTCGAACACGATGATGTTTGCCGGATACTGCGGGCCGTCGGTTGCTCCGGTGTCGACGACATAGCAGCGTTTGAAGTCGGGCGAGAAGCAGATGCCGTTAGGACGCCGCATCGGGCCTTCGGCTGCCACCGTCGTCTTGCCACTCGGATCGATGCGATAGACGCGTGTGGGCAGCTCGAACGCCGCTTTGTGCCCTTCGTACGGGCCCAGGATCCCGTAACCCGGGTCGGTGAACCAGATCGAACCATCGGAGTGGACCGCGGCATCGTTCGGCGCGTTGAGCTTCTTGCCTTCGAAGTTATCGACCAACACGGTCCAGGTGCCGTCGTACTCGCGGCGGCGCACGCGGCGCGTGTCGTGCTCCAGGGCGATCAACCGGCCCTGGTTGTCGCGCGTGTGTCCGTTCGAATAGCCCGAGTCGGTCTGGAACACACTCACGTGGCCGTCATCCTCGATCCAGCGCAGCGTGCGGTGGTTCGGGATGTCGCTCCATACGAGACTGCCCCAGTCGCCCATCCAGACGGGGCCTTCGCACCAGAGCGCGCGGTCGTTGCCCATGCCGTGCCAGATTCGCTGCAGGGTCGCGTTGCCCTGCACTCCCGCGAAGCGCTTGTCGCGCACCTCCCACGCCGGCTCCGGATAGGTGACGGTGGTATCGCCCGTCCAGTCGCGGTCGCGGCCGAACTTGTCCGCCGCCAAGGCGAGCGGCGTGGTCGCGGCCGTCCCGACCGTCGCCGCCGCCGCGGCGAGAAAGTTGCGTCGACTCGTCTCCATGGCCATCCTCCTCTGAGGGTCCGCCTGCGCGCGATAGACGGTGGCACGAAACGGGTCAATTTATTAACGCATCGACTGCGAACGCGCAAGACGCATCGCGGCAGCGCCATGGATCTCGGGCACGGTCGTCATCGGAATTGCGTTACCCCTATCGCGAATGGGTCGCGGCAGGGGGTCTGATCTCCTACGGGCCGAATCTCACAACGATCGTGCGCGACCCCGTTCCCGTCATGATCGACAAGATCCTGAGGGGCCCTCGGCCTCACGCTCCCGGCGTCGCTGTCAGGTCATAGAGTGATCGACCGGCGTGTATTCATACTGGGCCTGGGAGCAAGGGCCTGGGAGCAATCCTTGCCGCTCACCGCCGAGGCGCAGCCGGCACGCAAGGTGCCGTGTGTTGGCGATGTAACGTCAGCAGGCCGGTCTATAACCGCGCGGTGCTATGATCGCCGCATGCCGGCCAAGGTCCCGTGGCTCCCGTCCGTCCTCCCGCCGGGCGCCCGTCCGGAGCGCTGCCCCCGCTGCGGGCGGATGGCGCTCATCCCCTGGACGCTCCGTCGCGACAACGCCACGAAGGCGATCCTGAGGACCTGGGTGTGCACGGAATGCCAGACGCTCGTGGAGCGCCCCGAGCCGGAGTAGCCGGTATCGTCGCGCGCTGGCAGCCCTGGGCCGGCGACGGCCTCGAGCATCTCGTCGTTCACGAGCGTCCGGACGGCGTGGCCGCCGAGTCCGTCGTCGTCGCCGACGGGTTCGCCGCACGCTACCGCATCGTCTGCGACGCCGGGTGGCGCACACGCCGGCTCGAGGTCGCGCTCGTCGGCGCCGAGCGCGGGCTGACGAAGTCGAATCCGACGCCCGCGGCGGCGAGAACGGTCCAGATGCTAGGCGCCGACGAGCGCACGACTGAGGCGTAGGCCGCCTACGTCGCAGGGAGGGCGCGAGGAGGCGGGCCGCTGCCGCGTCCTCGCGAACGACGCAGATGGACCGTTATCGGCGCCGCGGCTAGAGCGTGTTGACGAAGTCGATCAGCTGCCGGAGCCGCGCGTACGACGAGCGGTTGAACGGCACGAGCAGCCGCGGCAGATCCGGATACTCGTTGTACTCCTGCGGGAATGGCCCCGGCGCCTGGTCCACCGGCCCCTTGAGCACGTCCTCGAAGCGCTGCTGGATCACCGCCAGATCCGTGTCGCGCAGCGGGCGGGTCAGCCGGAACACCAGGTTGTCGCCCACGATCCGCGAGGAGTGATAGACGCGGTAGAACGTCGTCAGCTGCTCCACCGCCTGGTCGACCGTGTCGACGATGCGGTAGAACGACGTGTCGATGGGATCGATGAGATCCTGTGCGGCGAGCGTGTCGCGCACGAAGGCGTCCCACTTGCGCCAGTACGGCGTCTGGTCGGTCTCCGCGAGCACCATCGGCACGATGGTCGCCTTGCCCGTCTGCATCAGCGTCAACACCTCGAACGCCTCGTCCATCGTGCCGAAGCCGCCCGGGAAGAGCGCGATACCGCTCGCCTCCTTCACGAGGAAGAGCTTGCGCGTGAAGAAGTACTTGAACGTGATGAGCTTGGGATCGGAGGCGATCCACGGATTCGCCTCCTGCTCGAACGGCAGCCGGATGTTGAGGCCGAACGACCGCTCGCCGCCGGCGCCCTCCTGCGCGGCGCCCATGATGCCGGCGCCGGCGCCGGTCACCACCATCCAGCCCGCTTCGACCATGCGGCGGCCGAACATCAGCGCGGCCATGGCCGCCGACTGTGTGGGCGCCGTGCGCGCGGAGCCGAACACCGTGACCTTGCGGACGTCGCGGTACGGCGCGAACACCTTGTACGCGTACCGCAGCTCCTTCAGCGCCGTGTTGGTGACCTTGAGGTCGCCGGTGGATGCGCCGTCCTCGTAGAGCTTCAGGACGGTCGTCAGCATGTGCTGGAAGTAGCCGCGGCGGTCGGAGGGCACGCCGAGGACGTCGAGCAGGTCTACGATCAGCCGATTGGCTTCTTCGTTCTGTAACGCGTACCGACGATCGGGCACGAATTCAGTATACGCTCAGCGCCGGCCGGTGACCGTCATCCAGAGGCCGAGGACGACGAGGACGCCGCCGAGCGCGGTGAAGCGCGTGACCGCCTCGCCCAGGACGACGGCGCCGAGCAGCGCCCCGACCACCGGCTGCACGGTGAGGAACGGCGCCGCCCGCGACGCCTCGACCCGCGCCAGCGCCCAGTTCCAGACGAGATAGGCGCCGGCGCTGATCACGAGCGCCAGGTAGAGCGTCCCCGCCACCGCCGACGGCGTCACCACCGGCCGCGCGCCGGCCGCCCACTCCAGCGCGGCGAGCGGCGCCGTCACCAGCATGCCCCAGACGATCGACCGCGCGGTGATCGCGGTGGCGTTCGTGTCGGTCAGCACCGTGCGGCCCAGCAGCGAATACGAGGCGTAGGCGATGCCGGACAGGATGAGCAGGATATCGCCGCGCCAGCGCGGCAGGATCTCGAGCGTGACGCCCGGCACGCCGTTGAGGACGACGAGGACCGCGCCGGCGACCGCGAGCGCCGCGCCCGCCGCCTCGCGCCGCGTGAGCCGCTCGCCGAGGAGCAGCGGGCCGAGCACGACCAGCGTGAGCGGCTCGACGACGATGAGCAGGGCGGCATTGGTCGCCGACGAGCGCGCGATGCCCCAGTGCGAGAGCGCGAAGGCCGCGGCGAAGCCGAGCGCGCCCATCCAGAAGACGCGCGCGCCCTGCCCCGGCGTGAGCCCCCGTGGGATGGGAGCGGTCGCTCCCCGCCGCGCGAGCGGGACGAGCACGGCGGCGCCGAGGACGAGGCGCAGCAGCGCCAGCGTCATGGGCGGCACGTCATCGAGGACGAGGCGCGTGACGACGTAGGAGGTGGCGTAGACGATGTTGGCGGCGAGCAGCAGGGTGGCGGCGACGCCCATCCCAGCAGAATACGGTCAGCGCCCCGTGGCCGCCTCCCCCCTGAGCGTCATGCAGGTGCTCGTGGCGTGCGCCACCAGCCGGTCCTTCGCGTCGCGCACGTCGCACTCCACGAGGCCGACGGTGCGGCCGGCGGAGACCACGCGCCCCTCGGCGCGCAGCTTGCCCGTCCACACGGGCTTCGTGAAATTGATCTTGAGCTCGAGCGTCGTGAACGTCTCGCCCTCGCCGAGAAGGGCCGCGTAGGCCATGCCCATGGCGGCGTCGGCGATGTCGGCCAGCACGCCGCCGTGCAGCGTGCCCATCGGGTTGGCGTGGCGCTCGGTGGCCTCGAACTCGACCAGCGCGCGGCCGGGCTCGATGGCGGCGAGGCTGAAGCCGATGAGCGTCGCGATCGCTGGCGGCGGCGCCTCGCCGCGCGCCAGCTTCTCGATCAGGTCGAGCATCTTCGCCATGAGGCCTCCCGCCAGCCACCGCCCCTGACCGCGGACAGCAGCGTGACGCCGAACAGCACGAACGCGAGCGCGATGACGAATGACAGCGCCCTCGGCCCGCCGCCGAGCCAGTGGATCGCCAGCGAGCCGCCCACGGCCGCGAGCACCAGCCGCATGAACCCGGCGACGAGCGGCCACACCACGCGCCCCGCTCCCTGCGACGCGAAGTACAGCGCCAGCCCGAGGCCGAAGAATCCGTAGCTCGGCCCCACCACGCGCAGGTAGGCGCTGCCGGCGGCGACGACGGCGGGGTCGCGCGTGAAGAGGCTCATCCAGACGCCGGGGAACAGCGCGGCCGCGAGCCCGATCGTCTCCGTCAACGCGAAGGCCATCGCCCCGCCGACGAGCGCGATGCGCCGCGCCCGCGCCAGTTGACCCGCGCCGACGTTGGTGCCGACCATCGTCACGAGCGCCGAGCCGAGCCCGAACACGAGGGGGATCTGCAGATATTCGAGACGAGCGCCGGTGCCGTAACCGGCCAGCGCCACCGTGCCGAAGGCGCCGACGAGGCCGGTGAGCACCACGACCGTGAGATTCGTCTGGATCGTGTTGAGCGCGCCCGGCAACCCCACCCGGAGGATGTCGCGGAACAACGCCACGCGCAGGCGGACCCGGCGCAGCGAGAGCCGCACGAGGTTGCGTCGCGATCGCAGCGCGACGCCGAGCACCAGGCTGCCGAGACAATAGTAGATGACCACCGCGACGCCGGCGCCCGCGATGCCCAGGCGGGGCAACGGGCCCCAGCCCCAGATCAACGCCGGCGAGAGCACCACGAGAAGCGGGCCGCCCCCCACGACGACGACCGCGGGCAGTCGCATGTTGCCCGCGCCGCGCAGGACGCTGCCGAGCGTGTTGAAGAGCCAGAAGGCGCCGGCGCCGGCGAAGACGACGTTGGAGTACGTGAGGGCGGCGGCGAGCGCGCCGTCGGTCCCACCCATCGCGCGATAGAGGCGGGGTCCGCCCCAGAGCATGCCCACCGTGAAGGCGGCGCCGAGTACCAGCGCGATGGCGAGCGCGTGCACCACGAGCGCGTCGGCGTCGCGCCGCCGGCCGCCGCCGAGGGCGCGCGCGATCGCGGAGGCGATGCCCACGCCCATGCCGCCCGCCGACATCGTCTGCATCAGCATGACGAGGGGAAACACGAGGGCGATGCCCGCGAGCGCGTCGCGCCCGAGCCAGCCGACGTACACCGCCTCGAGGACGTTGATGGCCGCCTGGACGGCGATGACGACGACGTTGGGCGCGGCCAGCCGCAGCAGGGTGCCGGGAATCGGCGCCTCGAGGAGCACGCGGGTGCCCGCGGCGAGGCCCTCGCGGGCGGGGGGCGCCGGGGCGGCCGGGACGACGCCGAGGGTGCCGGCCGAGATGGCCATGACTTGTTAAATACTAGTGACTAGCCTTTCTGTCAAGTACTATACTGGGCCCATGCCCAAGCGCTACGGGCAGCCGTGTCCGGTGGCCAAGTCGCTCGAGTTCCTCGGCGAGCGCTGGACCCTCCTCGTGATCCGGGATCTGCTGGCGGGCCCGCGGCGCTTTCAGGATCTCCTGGCCTCGCTCGACGGCATCGCCCCCAACGTCCTGTCGGAGCGGCTCAAGATTCTCGAGGCGCACGGCATCGTCGCCCGCGAGTTCTATTCCGAGCACCCGCCGCGTGCCGCCTACGCGCTGACGCCCCGCGGCCGTGACCTCGGGATGGTGGTGGGCGCCCTCGCCGTCTGGGGCTCACGCCACGTGCACAAGGACACGGCGCTCGTCCACGACGACTGCGACGGCGCGCTGGAGCTGAAGTACTACTGTCCGAAGTGCGACGCGCGGGTGAGCGGACGCACGGTGCACCTGCGCACGAGCCGCAGGACGCCGCGGCCGGCCCGCCGCGCGCGTCGCGCCGCCGCGCGCTGAGGTCAGGCCAGCGTGTGGCGGACGATCTTCGACTCGACCATGTAGATGACCATCTCCGCGATGTTCGTCGCGTGGTCGGCCACCCGCTCGAGGAAGCGCGAGATCAGGATCAGCCGGATGGCGCGCGGGATCGTGCGCGCGTCCTCCATCATGAAGGTCAGCAGCTCGCGGAAGATCTGCTCCTTGAGGGCGTCGACCTCGGCGTCTTCGGCGCACACGCGTCGCGCGAGCTCCGTGTCTCGCGTCACGAAGGCATCGAGGGACTCCTTGACCATGCGCTGCGATTTCTCGGCCATGCGGGGCAGGTCGATGTAGGGCTTGAGCTGCGGCTCGCGGTTCAGCTCGAGGGCGCGCTGGGCGATGTTGACGGCCTGGTCGCCGATGCGCTCGAGGTCGGTGACGATCTTCATGGCCGTGGTGATGAACCGGAGATCGCCGGCGGCGGGCTGGTGCAGCGCGAGCAGCTCGACGCACTTCTCGTCCACCTCGATGTCGTAGGCGTTGACCTGCGCGTCGCGGTCGATGACCTCCTGATCCAGCTCGCTGTCCCGCTCGACGAGCGCGGTCATGACCCGGCGGATCTGGTCCTCGACGAGGCCGCCCATGGCGAGCAGCGTCTGCTTGAGCGCGTCGAGCTCTTCGTGGAAGTGCCGCTGCATGGCGTCCTCCGCCTCTACCCGAACCGGCCGGTGATGTAGTCCTCGGTCCGCTTGTCGCGCGGGTTCGTGAAGAGCTGCCGCGTCACCCCGAACTCCACCAGCTCCCCCAGCAACATGAAGCCAGTGTAATTTGACACGCGCGCCGCCTGCTGCATGTTGTGGGTGACGATGACGATGGTGTAGCTGTTCTTCAGCTCGAGCATCAGGTCCTCGATCTTCGCGGTGGCGATGGGATCGAGGGCCGAGCAGGGCTCGTCCATGAGCAGCACGTCCGGCTCCACGGCGATGGCGCGCGCGATGCACAGCCGCTGCTGCTGGCCGCCCGAGAGCCCGAGCGCGCTCTCGTGCAGGCGGTCGTGCACTTCGTCCCAGAGGGCGGCCGCGCGGAGGCTGCGCTCCACGATGGCTTGTACATCGCCCCGGTTGTGGACGCCGAGGATCCGCGGGCCGTACGCGACGTTCTCGAAGATCGACTTCGGGAACGGGTTCGACTTCTGGAACACCATGCCGACGCGCTTGCGCAGCTCGGTCACGTCGAGGGCGGGGTCGTAGATGTCGGTGCCGCCGATGCGGATGGTGCCCTCCATGCGCGCGCCGTCCACGAGGTCGTTCATCCGGTTGAGGCAGCGCAGCAACGTGCTCTTGCCGCAGCCGGACGGCCCGATGTAGGCGGTGATCCGGTGCTTGGAGACCGACATCGCGACGTCCTTCAGCGCCTGCTTGGCGCCGTACCAGAAGCTGAGGCGCTCGATCTCGACCATGGGCATCTCCATGATCGAGGCGGCGCTCGCGTGCGGATTGAGCGTGACGCTCATGTCTGTCTCCCTAGACCGCCGACGTCGCGTACTTCCGGCGGAGCCGGTTGCGCGTGGCGATCGCGAACAGGTTCAGCAGCACGACGATCACCAGCAGGAGCAGCGTCGTCGCGAAGACCATCGGCCGCGCCGCGTCCACGTTCGGCGACTGGAAGCCGACGTCGTAGATGTGGAAGCCCAGGTGCATGAACTTCCGGTCGAGGTGCACGAAGGGCCAGAAGCCGTCCACGGGCAGCGCGGGGGCCAGCTTCACTACCCCCGTGATCATCAGCGGCGCGACTTCGCCCGCCGCGCGGGCCATGGCGAGGATCAGGCCGGTGAGGATCGACGGCATGACCGCCGGCAGCACCACCTTCAGCGTCGTCTCGAGCTTGGTGGCCCCCAGCGCCAGGGACGCTTCGCGCGTGCCGCCGGGGATGGCGGCCAGCCCTTCCTCGGTGGCCACGATGACCACGGGGATCGTCAGCAGCGCCAGCGTCAGCGAGGCCCACAGGATGCCGCCGGTCCCGAACGTCGGCGTCGGGAGGGCTTCGGCGTAGAACAGGCGGTCGATGGCCCCGCCGACGGCGTAGATGAAGAACCCGACGCCGAACACGCCGAAGACGATCGAGGGGACGCCCGCGAGGTTGTTCACCGCGATGCGTACCGCGCTCACGAAGGTGCCCTGCCGCGCGTACTCGCGCAGGTAGAAGGCCGCCAGCACGCCGAGCGGCGTGACCATGATCGACATGATCATCACCATCATGACCGTCCCGAAGATGGCGGGGAACACGCCGCCCTCGGTGTTGGACTCGCGCGGGTCCTCGGAGACGAAGCCCCACACGTCGGCCACGTAGTGCGCGACCTTCGCCACCGGCCCCATGGTGTTCGGGAACGACACGCCGAGCACCTGCGCCAGCGGCAGCGCCTTCTCCTTGCCGCCGTCCGCGATCACCACCATCCGCGCCGTCTGCCGGGCGCGCAGCTCGGCCAGCCGCGCCTCCTGGACCCGGTACTGCTCCTGCAGCGTCGCCAGCCGCGCCCGGAGCGCCCCCGCGTCGGCGGACGCCGTCGCCCCCCGCGCCTCGAGCCCGCGCAGCCGCAGCCGGATCTTCTCCTGCTCGAAGTTGATGGCGCCGATGTCGCCCTTCTCGATCGCGCGGATCTGGCGGCGGAGTGCCGCCGCCGCCGGCAGCCGGCGCTCGATCTCCGGCCACGCGGCCGCGTCGCGCGCGACGACGGCGCCGCCCTCCTCGAGGGCGGCGATGCGGCCGATGAGGAGTCCCCACTCGCTGCGCTCGATCACCGCGACGTCGGCCGGGCGCTCGCGCCGCACGACGGCGGCCTCGTCCACCCAGACGAAGTCGGCGCCGTAGAGATCGCGATTGGCGACCTTGAGCTTGATCCGCCACGCCTCGCCCCTGCCGGGGATCCGCTCGCGATCGGCGAGGGGACCGGTCAGCACCTTGCCGTCCGTGAGCGTGACGCGCACCACCTCGGCGGGCCAGAAGAAGCCGGCGGCGTTGCCGACGATGATCGCGATGAGGCCGACGACCATGATGAGGGCGGCGGCGAGCGCGCCGCCGGTCAGCCAGATGAAGGGCTCGCCGCTGCGCCAGAGGCGTCGCATCAGAGGTACCGGTACTTCCGCCGCAGCCGCAGGCGGACCACCTCGGCCGTGGTGTTGAGCACGAAGGTCAGGCAGAAGAGGAGGAACGCGGCGAGGAAGAGGACGCGAAAGAGCGTGCCGCCCTCGGGCGCCTCCGGCAGCTCGACGGCGATGTTGGCGGAGAGGGCGCGGAAGCCGCTGAACATGTTCCAGTCCATCACCGGCGTATTGCCGGTGGCCATCAGCACGATCATCGTCTCGCCGACGGCGCGGCCGAGGCCGATCATGATCGCCGAGAAGATGCCCGGGCTGGCCGTGGGCAGCACGATGCGCACGGCCGTCTGCCAGCGGCTGGCGCCGAGCGCGAGCGACCCCGCGCGCAGGTGCTGGGGCACGTTGGCCAGCGAGTCCTCGGCGATCGTGAAGATGAGCGGCACCACCGCGAAGCCCATGGCGACGCCGACGACGAGCGAGTTGCGCTGATCGTAGGTGAGGCCGAGCGCGGCGAGCAGCCAGCCGCGATAGTCGCCGGCGAGCAGCCGCTGCTCGACGAGCCCGCCGAGCGTGAGCGCGAACCACGCCCCCAGGAGCACCACGGGCACGAGCACGAAGACCTCCGTGCCCGGGCGGAACGGGCCGCGGACGCCGGGCGGCAGCGCGCGCCACGCCAGCAGGGCGGCGAGAATGACGACGGTCTCCACCGCCGGCAGCAGGAACAGACCGGGCACGATGCGCTCCACCGCCGGCGCCAGCCAGAGCCCCGCGAGAAACCCGAGCACGACGCTCGGCAACGCGGCCATGATCTCGACCGCCGGCTTGACGTAGCCCTTCACCGCCGGGTGCATGAACTCGCTCACGTAGATGGCCGCCAGCAGCGCCAGCGGTACCGCGAAGAGCAGCGCGTAGAACGTGCCCTTGAGCGTGCCGTAGATGAGCGGGGTGAGGCTGAACTTGGCCTCGAAGTCGTCGGTGCCGCCGGTCGACTGCCAGACCCAGGCGGGCCGGCTGTAGCCCTCGTACCAGACCTTGCCGAACAGCGTCTTGAGCGTGATCTCGGGATGCGGATTGTCGACGCGCCAGTCCACGACCTCCCCTCGCTCGTCCACCGCGACCACGCCGTCGGCCTTCGGCGCGAAGACCACCGCGCGCAGCGGGCGCCCGTCGCCGAACGTGAGGAACGTCTGGCCCGACGTGCCGTAGTGCAGCTTGACGCGTCCGGCGGCGTCCGCGGTGACGAAGCCCTTGTCGCGGCGCGACGGGCTGATGGCGACCACGGGCGCGCGGTGCGACTCGAACTCGTTGATGCGCGTGAGGATGGCCGCGCCGCCCGTCGGCGGCGGCACCACCTGCCAGCTGGAGACGGCGCCCGTCGCGTCCGCCGCCACCAGCGTGCGCTCACCGATCAGGAACGAGAGCGCGGTGACGGGCGCGGCGCCGACCGTCGCCGTCTCCACAACCGTCGGGGTGCCGCGATCGCGCATGTCGTAGCGCACGAGCTGGCCGCGCGAGGTGCCGATGACGAGATCGTCGCCGCGGCCATCGAGACGCAGCGCGACGATGTCACCGTCGACGGGAACGCCCAGCGCCTGCACCGATTCCTCGCGGCGCGTCCCGCCGATCAGCGCCTTCTTCTCCACCACCGTCTGCACGATCAGGTCGTGCGGTCCCACCTGCGCCACCGTCACCGGTCCCGAGTCCGGCGAGGCGACCGTCAGGCGCAGGATCGCGCGCTTGCGCCCGGGATCGAGGACGACTGGGGCGGCGAACGCGGGTTTGACGCTCACGGTCCGCCGGTCACCCTCGAAGCCGACCTCGATCTTCATCTCGAGAGGGATCACGCGGCCGTCGGAGGTGCCGATGGCGTAGCGGTCGAGTCCGTGCGCGGCCACCGCCGTCACCCGCGCGCCCTCGAGGCCGGCGATCGGCAGCGGCGCCGCCCGCGTCACTGTCGGCTTGAGCGGAACGAGCTGAATGGTGCCGTCGGCCGTGACCATCGATGCGGCTTCGCGGTACTCGTCGACGCCCAGGCCGGCCCCCGGCGCGGGCGTGGCCCCCGCCGAGAGGCGCTCCAGCGCGACGACGCGCGGCGGCCGGAACAGCGGCCACACCTCGGCCGCGATGACGAAGAGGATGGCGAGGATCGCCGAGATGATCACGATGCCGCCGAGCACGACCGTGCGGGCGGCGAAGCGATCGAGGAAGATCCGTCGGCTGGTGCGCGCCCGGCTGACGACGAGCGGGCGGGCCGGAGTCCCCGGCCCGCCCGCGGTGAGAGTGTCGGCGTTGATCGCCACGCTACTGGATCTTGTTCTGCTCTTCCTTCGCGATGGTCGCGGGGATCGGGAAGTAGCCGTCCTTGACGACACCCTCCTGCCCCTCGCGCGAAACGATGAGCTTGACGAACTCGCGGGTCAGCGGGTCGAGCGGCTTGCCGGGCGCCTTGTTGACGTACACGTAGAGAAAGCGCGCCAGGGGATAGCTGCCCGAGTAGGCGTTGTCCGCCGTCGCCTCGACGCACTTGCCGCCGTCCTTCTCGGCCAGCGGCACCGCGCGCACGCCGGCCGTGGCGTAGCCAATGCCGCTGTAGCCGATGCCGTAACGGTCCACCGTGATGCCCTGGACGACCGACGCCGAGCCCGGCTGCTCCTTGACCTCGTCCTTGTAGTCGCCGTTCTTGAGCGTGTGCTCCTTGAAGAAGCCGTAGGTGCCCGAGGCCGAGTTGCGGCCGTAGAGGCTCAGCGGCCTGTTGGCCCACTCACCCGTCAGCCCGAGCTGGCCCCACGTCCGGAGGTCGTCCTTTGCGCCCTGACGACGCGACTTCGAGAAGATGGCGTCGACCTGGGCGATCGAGAGGCACGTGATCGGGTTGTCCTTGTTCACGAACACGGCGAGCGCGTCCACCGACGTGCGGATCGGCGTGGGCTTGTAGCCGTACTTCTTCTCGAACGCGTCGATTTCCGTGCCCTTCATCTCGCGCGACATCGGCCCGAGCTGCGCGGTGCCGCTGATGAGCGCGGGCGGCGCCGTCGACGAGCCCTTGCCCTCGATCTGGACCTTGGCGTTCGGATAAAACTTCTGGAAGCTCTCCGCCCAGTGGGTCATGAGGTTGCTGAGGGTATCCGAGCCGACGCTCGAGACGTTGCCGCTCACGCCGCTCACCGTCTTGTAGGGCGCGAGGTCCGGATCGAGCTTCGTCTGGCCGATGGCCGCGCCAGCCGTCACCGTCAGCGCGGCCACGGCCAGCGCCATCACGGTCTTCATCGTCATCGTGTCGTCTCCTTTGGTTACCTCGATCATCCGCCGTGCGTGTTTCGACGGCATAAAGGCGGTGTTACGTTCGTGTTACGAGCGGGCGGGCTCCCGGAACCGGTAGCCCACGCCCCGGACGGTTTCCACCCCCGGGGCCGGGAGCTTGGCAGCCGTGAACTTGGCGCGCAGGCGGGCGACGTGGACGTCGACGGTCCGGGGCTCCACGAAGCCATCCCGGCCCCACACCGCGTCCAGCAGCTCCGCGCGGCCGAAGACGCGCCCGGGCGCGCCGGCCAGGATCGCGAGCAGCTCGAACTCCTTGGGGGTGAGGTCCACCGGGTGGCCTTTCATGCGGACCTCGAAGCGGTAGCGGTCGATCTCGAGCTCGCCGATCTGCACGTGCGGCTTCTTCTCGGCGTCGCCGGGACGGGCGCGGCGGGCGACCGCGCGGATGCGGGCGAGCAGCTCGCGCGGCGAGAACGGCTTGGTCACGTAGTCGTCGGCGCCCATCTCGAAGCCGAGGACCTTGTCACCCTCCTCGACGCGGCCGGTGACCATGATCACGGGGATGTTCTTGGTGTCCGCGTCCTGCTTGAGGCGGCGGCAGACCTCCCAGCCGTTGAGCTGCGGGACCATGATGTCGAGCAGGACCAGGTCGGGGTGGACCTCGCGCGCCTGCTTGAGGGCGTCGGAGCCGGTGGGGGCGACGACGACGTCGTAACCCTCCTTGGTGAGGTTGTAGCGGATCAGGTCGGCGACGTCGCGCTCGTCTTCGACGACGAGGACGCGACCCTGCTGCTGGCGGGCCGCGGCGGCGGTCTTCATCCGTCGCCGAGTGTCCGCGGCGCACGTTACAGGACGATGACGCCGCCGTAAAACTTGGGTGAAGCGCCGGCGCGCCTCAGAGCGTCACGACCAGCCCGTCGTGTGCACACTCTTCGGGCACCGCGTCGGCGTGCGCGAGCATCTCGCGGCTCATGTGCGTGAGGATCACGCGCTTGGCGCCGAATCGATCGCGCTGCGCGGCCACGGTCGGATAGCTCAGGTGCCACTTGACCGGCTTGTCGTAGAAGTAGCACTCGGCGATGAAGAGGTCGGCGCCGCGCGCCACGCGCGCGACCTCGTCCGTCCACTCGGTGTCGCCGGTGTACGCGACGACCTTGCCGCCGACTTCCACGCGCACCGCGGTGGGATTCGTCTCCTCGGTGTGCCGCGCCGGTTGCGGCGTCACGATCAGATCCAGGACGGTGTGCGGCCGCCCCGGCTCCATCTCGACCCACGTGAGCGGGAACGTCGGAGTCATCACCCGCGAGCCGGGGAAGAGCGCCTCGCGGATCTGATCCATGCGCCGGCGCAGGTCGCGCGGCCCCGCGATGGTGAGCGGACGGATCCGCTTCGCCCCAAGCATCGCGTCGATCAGGAGGAACGGCACGCCGCCGCAGTGGTCGCCGTGCAGGTGGGTCAGGATGATCGCGTCCAGCGAGTTGTGCTCGATGCCCTGCTGCGCGAGAGCGATCAGCGACGAGGTGCCGAAGTCGATCGCGAAGCGCGAGCTCGGTCCGTCGACGAGGATGCACGTCTGGAAGCGGCCGCCGCTGCCGAAGGAATCACCCGAGCCGACGAAGCGCACCGTGACCGCCATCGCCGCGCCTAGACGATGCCGGCCGCGCGCAGCGCGCAGCGCTCGCTCTCGCCGAGCCCGAGGAGCTGCTCGAGCACCTCGTCGGTGTGCTGGCCGAGCGTCGGCGGCGGGCGCCGGTAGCTCACCGGCGTATCCGACAGCTTCAGCGGGCTGCCGATGAGCGGCGCCTCGCCGGCCGGGTGCTCCATCGCGATCTTCATGCCGCGATGACAAACTTGTGGATCGTCGAAGACGCGATCGATGGTGTTCACGGGACCGCACGGGAGCCCGGCCGCCTCGAGCCCCTCCACCCAGTGCTGCGTGGCGTGCTTGCGCGTGAGGTCCGAGACGATCCCGATCAGCTCGGCGCGGTGCTTCAGGCGGAGCGCGTTCGTCGCGAACTTCGGATTCACGGCCAGCTCCGGCACGCCGGCGAACTCGCAGAGCCGGCGGAACTGCGCGTCGTTGTTCGCGCCCAGGATCACGTGGCCATCGCTCGTCGGGAACACCTGGTACGGGATGGTGTTCGGATGCGCCGTGCCCCAGCGCCGCGGCACCTGTCCCGAGAGCAGATAGTTGAGGCCCACGTTGTACAGCCAGCCCACCTGCACGTCGAGCAGCGCGACGTCGATGTGCTGGCCGCGCCCGCTGGTGTCGCGGTGGCGGAGCGCTCCCAGGATCGCGACCGCAGCGTAGAGCCCGCTCATCACGTCGTTCACGGCCACGCCGACCTTGACGGGCGGCCCGTCGGCTTCGCCCGTCACGCTCATGATGCCGCCGGCGCCCTGGGCCATCAGGTCGTAGCCCGGCCGGGCGGCGTACGGCCCGTCCTGCCCATAGCCGGTGATCGAGCAGTACACGAGGCGCGGGTACTCCGCGCAGAGCTGGTCGTACGCGAGGCCGTACTCGGCGAGGCCGCCGACCTTGAAGTTTTCGATCAGCACGTCCGCACGCGTGAGCAGGCGCCGCACGAGCGCCGCGCCCTCGGGCTTGGCGAAGTTGATCGTGATCGAGCGCTTGTTGCGATTGGCGCTCAGGTAGTACCCGCTCTCCGCCGTCTCCACGCCGCGCGCGTCGCGCAGGAACGGCGGGCCCCACGTGCGCGTCTCGTCGCCGACGCCGGGCCGCTCTACCTTGATCACGTCCGCGCCGAGGTCGCCCAGCATCTGCGTGCAGGACGGCCCGGCGAGCACGCGACTCAGATCGAGGATCGTGATGCCGTCGAGCGGTCCCGGCGGCGTCACTGACGTCAGGCGCTCGACCCGCAGCAGCCGCCGCCGGCTTGCACGACGGCCAGTCCCTTCGCGGCCGGGGCGGACGTCACGTCGGTGGCGCGGAGCGTGCTCTCTTCGAGGTCGTGGTTCAGGACGTAGACTTCCCAGTCGACGCCGTCCGGATCCTCGACCCAGAACTTGTCCTGGTTGGCGTGGCAGCAGTTCACGCCCATCTCCTCGCGCACCGGCAATCCCGCCGCCTTCACGCGGGCGAGCTCGCGCATCACGATCTCCGCGGACTCGACCTGGATGCCCATGTGGTCCACGTGACCACGGCTTTCCACGGGCGCGGCCTCGGAGAGCGCGAGGTTCAGCGGCCCGAACGGCGGCAGGAACTTCACGTAGCCGGGCTTCACCTTCACCGGCGCCGTGCCGAAGAACTTCTCGTAGAAGGCACGGCTCTTCTCCAGATTGGAGACCGTCATGTGGACGTGGACCTTCGGCGCCTCGATGCTCATTGGTGACCTCCTCGTCGAGTGGCGGATCGCTCCGCCGCGATACCCTCAGTTGTGTGCACCATCGTCGGCGTTTGCGTATCGGCATCCGGCGCCGGCGCAAGCCACCGGAACAGGGACGTGGCCGCGCCAGCGCCGACCAGCTGCGCGGCGATGAAGGCCGGCGCGTCGGCCGGGCGGATGCCGGCGAACGTGTCGCTCGCCGAGCGCGCCAGCGTCACCGCGGGGTTGGCGAACGACGTCGATGCCGTGAACCAGTAGGCGGCCGTGATGTAGGCGGCGACGGCGAACGCCACGTTCGACGCGTTCAGCCGTGAGCAGCCCCAGATGACGACGAGCAGGCCGAAGCTGGCCACGAACTCGCTGAACACCTGCGCGCCGCCCGCCCGCGCGTGGCGCGAGGCGAAGAAGATCGGCTCGCCGAACATCAGGTGGGCGGCGGCCACGCCGGCGAACGCCCCGGCGATCTGAGCGACGACATAGGGGGGAACGTCGCGCCAGCGCAGCCCGCCCTGAAACGCGTCCGCCAGCGTCACCGCCGGGTTGAAGTGGGCGCCCGAGATCGGCCCGAAAGTCAGGATCAACGCCACCAGGGCGGCGCCAGTCGCCAGGGTGTTGGCGAGCAGCGCGACGGCGACGTTGCCGCCGGCCAGGCGCGCGCCCATGATGCCCGAGCCGACGACGGCGGTGAGCAGCATGGCCGTTCCCACCGCTTCCGCGACCACCCGCCGGTCCAGCGTCGGGCTCACACGCACGCCTTCACGCCGAGCGCGCGCCGGATAGCGCCGCCCGCTGCGACAGCCACGCCGCGATGCGCGCCTCGATCTCGTGGCGCACCCGCCGAAAGACGGCCAGCCGTTGCTCGTCGCTGCCCCGCGCGGCCGACGGATCGTCGAAGCTCCAGTGCAGCCGCGTGCCCGCGGCCGGGAACGCCGGACAGGACTCGTTGGCGCTGTCACACACGGTGATCACGTAGTCCCACCGCTCGCTGAGAAAGCGATCGAGCGTTTTCGAGGTGTGCCCGCGCAGGTCGATGCCGATCTCCGCCATCGCGCGCGTCGCGAGCGGGCTGACGCCGCGCGCCTCGGTGCCGGCACTCGCCACCTCGAACCGATCGCCCGCCAGGCGGCGGAGCAGCCCCTCCGCCATCTGGCTGCGGGCGGAATTGTGGGTGCAGAGAAAGAGTACGCGCGCCACGCTCATCCGCGGCGCCTCGGCTTCGTCGCGCGGACGAACGCGCTCATGAACTTGCCGTCGACCTGGGGCGCGACGGCGTCGGCGTCGACGCCCTTGTCGGCGAGGAACTGGCGCGCGTCTTCCGCGCGGTAGACGCGCGTCGGCTCGACACCGATCGACTCGAAACCGGCCGTGGCGAGCTTGTCGCGATACTCCCGCTCCTCGAGGGCGCCGGCCACGCAGCCGATCCAGTGCTCGACGTTCCGCCGGATCTCCTGCGGCACTTCGCCGCGGACCACCACGTCAGAGACCGCGAACCGGCCGCCCGGCTTGAGCACGCGGAAGGCCTCCGCCAGCACGCGGTCCTTGTCGCCGGAGAGGTTGATGACGCAATTGGAGATGATGACGTCCACGCTGGCGTCGGGCAGCGGAATGCTCTCGATCTCGCCCTTGAGGAACTCGACGTTGGCGACGCCGGCTTTTCGCTGGTTCTCACGCGCGAGCGCCAGCATCTCGTCGGTCATGTCGAGCCCGTACGCCTTGCCGGTCGGCCCCACGCGCCTGGCGGAGAGCAG
>Ga0209378_1000461_pt1 | contig 30443 bp, 29 predicted proteins | sample GraSoiAngelo_156_FD_186170 | JGI IMG/M metagenome (GOLD analysis project Ga0209378, IMG submission 186170) | Grasslands soil microbial communities from the Angelo Coastal Reserve, California, USA - 14_1009_13_40cm (SPAdes) (version 2) | ecosystem: Environmental > Terrestrial > Soil > Grasslands ...
GCTGCTTCGCGTGATGGCAGTGCAAGTGGCGACGCTGCTGCTTCTCTGGCTGCTCCAAACCCGCTACACCGGATGATCGCCCGGTCGTGCGCGCGCTAGACTGGGTCATCATCGCCGTCTACCTAGTCTACGTGCTGGTGGACGGCGTGCGGCGAGCCGAGGGCACGCGGGAGATCGAGGGCTACTTCCTGGCCAACCGGAGCCTCCCGTGGTGGGCGGTGGGCCTGTCGGTCATGGCCACGCAGCTCTCCGCCATCACGCTCATCGGCACCACGGGGCAGGGAGCGACCGATGGCATGCGCTTCGTGCAGTTTTACTTCGGCCTCCCGCTGGCCATGGTGATCCTGGGAGTGACGCTGGTCCCGTTCCTCCATGGGGCCAGAGTGTACACCGCGTACGAGTACCTGGAGCGGCGCTTCGACGCGCGCACGAGATCCCTGACCAGCTTCCTCTTTCTGGTAGCGCGCGGGATGTCGTGCGGCACGATCATCGCCGCGCCGGCCGTGGTGTTCTCCGCCATCTTCGGATGGAGTCTGGTGTGGTCGGTGGCCCTGATGGGGGTTCCGACCGTCATCTACACGATGATCGGCGGCGTGCAGGCCGTGACCTGGGTGGACGTAAAGCAGATGGGGCTCATCGTCTTCGCGCTGATCGCGGTGATGGTGACCCTCCTGGTGCAGCTCCCGGTGGCACCCGGCCACGCGCTGGCCCTGGCGGGCGCGGCGGGCCGGCTCCGCGCCTTCGATTTCTCCTTCGACCTGACCAACGATTTCACGTTCTGGTCCGGCCTGATCGGCGGCACGTTCCTCATGTTGTCGTACTTCGGGACCGACCAGAGCCAGGTGCAGCGCTACATCACCGCCAAGTCGGTAGATCAGGCTCGAAGCTCGCTGTTGATGAGCGCTTACTGGAAGATTCCGCTCCAGGCACTGGTGCTGCTCACGGGCGTTCTGGTATTCGTCTTCTTCGTCTTCCAGGCGCCGCCGCTGCTGTTCAACCCCGCGGCAGAGCAAGCCGTTCGTGCGGCGGAGCCCGCAGCGTACGGGATCCTCGACGAGCGGTACCGCACCGCGCTCCAAGCACGCGCGACCGCGGCTCGGGCCGTAGCGGCTGCGCGCGATCGGGGAGACCGAGGGGCGTCGGCCGCCTCGTTGGAAGCGTTCCGGACCCGGGAAACGGACGTGGGCGCACTGCGAACGGAGGCGCTGGGCTTGGCCCGCCGCGTGACCGGAACGACCGCGCAGGACGTGAACTACGTGATGCCGTACTTCGTGCTGCACTTCCTTCCGGTGGGCCTGATCGGAATCTTCGTGGCCGCGGTCCTGGCCGCGGCGATGTCCAGCATCGCCGCCGAGCTGAATTCGCTGGCCACGGTCACCGTAATTGACTTCTATCGGCGCTGGGTGCGGCCCCAGGCGCCTGACGCACACTACCTCCTGGTGTCGAAGGCCGCGACCGGATTCTGGGGCCTGTTCGCGTGCGTGGTCGCCACGTTCGCCGCGACGCTCGGCTCTCTGATCGTGGTGGTGAACCGCTTCGGGTCGTTCTTCTACGGCTCCATCCTCGGCGTTTTTCTCCTGGCTATGATCCCGCGGGCGCGGGCGACCGGCGCGTTCTTCGGCCTGATCGCCGGGATGGCCGCCGTGGGCGTCGTGAACTTCGGGGCGCCGTCGGTCTCGTGGCTGTGGCACAATGTGATCGGAGCGGTTGCGGTCGTGGCCGTCGGGTTGGTGCTGAGCGGTCGAGCCAACGCGGAAGTCGGAACGCGGAACGCGGAACGGAAGTAAAGACGTCCGTGCCGCGTTCTATTTCTTGCCCAACGCCAGGAGATTGGCAAAGAGCCGATAGGCGCCGGGGACCCCGGCGGGGAGTTGCCGGAAGAAGCTCAACCCGGTGTAGACGTACGTGCCTTTGCCGACGGAGGCCACGAGGAGTCCGCCCTGCAGTGGCGGGCCGCCCGCATCGTGCGTCTCGAGGAGCGGCGTGTACGCGCCGTCCCAGTCGTGCGCGAAGTAGAGTCCCCGCTCCTGCACCCAGCCCTGCCAGTCCTCCGGGACGATTTCGTTGGGCACATGGAAGACGCGACTGGCGGGGTCGAGCGGCGTCACCGGCGCGGTTTCGTCCGTCACGCGGTCGTGCGGGCGGGCGATGGCGAGCCGGTACGGCGCGAAGCCGCCGCTGACGAAGGGATACTGCTGGTACTGCACGATCACGAGACCCCCCGCGCGGGCATAGTCGAGCAGCCGGCCGTTGCTCGCCACGAGCGCGGGGTCGGTCTCGTAGGCGCGGCTGCCGATCACGATCGCGTCGTAGTGCGACAGGTCGCCGCGTGCGAGCGTGTCCGGGCCGAGCAGCTCGATCGGCACCCCCACCGCCTGCAGCGCTTCGGGAACGCGGTCTGAGGCTCCCCGCACGTACCCGACCCGGGCGAGGGCGGGGAGCGCGATCCGCGCCACGCGGATCTCCGCCGCCGATCGATGCACCACGGCGCGCGGCCGGATGTGCGGGTAATCGATCACCGCGAGCGCGCCCTCGCTCTTGCGACCGGCGGCGACGGCGGCGGCGTGCCACGCCAGCATCCCGGGCCGCGGATTGGGCGGCGGGGCGAGGGCAACGGTGAGGCTCTTGGCCTCATCCTCGCGCTGAAACGCCAGCTCCGTGGGCGGTGGACCGGTCCACCCCGCCGGGGGCGTGACGACCACTTGGGCGGTGGCCGGTCCGGTGCTGCGGTTGGTGACGGTGATCGTAAAGTGGCCGGCGCCTCCGGTCGCCGGTCGACCGTCGACCGGCCACACGACGAGGTCGGGGGTCACCGCGACGTCGAACGGTTGGGTGACGAAGATCGGGCGCCGGACCTCGCCGATCTCCTGGTCGCGATAGCGGTACACCACTTCGCGGCGCAGCGTGATCGGGGCGCCAGCGATCGTGAGCCGGAATGTGACGTCGACCGGAGGTGGCTCGAACGGCAAGCCGCGCCAGGCCGCCGGGACGCCGGTCCAGTCGTACAGCGCGCCGGTAAGCGGCCGGCGCAAGAAATACGGTTGCGAGCGGGGCGCGTCGGCGGCCACGCCGAGCGCGAAGCGACGTGCTGCGACGGTGCCCGGAGCGACCGGGGAGGTCGCGGGGTCGAGGCGTTCGACCGTCCAGCCCGCCGGCGCGCTCACCTCCACGCCGTCCAGCGTGACCGCGGCGTCGCCCCCGTTCGAGACGCTCGTCTCCACCTGCAGCCGCTCACCGGGCGTGACGATGCCGTCGTCCGCGGTGCCGTCGACCGCGACGCCGGCGGCCGCAGCGACGGCCCCCCGCAATATGTCCTGCTGCTCGCCGTCGCCGTCGCCGAGCTCTCGCAGCGCCCGCGCGAGCAGGGGGACGAGGGCGCCCGGGTGGGAGGGGTTGAGCATCGCCCGGGCCGAGTCGATCAGCATCGCGGAGTGGGCCGCGCCGGGGAACAACGTATCGACGCCGGCGAATACACCGCTGCCTCCCCCATCCGACGCCCGCCCCCGGTCCCGCCACTCGACAAACGTCAGCCGCGCGAGGTTCGGCCCGGCCCGCTCGAGCTGCCCCTGGTCCTGCGAGCGGTGCTGGCTCCGGCCGGCCATGGCGATCTGGTGATACGACCGGCCCTCGACCGGGTCGAGCGCGCCTGCGTCGAGGCGCAGCGTGGCGGCCGCGGTGTCGACGTACAGCGAGCGGTACAGCTTCACCGGCCCCCAGCTCGAGTCGCGCAGCATCTCGAACGCCTGGCGCGCCAGCACGCCGGCGACCTGGTGGTGACCGTGCCCGTCGCTCGGCGTACCGGAGAAGACGGAAACGATGATCTGGGGTCGAAACCGCCGCACTACCTCGAGCACGTCGCGGAGCAGCGAGTCGCGGGGCCAGAAGCGCAGGGTTTCGTCGATCGTCTTGGAATAGCCGAAGTCGTACGCGCGCCCGAAGAACTGGCGGGCGCCGTCGATCCGCCGGGCGGCGAGCAGCTCCTCCGAGCGGATGACGCCGAGCTCGGGGCCGAGCTCGGGGCCGATCAGGTTCTGTCCCCCTTCGCCGCGGGTGAGCGACAGATAGGCCACCTGAGCGCCGAGCCCCCGGGCGAAGAAGGCGACCAGATCCGAGTACTCGTCGTCGGGGTGCGCCCCGATCATGAGGATGCGCTTGTTGGCGCCGAGCTGCTTCAAGGCGCCGGCCAGCGCCGCGACGCCACCGGTGCCGGGCGGGGTGAACTGTCCCGCGGCCGAACCGGCGGCGCCGATGACCAGGGCGAGGCTAGCCGCGAGGGTGCGCCACACTAGGGCGAAAGATAAACGACGCCACCCTTCATTACGAAGCGCACCCGCTGGAGCTCGGTGATGTCCGTGAGCGGGTCGCCGGACACGGCGACCAGGTCCGCGTACAGCCCGGGCGCGACCGCGCCCAGCTCCGTCTGGCCCAGCAGCTCGGCGGCCAAGGAAGTGCCGGATTTGATGGCCGCGAGCGGGGTCATGCCGTATTGCACGTAGTATTCGAACTCCTTCGCCTGATTCAGCTCGGTCCAGGGGAACCCGCCCACGTCCGTGCCCAGCACGATCTTGACGCCTTTCTTGAGGGCGCGGGCCATCGCCTGGCGCTGATGCTCCACCATCGGGCCCCACGGCCCGCCGCGCGGCCCTGCGACGTAGCGCGACACCGTGACGGTCGGCACCCAGTATACGCCGCGCGCCGCCAGCAGGTCGGCGAGTGAGTCCGTCATACCGTCGCCGTGCTCGATCGTGTTGACGCCGGCGCGCAGCGCGGCGGCGATGCCGTCCGAGCCGATCGCATGCGCCGCGACCTTGCGACCGAGGCGGTGCGCCTCGTTTACGATCGCCTTCGCTTCGTCGTCGGTGAAGTTCACCCAGCTGTGCAGCACGCTGTCGGGCGTGAAGTAGTAACGGCGGTCGGAGTAGTATTTGATCCAGTCGGCGCCGTGGGCCACCTGCTCGCGCACCGCGCGGCGGGCGCCGTCCACCCCGTCCACGGGCTCGACGCCATGGGGCAGCTCGAGCTCCCAGTTCGTCGACACGATCGGATACATCCCGGTCGGGGCCATCGCGCGGGTGGACGCGAAAATGCGCGGGCCCGGAATCTCCCCGTTGGTAATGGCCCGCTTGATGTCCACGTCGGCGTACATCGCGCCTTCGGTCTCCAGGTCGCGCAACGCCGTGAAGCCGTGCTCGAGCGCGAGCCGCGCGTTGCGCGCGCCGAGGATGGCGCGGTAGGCGATCGACTGGTACAGGAGCTGCTGGTCGTACGACTCCGCCGTGGGATCGCCCTGGAGCAGCAGATGGGTGTGGGTATCGATGAAGCCCGGGAGCACGGTGAACTGCGAGAGATCGATCACCCGGGCGGTGCGCGCCTGCCCCTGCACCTGGGCCAGCGGTCCCACGGCTTTGATCCGCTCGCCCTCGACGACGATGCCGACGTTGCTTTGTGCGGCGTCGGAGCGCCCGTCGATGAGTCGCCCCGCCTTGATGAGCACCGGCGCCGGGACAGAGGCGGCGCGGGGCGCTTGCGCCGGGAGCGGCGTGGTGAGCGCGACGGTCACTGCCAGACCCAGCGGCATCCGCATCGGGCATCTCGTGATGGAGGCGAGGCGAATCTCCCCCTAACCCGGGTGCTGTCAAGCCGCTTAAGTTAGGGTGGGAGGCAGCCATGACCACGCTCACCGCGCCACAACGCAACGTCAGCGCCGACGAGGCCCGCGAGGTCGCCGAAGCGGCACGCGAACAACACTGGGTCGCGCCGAGCTTCGTCCGCGACCTGTTCCTCGGGCGCCTCCGCATGGCGTTGATCGACCCGTACCCCGAGCAGGACCCCGAGGAGGTTCGGCGGGCGCAGCCGTTCCTGGAGCAGCTGGAGCGCTTCCTGCGGGACGAGGTCGATTCCGACAAGATCGACCGCGAGGGAGAGATCCCCGATGCGGTAATCGAGGGGCTGCGGGCGCTCGGTGCGTTCGGCATCAAGATCCCGCGCGAGTACGGCGGGCTCGGGCTGTCGCAGCTGTCCTACATGAAAGCGATCGAGCTGGTGTCCTCGGTCGACGGCTCGGTGACGGCGCTGCTCTCCGCGCATCAGTCCATCGGCGTGCCGCAGCCGCTCAAGATGTTCGGCTCCGACGCCCAGAAGAAGAAGTACTTCCCCCGCCTCGCCAAGGGGGCGATCTCGGCGTTCGCGCTCACCGAACCGGGCGTGGGGTCGGACCCGGCTGCGATGGAGACGCTGGCCGTGCCGAGTGAGGACGGGCAGGCCTGGATCTTGAACGGGGAGAAGCTGTGGTGCACCAACGGGACCAAGGCCGAGCTGATGGTGGTGATGGCGCGGACGCCGTCCACGGTGGTGAACGGCAGGGAGAAGCGGCAGATCACCGCGTTCATCGTCGAGGCCGACTGGCCCGGCGTGGCCGTGGTGCACCGCTGCCACTTCATGGGTCTCAAGGCGATCTATAACGGAGTCATGCGCTTCACCAACGTCCGCGTCCCCAAGGAGAACGTGCTGTGGGGCGAGGGCAAAGGGCTGAAGCTCGCGCTCACGACACTGAACACCGGCCGCCTCACGCTCCCCATCTCGTCGGTAGCGGCGGGCAAGCGCTGCCTCGAGATCTCCCGGGAGTGGGCCAACGAGCGCATCCAATGGGGTCGGGCCATCGGGAAGCACGACGCGATCGCGCAGAAGATCGGGGCCATGGCCGCGAACACGTTCGCGATGGAGGCCGTGGCGGAGCTGTGCGGCGCCATGGCGGACCGCGGCAGCTACGACATTCGGCTCGAGGCAGCGATCGCGAAGCTATACAACTCGGAGGCCGGCTGGCGCATCATCGACGAGACGGTGCAGATCCGCGGCGGCCGCGGCTACGAGACCGCCGACTCGCTGCGGGCGCGGGGCGAGAAACCTGTGGCCGTCGAGCGCATCATGCGCGACTTCCGGATCAATTTGATCTTCGAAGGCTCGAGCGAGATCATGCACCTGTTCATCGCGCGCGAGGCGGTCGACAAGCACCTCCAGATCGCGGGCGACGTCGTGATGCCCGGGAAGCGCCTGGGCGAGCGGCTACGCGGGCTGGGGCGCGCGGCCCTGTTCTACAGCTGGTGGTACCCGTCGCGCTGGCTCGGCTGGGGCTTCTGGCCCAAGTACGCGGCGTTCGGGCCGCTGGCACAGCACGTGCGCTACGTCGAGCGCAACAGCCGGCGGCTAGCGCGCGGCGTGTTCCACGCGATGATGCGGTTCGGGCCCAAGCTGGAATACCGCCAGGCGGTGCTGTTCCGCCTCGTCGACGTGGGGGCCGAGCTGTTCGCGATGGCCGCCACCTGCGCGCGCGCTCAGTGGTTGTTGCGGCGCGACAGCACAACCGGCAAGCGGGCCGTGGAGCTGGCGGATCTGTTCTGTCGCCAGGCGCGCGGACGCATCGAGGCCAAGTTCAAGCGGCTGTGGCGCAACACGGACGTGGAGGCATATCGGGTGGCGCAGGACGTGCTGCGCGGCGAGCACCGGTGGTTGGAAGAGGGGATGGTAGAACTCGAGTAAGGCAACGCCTAAGCGGCTTGATGCGCTATCATGATCGACCGTAGCCGCTCCGGCGTCTCTCCCGTCATGTCGCCGTACGGCGCGGGATGGCCCTTGGGCTCCACTACCACACTCGGGCAGACCAGGTCGTAGCGGCGCGCCCGGATGCGGTCGACGGCCGCCTGGGTCCCGACCGGCGTGGCGATGACGACCTGCTTGGCGCTCAGCTGCTCGGCCGCCTTGGCCGCCGCGAGCACCCGCCACGGATAGATCACCTGGCCGTCCACGATCACCGCGATCTTGCCCGCGAGCGCCTTCAGGGGCCGCTGCGTGCGATACAGGATGAGATCCTGTGACACGCGGGCGCGGGATTCCTCGATCGCGGTCGAGAGCTTGTCGATCAGCGCTCCGCTCGGCTGGAAGTCCGGATCCATTTCGGAGGGCACGGCCTCGGCGATCGCCCCGATGGGCGCGAGGTTCGAGCCGAGCTTGATGAAGGCCGCCACCAGCACGTCGAATTGCGCGCCCATCGCCTTCGCGGCGCTGGCGGCGATCTCCACTCCCTCGGGCGTGACGCCGAGCAGGATGCAGCCGATGTAACCCCGACCTGCGAGCTGCTGGCCGAGCAGCGCACCCGCTGCCGAGCGGGTCGGGTAGAGACTGGCCGGTTTGGGAGACGCGGCATGAGTCATGGCTTCGCCAAGATAAAGCCCTAGTTATCTTTCGCCAGCCAATTCCCAGGATGCCGGGCGTGCCCAAGGACACCCTCACCGTCGTCGACAACCGCACCGCCAAACAGTACGAGATCCCCGTCCAGGACGGCACGATTCGCGCGGTCGACCTGCGACAGATCAAGACATCGGCCGAGGATGCCGGGCTCATGACCTACGATCCGGGATTCCTCAATACCGCCGCGTGTCGGAGCGCCATCAGCTACATCGACGGGGACAAGGGCATCCTGCGGTATCGCGGCTATCCGATCGAGCAGCTCGCCGAACGGAGCACCTTCCTGGAAACGGCGTATCTGCTGCTCCACGGGGAGCTGCCGTCCGTGGCGGAGCTCGATTCGTGGGTGTTCAACGTCACCCACCACACGATCGTGCATGAGAGCATCAAGAAGTTCATCGACGGCTTCCACCACGATGCCCACCCCATGGGGATGTTCGTGAGCACGGTGGCGGCGCTGTCGACGTTCTATCCCGAGGCCAAGCACATCCAGGACGAGACGTCGCGGCGCAACCAGATCTTCCGGTTGATCGCCAAGGCGCCGACGCTCGCGGCGTTCGCCCACCGCCACTCCGTGGGGATGCCGTACACGTATCCGGACAACGACCTGAGCTATGCGGGCAATTTTCTGAACATGATGTTCAAGGCCACGGAGGTGAAGTACACGCCGAACCGAACCCTGGAGCACGCCCTCGATGTGCTGTTCATCCTGCACGCCGATCACGAGCAGAACTGCTCCACCAGCGCCATGCGCGGCGTCGGCTCGTCGCACGCCGACCCCTACTCCGCCATGGCGGCGGCCGCGGCGGCGCTATACGGCCCGCTGCACGGCGGGGCCAATGAGGAAGTGCTCCGGATGCTGCGGGATATCGGCGCGAAGGACCGCATCCCGGCCTACATCGAGCGGGTGAAGCGGGGCGAGTTCCGCCTCATGGGGTTCGGCCACCGCATCTACAAGAACTACGATCCACGCGCGAAGATCATCAAGCGCGTGGCGGACGAAGTGTTCGTCGTGACGGGCAAGAACCCGCTGATCGATATCGCGCTCGAGCTGGAACGCATCGCGCTGCAGGACGACTACTTCGTGAGCCGGAAGCTCTACCCGAACGTGGATTTCTATTCGGGGATCATCTACGAGGCGATGAAATTTCCGATGGACATGTTTCCGGTGCTGTTCGCCATCGGACGGACGCCGGGATGGCTGGCCCAGTGGCAGGAGATGCTGCTCGACAAAGAGCAGCGCATTGCCCGGCCGCGGCAGGTGTACATCGGCGCGGGCAAGCGCGACTACCTACCGATCGAAAAAAGAAGCTAAGGCGTCACGCGGAAACGTGACCTACCGCCGGCGGCGTCCTCCCACGCGGGCGCGCACCGATCGCGCCGGCTTGGGCTGCTCCGCGACGACCGCCTTCGGTTGGAGCGGCGGAATCGACGGCTCGAACCCCGGGATAATCTCCCGCGGGAAGGTGCGGCCGATCAGCTTTTCGATGTCTCCCATCAAGAGCCATTCGTCGGGTGAGATGAGCGTGAGCGCGAGCCCGCGCGCCCCGGCCCGCGCGGTGCGGCCCACGCGGTGCACGTACACCTCGGGATCGTTGGGGACATCGAAGTTCACGACCATCCGAATCCCGTCCACGTCGATACCGCGCGCGGCGATGTCGGTCGCGACGAGCACGTCGGCGACACCACTGCGGAACGCGTCGAGCGTTCGAGTGCGGTGACTCTGGGCCTTATCGCCGTGGATCGCGTGGGCGGGGATCCCGTCTTTGCGCAAGAAGGTCACGAGCTTGTCCGCGCCGTACTTCGTGCGGGTAAAGACCAGGGTCTGACCGGCAGGCTTGGCGCGCAGCAGTTTCGCCAGCACGCCGCGCTTTTGGACCTTGTCCACGGCGACGATCACGTGCTCGATCCCCTGGGCCGGCGTGGCGCGGCGGCCGATCTCGACCGACGCGTGGCCGTCGAGCGCCCGGCGCGCGAGGGCATCCACCTCAGGCGAGACCGTGGCCGAGAAGAGCATCGTCTGGCGCTTCTCGGGCAGCGCCGAGAGGATGCGGCGCACATCGGGCGCGAACCCCATGTCGAGCATGCGGTCGGCCTCGTCGAGCACCAGCACCTCGAGGCGGGAAAAATCCACGTGCCCGCGCTCCATATGATCGAGCAGGCGCCCGGGCGTCGCGACGACGATGTCGGCACCGTGCTTCAGCGCCTTGGTCTGGGGCTCCATCCCGACCCCGCCGTACACGGCGGCCGCCGTCACGCCGCGCACATGGCGCCCGTAGGCGCGCGCGCTTTGCAGCACCTGCTCGGCGAGCTCACGCGTGGGCACGAGGATCAGAGCCCGCAGCACGTGTTGCACGCCGGTGTTCGCGAGGCGCTGCAGGATCGGCAACATGAAGGCGGCGGTCTTGCCGGTACCGGTCTGTGCCGAGCCGATCAAATCACGGCCGGCCAGCGCGAGCGGAATCGCTTCCTGCTGGATGGGGGTGGGCTGCTCGTAGCCTTCTTCGGCTACCGCACGCAGCAGCTCGGGCGCGAGCCCGAGGGAGGTAAATGGCATTGCTGAAATCTCTTCCTTTCCGGAAGCACACACACGCACGCCGCCAGCGGCTCATGCCGCTGCGCTGCAGCGTCACTCTCGTTTTGAACCTGGGGAATGAGACCGGGCGTGTGTACAGCGCCGGAACCCGCTCCTGAGCGGGACCGTCCTACGGAAGGATGCCAGCTCTTGGTTCGGGGAGAAGGGTAACTACGTTGCACACATGCGTCAAGTGACTACGTCGTCGTGTGACGTCTTCGCGCGACGTATTCGCGGTTAGCTTGACAAATGGTGCCCCCCCAGCGATGTTCCGGCGCGCGATACGAACCAGAGACCGTTGCGAGGACCTGGGCTAGCGCCCATGGTCCTCTTCGCGTTTCTGACGGACTCCCGCGCCGGAGGAGAGGCCGGATGGAAGTGACGCTGGGCGACAACGACCGACTGGACTACGTCCTGAAGAAGTTCCGCCGCCAGATCACCAGAGCCGGACTATTCCAAGATATGAAGCGCAAGCGGTTCTACGAGAGTCCGAGCGCTCAACGGCGGCGGAAGGATAAGGCTGCGGCACGCCGCAAGGTGAAGTCCGCACGCCGCCGCGAACACCATTAGATCAGGAGTACAGCAGATGGCACGCATCACCGGTATCGTGAAGTGGTTCAACGACGCGAAGGGATTCGGCTTCATCACCCCCGAGAACGGCGAGAAGGACTGCTTCGTTCACCACACCGCGATCCAGGCGGACGGATTCAAGACGTTGGCCGAGGGCCAGCGCGTTGAGTTCGACGTCGTCCAGGGCCAGAAGGGTCCGGCGGCGCAGAACGTCGTCAAGCTCTAAGCTAGAGGCGGTTCCGCCAAATCGAACGGCGCCATCCCACAGGACGGCGCCGTTTGCGTTGCGGCCGGACCAGCGGAGCGCTACCGCAGCACGATTCGCATGGCCCGCGTCTCCAGGTCGATGTCCCAAAAGACGATCCGATTGCGCACGAAGTCCTCGCAGTCCGCGACCGTGATCGTCTCGGGTGAGGCGTCGAGGAACTCGAGCAGCCGCATCCGCATGTCGAGGTAGGAGCGACCCTCCCGCGTCGCCGCCACCCGCATTCCGACTTCGTCCTCCAGGCGACGGTTCACGAAGCCCTGCGCCACCTCGAGCAGCCGCCCCACGATCAGGTGCTCCAGCGCCCCGCCCTCAGGCTTGGCGAGTTGGCGCGCCAGGAGGCGCGCCTTCTTCGGCTCGCACAACTCCACCAACAGCTTCCACACGCCGGCGTCCGGCCGCCGGCGGGCGGCCGGCTCGGCCGACCGCTCGACCCGAGCACAGGTCGGCAGGTCGTTGCGGTGCAAGCGGAGGAACCGGGCCATGGGCGCGTACAGATCGATCCGCCCGGGGGCGGGAGGCCGCCGGCGACCGGACACGAGATCCACGATATAGTCCTCCGACACCTGCACCGCTTCGGCAAGCTCGCGTGGCGTGCGCTTCAGCTCGCGCAACCGGCGGCGGACGAGCTGACCGACCTTGACCGGGTGCTTCAGCGGTAACGCTGCAGGCATCAGGACTCCTCGCGCGGGTGGTCAGGACACAGGAAACGCCCGCGGGTGCATCGGCGGCGAGCACACCGCGGGCGACGTGCCTAAATATCGCTAAAATCGAGCGTTAATGGTACCCCCACCCTTCTTTTTGAGCAGGGCCACCGACCCCACCACGATGATTACAGCGAAGCTGAACCACTGGATCGCATAGGAGAGGTGGGGCCCGTCCGACTGGTCGGGGGGGGGCCAGCGCATGAGACCGGGCGGTGCGGGCCCGTGGAGGTTGCTGGAGGAGGGGAGGAGCTGGAGGACGAACGCCAGCAGCGGGTACGGGAGTGAGTCGCGCAACTGGGCCGGGTCGACGTCCCCCCGGGCGCGCGGCGCGGCCATCCCGATCCCTATGACGTCCGCCGAGTCGGGCTCGCGATAGGCCGGCTGGTCGACGTGGTACGCGTCGGGCGAGGGTGCCCATCCCCGGTCCACCAACACCGCGCTGCCGTCCGCCAGCTTGAGCGGCGTGATCAGCGCGACTCCGGGCGCGCCTTCGTAGCTGCGGGGGCGCCACGGCCGCTCCCAGGCGTAATCGTACACGCCGCTCGCATGGAGGCGGCGCTCCCGGGCCGAGTCGAGGGTGAGCGCGCCGGTCACTTCGAGCAGCGGTCGTGCCTGCGCGGCGCGGCTCACGGCATTTCGCTCGCGGCGCTGGCGCAGCCGGTCGAGCTGCCAGAAGCCGAGCCGCGCGCACAACGCGGCGACGGCCAGCGCGACGAGCAAGCCCGCGAGGTCGCGCCGGCCGAGCCTCACGGGCCGCGCAGCAGCGCCAGCTTGGCGACGCGCGGCAATCGCTTCAGCGCCGCTTCCCTGCGTTGCGCCGCGGACCGGCTGAGCTGTCGCTCCTCGTACACGAGCCGGACCGGTCGGCGGGCGCGGGTATAGGCGCTGGCCGTCCCTTCAGTGTGTCGCCGCAGGCGCTGCGGGAGATCGTTGGTAATGCCGGTGTACAGCGAGCCGTCGCGACAGCGGAGCATGTAGACGATCCACACCCCTTCGTCTGTCCCGGTTATTCCAGCTGGGCGGCGAGCGTGATCTGGGCGATTCCCTTGAGGGCGCGCGACACCGGGCACCCGGTCTTCGCCTCCTCGGCAGCCTTCTGGAACCCCGCTTGATCGAGCCCCGGAACCTTGCCTCGCACCTTCAACTCCATCTTCGTGATGGTCGGAGTCCCGTTCACCATCTCGAGCGTGCAGCGCGCGTCGGTCTGAATCTGGGCGGCAGGCTTGCCTGCTTTCTCGAGTCCCGCCGAGAGCGCCATGCTGAAGCATGCGGCGTGGGCCGCGGCGATGAGCTCCTCGGGGTTCGTGCCCGGCTTGCCCTCGAAGCGGGTCGCGAAACTGTAGGGCCCACTGAAGGCGCCGCTGTCCGCCTTGAACGTGCCCTTGCCGTCCTTGAGCTTCCCTTCCCACACAGCGGACGCTTGACTGGTCGGCATTCGGAATGCTCCCTGGTCCTGGGGGTCGCCGAGTAATCTGGCGGGGGGCCGCGCAGGACGCTACGCTTGGAGCGGCGGCGCCAGTGTCGCGCATCACCCCGAGGGAGGAGTCGACGATGGCCACGAAGAAGAAAGCCACCCCCCCGGCGCGCAAGCCGGCACGGCCCAAGCGCCCGCCGCGCCAGCAGCCCGAGTCGTTGCGGCTGCGCTCCATCGCGGCGTCGTTCACCGTGAACGACCTCCAAAAGAGCGTCGCCTGGTACCGGGACGTGCTCGGGTTCACGCCGGGGGAGCGCTGGGAGACGAACGGCGGGCTGCGCGGGATGCAGATGAAGGCCGGCGCCTGCGACATCATGCTGGGCCAGGACGACTTCGCCAAGGGTCGGGACCGCAAGAAGGGTGAGGGGTTCCGGCTGTGGGTCTCGACGGCGCAGGACATCAGCGAGCTGGCCGGCCGGGTCAAGGCAAACGGCTGGACGCTCGACCGCGAGCCGTCCGAGACGCCTTGGGGGGATTGGGCGTTCGCCGTCAGCGACCCCGACGGGTTCAAGATCACCTTCATTCAAGAGTAGCAATGCGGAATGCGAAGTGCGGAATGCGGAATTGAAGGCGATCGCATGCTCGCATTTCTAACCGTCACCTCGTTGGCGCTCCAAGGGTCCGTCGCCGATACCTCGCCGTTCCGCGCGCTCCCGCTTCCGGCGCCGGGGCGCGTCCGCAGTGCGTCCGGAGCTCCGGGGCCGGATTACTGGCAGCAGCGCGTGGATTATGTGATCCGCGCGACCCTCGACACGTCCAGCCAGACGATCCGAGGCCGCGAACGGATCCACTATGTCAATCACTCGCCCGACACGCTCGCGTTCCTGTGGGTGCAGATCGAGCAGAATCTGTTTGCGCCGAACAGCATCACCTACGCGCTCAGCCAGCCGCCGCTGCACTTCGCCGGCGGCGCGGTGTTCGACTTCACGGGCAAGGGGTTCACGGGCGGCATCACGATCGAGCGCTTCGCCGCGGGCGGGCGGTCCCTCAAGCGCACCGAGTACGGCACGATGATGCGGGTCGAGCTGGCGCGGCCGTTGCCGCCGCGCGGCGCGATCGACTGCGACGTCGCGTGGCACTTTCCCATCCCGCCCTACGGCGGCGGGCGGATGGGGCGCATCGGCACGCGCCTCTACGAGATCGGCCAGTGGTACCCGCGCCTGGTCGTATACGACGACGTGCACGGCTGGAACCCGCTCCCCTACATCGGGGCGGGTGAGTTTTACCTGGAATACGGCGACTTCGACGTCACGCTCACGCTCCCCGCGGGCTTTCTCGTCGCGGGGACGGGGACGGTGGCGAACCCTCTCGCGGTGTGGACCGCCGAGCAGCGCGCCCGCCTCGCGCGGGCGCGCGGCTCCGCCGAGCGCGTACAGATCGTGACCCAGGCGGAAGCCACGGCGCACGGCGCCCAACCCACCCCTGGCACCAAGACGTGGCACCTCGTCGCACGGCAGGTGCGCGACGTCGCGTGGGCCGCCTCGCCCGACTTCCGCTGGGACGCGTCGAGTTGGCACGGGATCCTGATTCAGACTGTCTACCGCCCGAGCGCCGCCCCGTGGGAGGAAGCGAACCGGATGGCATGGTTCACGATCAAGCACTTCAGCGAGAGGTGGGGCATGTACCCGTGGCCGCAGGCGACGACAGTGGAAGGGCTGGTCGAAGGCATGGAGTATCCTATGCTGACGTTCGTGCCGTCCCTCGCGAAGCGCGAGGACCAATACTGGGTGCTGACCCACGAGTTCGGGCACGAGTGGTTTCCCATGATGGTCGGGTCCGACGAGCGGCGCTACCCGTGGATGGACGAGGGGTTCAACACGTTCATCGACTACGGCTCGGCCGAGGGGTACTTCAAGGGCACGGCGTACGGCGATACCGTGCGGCGCGAGCTGCTCGGCGCGGCCCGGATCTCGGCCGTCCCGGGCGCCGAGCAGCCGCTCATCGACAAACCAGTGGAGCAGCGCGACCTCGCCTGGGCGGCGTACCAGAAGCCCGCGTTGATGCTGACCGTGTTGCGCGACGCCGTGCTGGGTAAGGAGACGTTCGAGCGTGCGCTGCGGGAATACGTGCGCCGCTGGACCTTCAAGCATCCGCAGCCGGCGGATTTCTTCCGTACCATCGCGGACGTGTCGGGCAGGGATCTCGATTGGTTCTGGCGGGACTGGGTGTACACGACGGCGCGGCTCGACCAGGCGGTGGACTCGGTGAGCGCGGCCGGCGACACGACGCTGGTCCACCTCTCGAATCGCGGCCAGATGGCGCTGCCGCTGACGCTCGAGCTCAAGTTCGCGGACGGAGCCAGCGAATCGCGTGAGTACCCCATCGAAATGTGGAACCTGGGAAGCCGCTTCACGGCCCGCGTGGTCACGCCCCGGCGCGTCGTGGGCGTGATCGTGGATCCGAAGGAGCTCTACCCCGACGTCGAGCGCGCGAACAACCGGTGGCCGCGGTAGCGGCCCCCTCCCGGCCGCTGCGCGTCGCGCTGCTCACGTCGGCGCGCGCGTGGCGCGGGTCGGGAGTGAGTCTCTCGCACATCGCGCGTGGCCTGGCCGCGAGGGGACACACCGTGCAGCTGCTCTCGACGACGCCGCCGGTGACGGCGGGCTTCGCCGCCGCCGGACTCCCGGTGAAAGAGCTGCCGATTCACGACACCGGCTGCGCCGAAGCGCGTCGCCTGGCGCGGGCGTTGGCGGCCCAGCAAAGCGACGTGCTGGTCGCCGAGACCCCCCGCGATGTGCGCCTGGGCGCCCTCGCGTCATTCGCCCGCCGGTTCGCGCTGGTGTACTCCTACAACGTCAACCGCGCCGTGCCGCCGCGCGATCCGATCATGCGCCTCGCGTACCGGCGCGTCCGCCTGACGATCTTCCGAACGCACACCGGCGAGCGCGAGGTCCTGGCGAGCGCGCCGTTCATGGGACGACCCCCGCATCGCGTGATCCACGAGGGAGTGGACGTCGCGCTGTTTCGGCCGGATCCCCAGGCGGGGCGCGCCTTCCGCGCGCGGCACGGCCTGGGCGACCGACCGTTCCTGCTCGCCGTGGGCGCCCTCGAGCGCGAGAAACGATACGACTGGATCCTCGATGCGCTCGCCCGTCTCGGACCCCGCCCCCCCCGCCCCCCACTCCTCGTGATCCGGGGCAGCGGCTCGCTCGAAGCGGCGGTGCGGACGCAGGCCGAGCGCCTGGGCGTGGAAGTACAGCTGCTCGGCTTCCTGCCGGCGGACGAGCTCGCGGCCGCGTACAACGCCGCGAGCTGCCTTGTGCACGTCTGCCCGGTGGAGACCTTCGGGCTGACGGTGGCGGAAGCCATGGCGTGCGGCCGCCCAGTGGTCGCGGTCGCGAGCGGCGCCCTCCCAGAAGTGGTGGACGGGGTCGGGGTGCTGGCGCCGGCGGACGATCCGGCGGCGTTCGCGGAGGCCGTACGCGCCCTGCTCGCCGATCCAGCACGGGCGGCGGCCCTCGGCGCGGCGGCGCGCGACCGGGCGGTCGACGCGTTCTCGATGGAGCGCATGGGACGCGAGTACGGCGAAGCCCTGGAAGCGCTCCCCCGATAGTCAGATCCTAGGGCTGCGGCGGCGGAGGGGGCGGCGCGCCGGACGAGCTGCCGAGCAGGGGGCCGACCGATGCCACGATGGCGACGAGGGCCGCGACGCCGCCGCCCAACACCAATGCGGTCCGTGCTTTTGAGACGTGGCGCTCTTCGAGTTGGGCGATCTGGCTGCGCGGGATCGTCACGCTGGTGCCGAGGCCCGGATAGTCCGTGCCGGCATCGGATGTGAAGCGCTGCGCCGTGAGGACGATCGAATCGGCGTCGGCATAGGCGACTTTCCCGGTCGCGAGGGTAACCTCCCGTACCGTCACGTCCTGGAGCGGGACGGCGAGAGGCGGAGAGAGTCTCGCGACGACGTCGCGCCCGCGGGCCGGGACTGCGCCGCTGAGAGCCACGTAGCTGAAGCAGCCCCCCAAAACAACGGAGAGGAGCGGGAGCGGCAGGCGCAGCATGCCGTTGCTCGTCATGGTTGCGCGTCTAGCGCGAGTGACGCTGCCACTGCCACCAAGGACGCGCTGCCGAGCTGGCCATTGCTGTTGAGTCCCCAACAGTAGGCTCGTTGATCCGTCGCGACCGCACAAGTGTGCTGTGTGCCAGCGCTGATCTCGACGAAGCCGTACCCGCCGCCGACGAGCTGTGGGACCGGACTGCACGGCCCGGTCACGCTCAGCCCGACACACGTATGGGTCGGTGCGCTTCCGAGCTGGCCGTTCGCATCCGAGCCCCAACACCGGGCTGTGTGGTCCGCAGTGATGCCGCACGTGTGCGATCCACCGGCGCTCAGGCGCGTGAACACGAAGGCGCCCGCCACGGGGATCGGCACGCTCGATTGCGCGACGGACGTATCGCCGAGCTGAGCGAGCTGATTGTCGCCCCAACAGTAGGCCTCGCCGGTCGCCAGCAGGCCGCAGCTGTGCTGGAAGCCCACGGCCACCGCCACAAACTTCCGGCCGTCGCGCACGCGCACGGGGGCGGCCGTGTCCGACCTGGTGCTGTCGCCCAGCTGGCCGAAGTCGTTCTTCCCCCAGCAGAGGGCGCTGCTGTCCGCGGCGAGAGCGCAGCCGTGAGCCGCCCCGACGCTCGCCGCCACCAGGTTCGGCCCGTCAAGCACGGCGACGGGCGCGCGGTGGTCCTCCCGCAGGCCGTTGCCGAGCTGCCCCCACGCGCCGTACCCCCAGCAGGCGGCGCTGCTGTCGGTTCGCACCCCGCACGTGAACGCGCCGCCGCTCACTAGCCGGATGAACTTGAGCCCACCGGCCACCGCAGTCGGCGCCACCCGTGTGGTCGTCGAGCTGTCCCCCAACTGCCCGCTGAGGTTGAACCCCCAGCAATACGCGGCACCGTCGGCGTCGAGGCCGCAGGTGTGACCCCCGCCGGCCGAGACCAGGGTGAAGGCAGTCGGGCTAGCGACCGGCACGGGGAACGCGCGATCGCTGCGCGAGCCGTCGCCCAGCTCGCCGTCACGGTTCCAGCCCCAGCAGAATGTGGTGCCTGTTGCGGCTACGCCACAGGTGTGGAGTGCACCCGCACTGATGCTCAGAAAGCGCAGGTTGCCAGCGACTGACAGTGGCTGTTCGGAGGTCGGCGCGGTGGCGAGGTCGTGGCACGCGCTTAGGAAGACGGGGACGGCAACCGCCAGTACATGGGCGCGTCCGGGCCGCCAGGCCAACCGTGCTGTAGGCGCAGCACTTGCTGCGGCTGAGTGTCGTCGCACCACGGGCAAGCCGTCAATGCCACTTTCGTGCCCGCCGCAATGGGACACGCCGTCCCCATACCCAAGGAGGTGGAGATGACGTCTCCACTTCGTAGGATTGCCTCGGCCCTCATCTGCGGGGCCGCGATCGTCGTGTGTGTCGGTGTCCCGGCCATCGCCGCCCAGGGCACCGGTACCATTCGCGGCAGGGTGACCGATGCACTGACCGGGCGCGCGGTGGACGGCGTCCAGGTCTTCATCGCCGGCACCGAGCTCGGCACCCTCACGAACGCCGACGGGCGCTACCAGTTCAGCGTGCGCGCGGGTCCGCTGGAGCTCCACACGCGACGCGTCGGGTACGCCAGCCTCACGCGACGGGTCACCGTGACCCCGGGGGAGGCGACCGACGCCGATTTTGAGCTGCGCCAAGCGGCGCTCGCCCTCGACGCGGTGGTCGTGACCGGAACGGGGGCCGAGACCGAGAAGCGCAAGCTCGGCAACACCGTCACGACCATCGATGCCTCCACACTACGCAATGCGCCGGTCACCAACCTGTCCGAGCAGCTGGCGGCCCGCGATCCCTCGGTTTCGGTGCTGCCGAGCGGAGGACTCACCGGTGAGGGGGCGCAGATCCGGATCCGCGCGACCGCCAGTCTGACCCAGGCGAACGAACCGGTCGTGTACGTGGATGGCGTGCGGGTGAATCGCGGCGGTGGCTTCGGGGACCCCAACTGGATCGGCGCCGGCGGCGGCGGAACTCCTTCGCGGCTCGACGACATCGACCCGGAGGCGATCGACCACGTCGAGATCCTGAAAGGTGCGGCCGCGGCGACGCTCTATGGCACGGAGGCCTCGGCCGGCGTGATTCAGATCTTCACGAAAAAGGGTGCGCGTGGTGCCCCACGCTTCGACTTCATGACCGAGCTGGGGTTCTCGAACTATCCCGAGACCCGGTACGCGCCGAACGTGGGCTGGGTGCCCACGGACTCGATCGCCGCGGCCCGACAGGTGAGCCTCGGGATCCATGTCCCGACGGCGGCCGAGCTCAGCGCGTTTTACGGCCGGTCGGTCCAGCCCTTCGACATCCTCGAGCAGCGATTCGTCGACCGACTGTTCGAGACCGGTTATGGCGGAACGTACTCGGCATCCGTGAGCGGCGGGACTCCGGGGGTCACGTATTATGTCAACGGACGCTACTACCGGGAGAACGGCCCGTTCGGCGGCCGGGACCTCGGGCCGGCGGCGGATTTCGACCGCAAAGCCCAGGGGTCCGCGTCGCTCGTGATGCTGCCCTCGGACAACCTCAAGGTCACGGTCAACTCGGGCTACACGGATGCGCATCACGAGACACCGAACAACAACAACAACATCTACGCGCCGCTGACCAATGCGATGTTCGGTCATCCGGAGCTCGCGTCGTGCATCACGCCCCGGGCTTCGTCGACGCCAACCGGCACAGGCGACTGTACCGCTGCAGGAAATCCGTTCGGCGTGGCCTCGTTCGGAACCGTGCGCGAGGACATGCAGCGCACCAACCGGCAGGACACGAAGCATTTCATCGGCAGCCTGAACACGGCATACCAAGCGTTCCCCTCGCTGGCGATCGAGGGCACGCTGGGCGTCGACGTCGTGAATCAGGTCAGTGCGACCTTCCGGCCCTTCGGCAACGGCGTCGATGGCTTCCTCAACGTGAGCCCACAGGGCGACAAGACGGTGGACGACATTACCACTCGGATCGTGACGGCCGAAGCCAAGGCGACCTGGAAGCGGCAGGTGGGCGAGCGGTGGTCGTCGGTCTTCGTCGCCGGCGGTCAGGGGTTCATCACGAAGACGCAGGAAGAGGGGAGCTTCGGGGGAGCGTTCCCCGGGCCCGGCCTCGAAGTCACCAGCGCCGGCGCGAACCAGCAGGCCTTCGAACACTTTCTCGAGACGGTCAACGCGGGAGCGTTCGTTCAGGAACAGCTCGGCTACAAGGATTTCTCGTTCGCGACCGTGGGCGGCCGCTACGACCGGAACAGCGCATTCGGGAGGACGTCGAGTGGCGTGTTCTACCCGAAGGCGAGCGCCTCCGTGGTGCCAAGCGCGCTATCGGGTTGGGGCAACGGCCCTTTCACCTCGCACCTGTCGACGCTGCGATTCCGCGCCGCCGTCGGGCAGTCGGGACTGCAACCGGGCGCCTTCGACAAGTTCACGACCTTCGCGCCCCTGGCCGCACAGCTGGGACCGACCCAACTCGCGCCCGGCCTCGTCCTCAGCAACCTCGGCAACCCGGATCTCAGGCCCGAAGTGAGCACCGAGGGAGAAGTCGGCGCCGAGGTCGGACTGTTCCACGACCGGGTCGGCGTGGACGTGACGTACTATCGGCGCACGACGCGGGACGCACTCTATCCGCGCCAGTACGCGCCGTCCGGCGGGGCCATCACCCTCCAGCTGACGAACATCGGGGAGATCAAGGCCGGCGGCTACGACATCTCGGTGAACGGTCTACCGATCAACGGGCGGGACTTGTCGGTGAAGGTGTTCGCCAACATCGCGTGGTCGTGGGCGTGGGTCACGAAGCTCAACGCCGCCCCCCCGCTCAAGGTCGGGGGCAGCTACCCGCGCTACCGCAACTTCGTGAAAGAGGGCTATCCCGTCGGCGCGCTATTCGGCGCCAAGCTCCCCGGGCCATGCAGCGCGCGACCGGCGGGCGCGACCTATCTCTGTCTCAGCCCGGACCAGCTGCCGTACGACGTCACCGGCCCCGCCGGCGTGCCGGATGGCCAACCGGATACGGAGCAGCAACTCCTGGCCTACTTCTCGAAACCACCCGTGACGTATGACTCCAAAGGGAACATCAAGAGCTATGGCTTCAGCCTGCTCAACCCGCTGCGGGTGGACGAGAACGGGAACGGCGATTTCCTTGATCATTACCTGGGCAAGGCCACACCCGACTGGCAGGGATCGTTCGGGATGAGCGCGACCGTGCTTCGCAACTTCGAGCTGAACGGGGTGTTCGAGTACAAGTTCGGGAACTACACGATCACGAACCTCACGGACGCGTTCCGCAAGGCCAACCCCGTGATCGGGCGGAACCTCCCCGTCGCGGCGCAGGAGGAGGCGATGCTCATGAACCCGAGCAGCACGCCGGCACAACGGCTCGAGACGGCGAAGACTTGGGCCTACCACCTCAAGGCGCTGTCGCCGTACGACGGGCTGAACCAGGGCGAGAACGGCAAGTTCCTGCGGTTCCGCGAGCTCAGCCTGACGTACACGGTCCCCACACAGTGGACACAGGCGAAGCTGGGGCTGCGGTACCTGTCGATCACCGCCGCGGGCCGCAACCTCGCCCTTTGGACACCGTACACGGGCGTGGACCCGGAGATCAACGAGTTCGGGCGCGGTGGCGCCAACGCGGACCTCACCGGAATTGACCAGAACTTCGGTGAGGGGATCGATGCGTTCGGGTTCGCGCTCCCCCGGCGCTTCAGCTTTACGGTCCGCGTCGGCTTTTGAGCCGCCATCAGAGAGGAGAGAGAGGCATGAGTGTCATGCACACGTGGTCGCTCACTCCCCGGCGCCGCTCCGCCGTCGTCAGCGCCGTGCGCGCGCTAGCCGCCTTGGGCGCCGTATGGAGCTGCAGCAGCCTGCTCGACGTGAAGAACCCGAACAACGTGAACGTGAGCGACCTCGACAACCCGGCTGCGGCGCCTTCGATCGCCAATGGCGCCTTCTCGGCGGTGGCGTATGCGTATGGCGCGATCATGACCGAGTATGCCACGGTCACAGACGAGCTGACGTGGATCGGCTCCCGAGACGGCTTCCGCGAGCTCGACGTCGGCACGCTCACCAACCCGACGAACGAATTCACGGATGCAGCGTTCCCCTACGTCGGCCGGGCGAGGTGGATGGCCGATTTCGCGATCAAGCAGTTGGCGAAGTTCGATACGGCGAAGACCCTGAAGGACCGGAACGACCTGGCCCGCTCGTATCTCTACGGGGCGATCATCTACGCCGCCATCGCGGATGCCTTCAACAACTTTCCGATCGGGTCCGACATGCGCACGGCCGCGCCACCAGTCGGGAAGGACAAGATGGACTCCCTGTATACGGTCGCGATCGCCTACGCGACGGACGGTTTGGCCAAGACCGATTCGACTAACCTGGATCTGCTCACGGCGCTGCTCGCCGTCCGGGCACGCGCGCAGCACGCGAAGGCCGTATGGAAGATGCTGCACCCGCCCGGCCCGGGCGTGCCGTACGGTGGCGCGCTCGTCAATGACGCCGGCGCGAACGCGGATGCAACGACCGCCATCCGGCTCCAGGGCACCGATTGGAGGTGGCGCTTCTACTACAGCACCACGACGGTGGACAACTACATCGGCGCCTGGGTGAACGGTCGCCAGGAGATGCGGATCGGCGACCGCTACATCAAGACGAGCCCGGCGGACACTCTCCACGACCTCATCAACCCGTTCCCGGTGGACCCGGAGATGCGCCGCGCCGCTGTGGAATTCAAGGGGAACTCCGCCACTCAGTCCTACGGGCCTCTGACGGCTTTGTCGACGCGCGAGCTCCACTTGATCCTCGCCGAAGCGGCCCTCGCTACGGCCGACACCGCGGGCGTCGCCAGCGGCTTTGCCACGCACCTCAACGTTCGACGCGTGCGCGATGGGCTGCCCCCATATGACCCGTCCGCCCCCGCACACCCCCGGACGCTTGCGATGCTCCAGTACGAGCGGCAGGTCAACCTCTTCCTCCAGAACCGCCGGCTGCAGGACCTGTACCGGTTCGGGATCAGAGCCGACGTCTGGCAGACAAGCCCGCCGACACAAGCGGTGAGCGCCGCTGGGACCACCTTCCCGATCACCCAGGTCGAGTTGCTCGCCAATCCGTACTGCGCGGCGAATCCGTCGAGCTGCTAGCCGGCCGGCAGGGACGCGCGGCTAGTGCAGGCCGCCCCCGCCCGCGAGCTGCTTGACCAGCTCCCCGATCACCGCCTTCGCGTCGCCGAACAGCATCCAGGTGTTGTCCTGGACGTACAGCTCGTTGTCGATACCGGCGAAGCCGGGGTTCTTGCTGCGCTTGATGGCGAGGACGGTTTTCGCCTTGTCCGCGTCGATGATGGGCATGCCGTAGATGGGGCTGCCCTTGGCGTAACGCGCGGCGGGATTCACGACGTCGTTCGCGCCGATGACGAGGGCCACGTCGCACTGCGGCATGTCCGGGTTGATCTCGTCCATCTCGACGAGCGCGCTGTACGGGATGTTCGCTTCCGCGAGCAAGACATTCATGTGGCCCGGCATGCGCCCGGCGACCGGGTGAATGGCGAACTTGACGGTGATGCCCCGCTTGGTCAACTGGTCGTACAGCTCGCGCACTCTGTGCTGCGCCTGAGCCACCGCCATGCCGTATCCCGGGATGACGACCACGAGGCTCGCCTGCTCGAGCAGCTGCGCCGCGCCCTCGACGGTCTCCTGCTTCCAGGCCTTCTGCTCGCCCGTCGCCACCGTCTTCTGGACCGTACCGAACGCGCCGAACAGGACGTTGGTGAACGAGCGGTTCATGGCGCGGCACATGATGATCGAGAGAATCAGGCCGCTCGACCCGTCGAGCGCGCCGGCGGTCACGAGCAGCTTGTTGCCGAGCACGAACCCCATCGCCACCGCCGAGAGGCCGGCGTACGAGTTCAGGATCGAAATGACGGTGGGCATGTCGGCGCCGCCGATCGGGATGATGAGCAGCACGCCGAACAGCACGGCCAACCCGACGATCGCGTAGAAGACCTGTCCCGACCACGCGGCGGTCGGGTGCACCACCACGACCACGCCCAGCGCCACGGCGATCACCAGCACGCCGATGTTCACCACGTTCTGTCCCGGATAGGTGACCGGCCGCTGCGGGATCCACTTCACCTCCTGCAGCTTACCCGCGGCCATGAGGCTTCCGGTGAACGTCAGGAATCCGAGGATCACCTCGGCGACGATCGCGCTCGTACGGAACGCCGTGAGCTGCGCCGGATGCTCGGTCAGCCCGAGAAAGTATTCCGCGGTCCCGACCAGCCCGGCGGCGAGCCCGCCGAAGGCGTGCGAGAGGGCGGTACGCTGCGGCACGGCCGTGAGCGGTACCAGCGAAAGCGGGATGCCGACGATGAACCCGGCGACGATCGCCAGCACGATCCAGCCATGGTGCACGATCTCGGGTTGGAACCAGGTCGCCAGCACGGCGACGAGCATCCCCGAGACGCCCGCCACCACGGCGTGGCGGGCGGTCTTGGGGTCGTTCATCCAGTACAGCGAGAAGATGAACAGCGCCGTCGCGAGGATGGCGGCGACTTGGGCGACGGCGTACGTCATTGCTTCTTGAACATCTTGAGCATCCGGTCCGTGATCAGGAATCCGCTGACGATGTTCGTCATGGAGGCGAACAGCGCGATCGCCCCGAGGACGCGGATGGCCTTCGGGTACTCGCCGCCCGTGACCGCGATGGACCCGACCACGGCGATCGCCGAGATCGCGTTGGTGAGCGACATAAGCGGCGTGTACAGCAGCCGGGAGACCCGGCGGATCACGCCCAGCCCGATGAACGTCGCCAACACGAAGACGAACACCATCGACCAGTAGTCGTTCATGGCTTCCGCACCTCTCCGGCGTGGGTCACGCACGTGTCACGGGTGATCTCGTCGTCGAAGTCCAGGACGAGGGTGCCGTCTCGGGTCACGTGCAACAGGAAACTGGAGACGTTCCTGGCGTACATCTGGCTGGCGTGATACGGCACCGTGCTCGGCAAGTTGGCCGGCCCGAGGATCAGCACGCCGTTCCGCACCACGTCGCGCCCGAGCTTGGTCAGCTCGCAGTTGCCGCCGGTTTCCGCCGCCAGATCCACGATCACCGAGCCCGGCTTCATCCCCCCCACCGCCCCGGCGGTAATCAGCAGCGGGGCCCGCTTCCCCGGAATCGCCGCCGTGGTGATCACCACGTCGGTGTCCTTCAGGTGCTGGGCGATGAACGCGAGCTCGCGCCGGTGCGTCTCCTCGGACAGCTCCTTGGCGTAGCCGCCCGACCCTTCCGCCTGCTCGGTGATCTCGAGCCGCAGGAACTTCGCGCCGAGGCTCTCGACCTGCTCCTGGACCGCGGGACGGACGTCGAAGGCCGACACCACGGCGCCAAGCCTTCGCGCCGTGGCGATCGCCTGGAGGCCCGCTACCCCCGCGCCCAGCACCAGCACGCGGGCGGGCGCCAGCGTCCCCGCCGCCGTCACGAGCATGGGAAAGAGCCGACCGGCCGCTGCGGCGGCGAGCAGCACCGCCTTGTACCCGGCGACCGTCGCCTGCGAGGACAGCACGTCCATGGCCTGCGCGCGCGTGATGCGGGGCAAGAGCGCCAGACTGAACGCGGTCACTTTACGGGCCGCGAGCGCGGCCACGGCGTCGCGTGCGGCGGACGGCTGGAAGACTGCGACGAGCGCCGCCCCCTCGCGGCACAGACGAACCTCGCCACGGGACGGCGGCTGCACCTTGAGGACGACGTCGCTTTGCCTGAACAGCGCCGCCGCAGCCGGCACGACGGTAGCTCCGGCCGCCTGGTACGCCTCGTCACCGAACGACGCGGCCTCTCCGGCGCCGCGCTCCACCAGGACCGCGAGGCCGGACTTCCCGAGCCGCCCGGCTACGTCCGGTGTCAACGCGACGCGACGCTCGTCGGCCGCGGTCTCTTTCGGGACCCCGATCTTCATGACGGCTCCCGGAGTGGATTCGGTAAGGCGGTGAAGAGCCGGCGACAGGCAGGGGAAAGGGGAAGGGTCCCCGCACCACCCTTCCCCCTTCCCTCTTCCCCGGCCTCTCACCCCTTCGGCAGCGTGCTTCGCTCGCGCACTTGTGCGAGCAGTCGTTCCGTAAAGTCCAGCCGCTCGGCCAGCTCGCTCACCTGCGTCTCGAGCCCCTGCAGCCGCTCCTCGAGGTCCTCCACACTGCGCGGGAGCCGCGCCGTGCCTCCCTCGCCCACCTCCCAGCGCACGACGCGCCGCCCGTCGCCGTCGCGAAAATCACCGGCCGCGAGGACCACGACGTCGTAGAGCCACCAGAGCCCGAACCCGCCGAGGGTGAGGCACATGCACACCGCACTCTGTGGCCGGCCGGTGTAGAAGCGGTGCAGACCGAACGCCCCTCCCACCACGGCCAGCCCCAGCGCCACGCCGCGCGAGCGGTCCGAGACGCGCGCCGGCGGGCGCCGCTCGCCGGAGTCGTACGCCGCGGGCAGGCGTCCGGTCACGTCACGCGCGCTGGCGCGGCGACGAGGGCGTCGAGCTCCTGGCGGGGCGTCACCCCCGCCCGACGCGCCGTCTCCCGACCGTTTCGGAAGACGATCAGGGTGGGGATGGCCCGGATGCCGAGGCGCTGGGTGGTCACCGGGTTCCTGTCCGTGTCGAGTTTGATGACAAGCACCTCGCCGGCCCGCTCGCGCGCGAAGTCGTCGAGCACGGGCGCCATGATCTTGCAGGGCCCGCACCAATCGGCATACCCATCCATCACCACGGGGACGTCGGTGCCGACGAGCACCCGCTCCAGGTTCGCGTCGCTGACGGCGATCGGCCGATCGAGCAGAATGGGCCGCTTGCATTCGCCGCAGCGCGGCCGATCCTCGAGGCGAGCGAGGTCGACGCGATTGAGGGTGGCGCAGAAGGGGCACGCCACGGTCGCGATCCGGCTTTGCTGCGCGTCCGTCACGGGCATGGCGGCCTCACCTCCGTTCCGGCTCGAGAGCGTCGTCGATCACCGCATCCGCTTCAATCTCCACCAGCATCTCCGGCGACACCAGTCGGCTCACGGCCACCATCGTACTCGCCGGGCGGATGTCCCGGAATACCTCCCCGTGCGCCCGGCCGACCGCCTGCCAATGAGCAATGTCCGTGAGGAAGACCCGCGTGCGTACGACATGCCGCAGGGTGGCGCCGGCCTGCCCCAGCGCGCCCTCGATGTTGCGCAACGCCCGCACCGCCTGCGCGTAGGGGTCACCCACTCCCAGGATGCTGCCGTCCGGACCGGTCGCCGTGGTGCCGGCCACGTGCACGACCGACCCCACGCGCACCGCCCGGGAGTAGCCGACGATCCGCTCCCACGGCGCCCCGCTTGAGATGTTCTGACGCGACATGTTACGCTTCCGGCATGGCTTGAGTCTCTCTTTGAACAATGTACACAGAGCCCGCCATCCCCGAGTCGTCAGGGTCGGTGCAAGCGCCCGCCCATGTGCTCGCCCGCAAGGTGTGGGCGGCGTTCGCCTTCACGTTCGTCCTGTCGCGGATCCTCGTGTTCCTGATCATGTCCGGCCGGTTGCCCGACATCCACTCGCACTTCCGCGGGACGCATCTGCATCACCTCAATTACGGGATCGTGTTGCTCGCCGGCGTGGGCGCCGTACTGCTCTTCAATCGGCCCACGGGCCGCTGGCTGTCGGCCACCGCGATCCTGTACGGTGTCGGCCTGGCGCTCACCTTCGACGAGTTCGGCATGTGGCTGCATTTGAACGCCGATTATTGGCAGCGGGCGAGCTTCGACGCGGTGGTCGCGATCGGCTCGCTACTGGGCCTCCTGGCGACGGCACCGACGCTCAAGCAGTTCCGACCCCGGCATTGGGCGACGGCCACGGCGCTGGTCGCCGCGCTCGCGGTGTTCGGCGTGCTCCTGGCCGATTCGCTCCGTTCCGCCGGGCGCCGGCTCGAGCCGTATCTCGAGCGGGTGCGGCCGCACCAGCAGCCCTGAGCCCGGAGCTCAGCGGACGCCGACGGCCTCGTTCTGCGTCTCGTGGCTCACGGCGTTCTTGCCGCTCCGCTTGGCGGCGGACATCAGGTGATCGGCCGTACCCACCAGCACGTCCACCGATTCGGGCGCGACGAGATAGGTCGCCACGCCGATACTGGCGCTGAGGCGCCAGCCGTGGGCCGGCACGATTCCGGAGACGGCCTGCCGGACCTTCTCGATAGCGAGCCGGGCGGGAGCGGTCCCCGTCTCCGGGAAGAGCACGACGAACTCGTCCCCGCCCACACGGGCCACGACGTCGCTGGCCCGCGTCACTGCCGAGATGGTGCGCGCCACCGTCCGGAGCACGGCATCACCCGCCGTGCGACCCAGATGGCCATTGACCAGTTTGAACTCGTCCAGATCGATGAACGCGACGGTGAAGGGATGCTGGTAGCGTCGCGCCCGCTCGATTTCCACCGTGGCGAGCTCGTAGAACGCGCGCACGTTGGGGACTCCCGTGAGCTGGTCCAGGCGCGCGAGCGCGCGCTCGCGGTCGAAGCCGGCCCGCAGGCGCGCGACGAGCCCCGCGCAGAGCAGCAGGGCCAACACGAGGGGGAGTAGATACAAGACGAGCCGCGTAGCCGACTCCGAAACCGTGGAAGCCGGCTGGAAGATAACGTGCGGCGAGGGGCGCGCGCCGCTCACCACAGCGACGGCTGGTCCGGCGGTGCGGGATAGCGAATGCGCGCGCCGGCCAGCAGCTGCGCGTGGGGCGACAGCTGGTGGTCCCGGGCCTCCCCTGCCCCGAGGCTGTGCCGCACCGCGATCCCGCGTGCAACCAGCGCGTCGGCGATGAGCTGGCGGTGGCAACGCCATGGCACGGCTTCGGCGCACATGACGGCAACGGGCGGTGGCGCGCCGGCAAGCGCGACCAGGCGTGCCACGGCTTGCTCGAAGGCGGGGGTCTCCATGTAGTCCGCGTAGCCCCGGAAGCCGGCGCTCCGCCACGCGGTGTTCGCTGAATCCTTGCGGGCGGACCGGCGGCCTCCCAGGTCCGCGTCGTGCCGGTAGGCGATCCCCACGGCCTCGAGGGCAGCGGCGAGCGGCTCCTGCGCGAAGTGGGGGTAGCGTCGCGAGGCGGGGTAGCGGCGCACGTCCACGAGGAGCCGAATCTGGTGCTCCGCGAGCAGCGCCAGGAAGGTCTCCAGGCTTCGGGTGGAGTGGCCCACCGTGTAGATCACTGCGAAAAGATACAGGGAGGATCAACCCAGGTTTGCGGACGTATTACCAGCAGCTGCGTCACGCCTCTCACAAGGAGGAAGACATGACCGAGAAGGAGCAGTTCTTGGGAGCGTTGCAGAAGGAGCTTCCCACCACGTTGAAGGTGCTCAAGGCCTACCCCGCCGCCAAAGCAGACCTGAAGCCGCACGCCAAGTGCAAGTCCGCGAAGGAGCTCGCCTGGATATTCGTGACCGAGCAGAAAGCGAGCGAGCAGGCCCTCGACGGGGGCATCGAGTTCGGCAAGATGCCGAAGGCGCCCGCGACGCTGGCGGACGTTATCTCGTCGTACGAGCAATCCTCCAAGGCGTTCATGGAGCGCGTCAAGCAGACGCCCGAGGCGGAGCTCAACAAGACGGTGAAGTTCTTCGTGGCG
>Ga0209378_1000469_pt1 | contig 30101 bp, 25 predicted proteins | sample GraSoiAngelo_156_FD_186170 | JGI IMG/M metagenome (GOLD analysis project Ga0209378, IMG submission 186170) | Grasslands soil microbial communities from the Angelo Coastal Reserve, California, USA - 14_1009_13_40cm (SPAdes) (version 2) | ecosystem: Environmental > Terrestrial > Soil > Grasslands ...
TCGCGCTCGAGAATGCCGTCCAACCGCTCCCGTGCGGGGGCGTCGTCCACCGGCGTGACGACTTCGATGCGGCGGCGCAGATTGCGGGGCCGCCAATCGGCCGACCCGATGTAGTACTCCGGGGCTCCGCCGTTCCCGAAGTGATAGATGCGTGCGTGCTCGAGGAAGCGGCCCAGCACGCTCACCACCTTGATCCGCTCGGATAGCCCCGGCACGCCGGGGCGCAGCATGCACACTCCCCGCACCACCAGACGCACGTCCACGCCGGCTTGCGACGCGCGGTACAGCGCGCCGATCACGCTGCAGTCGGCGAGGCCGTTGAGCTTGGCGCGGATGCACCCGCCGCGGCCGGCGCGCGCGTGCTCCGCCTCGCGTGCAATGAGGGCGAGGAACCGGTCGAGCATGTTGGTCGGTGCGACGAGCAGCCGCCGGAACGCCGCCCGCGGGGCGCGCGAGGAGCCGGTGAGCTCGTTGAAGAGCGCGTGTAGATCGGCGGTGATCTCCTCATCCGCGGTGAACAGCCCGAGATCGGTGTACAGCCTGGCGGTGTCGGGGTTGTAGTTGCCGCTCCCTACGTGGCCATAGCGCCGCGTGCGATCGCCCGTCCGCCGGATGACGAGGGCGATCTTGGCGTGGGTCTTGAGGGTCGCGACGCCGGTGATCACGTGGATGCCCGCCGCCTCGAGGCTCTGCGCCCAGCCGATGTTCAGCTCCTCGTCGAATCGCGCTTTCAGCTCGATGAACACGGATACGTCCTTGCCCCGGGCGGCCGCGCGCCGCAGCGCGTCACCCAGCGCCGACGGCCCGCCGGGCCGATACAGCGTGAGCTTGATCGCGGCGACGGCGGGATCGTCCGCCGCCTCGGCGATGAAGCGCTCGAAGCTCTCGGCGAAACCGTCGTAGGGTTGGTGCACCAGCACGTCGCCCGAGTCGAGCGCGTCGAACACGCTGCGACTCGCCGGAAAGGGATCGCGCGCGGCGAGCGGAGGGTAATCGAGCTCCGGGCGGGGGTGGGCGCCGGCCAGCTCGGTGACGGCGCCGAGATGCACCGGCCCGTCGGCCGCGTAGACGTCCGACGGCCCGAGCGCGCTCGCGAGCTCGCTCTCCTCGAAGCGCAGCTCGCGCTGCAGCAGCTCGCGCAGCGCCGGCGGCATCGCGCGCTCGACCTCGAGGCGCACCACCGGTCCCCAGGGCCGCCGTCGCACTTCCTCGGCGACCGCCTGCACGAAGCTCGCCGCCCCGAGCTCGTCCAGCTGAATGTCGCCGCTGCGCGTCACGCGAAACGCGTGCGCCTCCAGGATCTCCCGGCCCGGGAACAGCGTGTCGAGGTGAGCACGCACCAGCGTCTCGAGCGCGACCACGCCGCCCTCCCCGCCCACGGCCAGGAACCGGGGCAGGGAGGGGGGCAGCTCGACCGTCGCGAAGTGGGGCGGGCCGTCGGGCCCGTCCCGCAGCATGACCGCAAGGCTCATCCGCCGGTCCGCCAGGTGCGGAAAGGCATGTCCGGGGGCGCGGGTGAGCGCCTTGGGCGTGAGCAGCGGCGCCACGTCGTCCGCGAAGCGGCGCGCCAGGGTGGTGCGCTGGCTCAGGTCGAGCTCCGCCCAGTCGCGGACGCAGATCCCCTGTGCGGCGAGCGGGTCCCGCAACAGCTCGCGAAACGAGCGATACTGCCGCGCGATGAGTGGATGCAGGCGGATCGCGATCGCGTCGAGCTGCTCGGCCGGTGTGAGGCCGTCGGGTGAGCGCTCCACCACGCCCGCCGCCACCTGGTGCTGCAGCGCGCCGACGTCGACCATAAAAAACTGATCCAGGTTGGTGCTGAAGATCGCGAGGAAGCGCAGCCGCGCGAGCAGCGGAACGCGGGGATCTTCAGCCAGCTCGAGCACCCGGACGTTGAACTCGAGCGTGGAGAGCAGCGCATTGACGAACTGGTCGGGCGCCTGGCGCGCGGCGTCGAGGGCCCGGCGCGGCAGCGCCGGCACCCGCAGCTCGCTCAGTGTGAGCCGGCTGGACTCGTCGGTCGTGCCGCCGCTGGGTGCCGTCGGCTGCACCGGCGCGAGTGGCGCGGCGGACCACTCCGGCACGAGCTCCGAGCGCGCCGCGACCGCGAGCGCCGAGAGCGTTGTCGGATCCCGCAACACAGGCGAGCCTACGCGCGCGATCACGTCCGCCGGCGTGAACCATTGCAGCCCGCCGGGCGGGGCCGCGGTGAGGTTCCGGCGCAGGCGTCGCACCAGCCAGACCTCGACCGCGGGTCGCCGGTCCGCCGCGCGCACCACACCGATCAGGCGGGTCTCGCCTTCGACGCTGCCGAACAGGCGACGCATCGCCCGGCGGCACGCCTCCTCGCCGCCACCCGTCTCGAGCGGCAGCTCGAGCGCGGCCCCGCTGCGCCACAGCGCCAGCCGCCCGTGCGCTACGGCCAGTACGGCGATCTGCCGTGCGTCCTGCGTGGGGCCGTGCGCCGTCTCGAGCGCGAGGCGCAGCGTTCGGGCGCGCTCCACCCGGTCGAGCGCGGCGGGGGTGAGGCCGTAGCGGCGCTCGATCGAGCGGGCCAGGCGCCCCGCCGGGATCATGCACCAGGGGCGCCGGGTGATCACCAGCTCGTGGAACACGGGCGACGGGTCGGTCCCGCGCACCGTCACCGTGTCGTAGGCGAGCTCGAGCTGCGGCAGCAGCACGATCGGGAGGCGGGCGCCGCGCAGCTCACGCTCGACCTCGAGCTCGCACACGAGCACCAGCCGCTCCGGATCGACCAGCGCCCGCAGCCGGCGCGCCGGCTCCGCGTCGCCGCGGAACGCCTCCCGCGGCTCGAGCTCGACGACCGGGGTAACGTAGCGGACCGTACCCACGTCCAGGGCGAGCTCGCGCCGATCGTCCACGTCGAAGCGCATGCCGCAGGTGATGCCGCGCCGGCGCAAGTCGCCCGCCGGCGTGTCGAAATACAGGTCGCGGTGAAAGGTGCGCCGCGGCCGTGCCGCGGCGAGGCCGAGCGGCAGAGGCGCGGCGACCAGCTCGGCCAGGCGCGCGGCGCTCGGCACGTCCCAGCGCAGCTCGGTCACGGAGGGCAAGGCGCTCAGCTCCGCGGGCACGCCAGGATGAACTCGCGACGCGTGCGACCCGGGTCGTTGATGGTCTTGAAGAACTCGTCGTAGTAATCGAGCGCCTGCGAGATCCGTTTGGCCTCGAGCCCCTCCGCGGCCATCCCGCGGTACAGCGCGTAGATCGTGTCCTTCTGGGCGTTGAAGCGGGCGAACAGCGCGGCGAGCTCCTGCGGCGAGCGGCACATGCCGCGGAACGCGCGCTGGCGCACGGTGGAGAGGTTGAGCCGCGGATCAGGCTGGGCGTACGGTGTCCAGATGACGCCGGACCAGTCGAAATCGTACGGAACGGGGTAGATTACGCCGGTCGAGTCCTCGGTGAGCACGATGTTGTGCAGCGCCGACACCGCCCAGTCGGTGTTACCGATCAGGTACTGGAACACAACGACCACGCCCATCTGCTGGAAGTCGACGTCGGCCTGGGACAGTCCCTTCTGGTCGATTACGTGCGTCGTGTTGCGCCGGGCCATGCGGTCGTCGTCCTCGACGAAGAACGCACGCCGCATTTCGGGCGCATGCTTGCCGTTCGCGTCCACATAGCTGACCCGCGCCAGGCGCACCCGGAAGCTGCGGTCGGTGAGCAGGTTGTAGGCCCGGTAGATGAGATACTCTTCCAGCACGTAGTTGGCATACGCCTGGCCGCCGCGACACTGCACTGCGAGCTTGAGGCTCCCTTGATGGGCGAACGTCGTGTGTGCCGTCTGCTCGCGGTTGAAGACGATCTTGAGCGGCGGATACTGGCAGTGCGCCAGCCGGAAGTGCCCACGGGTGTGCAGCTGTACATCGAGCGCTACGGTGTCGCCGGCCGCGCTGACATAGGAGAGCACACCGGGGTGGTCCGGCTTTTCGTTGCCGCGATTCTTGTTGATGGCGCCGAAGTCGGCCTTGAGGGTGAGGTCGAGTGGCTCGGTCGCTTCGAACACGCGGTCCGCAGCCCGCGGCGGGGTCGAGTCGGCCGGTGTCTGGCTCGCCGACGCACCCGTGGCGACGCACACGCCCACCAGGGCGGTGAGCGCAGCACCGCACCTGCGCCTCACCTGGTCGCAGCTCACCGAGCAAGTTTACGGGCGCCGCGGAAGGCTCGCCAGCCGTGACCCCGGGCTTGCGCCCGGGGTCAGTCAGACTGTTTCGTCAAGCGTCTCGGGGCCTGGAGCGGCGGACATGCGCTGGATCGGCGGTGTGGGGGGCGCGGTGCTGCTTGCCGTGGTCTTGTGGGACGCGTTCGAGACCATCATCCTGCCGCGGCGGGTGAGCGGGCGGATCCGCGTCACCAAGATGTTCTACCGCTACACCTGGGCGCCGTGGCGCGCCACCGCCCGGCTGCTCACGGGCCGGCGGCGGGAGGCGTTCCTGTCGTTCTACGGCCCCCTCTCCCTCATCGCGCTGCTGGCCCTGTGGGCGGTGGGCAGCGTGTTCTCGTTCGGGCTGCTGCAATGGGCCGCCGGCTCGGCCATGACGGTGGCGGGCGGCGGCGGCACGGGGTTTTGGTCGGACTTGTACATGAGCGGCACGACGTTCTTCACGCTCGGCCTCGGAGACGTGGTGCCCCGGAGCGCCTTCGCCAAGGCGCTCACCGTAATCGAGGCGGGAACCGGATTCGCCTTCCTCGCGGCCGTGATCGGATACTTTCCGGTGATCTATCAGGCGTTCTCGCGCCGCGAGGTCGCGATCTCGCTGCTCGACGCGCGCGCCGGCTCACCGCCCAGCGCGGCCGAGCTCTTGTGGCGGCACCGGGCGGATCCGCGCGCCGCTGCGCTGGCCGAGCTGCTCAAGGAATGGGAGCGCTGGGCCGCCGACGTGCTCGAGAGCCATCTGTCGTATCCACCGCTCGGCTATTTCCGGTCGCAACACTACAACGAGTCGTGGGTGGCGGCCCTCACGACCATCCTGGACGCGAGCGCGCTCGTGATCGTGGGGCTCGAGGGGTGGTGCGTGCGGCAGGCCGAGCTGACGTTCGCGATGGCGCGCCACGCGGTGGTCGATCTGGCGCAGGTGTACAGCACGCCGCCGCGGCGGCCCGAGGACCGACTGGAGACGGCGCGGCTGGCGCGGCTGCGCGACCGCCTCGCGGGCGGCGGCCTCGCGCTCAAGGCCCGGTCCGACTTCGAGGAGCGGCTCACCGAGCTGCGCCGCATGTACGAGCCCTACGTCGAGGCCCTCTCCAGTTACCTCGCGCTGCCGCTGCCGCCCTGGGTGCGCGAGCGTGACCAGCCCGACAACTGGCAGACGAGCGCGTGGGACCGTGTGGTGCAGCTGCGGCAGGACGAGCACTTCTCGGGATGAGCTACGGCAGCGTGCTCCCCAGGCGCACACCCACCTCGTCGAGGTGATTGAGCAGGTCGGCGGGGTCCTGATACACGCGATACGCGCCGGCCCGCTCCAGCTCTTCTTCTCCGTACCCGCCGGACAAGAGCCCGACCCCCATCGCCCGAGCGCGCCGCGCCGCCAGCAAGTCCCACACGCTGTCCCCCACCACGATCGACTCGTCGATCGGCACGCCCAGCCGCTCCGCCCCGGCAAGGAACAGATCGGGGTCGGGCTTCGCGTGCTCCACCTGATCGCGCGTCACGATCGGGACGCCGGCGGGGATCGCCAGCATGTCGAGGTTGGGCTTGGCGCTCTCCATCCGGCCGCTCGTGCCGATCGCCCACGGAACGCCCACTTTGGTGAGATAGGCGAGGAGTTCCCGTGCGCCCGGGAGGGGACGCACCTGCGATATCTGGCGCGCGTAGGCCTCGGCATGGACGCGCCGCATCTGCGCCGCCTGTTCCGGCTTCAGCTCCCGTCCCGTCTCGCGGAACAGGGCGTTGACGAACAAGCCGCCGCTCATGCCGATGCGACGGTGGATGCGCCACACGGAGAGCTCGATCCCCACGCTCTCGAGCGCCTCGCGCCAGGCGAGCACGTGCTGGTACACGCTGTCGACCAGCGTGCCGTCCAAGTCGAACAGGAAAGCGGGGCCGGAGGGCATTGACGGTAAAGTGAAACGGGTAGACCAACCCCGGGGCCATGCCCCGGGGTTGATCGGAGCCCCTACTTCAACAACATGTCGTGCGGCCGCGCCTGTCCTGTCGGGAGATGCTCGAAATCCACATCGAACTTCGGATCGAGCGTCATGCCCTTCGCGCTCACCTCGATGAGGCGTACCCGGTAGGGCACCTTGCCGTCCAGGTTCGAGAGCAGCGAGTTGCTCACATACAGACGCTTGTTGTCGGGCGTGAGCTTCATCATCTGCGCCTGGGGGAAGGGCACTGTGCTCACGAGCGTGGGGTGCAACGGGTCGGCGATGTCGTACTGCTGCACCGCACCGCCACCGAACAGCGACACGAACAGGAAACGGTTGTCGTAGGAGATCCGCATGTCCGCCGGGATGGCGTTGTCGGCCAACTTGAGCACGCGCGTGAACGCGAGCTTGCCGTCCTTTCCCACCTGCCAGTGCCACACGCTGTTGCCGAAGGCGCAGTTGATGAAGCCGCCGCGCGCCGTCGCCCCGTGCAGCCAGCGTACCTCGAGCGGCGCTTTGTCGAGGTGCTCCTCCTGGAGGACCTTGCCGGTCTTGTAGTCCCAGGCGACCACGACGTCCCCCACCTGGTCCATCGGCGTATTGCCCGCCTTCACAGCGTGTGGGTGGGCCCAGCTCGACGTCACGATCAGGTTCAGCTCGGGCTTGATCCCGACGTCGTACATGTAATCCGGCGCGGGGAGCGCCTTCACGAAGTTGCCATCGTTGTCGAGCTGTACGAGGGCGCCCGGCGCGCCCCCGTCCTTCGCCCCCAGCATTGCGATCATCACGCCGCCGGGCACGGCGTAGAACGTGTGCGGCCCGGAGAAGCCCGTGCTCGCCGCCAGGTCGGGCACCGTCTTGACGAGCGTGGGATGCCTCGGGTCGGTGGCGACGTCGTAGATGAAGAGCCGGTTCGAGAACAGCCCGCCCGCGAAGATGCGGTCGGCATTGACCGTGTAGCCGAAATGGTGCGCCTCGTTCGCCGGCGCGCTCGTCGGCACGGTGGTGATGATCGTGCCGTACGTCGACGACGTGGGGCTCGCGTCGATCACCGTGAGAAAGTCGGGATCCTTCTGGTCGGCGTCGCTGGTCCAGACGTACAGCACGGACTCGTGCTGGTCGGGGCGGAGGCCCCGGACGAAGACCGATTCGTCCTCCGGGCCGCGCGGCGGTGTCGTCACCGCCGCCGGCATGGCGGCGAGCAGCAACAGGAATGCGGTGCGTTTCACGATGCTTCCTCCCGATCGCGTGTTCCCCCGAAGCTACCTTCCTGGCATCCCGCTGCAAGGCGAGTTGCACCCGCCCCGCCGGCGGGCATATTACCAACCCCCAGTCACACGAGCCCGCCATGAAGCGCACGATTACGCTCACCGTGAACGGCGCGCCGCGAAGCGTCGAGGTGGAGCCGCGAGCCCTGCTCGCTCACGTGCTGCGCGATCAGCTCGATCTCACCGGCACTCACATCGGCTGTGATACCAGCCAGTGTGGCGCGTGTACCGTCCATATCGACGGGCGGGCGGTGAAGAGTTGCACCGTGCTCGCGATGCAGGCGGAAGGGCATGCCATCACGACCATCGAGGGCCTCGCGGCGAACGGGCGGTTGCACCCGCTGCAGCAGGCGTTCTGGGACAAACACGGGCTGCAATGCGGCTTCTGCACGCCGGGTATGATCATGACCGCGGCCGACCTGCTCGGCCACAACCCGAAGCCGAGCGAGGCCGAGATCCGCCACGCGCTCGAGGGCAATCTCTGCCGCTGCACCGGCTATCAGAACATCGTCGCCGCGGTCCAGGTCGCGGCCGGCGTGCGCTAGGAGGGCCCATGGCGACGCTCTTCGGCTCCGGCATCAAGCGCCGCGAGGATCCGCGGCTCATCACCGGCCGGGCGACCTACACCGACGACGTGAAGCTGCCGGGCCTGCTCTACGCCGCGATACTGCGCAGCACGTACGCGCATGCGAGGCTCAAGAAGGTCGATGTCGCGAAGGCCAAGCAGGCCGCCGGCGTGGTCGCCGTATACAGCGGCGCGGACGTGAAGGACAAGCTCAACCCCGTCCCCTGCGCGTGGAACGTGCCCAACTGCGATCTCAAGGTCCCGCCCCACCCGGTGCTCGCGACGGGTAAGGTGCGTTACGTGGGCGACGGTATCGCCATGGTCGTAGCCGAGTCGCGCGCCGCCGCGCGCGACGCGCTCGACTTGATCGACGTCGACTACGACGCACTCGATGCCGTGGTCGACCCCGAGAAAGCGGCCGCGAAGGGAGCGCCCGAGCTGCACAAAGAGGTGCCGGGCAACATCGCGTTCTCGTGGAAGGTGGCGGGCGGCGACACGGGCAAAGCAGCTGTCAGAGTCGAGCAGCGTATCGTGCAGAACCGGCTGCTCCCGACCGCGATGGAGCCACGCGCCGTGTGCGCGAGCTACAACACCGGCTCTGGTCAGCTCACCTGCTGGATCACGAGCCAGAACCCGCACATCCATCGCTTTCTCCTGTCGGTGATGACCAAGCTCCCCGAGCATCGCATCCGCGTGATCGCGCCGGAGGTGGGCGGCGGGTTCGGCAGCAAGATCCCAGGCTACCCGGACGAAGCACTGGTGAGCTTCGCGTCCATGGAGTTGGGTCGCCCGGTGAAATGGACGGAGGACCGCTCCGAGAATTACAAGGTGACCATCCACGGCCGCGACCATGTCGAGTACGTGGAGCTGTGCGGCACCAAGGACGGGACGATCACGGGCCTGCGGACCCGCGTCTACGCCGGGCTCGGCGGCTACGCCTCCACCGCGGCTCCCGGCATCCCCACTATTCTGCACGGCCTCATGTACTCCGGACCCTACACGATCCCGAACATCGAGGGGACGATCTACGGCGTGTACACGACCGCCACGCCGGTGGACGCCTACCGCGGCGCTGGGCGCCCGGAAGCAACGTTCCTGCTCGAGCGGCTGATCGACCTGTACGCGCGGAAAATCGGCATGGATCCGGTCGATGTGCGGCGCAAGAACCTGATCCCCAAAGACAAGTTCCCCTACACCGTCGCCACCGGGATCACCTACGACTCCGGGAACTACCAGGGCGCCCTCGACAAGGCCCTGCAGCTGATCGACTACAAGAAGTTCCGCGCCGAGCAGGCCAAGGCGCGCAAAGAGAAGCGCTATCTCGGCATCGGCGTCACGACCTACTGCGAGATCTGCGGGCTCGGCCCCTCACAGGTGGCGGGCGCGGTCGGGTTCGGCGGCGGGTTGTACGACTCGGCCATCGTGCGGGTGTATCCCACCGGCGTGGTGCGCGCCTACATCGGCGGCAAGCCGCACGGCCAGGGCGAGGAGACGACCTTCGCGCAGATCGTGGCGGACGAGTTCGGGATCCCCGTGGAGAACGTCGAGGTCGTGGCCGGCGACACGGAAGCCACGCCGCAGGGGTGGGGGACGTACGGCAGTCGCACCACGGCGGTGTGTGGCAGCGCGGTGAAGATCGCCGCGCAGCGCGTGAAGGAGAAGGCGAAGAAGATCGCCGCGCACCTGCTCGAGGCGAGCGAGGCGGACCTCGAGTGGAAGGAGGGGAAGTTCGTCGTGAAGGGGTCGCCTGACAAAGGAAAGAGCTTCGGGGACCTGGCCCTCATGGCGAACGTCGCCTGGAACATGCCGCCGGGTGTCGAGCCCGGGCTCGAGGCGACGGCCTTCTTCGACCCGTCGAACTTCGTGTATCCGTTCGGCACGCACATCTGCACCGTCGAATTGGACGTCGAGACGGGCGAGGTGAAGATCCTGCGCTACGTCGCAGTGGACGACTGTGGGCCCCAGATCAACCCGATGATCGTCGAAGGCCAGGTGCACGGCGGCGTGATCCAAGGACTCGGCGAAGCGCTGCAGGAGATGGCCGTGTACGACGAGGATGGCCAGCTGCTCACCGGCACCATGATGGACTACGCGGTCCCCAAGGCTTCGCAGATGCCGAAGGTCGAGACGGCGCATACCGTGACCCCTTCGCCCGTGAACCCGCTCGGCGTCAAGGGCGTGGGGGAGACCGGGACGATCGCCTCCGTGCCGACGCTCGTGAACGCCGTATGCGACGCGCTCGCCCCGCTCGGGGTCACCCACATCGACAAACCCCTCACTCCGGCTCGGGTGTGGGCCGCGATTCAACAGGCGAAGGGAGGTACGCCGTGATCCCGACCTCCTTCGAATACGTGCGCGCCAAGAATCTCAGCGACGCACTCAAGGCGATGGGGAAGAACACGAAAGTCATCGCCGGCGGGCACAGCCTGCTGCCGCTCCTCAGGTTCCGCCTCGCGCAGCCGGACACACTCATCGACATCGGCCAGCTGGCGCAGCTCAAGGGTATCAAGCGGGCGGGCGGCGGGCTGAAGATCGGCGCGGCGACTACGTATCGTGAGCTGCTCGAATCCAAGGAGCTCAAGACGCTGTATCCGCTCATCGCCGAGGTGACCGAGCATATCGGCGACCTCCAGGTGCGCAATGCGGGAACGATCGGCGGGGGCCTGGCGCACGCCGACCCGGCGGCCGACATGCCGCCCGTGATGCTGGTGCTCGACGCGACGTTCGTGCTCCAGTCGAAAACAGGGAAGCGCTCCGTGCCGGCGCGGAAGTTCTTCAAGGGGCCGTTCACCACCGCCTTGAAGGCCAACGAGCTGCTCACCGAGATCCAGCTGCCGGCGCTCCCCAAGGGGGTGGGCACGGCCTACGCGAGTTTCGAGCAGGCGGCGTCGGGCTACGCGCTCGCAGGCGCCGTCGCGTTGATCGCCATCGCCAAGGGCATGATCACCCGCGCCGACCTCGCGTTCACCGGACTCGGGGATGCGCCGTTCCTCGCGCCCGCCGCCGCCAAGCTCGTCGCCACGACGGGCGATGCGAGCCTCATCGATCAGGTGGCGCAGGCCGCCGTGGCGGGCGTCGAGGCGAACGACGACGTGCACGCGCCGGCGGCGTACCGGCTGCATCTGGGGCGCGTGGCGGCGCGGCGGGCCCTCACCCAGGCGGTGGCGCAGGCCGGGCGGCCCGGCTAGTGCGGCTCGACTTCGCCGGGGCGCCCGAGATCGCGGCGCCACCGGACGTGGTGTGGAAGCGGCTGCTGGACCATGAGTTCGTCGCCTCGTTGGCCCCGGGAGTGGAGTCGGTACAGGCGGTGGACGACCGCCACTTCAAAGTCGTTTCGGGGTTCGGGGTCGGCACGGTGAAGGTCAAGTTCCAGCTCGAGGTCGAGCTCTCGGACGTGCAGCCGCCCCGGAGCCTCAAGATGTCCGCCCGGGGGAAGGCGCCGGGCTCTGGCGTGGACGTGCACACCACGCTCGAGATCGAGCCTGTGCCGCCGAACCGCTCCCGCCTCAAGTGGCAAGCTTCCTCGGAAGTCCGCGGCACCGTGGCGAGCGTGGGCGCCCGGCTGCTCAAGGGCACGGCCAAGAAGCTCACGGAGAGCTTCTGGGACAAGTTCGCGGCGCGCGTCGGGGAACGCTCCAAGTAGATTGCGAGTGATGGGCGCGCGCCAACCCGAATCCATCGATTCCGTCCAAACCGCCTTCGCGGCCGAGTGCTACGTGGCCGACCGCGATCTCGCCACGGCGGTGTACCTCTCCCTCACGCTCGATCGCCCCCTCCTCATCGAAGGCGAAGCGGGGGTCGGGAAGACCGAGGTCGGCCGCACCCTGGCCGCCGTTCTCAAGACCGACTTGATCCGCCTCCAGTGCTATGAAGGACTGGACGTCGCCACGGCCGTGTACGAGTGGGACTATCCCCGCCAGATGCTCGAGATCCGGCTGCTGGAGGCGCGTGGGGAGGCGAAGCGCGCCGTCACGAAGGACATCTTCTCCGAGGAGTTCCTGATCCGGCGGCCGCTGCTGCGCGCGCTCGAGAATTCCCGCCCCGAGCCTCCCGTCCTCCTGATCGACGAGGTCGATCGTGCCGACGAGGAGTTCGAGGCGTATCTGCTCGAAGTGCTGGCCGACTTCGCGATCACGATCCCCGAGATCGGGACAATCAAGGCCCCGCCCGGGCGGCCGCCGCACGTGCTCATCACGAGCAACCGCACGCGTGAGGTGCACGACGCCCTCAAGCGACGTTGCCTGTACCACTGGATCGACTACCCCACGGCCGAGCGCGAGCTTGCGATTCTCGGTTGCCGCCGGCCGGAGCTGCCGCAGGCGCTCGCGACCGAAGTCGTGGCGTTCGTGCAGCGTCTGCGGTCCGCGGACCTGACGAAGGTCCCCGGGATAGCGGAGACCCTCGACTGGGCCGCGGCGCTCGAAGCGCTCGGCACCAAGCGCCTCGAGGCGGAGCAGGTGGAGCGAACCCTAGGAGCGCTGCTCAAGTATCAGGAGGACGTGGCGGCGCTGAAGGGTGGCGGCGCCGCGAAGCTGCTCGACGAAGTGCGCGCGGGAACCCGATGACCTCCGGCAACGCTTTTTCCGACAACGCTTCTCCCGGCGACGCTGCTTCCGGCAACGCCCTTCTCGGCAACGTGGTTCTCTTCGGCCGCATGCTCCGGCGGGCCGGTCTGTCCATCGATGCCGCGCAGACGCGCCGCTTCGCCGACGTGCTGGCGCTCCTGGGGTTCGACCGGCGGGGCGACGTCAAGGCGGCGGGTCGCGCGGTCTTCGTGCGGCGGCGCGAGCAACGCGCCCTGTACGACGCGGCGTTCGACTTGTTCTGGCGGCGCAGCGCAGCCCTGGGCACCGTGTCCCAGGCGCTGCCGCGGCTGCGCCAGCAGCAGGCGCCGCGGGCGGACATGAGCTTCGGCGCCGACGCCCCACCCGGGGTCGATGTCACGGACGTCGTGGAGGAAACGGTGCAGGTGGGCGCGAGCGGACAGGAACGCCTGCGCACCGTGGATTTCGCGGACTTGACGCCGGCCGAGGCGCGGGAGGCGGCGGCGATGCTGGAGGCGCTTCGGCCCCGGTTGCCGCTCCGGCCCGGTCGCCGTCCGCGACTCGGCCGGCGCGGGCGGAGGCTCGCCGCCCGGGCCATGCTGCGCACCTCACTCGGCACCGGCGGTGAGTCGTTGGCGTGGCGTTTCTGGCAACGCAGTACCCGACCACGCCCCATCGTTCTGGTATGTGACATTTCGGGATCGATGGAGCGTTACAGCCGTTTCCTGTTGCGCTTCGCCCACGCCCTCGGGCGATCGGGCGCGCCCCTGGAAGTGTTCGTGTTCGGAACGCGCTTGACCCGCATCACGCGCGAGCTGCGTCTGAAGGATGCCGACGCGGCGCTCGAGCGCGTGGCCGAGAGGGTGGTGGACTGGAGCGGGGGGACGCGCATCGGCGCGAGCCTGCGCGAGCTCAACCACCGCTGGGTGCGACGCACGATCCGGAGCGGAGCGGTAGTGATCGTCGTGTCCGACGGCTGGGAGCGCGACGACCCGGCGCAGCTCGCGCGCGAGATGGCGACGCTGCGGCGTTCGTGCCGCCGACTGATCTGGCTCGACCCGCTCGCGGGCAGGCCGGGCTTCGAGCCGACCACCCAGGGGCTGGCGGCCGCTCTCCCGCATGTAGACGAGCTCGTCCCGTGCGCCACGGTGGCATCGCTCGAGCATCTGGTGGAGAGACTTCATGAAGCAGTGGCTTGAAACGCGCGAAGTCCTGGACTTCCTGACCGCTACCCGCACCGCGAGGAAACGCGTGGCGCTCGCCACCGTCGTGCGGGTGCGCGGCTCGGCGTACCGGCACGAAGGGGCCAAGCTCGCCGTGGCGGAGGACGGGACCACGGCCGGCAACGTGAGTGGCGGGTGCCTCGAGCAGGACGTGCGCGAAGTCGCCCTCCAGGTGGTCCACACTGGTGAACCCCAGCTCCGCAACTACTGCTCCAGCGCCGACGAAATCGCCGCCTGGGACCTGGGCGTGGGGTGCGAAGGACAAGTCGACGTGTACGTCGAGCCCGCTGAGGCGAGGCCGCGGGAGCGGGAATTGCTCGAGGGCCGGACACCGTTTGCCGTGGCGACGCTCATCGGGATGCGGGATGCGGGATGCGGGATGCGGCTGATCGTCACGCAGGATGGCTCGGAGGGCGACCTTCGCTCGACAGACCTCAACCGCGCCGTGATCGCGCGCGCCCACGAGCTGCTCGCAACCGGAGAATCCGGGATCCACGAGATCGGCGGCCGGTCGGTGTTCTTCGACGTGTTGGTGCCTCCGCCCCAGCTGGTGGTGCTGGGCGCGGGCGACGACGCCCGGCCACTGGTCCGGTTCGCGGCCGACGTGGGGTTCCGCGTCGTGGTCGTCGATCGGCGCCCGGGGTTCCTCACGCGCGAGCGGTTTCCCGGCGCGGCGGCGTTAGCGCAGAGCAGGGGCGACGAGCTGAGCGAGGTGATGTCGCTCGGCGGCGACTGCTACGTCGTCGTGATGAACCACAACTTCGCCGACGATCAGGCGTACCTGCGCACGCTCCTGAAGACGCCGGTCGCCTACATCGGCGTGCTGGGTCCGCGCCAGCGCACCGATCGTATGCTGCGCAACCTCGCCGCCCAGGGCCTCCTCGACGAGGGGCGCGTGTACGGGCCCGTGGGCCTCGACATCGGGACGGACGGCGCCGAACAGGTGGCGCTGGCCGTGATCGCGGAGGTTCTCGCGGTGCGCTCCGGCCGGCTGGCCCGGTCGCTGCGGGAGCGGCTCGCGCCCATCCATGCCCCGACAGACTGAGCCGCTGTGCGTGGCCGGCGTCGTGCTCGCGGCCGGCGCCTCGCGGCGCATGGGGCCGGGCCGGAACAAGATGCTGCTCGAGCTCGCGGGCGAGCCGCTGGTACGGCGCGCCGCCCGCCGGGCGCTCGCGGCCGGACTGGCGCCCGTCGTGGTGGTGCTCGGGCACGAGGCGGACCGCGCGCGCGCCGCCCTCGCGGAGCTTCCCGTGAAGATCGCACGCAATCCCGATTTCACGGGCCCGACCAGCGCGTCGCTGCACGCGGCGCTCGACCTGTTGGGCGGAGACGTGGATGCGGTCGTAGTGCTGTTGGGGGACATGGTGCACGTGGGCGCAGCCGCCCTCTCCGAGCTCGTGAGCCGGGCGCACACGAGCGACGCGCCGCTCGTCGTGTCGCGCTACGGCGACGTCACCGCACCGCCGCTCTTGTTTCGGCGGGCGCTGTTCGGCGAGCTGCGGGCGTGGACCGGGGAAGGATGCGGCAAGGCGGTGGTGCAGGCTCATCAGCGCGAGGCGCTGTACGTGGACCGGGGGCCCGAGATGCTCGTGGATGTCGACACCCCGGAAGACTTCCAGAAGGCTCAGAACAGCTCCAGCTGATCCGCCACCAGGCTCCGCAATTTCTCCAGCAGCTTCACCATCGCCCACGTGTCGCGCTCGCAATAGCGCAGCAGCGCGTCCCGCAGCGCCGCCCGCTCCCCCGCCGGCAGCTCGGCGCCCCGCAGCATCAGGCGCTGCAGCTCGACCGTCGCGACCTCGCCGTCCTGCACCTGCAAGTCCGCGTACGACAGCCCCGGGACGAGCGCGGGCAGCGTCTTCTTGATGCTGAATCCGCCGCCGAAGTCGGGGTGGTAGACATGTCTCCGGATCACCGGCAACAAGTCCACGAGGCGTCGCTCGATGCGCTCGAGCTCTTTGGCGCAGCCGGGCACCGCCTCCCGCAGCTGCCTGAGGCAGTCCCGCTCGAAGCTCGCGTAATAGGCCACGATCTTCTTCGCCCCGGCGCACGCCTCCACGAGGGCCGCCGCGAGCGCCGGGCGCGGATCCTCGGGCCCGTCCGCGATCCATGCGCGGTGCACCAGGGCCCCCTGCTGTTCGGCATGCACGCTGAACTGTACCGGCACCTGCTGCCAGGGTCGGCACCCCGTCCAACGGGGGAGCGCGAGGCTCACCGTCTCGAAATCGAGAAACGCGAGCGGTGCCGCGAACTGGGCGAGCGCCTTTGTGAGCGTGGGCTCCACCACCATCCGCCCGCTCTGGACGGCCTTCACCTGGCGTGCATGGATCACCGAAAGCTCCAGGTCGGACGGCAGGTCGTAGATCGTCGCAAACCCGTCGGCCTCGAGCTCGAGGGCCCGTTTCCGATCGATGCGGTACAGGCTGCTCACTGGGTGATCCGACGTCTTGGGCCAGCAACGCGCGATGAACGGGCAGTCGTGCGGCGTGGTGCAGTGCTCGCCGATGGGGACGTCCGGGACCGGTCCCGCGAGCATCCCCCGCTGCGCCGCGAGCTCGTCCGGCACGCCGATCAGCGCCCCCTCCACCAGCGCCGTCACGTCTTCGCGGATGAACAGGTTGGCCAGGTCGGGGTAGCGGCATTGCGGGTTGAGATGCATGACCTCGGCGCGCTCCACCGGGAGGCCTGCCCGCCGCAGCACGTGCACCTGGACGGCCGCGTCGGGAAGGTGCTCCGGCTTGCGGCTGTTGGACGCCTTCACCTCGATCACGCCGTAGCCCCGGGCGGTGCGCTCCAGGATGTCGACCCCCACGTAGGTGTCGTCCGCCAGAAACCAGGCCTCGTAAATGGCCGGCACGTCGTGTTGCAGGGCCTCGCGCGTCGCGGCTACCATGTTGTCGTGCTGATAAAACGGCAGATCGATCAGCTGCCCGCCCGGCACGTGCTGGCGAGCGCGCACGCCCACCTCGCGCCCCTGGGCGAACAGGTTCTGCTGCCCCGCCGACGGCGACAGCTCCGGGGCGTCGGGGTCGTGCACCCGCCACCACAGCTGCTTGTGACACTGGAGGCCCGACAGATAGCGCGACTTGGAAAGCCGTGGCGGTGCGGGCAGGACGGACGGCATGACTAGAACTGTAACCGATAACTCACGCGTCGATGGGTACTTCGCGCGCGGCGTGACACGGGCGCTTGACGCCGCGCCCGCCCGCTCCGTATAAGAGGAGCCCGGAGGAACGATGGCGCTACGCGTAGTGCTGGCAGACGACCACGTGGTACTGCGGCAAGGCGTGCGCGCCCTGCTCGAGCGTCACGGATTCGCGGTGGTGGCCGAGGCATCCGACGGGCGGGCGGCCGTGGAGGTGGCGCGCGAGCTCGAGCCCGACGTCGCGGTGCTCGACATCATGATGCCGCTGCTCAACGGCATCGATGCCGCGGGTCAGATCGTCGCGGCGTGTCCCAACACCCAGGTCGTGATGCTGACGGCGCTCGAGCAGGAGCGCCTGGTGACGGACGCAGTCCGCGCGGGCGTGCGCGGGTTCGTGCTCAAGACCCAGGCGGGAGAAGACCTCGCCCTGGCCATCGAGCAGGTGTCGCGCGGTGGGTTCTACGTGGGGGCGGGCGTCTCGCAGGCGGTCGTGGAGGCCTGCCGCGCCGCCGCAGCCGCGGACCGCGGCCGGCTGACGTCGCGTGAGCGCCAGGTCGTGCAGCTCGTGGCCGAGGGCAAGTCGACGAAGCAGGTCGCCGCGCTGCTCGCGATCACTCCCAAGACGGCCGAGTTCCACCGCACGCGCGTGATGAAGAAGCTGAACGTGCACGATGTCGCCGGTCTCGTCCGCTACGCGATCCGTGAGGGCCTCATCGAGCCGTGACGCCCCCGGGTCTTCTCCCCGCCTGATCTAGGGGTTCGCCCGGTTTTTCCCCAGGGCCCCCGCTGCGACATTTCAGAGCACGGAGCACGGGGCGCCCTAGTCGGTCATGCACGCCCTCATTGCGAGAGCACCAGCTTGCCTCAGCGCGCGCCCTTCATCCGCATACCCGTGGTCTTCGTTGCCCACGCCGGCACCTGGCTCACCCGGGCGCTCGACAGCATGCTCGCTCCTCAGGGATACAGGGTCCTGTCCGTGGCGAGCGGGCGCGAGCTGTTGGAGCAGGCGCCCGAGCTGCGGCCGGACGTGGTCCTGCTCGACGCGAACCTCCAGGATCTCGACAGTATCGTCGTGTGTCGCCGGCTACGGCTGCAGCGGGCCGTGTCGTGGCACACACCCGTGATCATGATCACTTCGACTCCGGCGACCAAGCAGCAGCGGCTCGCGGCGCTCGAGGCGGGGGCATGGGACTATCTGAGCGTCGGGCTCAACGCGGAGGAGCTCCTGTTGAAGGTCGACGCGTTCACTCGCGTCAAGCTCGAGACCGACCACGTGCTGGAAGAGGATACGGAGCCGGCGGGCGGATTGTATACGCAACGGGGTCTCGAGCGACGCGCCCGCGAGCTGGTCTCGGACGCGTTTCGCCGGCATGCCCCGCTCGCTTGCGTGGCGCTCGCGGTGGAGCCGGAAGCGCATCAGGTCCGGCCGGCGGCCGCGACCGCGTCGCCGGTCGTCGTCGACTTCGCATCGCGGCTGCTCCAGGCGAGCGGCCGTGCCTCCGACGCCATCGGACGAGCCGCGGGCGGCGAATTTCTCTTGCTCGCTCCCTCGACCGCGCCCGCCGGAGCGGCGCAGATGGCGCGCCGGCTGTCGCAGGTGATCGAGGGTGGCCCGCGGCCCGCCGGGCTGCCGCCGCTCGAGGTGCGAGCGGGATTCGAGGCGGTCGTGGACCTGCACGAGACGCCGCTCGACCCCGCCAGCCTGCTCGGGCACGCGAGCGCGGCCCTCGTCCGAGCTCGCGCCGCCGGCAACGGGTCGCGGATTCAGCGCTACGAAGCGTAGCGGGTCGCTGCTAGGGCGCCGCCAGCGGGACCGGCACGACGGTCTCGCCCCAGTGCAGGTTCAGGACCGCTCCGTCCGCGTCGGCGGCCGGAAAGTAGAATGCCAGCGCTTCCATGAACGGTCCCGCCTGCGGTTTCACCGTGACGCGCAGCGCGTCCTGATCCGGACCGGGGTAGGGGATGTGGAAGACGTCCGCCGCCTTGCTGAAGATCACCGTCCATTCCGCGGGGCCGGGAATCGCCCAGATGCTGTACTTACCGGCGGGGAGTCGCTGCCCGGCGACCAGCACGTCCCGGGTGACGGCGATCGTCGTCGCCTCGTCGGCTCCCGGACACCACACCTTGCCCCAGGGCACCAGCTCGCCGAACAGCGTGCGGCCGCGCGCGCCCGGTCGGTTGTAGACGATCGTCACCTGGGTTGCGCCGATCGCCTGCATGACCGTTGCGTGTTGGCTCTTGCGAGCCTGGGCGGGCAGCGCCGCCCCGGGGATCGCCAGCCACAACGTGAGCCGCCTGATCATCGGCGTACGACGTCGATCAACGCCGCGACCGCGGCATCGAGCTCGTCTTCCGTATTGTAGTAGTGTGGTGAGAAGCGCAGCACGGTGGCCGCGCGTTTCTCGTCCATATCGAGTACACCGGACATGCGGTCGGCCGAGCTGGTGTTGACGCCGCGCTCACGGAGACGCAGCTCCAGCTCGGCGGCGTTCTGTCCCCGGACGTCGAGCGTGACGATGGCGCACCGCTCCCGGCCGCGGTCGAGCAGCCGCCCGTCCGGGACCGCCTCGAGTCGCTCGCGCAGCAGGGCGGCGAGCCGCCAGGCTCGCTCATGACCGAGCGGGCCGGTCGCGAGCGCATATCGGGCGGCGGCGCCGAGGCCGACGATGAGGGCGTAGGCGAACTCCCAGTTCTCGAAGCGGCGCGCACCGTCCGCCAGGCGGAACGCGTCGGGGTCGGTCCAGTCGGCGCCGCGCATGTCGAGAAACAGCGGGAACGCCCCCCGCTCGAGCATCCGGTCGGACACGTACAGGAAGCCGATGCCGCGGGGGCCGCGCAGGAACTTGCGCCCCGTGGCAGCGAGGAAGTCGCACCGCAGCGCGTTCACGTCGACCGCCATCTGGCCCACGGTCTGACAGCCGTCGACCACGTACGGCACGCCCAGCTCGGCGCACACCCCGCCGACGGCGCGGGCGTCCTGCACCAGCCCCGAATTGGTCGGCACCCACGAGAGCGTGACCAGCCGGGTGCGGGGATCGCGTGCCAGGCGGCGGACGCTCTCCGGGTCGACGCCGCCCTCGGGGAGATCGTCGGCGCGCACGGTCGCGACGCCGGCGCGCTGCGCCAGCGACAGGTACATCAGCTGGTTCGACGGATAGTCGGCGCGCGTAGTGACGATGCGGTCGCCGGGACGGAAGTCGAACGCGGAGAGCGCCTGGGAGAACGCGACGGTCGCGTTCTCGACCAGCGCGATGTTTTTGGGCGCCGCGCCGACCAGCTGCGCCACGAGGGCGTATGTCTCGCGCACCAGCGGCTCCGCTTCATCGGCCGCCTCGTAGCCGCCGATCGCCGCCTCCCGCGCGAGGTGATTGGTGAGCGCGTCGAGCACGGGGCGGGGCATGAGCCCGGCGCCCGCGTTGTTCAGATGAATGCGATCCCGGCACCCGGGCGTGTCGCCGCGCCAGCGGTCGAGCTCGACGGGGCGGGAGGTCAGCGTGTGCGTGACCATCGATGAGAAAACAGGCCCCTACTAACCCCGGGCGCAAGCCCGGGATCATCCCAACAGGTGCCGCACTACGAACCAGACGTTGGCCGGTCGCTCCGCCAGGCGCCGCATGTACCACGGGAACCAGTGCGTCCCGTAGCTGATCAGTACGCGCACGGGCACGCCTTGCTGCGCGAGGGTGCGCTGCGCGGCGGCGCGGATGCCGTACAACATGTGCACCTCGTAGCCTCCGCCCGTGACGCCGAGCGCCAGGGCGCGGGCGCGCAGCCGCTCGATGAGGTCGAGATCGTGCGTACCGAACACGACACGCGCCCCACCGGCCGCCGCGCGCTCCAGCAGCCGGCCGGCGAGCACCGCATAGGCGGCGTCGACATCGCGTTTTTTCGGAAACGCGACGTCGGGCGGTTCGTTGTAGGCGCCCTTCACGACACGAATGGCGGGCGCGAGCGGCAGCAGTCCCTCCAGGTCGGCGGGGGTGCGACGCAGGTACGCCTGCAGACACACTCCCACGTCGGGACGGGCGGCGCGTACCGCGCGGTAGAGCTCCAGCGTCGCGTCCACGTAGCGCGACTCCTCCATGTCGATCCAGAGAAATGATTTGGCAGCGGTCGCCCGCGCCGCGAGCGCCAGCAGGTCCTGGAGACACGCCTTGGGATTCACGTCGAGGCCCAGGTGCGTGAGCTTGACGGAGATCTCCGCCGGCACGTCGCGCGACCGGATTTCGTCGAGCAGCCGCAAGTACTGATCGCGTACCGCGGCGGCTTCGTCGCGGTTCGTGACCTGCTCCCCCAGCTGCGTAAGCACGCTGCCGATCCCGTCGCGGGCGAGGGCGGCGGCGGTGTCGAGCGCCGCACCCACGTGCTCCCCGGGCAGGAAGCGGCGCACGGCCCGGCGGAAGAAAGCCCGGCGCCGCAGCGTGCGGGCGAGCCAGGCGCTGCGGGAGGCGCGGAGCAGCAGGCGGCGGGTGAGGGACACGAGAGGGAAATAGAAGGCTGGCCGCGGGACACGGCAACGCCGTGCCCGCGACCAGCAAAACAACAGGGGGTCTAGCCGATCGCCGTCAGCCGGCGCGAGCCCAGCTCGGCGCTTCCAGCCGCCGGTCGCTGCCCGCCCGGCGTTCCGGCCCGTCCCACGCCGTGGCCCCGACCAGCGCGAGCCGGCGGCGATCCACCGTGCGCCGGCGATCGGCCGTGGCTCGTGCCAGCACCTCGCCCGTCACCACTTCCGGGGGGAGCGGCCGGAACGACGACCACTCGTCGCGGAACCAGTCGCGCGACGCGCGCACGGCAGCCTCGGCGGCTTCCTCGGTTTCGAGGAGCGCCATCCACGTCAGCACGTCGTTCCCCTCGTCCAGCAAATGGGAGGACACGAAGCCCGGAATGCCCCGCAGGATGGGCAAGAACCCCTTCTCGGTGTAGCGGGCCGCCTGTGCCACGGTGCCCAGCCGCACGCGATACCGCCTGATCACACCATGCATGATTCCCCCTCGCGTCAGTCGTACGTCCGCACCCGAACCTGTGGCAAATCCCGCGCCCTGCAGTCGGCACCGGGTCAGGGCTCGGGGCGCCGGGCGCTTGCGGGGGAGAACAGGTTGTTGCGTGTGAGCTACAACAAAATCGTATGGAACGGCATACAGGGGAAGGGCGGAGTCGGAGGTGCGGTGCCCGCACCTCCGACTCCGTCTGGGTCAGCCTTCGACGATGATGAGGTATTTCGAGTTGGCCCAGAAGCGCGCCGTGTCCGCGATCTTCACGGCGTGCCCGGAGAGCTTGCCGTCGTGGTCGGGCGGCGTGTCGAGGGCCGACGTGTCCTGGCGCGACACGATACGGTATTCCTTGTCCGACTCGGGCAAGGGCAGTTCGGTCAGATGGCGCCGGTCGGCCTGCGTGAACTCGCTGGGATCGAGGTTGCGCGCCGGCACGAGCGTCTTGCCGCTCTTCCACAAGACGAACAGGAACCGGGCGCCGCCTTCCTCCTGAATGACGCCCTTGCGCTCGAGCTCGTCCTTGGTGCCCACCACGTAATAAACCGTGTTGGAAATCGTGGACATGTTCTCCAGCGTGTCCTTCAACGCCACGTTCTCGGCGGTGAGCGTCTCGACCTGCTGATTGAGGGCGTCGATCGTCTCCTTCTGATTGTCGATCACGCCCTGCAGGTTCTGCATGGTCGCCGCCAGGTCGCTGCGCAGGCTGTCGGAGATCGTGGTGAGCTCTTTGATCCGGTTTTCGCTCTCTTTGAGGCGCGGCTCGAGCTCCCGCACGCGGGACGTCACGTAGCGGATCTTCTGAATGAGCGTGTCGCGCGAGGCCCGCAATGGCGACTCCGCGGAAATCTTGAGAGCCCGCCCCGGAACGTTCACCTTGGAGATCTCCCGACTGACCTCGCTCACGAGACGCGTGTTCTCCGCCACCTCCTGCATGAGGCGATCGCGCTCGCTCGACGCCTGCGACAGGCTGTCGATGCGCGCCTGCACCTCCGGTGACGGTCCCTGCTTGCAGCCCGCCGCGACGAGCAACGCGAGGGGAACCCACGCGCCACGGGCCAGGAGACGGCTGGTGCGGATCATGTTCTCAAACCTCCTCAACGTGACATGGCTCACTAAGTCTGATGCGAGAGTGCTACACCGGAAGGCTCGGTACGGTTCGCCGCGCGGACGTATTCCCTCAATAATTAATCGCCCGCATCTTGGGGCACAACGATGGACATCACCGAGGCTTGGGCCACGCGTCCGGCCGACCCCCCTGCCTACCTGCTCTCCCGCTGGCTGTTCCTGCGTCTGCTCGGCGCCGTTTACCTGATCGCCTTCGTGTCGCTGGCAGTGCAAGTCTCGGGCCTCCTGGGTGAACGCGGCATCCTGCCGGCCGGCTCGTTCCTGCAACGGGCCCATGCGCTGTACGGCGGCGCGGCCTACCGCCTCTTTCCGACCTTGTGCTGGCTCGGCGCGGGCGACGGCATGCTGAAGCTGCTCGCCTGGAGTGGCGTCGCGCTTGCGGCCCTGCTCATCGCCGGCGTCGCGCCCGCCCCCGTCCTCCTGCTCCTCTGGATGTGCTACCTGTCGCTCAGCGTCGCGGGCCAGGCCTTCCTCTGGTTCCAGTGGGACGGCCTGCTGCTCGAGACCGGGCTGCTGGCGGTGCTGTACGCGCCCAGCCGGCTCGTCCCCAGCCTGACGCGAGACCAGGCGCCCTCGCCCTGGATGCGCTGGCTGATGTGGTGGCTGCTGTTCCGCCTCATGTTCCTCTCGGGGCTGACGAAGCTCGTGAGCGGGGACGCGGCGTGGCGTCATCTCAGCGCGCTTGATTACCACTTCTGGACGCAGCCGCTCCCCACCTGGCCCGCCTGGTACGCCCACTGGACGTCCCCCTGGGTGCACCGGGCCATGACGCTCGTGATCCTCGCCATCGAGCTGCTCGTTCCCTGGCTCATTTTCGTGCCCGAGCGGTGGCGCCGGGGGCGGTATGCCGCCTGCGCGCTGCTGGTGCTGGGCCAGCTCGCGATCGCCCTCACGGGAAACTACGGTTTTTTTAACCTGCTGGCGATCGTCTTGTGCGTCCCGCTGCTCGACGACGGCGTGCTGCAGCGCGTCCTGCCGCTGCAGCTTACGGCCACGGAACCCGAGCCGCGCTGGCGGCGTCACGCGATTGCCGGCGTCGCGCCCGTGCTGGCGCTGCTCTCGCTGCTCGCGTTCGGGCGCGAGATCGTGCAGACGCTCCCCAGTGCACGGGGGGGGCTCGACAACCCGCTGCTCCGTGCCATCGAGCCGCTGCGCTCGGTGAACGGGTACGGGCTGTTCCGCGTGATGACGACTGAGCGTCTCGAGATCGTCATCGAGGGCAGCCGCGACGGCGTGCAGTGGAGCGAGTACGGCTTCCGCTGGAAGCCGGGCGATGTGCACCGGCGACCGGCGTTCGTGGCTCCGCATATGCCGCGGCTCGACTGGCAGATGTGGTTCGCGGCACTCAACCCGGAAGGGGCGCGGGAGTGGCTCCCCTCGCTCCTGCGGCACGTCCTGACGGGGACGCCCGAGGTGCTCGCGCTGCTCGGCCACGACCCCTTTCCGGATGCGCCGCCGCGCTACGTGCGGCTCGCCTATTTCCGCTACCGTTTCAGCACGCCGTCCGAGCGGGCCGCGAGCGGCGCGTGGTGGCAGCGGGAGCGCGTGGGGGATCTCAAGAACGCGCTCTCGCTGGGCGACTTTGCCCCGCCCCGTTGACCCTGTCCCCACGCGGTTTATCTTCCCGCCTCTTGAAGAAGGGCCGTCTGAAATGAAAGCGACCGACATTCGCCGCGGCCACGTCATCATGATCGACGGGCAGCCGTGCCGCGTGATGGACTTCACCCACCGCACCCCCGGCAACCTCCGGGCGTTCGTGCAGGTGCGGCTCCGCAACCTCGTCACCGGGAACACGTTCGATACGCGCCTCGCCGCCACCGACTTCGTGGATGAGGCGCCGCTCGAGACCAAGCAATTCCAGGTCCTGTACCGCGACCAGGGCGGCGTGCACGTGATGGACACGACGAGCTACGAGCAGCACACGCTCGACGCTGAAGCCACGGGCGTTGACGTCGAATGGCTGCAGCCGGAGATGCACATTCAGGTCGAGTGGCTGAACGGCCGGCCGGTCGGAATCGAGCTGCCGTCCGTGGTCGAGCTGACCGTGGTGCAGACGTCGCCGGTGATGCGGGGGGCCACGAAGACCGCGAGTACCAAGCCTGCCAAGCTCTCGAACGGCGTCACCATCCAGGTGCCGGAGTTCATCAGCGAGGGGGAGAAGGTGCGGGTCGATCCCCGCGAGGGCGTCTACCTGGAACGCGCCAAGTAGCTCTCCCGCCCCCACCCCCCCGTTCGGGTAGGGCACCCGAGGCAGGTCGTCGATAGATTGCAGGCTCCGACCCCGGAGCGTCCCTCCGGGGTTCGTTTGTCACTGGCGAAGGACGTCCATGCACGCAGCCGCACGGCTCGAGACGCTCGGCACGGAACAGGCATACGTGGTGCTCGCCGCGGCGCGGCGGCTCGAGGCCGCCGGGCACAAGGTCGTGCACCTGGAGATCGGCGAGCCCGACATGCCGACGCCGCCGCACGTCGTGGAGGCGGGCGTGCGGGCGTTGCGTGACGGGCTCACGCGCTACGCGCTGGCCGCCGGGGTGCCGGAGCTGCGCGAGGCGATCGCGCGCTCGCTCGCCGCGCGCGGCGTGCGCGCCGGGCCCGACAACGTGGTGGTCACACCCGGCGCCAAGCCGATGCTCTTTTGCGCGGCGCTGGCACTGATCGAGCCGGGTGCCGAGGTGCTCACGCCCGACCCGGGCTTTCCCATCTATGAGTCGGTGGTGCGGTTCGCGGGCGGGCGGGTGGTCTATTATCCGCTCGACGAAACACGGGACTTCGCCCCCGACGTGCAGGCAATCGCGCAGCGGATCACGCCGCGCACGCGGGTGCTGATCCTCAATCTGCCCCACAACCCCACCGGGGGCGTCGCCGCGCCGCGCGATCTCGAGGCGCTCGCGGAGCTGGCGCAGCGGCACGACCTGTGGGTGATCTCGGACGAAGTGTACGGGCAGATCCGCTACGACGGGCGGCGCGACAGCATCGCCGCCCTGCCCGGGATGTCGGAGCGGGCAGTGATCGTCGACGGCTTCTCCAAGGGCTACTCGATGACCGGGTGGCGGCTCGGGTTCGGCGTGATGCCCGCGACGCTCACGGGGGCCATGACCACCCTGCTCATCAACAACGTGTCGTGCACGGCGACGTTCGTGCAGTACGCGGGGCTCGCAGCGCTCACGGGCTCGCAGGAGCCGGTCGCCCGCATGGTGGCGGGGCTCAAGGTGAAGCGTGACCAGCTGGCGCGCGGGCTGAACGCGATCGATGGCGTCCGCTGCGCCACTCCCGCAGGCGCCTTCTATTGCTTTCCCGACATTGGCGGAGTGCTCGAGCGCACGGGCCTCACCTGCGAGGCGTTCGCGCAGCGGCTCCTCGCCGAGCAGCACGTGGCGGTGCTCGCGGGGACGGCGTTCGGGCCCGGGGGCGCGGGGCATCTGCGGATGTGTTATGCCACGGAGCCGGTGGAGCTCGAGCGGGCGCTGGGCGCGCTGCGGCGCTTTGTGGGCGCCTTGACGCCCGTGGGGACGGGGATAACTTAAGGCGTACTGACAACTGACGTTTCGTGGTGCTTTGCCGCGTATTGCCGCCACGTAAAACAAGGTGCTAAAAAGCGACCGCCCGCGGCGTCTGTTGCCCGGGTTTTTTTGTTGAGGTTCACGTATGACGCAGGCATTCATCGCTTCGCCGCCGCTCACAGCGCGGCCGCTCCGCTGCCGCAACTGCGGCGCCACGGGCGCCCCCGCCCCGGTCGCCATCTGCGGGCAGTGCCTCGGTCCGCTCGATCCCGTGTACGATCCGAAGCGCCCGCTCCCCGACCGCGACACCATCGCCGGCCGGCCGCCCTCCCTGTGGCGCTACCGCGAATGGCTGCCGTTCGACGGCGAGCCTACGCTGTCGCTCGATACCGGGTTCACTCCGCTCGTCGACGCGCCCGCACTGGCGCGGCGCCTCGGCGTGGGCCGGGTCTGGGTCAAGAACGACACCGTGTCGCATCCGTCGCTCTCGTTCAAGGACCGGGTCGTGGCGGCCGCGATCAACGCGGCCGCGGCCTTCGGTCTCGACACGATCGGCTGCGCCTCGACCGGCAACCTCGCGAACGCGGTCGCCGCCCACGCCGCCCGCGCCGGCCTCACGGCCTGGATCTTCATCCCCGAGGAGCTGGAAACGGCCAAGATCGTGGGGACGAGCGTGTACGGCTCCCGCCTGGTGCGCGTGCGGGGCACGTACGACGACGTCAACCGGCTGTGCGCGCAGGTGGCGGACCGGTTCGGCTGGGGAATGGTGAACGTCAACCTGCGCGCCTACTACGGCGAGGGCTCGAAGACGGTGGCCCATGAGATCGCGGAGCAGCTCGGCTGGCGTCTGCCCGGCGCCGTTGTGGCGCCGATGGCGGGCGGGTCGCTGCTCACCAAGCTGCGTAAGGGCTTCGGCGAGTTCATCGCGGCCGGGCTGGTGACGGGCGCCGTGCCGCGGCTGTACGGCGCCCAGGCGTCGGGCTGCGCGCCGATCGTGCGCCTGGTAGAGCGTGGTGGCGGCGAGCTGCAACCGGAGCTGCCGCGCACCATCTGCCGCTCGCTCGCGATCGGCAACCCCGCGGACGGGGCGTTCGCCGCGCGGGCCATTCGGGAGACGGGCGGTTGGGCGGCCGCGGTGAGCGACGCCGAGCTCGTGGACGGCATCCGCTTTCTCGCGGAGGACGCTGGGATCTTCGCGGAGACAGCGGGCGGCGTCACCGCCGCGGCCGCCCGGGCGCTCGCACGGGATGGCCGGCTCGGGCCCGAGGACGAGGTCGTGCTGTGCGTGACGGGACACGGCCTGAAGACGCTCGACGCGGTGCGCGACACGCTTCCCGAGGCGCCGGTGATCGCGCCCCGGCTACGCGAGGTCGCCGCCCTGGTGCAACGGTGATCAACGGCATGGCGCGGAGGAGCTGATATGGCGATCACGGTGAATCTGCCCTCGGTGCTCGCGGCCCACGCGGGCGGGGCGCGCACCATCGAAGCCGCGGGCCGGACGCTGGGCGAGGCGGTCGCCGATGTGGCGACGCGCTTCCCGGCGCTCGGGCCGCGGCTCCGCGACAAGGACGGTAAGCCCTACCCGTTCGTGAACTTCTACGTGAACGACGAGGACGTGCGCTTCCGCGGCGGTTTCGCGGCGCCGGTCCAGGACGGCGACGAGGTGACCGTCATCCCGGCGATCGCGGGCGGGTAGCGAGTCCCCCCTCTCCCGAGGGGAGAGGGGGACAGGGGTGAGGACTCAGGGGGTGAGCCCCGCATCTGCTGCGGCGATGCGTGCCAACCCTGCCCAGTCGATGTCGCCCCAACCGCGGGCCACCCCGGACAGATAACGGTCGCGAATCAGGCTGGCGAGCGGCATCGGCGCGGCGACGTCTTCCGCAGCCCCAAGCGCGAGCCGCACGTCCTTGAGTCCGTAGCGCAGCTTGAAACCCGCCGGCTCGTATCGCTCGTCGGCGATCAGCTTGCCGTAGTTCTCGTAGATGGGCGACCGGAACAGGCGACCGTTCACGATTTCCAGCAGATCCGCCGGCGCGACGTCGTACTTGCGGACCAGGGCGAAGGCTTCGCCCATCGCCTCGATCGCCGCGGCCAGCAGGAAGTTGCCCGCCAGCTTGATCACGTTGGCGCGGCCCGGGTCGTCACCGGCGACGATCACGCCCTGGCCCACGGCGTCGAGCAGGGGGCGGCAGCGCTCGATCGCCGGCGCGGGCCCCGCCGCCACGATCCACAGCTGCTTTGCTTCCGCCGCCTCCGGCCGCCCGAACACCGGCGCGGCCACGTACTCCTGACCCGCCGCCCGGTGCCGCTCGGCGAGCGCGCGGGACAACTTCGGGCTGATCGTGCTCATCGACACGTGGATCGCGCCGCGGGCGAGGGCGGGCAGCGCGCCCGATGAGCCCAGCATCACGTCTTCGAGCGCCGCGTCGTCGGCCAGCATCGTGACCAGCACTTCAGCGCTCCGCGCCGCGGCGGCGGGGCTGTCGGCGACCGTCGGCCGCAGCGGCTTGAGCGCGTCCGCTCGGCTGCGCGTGCGGTTGTAGACGACTACCGTGTGGCCGGCCTGCAACACGTGCCGAGCGATCGGCAGTCCCATGCTGCCGAGACCGATGAACCCGACTTTCATGTGGAACTCTCCTTCGCCGACGCGTGTGGTCGGTGGCTGATAGGTTTCCAGGCATGAAAGCTATTCGCGTGCACACCCCGGGCGGGCCCGAGGCGCTGCGTCTCGAGGACGTTCCGGAGCCCAAGCCGGAAGCGGGCCAGGCCGTCGTGAAGATCGAGGCCGCGGGCGTGAACTTCATCGACGTGTATCAGCGCACTGGCCTGTACAAGGTCGCGCTGCCGTTCACCCTCGGGCAGGAGGCCGCCGGCACCGTCACCGCGCTCGGCACGGGGGTGTCGGAGCCGCGCGTGGGTACGCGCGTGGCGTATTGCGGGATACTCGGGGCGTATGCGCCGTACGCCGCCGTGCCGGCCGATCGCCTGGTGGCCCTTCCCGATGGTGTGACGGCGCGGCAGGGGGCCGCGGCCGTGCTGCAGGGCATGACGGCGCACTATCTCGCGACTACGACCTATCCGCTGCACGCCGGCGCGACGTGCGTGGTGCACGCCGCGGCGGGCGGCGTAGGCCTGCTGCTGTGTCAGATCGCGCGACGGCAGGGCGCGCGGGTCATCGGCACGGTCTCCACGCGCGAGAAGGCGGCCCTGGCGCGGGAGGCAGGCGCCCACGACGTGATCCTCTACACCGAGCAGGACTTCGAGGTGGAGGTCAAGCGGCTCACGGACAACCGCGGCGTGGATGTGATCTACGACTCCGTGGGCAAGTCGACGTTCGACAAGGGGCTGAACTGCCTAAAGCCGCGCGGCCTGATGGTGCTGTACGGGCAGTCGAGCGGACCGGTGGGGCCGATCGACCCCCAGGTGCTGAGCCAGCGGGGCTCGCTGTTCCTCACGCGTCCCACGCTGCACCACTACATCGCCACGCGCGCCGAGCTCGGCGCGCGCGCCGGCGAGCTGCTCGGCTGGATCGCGCGGGGCGAGGTGAAGGTCCGGATCGACCGCGAGCTGCCGCTCGCGCAGGCGGCCGAGGCGCACACGCTGCTCGAAGGCCGCAAGACCACGGGGAAGGTCCT